>Ga0164297_10002287_pt1 | contig 19155 bp, 8 predicted proteins | sample GEODES058metaG_FD_113539 | JGI IMG/M metagenome (GOLD analysis project Ga0164297, IMG submission 113539) | Dystrophic lake water microbial communities from Trout Bog Lake, Wisconsin, USA - GEODES058 metaG | ecosystem: Environmental > Aquatic > Freshwater > Lake | place: USA: Trout Bog Lake... | reverse complement strand
GCGGCACTGCGAAGAATGCGCCGCCGACACCGAATCCTCACCGCCTGCTTCGCCCAGGCCGAACTTTGGCCTTAACGTCAGTCTATTATGCAAGTCTCAATAAGGGCCCGGCTATTGGCCCACATCAGCACCAGATCATTGCCGCTGCCGCCGTAGTAGTTCGCCACAAAGTTGTAAGTGATGCCATTGTAGTTAAGCGGAACCGCCTGACCTTGAGCGAGATTGCTGAAGACGCCGCCAATGAAGCCTTGTCCCGTGTTGTTTACCACGGTCAAGTTGGTGCCTGGGGCAGGTGCGTAATTGAGCGCAAAACTAACGGTTGCACCCGTGGCCGTGAGTCCATTGATGCTCAGAGGCACATCGCTGCTACTCGCATACGTCACTGTCAGCGGACGCGTGACCGCCACCGTGTAGGTCCGCGTGCTGACGCCATCAGGCGCGGTGATCACGAGAGTGATCGCGGAACTGCTCCCATAGTTGATCGAGATCGGGCTGCTGGCATTCCCCAGGGCTACGCTTTGGCCGTTGATCGTCACCGTGGCATTGCTATCAGCGGAGTATGGGGTCAGCGTCAGGGTGCTGCTAGACGAACTCGGAAGCGTCGCCGTATAACTCGTCGTGGCGCTCGCAAACGTAGGACTCAGTGTGCCGCTGCTTAACCCTAGGCCGGAGAGCGTAGGCCCTGCGGCACGCACAACGGTCAGCGTGTAAGTCTGCAGCGTGATGCCATCCTGCGCGGTGACGGTGGTGCTAACGGTGTTGTTGCCTTCAACCAGGCTGATGCTAGAGCTGGCGCTGCCGGAATTGACCGTGACCCCGTTGACTTGGACCTGCGCATTCGTGTCCGCCAAGGTTGGAGTAACCGTGATGGAGGTTGTGAGATAGGGGACACTCGTTGTGTAGCTGAGAGTTCCTGAAGCAAAAGCCGGGGTAAGCGTGCCCGTGCTCGGCACCAAGCTTGCCAAGTTGGCATTGTTGTTCAGTGTCGTGAAGGTCAGGTCATTGCCGTTGAGCGTGCCTGCGCTGTTCACTCCGTTGACTCGGTAGTGGTAGGTCGTTCCGGGCAGCAGTCCCGTGAGCGTGGCACTCACGGGGGTGGCAGTTCCACTGCTGATTGGTGTGGGCACGGCGGTGACATTAGTGCCGTAGGAGTTCGTGGTGCCATAGTCGAACGAAACAGCCATGCTGGTGTTCGCGGCCGCCACAGTGCCATTCAAAGTGACGCTGGTGCCAGTGACTGCTACAGCGGCCTGAGTGGTCACGGCGGGATATGCCGGTGCCGCCACTACTGCCATTGTCAATTCGTAAGCAGTGGAACTGTTTCTCGGCAGGGTGGAAAACTGCTGACCAGCCACCAGAGTGCTGGTGTTGACCAGCACTGGCGCATTGCGTTGCGTGGTGGTAGAATCGCCAAGTTCACCACAAGAGTTGCTACCCCAAGCGACTAAACTACCATCAGTACACTGCACTACACAGTGATACATGCCCGTAGCGAGACTCAACACCGATCTACCATAAAGTGCAGAAACTCCGCTGGCTGTATTCACGGCCACTGGAACGCTGCTTCCTGCGAACGCGTTGTTCCCTAGTTGCCCCCCGCTATTGTCTCCCCAAGCGGCCACAGTGCCATCACTGCACAGTACAATGTTGTGATAGAAGCCTGAGGCCACTGAAACCACGGTCTTGCCATAGAGGGCAGAGAGGCCACTGGCGGTGTTAACTGCCACCGGCACGTTGCTGGACGTTGTTGAATTGTTTCCAAGCTGGCCATTAATATTAAATCCCCATGTCGCCACTGTACCATCCGAACATAAGGCCAAACTGTGATACTGACCGACTGCAACTGCCACCACGAATTTACCATACAGGTCGGAGACTCCGTTGGTGGTGTTGACGGCCATGGGGACGCTGCTCTGAAAACTTTCGTTGTTTCCTAATATACCCAAAACATTGTATCCCCAGGCTGCCACGGTGCCATCCGAGCATAAGGCCAAGCTGTGATACTGCCCCGCTGCGATTGCCACCACAGATTTGCCATACAGGGCAGAGAGGCCATTCTCTGTATTGACGGCTACTGGGACAATACGTTGCGTTGTGGTGTTGTCCCCCAACTGGCTATTAAAGTTGTAGCCCCAAGCTGCAACGGTGCCGTCAGAGCACAACGCAAGACTGAAGTTGCTCCCTGCTGCGATGGACACGACCGTCTTGCCGCTAAGCGAGGAGATGCCACTAGCGGTATTGACGGCCACCGGGACATGACTTGAAATCATGCTATTATTGCCTAGTTGGCCGTAAGAGTTATCCCCCCACGCGGCCAGCGTTCCATCGGAGCATAACGCCAGTGCATGGTACTCTCCTGCGCTGACTGCTATCACGGTCTTGCCAGCTAGCACACCCGCTGTCGAAACGGGCGTGGGCAATGTGCGAATGGTCGTGGTGTTGTCCCCCACCTCACCTTCGGCGTTGTAACCCCATGCGAAGGCGCGGTTGTTCGCCCACACCAGCACCAGATCATTGCCCGTGCCGCCATAATAGTTGGCCACATAGTTGTATGTTACCCCGTTGTAGTTGAGTGCCACCGCTTGCCCCTGCGCCAGATTGTCGAAAGTACCGTTGATAAAGGGCAGCCCGGTGTTGTTCACAACTGTCAGGTTGGTGCCTGTGGCAGGTGCGTAATTGAGGGCGAAGTTCACCGTGCTGCCTGTGGCGGTGAATCCATTGATGTTCACCGGCACATTCCCTGCAGAGGTGAATGTGGCGGCAAGGCTGGCCGGAATCGTGCGGTGCACGGTGAGGACATAGGTCTGAGTCATCACACCATCTTCGGCTGTTACGACGATGCGGATCATGTTGTCGCCATAGCCCAGGCTCACTGTTGCCGAACTCCCGGAAATCACGCTGATGCCATTTACTTTGATAGACGCGTTGGAGTCACTCAGTGTTGGAGTGAGGGTGATCGATTCTGTGGAAATAGAAACGTCTGGTGCCGAATAGCTGGTCGTGGCGCTGGTAAAACTAGGGTTGAGAGAGCCAGCGCTCGTTGCCAGACTGGCAAGGCTCGCATCATTGTTGAGAGCGGGCGGTCCGGCGACCAATATGATGGACTGCGCTGTATTGGTTCCATTGGAAGGACTGATGAATCGTTCGCCGGCAGCAAGCGGGCCGGTGTTCACCATCACCGGTGCGAGACTGCCGGCCGTGTTGTTGTTTCCCAGATTTCCAGATGCACCCGCACCCCAGGTTGCCAGTGTGCCGTCGGCACACAGATCTCTGGAGTTATAACCTGCACATGAAATGGCCACCATCGTCTTGCCATACAGGGCTGACACCCCGTTCGTCGTGGCAACCAACACCGGAACGTTGCTTGCATTTGTATTGTTGGTTCCTAGCTGGCCATTGCTGTTAATTATACCCCAGGCTGCCAGCGTGCCGTCCGCACACAGGGCCATGCTATGCTCATCGCCCGCCGCAATAGACACCACGCTTTTACCATTGATAGCAGAGGCGCCATTTGTTGTGTTAGATGCCACGGGCGCATTGCCAATAAAGTTGCCCCAGTTTGCAACGGAGCCATCCGAACACAAGGCCACTGAGTGATAGGTTCCCGCGGCAATGGCCACCACCGTCTTCCCATACAAGGATGAAGTGCCGCTGGCGGTGTTCACGGCCACTGGCACCGGGCTGTTTGTAGAGCCATTGTTGCCCAATTCTCCGTAAACATTCTCTCCCCATGCTGTGAGGGTGGCATCTGAGCACAGCGCCAAGCAGTGGTTGGCACCAGCCGCAATGGCCACCACGGTTTTGCCATAAAGATCTGAAACACCATTGGTCGTATTGACCGTCACGGGTGTCGAACTAGAACTCGTGCTGTTATTTCCCAGGTTGCCGGAGAAGTTGCTCCCCCAGGTGGCCACTGTCCCATCAGAACACAGGGCCATGCTAAACGTGCTTCCCGCTGAGATGGCGACGATGGTTTTTCCCAGCAGGGCTGATCCGCCGGTCGTGGTATTCACCAGCGTCGGTACATTGCTGTAGACAGTTGTATTGTTACCAAGCTGGCCATAACCATTGTTTCTCCATGAAGCAAGGGTTCCGTCTGAGCATAGTGCCAGACTATGAGAGGAACCTTCCGCCAGAGCTATGATCGTTTTGCCTGCCAGTATTCCGGTGGTTGTCACTGGAACCATCACGTCACGCTCTGTGAACGTGCCGTCACCAATCTGTCCACTGTCGTTTGCTCCCCAGGAGAATGCTCGATTATTCGCCCATGCCAGCACCAGATCATTGCCTGTGCCGCCGTAATAGTTGGCCACGAAACTGTAATACAAGCCGTTGTAACGCAGCCTCACTGCCTGCCCCTGGCTTAAGTTGCTGAAGGTGCCGTTGATAAAGTCCAGTCCTGTGTTGTTCACCACGGTCAGGTTCGCACCAGTCACTGGTGCGTAGTTCAGTGTGAAGTAAACCGCGCTGCCTGTGACGTTGAATCCTTTGGCATTTACTGACACCGGCACATCACCGCTTGAAGTGTATGACACCGGAAAATTAGTCGGCAGGCTGCGGGTCACAGTCACTGTGTATGATTTGGAGGTCGTGCCATCCTGGGCTTTCACACTCGTCGTGATGACGTTGTCGCCATACACCAGGTTGACTCCACCGCTGGCACTGCCGGAATCTACCATTGTGCCGTTAACGTTTACCGTGGCGTTCGAGTCACCGAGGGTGGGAGTCAGCGTTACGGAGTTCGCCGTACTGGGCACGCTGGCGGCATAATTTGTTGTGTTGGGGTCGAAGACCGGGCTCAATGTGCCGCTGCTCAGCTCCAGACTGGCAAGGTCGGCGTCGTTGTTAACCGTGGTAAATGTCAGGTCATTGGCGGTGTAACCTCCGCATTTGATGCTGAAGTGGTAGGTGGTAAGTGGTGCAAGTCCGATGAGCCTTGCCGTCACTGCTGTGGCAGTGCTGCCCGTTACCGTGCCGGGGGCCGCGGCAATGTTGAGACCGTAGGCAGTGGTGGTGCCGTAGTCAAAAGAGACTGCCGCAGCGCCAGTGTTGGGATTTACCGTGCCATTCACCACCGTGGTGGTGCTGCCAATCGTTGATGCCTCCAGTGTTGTGAGAGTAGGTGGCGGCTCTGCAACCAATATCATGGTCTCCGCTGTGTTGCTGTGGTTGGCAGGATTGACGACTCTTTCGCCTGCGGCGAGCGAGGTGGTGACCAAGGCAAGCGGCACTGCACTGTTCGTTATACTGCTGCTGCCTAAAGAGCCAGAATCATTGTACCCCCAAACCGCAAGGGTCCCGTCAGTGCAATAAGCCAGCGCGTGAGAACTCCAGTCGCTGCCATTGTTACCCATCGCGATGGCCGTCACAGTTTTGCCATATAGGGCGGAAATGCCGCTGGCTGTGTTCACCAGAACCGGCACGGTGCTTTGCACGGTGCTGTTATTTCCTAGCTGGCCGTAAGTATTGTAGCCCCATGACAACAATGAGCCGTCCGTACACAATGCCATGCTGAGTCCAATGCCTGCCGCGATGGCGGAGACAGTCTTGCCATACATCCCCGAGGTGCCATTGGTGCTGCTGACGGCAACAGGCACGAGGCGCGTAGTGGTGGTGTTATCACCGAGTTGACCACTTGAGTTGAAGCCCCAGCTCGCCACCGTGCCATCCGAGCACAGTGCCAGACTGTAACCACTTCCTGCAGCGATGGTTATCACGGTTTTGCCATACAGGGCTGAGATTCCAGCGGTTGTGTTCACTGCCACTGGCACCAGGCTGTTGGCGTAGCTGTTATTGCCGAACGCGCCATTGTTGTATCCCCATGCCACCACCGTGCCGTCTGCGCACAGAGCAAGGCTGTGGTTGTCGCCTGCCGCGATGGATGCCACGCTTTTGCCATACAATGCGGAGACGCCACTGGTGGTATTAACAGCAACGGGTGCGCTGCTGAGTGTAGTGCTGTTATTGCCGAGTTGTCCGTAGCCGTTGTATCCCCAGGCTGCCACTGTTCCATCCGAAGACAGGGCCATACAATGGTAGGTTCCTACTGCAATGGCCACCACGGTTTTGCCCTTCAAGGCTGAGAGGCTGCTGGTTGTATCGACAAGTATGGGAACAGTGCTGTCTGTGTTCGTGTTGTTGCCAAACTGGGAATAGCCATTGTATCCCCAGGCCGCCACTGTGCCATCTGAGCAAAGAGCCAGGCTCGTAAGGCTGTTTTTCGCCAAAGCGGTGATGATTTTGCCGGATAGCGCCCCTGTGGTTGTCACGGGTGCCATCACAAGGTGTTGGATTTTGGTGCTGTCCCCCGCTTGCCCTGTATCGTTTCGTCCCCATGCAAACGCACGGTTGTTCGCCCACACCAGCACCAGATCATTCCCCGTGCCTCCGTAGTAGTGGGCCACGAAATTGTACGTCACTCCGCCATAGCTCAGCATCACCGTCTGCCCCTGCGCGAGGTTGTCGAAGGTGCCGCTGATGAACGGCAGGCCGGTGTTGTTCACCACGGTCAGGTTCGTGCCTGTGGCAGGGGCAAAGTTCAGAGTGAAATTCACCGTGTTGCCCGTGGCGGTGTAGCTGCTGGCGCTGACGGGGACGTCGGTGGCGGTGTTCCAGGTGGCGTTGACCACATCTGCTGCGGCGGGCAGGGCCAGGGCGAAGAGCAGGCAGAACAGGGTGATGCAGCAGGTGCGGGCGGCGGGCATGGGCGAAATTATCTAAATTCCTTATACCATTCACACCCTTGGGACTTCAATGTTTTTTAGCTCTCGATACTGTCACGCTGCCTACCACCCCTCAGGGGGCGCGGGCAGGCTTAGCCAAACTGCCTGAGTCCTCTATGGGGCAGCGGGGTGGCAATGAGGCTGGCTGGCACGGCCTTGGGCAGGTTGAAAGTGGGTTTGTGTTTCGTGGGCCAGACTGGCGCACGAGGCACTGGCGACGATCAGGCACGGAATTCGCCAATGCGTTGGTGATTGGCCCCCGGGCACCTTGAGCTGATTCGTCCGGCCCGGCATCCACGCAGCCTTGACCTTCCTGATGCTTCTGCCAAATTCGGCCCCATGGAAAATCTCCCCAAAGTTTACGATAAGCAACCCGTCGCCGTCGAACTGCCAGCCGGAGACCACTGGTGGTGTGCGTGCGGCCTGAGCGGGCATCAGCCGAACTGCGATGGCAGCCACAAGGGCACCGGTTTTGGCCCGAAGAAGTTCAACCTGCCTGAGGCGAAAAAGGTCTGGCTCTGCAACTGCAAGCAGACCAAGAACCCGCCCTTCTGCGACGGCAGCCACAAGGCGCTCTGAGTCGTAGAGCGTTCGTAAACATTCATTGTCCACGCAATTACGCGCCGTGATGGGAATAACCCGCACGGCGCGTTCTCCTACCTGCCCAATCACCTCCCCAATCATGAACCGAAGCCGTTTCCTGTCTCTCGCCGCATCGCTGCTCGTTGCCACCGCCGCCCATGCACAAACCTTTGGCCTCGGCGAGACCGACGCGCCGAAGCAGGAGCGGGTCGTGGCGGAAGTCATTGCCGCCGTGACTGCCACCGCTCCCGGCCAGCCGTTTCAGGCCGCCGTCAAACTGGTGCATGCGAAGGAAACGCACAGCTACGGCAAGGTGCTGCCCCCGGGCATTGTGGGAAAGCCCACCAAGCTGACCTGGACCCTGCCCGAGGGCTGGCAGGTGGAGGATCTGCCCTGGCCAGCGACGCATCAGGTGCCGTCCACCGATGGCGCGATCAGTGATGGCTATGACGGCACGGTGTACCTGCCGGTGAAGATCACCCCGCCAGCCAGCGCCGCCACAGGCAGCAGCGTTGAACTGAAAGTGAAGGTGAGCGCCCTGGTGTGCGATCCGAAGTCATGCCAGCCGTACAACAAAGAAGTCGCGCTCACGCTGGGAGTTGCCACAACGCCTGTGGCCAGCGCAGCAAATGCCGCCGTGTTTGGCACAGCCCCTGCAGTGGAAAAAAAAAGCCCTGAGGCCAAGCCCGTAGCGCCAACGAATGAAGCAAAGGCAATCGAGAAGACCGCCGCAGTCACAGCGCCAGCCATCGCGCTGAAATCGCCCCTGCCCTTTGTGCAGTTGCTGCTCTACGCCTTCATCGGCGGGTTGATCCTCAACATCATGCCCTGTGTCTTTCCCGTGCTCGGCATCAAGGTGACGAGCGTGGTGCAGCAGGCAGGCGAAGACCGCCGCAAGGTGGTGCTGCATGGGGTGATGTACACGGTGGGCGTGCTGCTCTCGTTCTGGGTGCTGGGTGGCGTGGCCATCGCGCTGAACAAAGGCTGGGGCTCGCAGTTGCAGTCGCCGGCTTTCAATTACTTCCTGGCCGCGTTCTTCCTCATCTTTGCGCTGAACATGGCAGGCCTGTTTGAGATCGGCACCTCGGCCATCGGCGTGGGTTCCGATTTACAGTCCAAGAGCGGCCTCGCGGGATCGTTCTTTTCCGGTCTGCTGGCCACGGTGGTGGCCACACCCTGCTCCGCGCCGTTTCTCGGCACCGCGCTGGGGGCCACGCTGGCGCTGCCGCCGTCGCATTCGATGCTGATCTTCACTCTCATTGGCCTCGGTCTCGCCAGTCCGTTTCTGCTGCTCTCCCTCTTCCCTGGACTTGTCTCTGCCCTGCCACGGCCTGGTGCGTGGATGGAGAGCTTCAAGCAAGGCATGTCCTTCCTGCTCTTTGGCACCGTGGGCTTCATGCTCTACGTGCTGACCAATCAGATCGAAGGCCTGCCAGTGCTGTTCGCCATCCTGAGCCTCGTGCTCATCGCGCTAGGCTGCTGGATCTATGGCCGCTGGGCCCTGCCTCACAAGCCAGCCCGCACGCAGAATATAGCACGGCTGCTCACACTTCTCGCCATTGCAGGCGGCCTGTGGTTCGGCTTGCCAAATGCCTCAGCCAAACGCTCGCATGCCGAAGAGACCGTGAATCTCAAAGACCCCGATGCTTTGCACTGGGAAACATGGTCGCCAGAAAAAGTGGCCGCGCTGCGCGCCGCCAAGCAGCCCGTGTACATCGACTTTACCGCCTCCTGGTGCTGGACCTGCCAGGTCAACAAACGTGTCTATGCCGACACCGGCCTGCGCGCCCTCTTCAAGCAGCACCACGTCGCCACTCTCAAGGCCGACTGGTCCGATGAAAACGAAACCATCCGCCTCGCCCTCGAAGCCCTCGGCAAACGCGCCGTGCCTGTGAATGTGCTTTATATCCCCGGTGAAGAAGCACCTTTCATCCTTGATGAACTGCTCACCGTTGGGAATGTGACGGCGGCGCTGAAGAAGCTGGAGAAGTGAGTACTCCGGAGCATCATCTCCAATGACGCTTTCATTGAACCTCGTCGTTCTGTGCTCCACAGACCTGGAACGTGCCCGGAGTTTCTATGAACGCCTGGGTTTGCAGTTCACCCGCCATCGGCATGGCAGCGGGCCGGAGCACTTGTCAGCCGAACTTGGGAGCTGTGTCTTCGAGCTGTATCCACTGCCTGCGGACGGCGCTTCGACACTTGGCACTCGCATCGGCTTCAGCGTTGCATCCCTTGAGACTGTGATCGCTGCTCTGAGCAATTATCCAGCCTCCATCGTCTCCCCACCTCAAGATTCCCCATGGGGTCGGCGCGCAGTCGTGTCAGATCCAGACGGCCATCGTATCGAACTTGTGCAGAAATGAGCCCCCTTCGCTCCCCCACTACACCTTCGTCAACTGCCGACGCAAACTGATCTCCACGGCACCAATGATGAGCGCCAGCGTGAAGAGAATGACGATGCTGTTGATCCAGAGAGTGTTGTACTTGGTGCCTAAATAGGTTTTGCGCGTGCCAAAGAAGACGTTGGGACTGGCTTTGCGGCGGTAGTCTTCACGCTCCATTTCGGCCTTGGTCACGAGATCGAGGACCTTGCGGTTCACGTAGATTTCTTCGGCGCTGACACCGTCGTTCTGCTCCAGCATGCGGTCGAGCATGGGGGGCTCAATGCGGCCGCTGAGCACGGCATCGCGGATAGAGCCGAGGCGCTTGGAGATTTCACGCGGGTTCTCGGCGTAGAGGCCGGAGACGACAGCAAGGGACTGCTTGGTGAGTTCAAGTTCATGGCGCTGCCGGTCGCTCATGTCCGAGCCCGAGGGGGGCAGGAGCGACTGGATGCGCTCGTCGAGGAAGTCCTGACTGCGCGTGAGGGGGTTGAGCTTGGACTGGGAGATGACCATGCCTTCGTAGGACCAGCGCAAGGGCATGAACTGACAGATGAAGGGCACCTTGAGCTTGCTGGCATTTTCTTCGTCATTGCCGGATTTCTTGAGCCATTTTCCCACGGAATAGACGAGGTCGAGGTTCTTGTTCATCTCCTCGTATTTGATCAGCGCGCCACCCAGGATGATCTGCGGAATGAGGATGAGCGGGATCGCGTTTACCGCCGTGCGGTTGTCACTGACGATGCTGGAAATGAAGAGGCCGAGGCAGACGCCGGTGAGCGAGGTGAGAAACATCCACCACAGGTGAATGAGGAACATGTCGCGGATTTCGAGCACCCAGTTGCCGATGAGCAGGTAGATGAAGCACTGGGCGAAGGCAAAGGTGGCGAGGGAGATGATCTTGCCGCTGAGGTAGTAGAAGGTGCGCAGGTTGTGATTGCGCTCGCGGCTCAGAGTGTGGCGGTCGCGAATGATTTCATCGGCACTGTTGGTCAGGCCCAGGAACATGGCCACGACGAGGCTCAGGAAGAGATACGTCGGGATGTGGAAGGCTGTGGCAAAGGTGTAGTGCGCCTCCTCGGAGTATTTGAGCACGCTGGAGATGAGCCAGGCGAGCAAGGGGGCTTCGAGCAGCGTCGTGAGCAGGTTGGTACGGTTGCGCAGCTTGCTGAGGAAGGCGCGTTTCAGCAGGGTGTAGAAGAGAATGCTTTCCTCACGCACGGTGTGCTTCGGCGGCTTCGGCGTGCTGCGCAGGCGGCTTGCGCTATGGCTTTCATCCCGCTTGGGCCGGGCGATGAGGCTGGTGCTGCCCGGCGCGGTCTTCTGCTTCGCCATGCTCTCCATGATGAGGTGCCGCTGGTAGGAGTCGCGCCAGAAGTTGGGCGGAAAGCGGCGTGCGGCCACGAGGTGACCGTCAGCGCTGCGCTCGTGGATGATGTCGCCACTGATGTCGCGCAGGGGTGTTTCGAGCACATCGAAAACGAAATCCGGCGTGAGTTTGTCCGGCGGCTGGGCATCAGCATCTCCCACCTGGCCGGTTTCCGTATGATACACGCGCCAGAAGTATTCGATCATGCCCTGCGGCGTACCGAAGTAGGCGAGCTTGCCGCCTTTATCGAGCAGCAGGGCCTTGTCGAACATCTGCAGCAGCCGTGAACTCGGCTGATGGATGGAGGTGATGACGATCTTGTTGCGCGCCAGACTGCGAATGATTTCGAGCACGTGTTCGCTGTCCTTGGATGACAGGCCGGAGGTCGGCTCATCGAAGAGGTACACGTCGGAGATGCCGATCATGTCGAGCCCGGCATTGAGCCGCTTGCGCTCGCCACCGCTAAGGAACTTCTGCTGCGGAGTGCCGGCAAGCCGGTCGCGCAAGTCGGCCAGGCCGAGTTCCGCAAGCTTCGCATCCACGCGTTTGCGTCGCTCCTCGGTTTTCAAATGCGGGCAGCGCACCGCCACCGAAAAGTCGAGGTTTTCCTGCACCTTGAGCAAGGGGTCAAAGGCATCCTCCTGCGGAATGTAAGCGATGTAGGGAGTGAGATTGTGGAGGTTGTCATACAACGCGAGGCCGTTCATCAGCACCTCGCCGCCTTTGGGCTTGAGCTGTCCGCCGAGAATGCGCAGCAGGGTGCTCTTGCCGCAGCCGCTGGGGCCCATGACGCAGATCATCTCGCCACGGCGGGCGATGAAGCTCACGCCGTCTTGCGCGGTGTCGCGACCGTCAAAGCGGTGGCTGAGTTCGCACACCTCGATCTGGCGCACGGTGTTGCGCTCTTCTTCGATGATGCGATCCGCAAAGTGGCAGCGCAGGTACTGCCCTTCCCCCAGCGTGATGGTGTCGCCGTCATTGAGCGTGATGCGATCACGCACTGGAATAATGCCGATATAGAGCGGACGTGATGAACGCAGCACTTCGAGCACGCCGGTTTTCTGCGCGTAGTTGCATTCGATGCGCAGCAGGATTTCACCATCCGTGTCTTCGGAGAGCAGGATGTCGCCTTCATCCAGCAGTTCGGGTTTGTTGGAGACGAGGTAGGTGTTGCGGCTGCCCTCCAGCCGGAACTGACCGCCAAACTCCTGCGCACGCACGCGGAGATCGCACAGCGCGATTTCTACTTCCCCATGCGCAATGAGGCTGTCCTCAATGCTGGCCTCCACCACCGTGCCGCTGCTGAGCACCACGCCATTGAGCGTGGCCTTGGTGGTGCGCAGCGCCTCCACCGTGACGCCCAGGCCAAAGCTGAGCCGCAGGTTGGTACCACGCGTGCGCTGCGGGGCGATTTCGGCACTGCCACTCTCCGTGAGAGTCAGGTAAATCTGCGTGCCTGACAGCGTCTTCTTGGAGTTGAAGTAGGTGATCAGGTCATTGTAGTCCAGGGTCACGTCTTCAAGCACCACACGCTCGCCAGGATACAGTCGCGAGAACTCCCCTGGCGGTTGCCGGCGGCTGCGCACCAGAATGGAAATGCTGCCCGTATTTTTCAGCAGCACGAGGTTTTGAAACCGGAACGCCACCACAGAGCAATCGTCTGAAAGCGAGCGCAGCAGCACATCACAATTCTTCGTGGCACCAATGCGCAGCGTGTCGAGCGGCTGGCCGCCTTTGGTGGAAAACCCCTCTTCAGGTGGCTTGTCTCCCGCATTGAGCTGATAGACGATGTCGATGGCCTGAGCGGCGATGCCCAGGTTCGTCATGAAGAGGTAGAACTCCACCATCTGCCGCTGATTCTGCTGCGCACGGGAGATGAGGAGGTACAACTGCACGCCCAGAAGGATTTTTTGCTCCTGGGAAAGCTTGTGGCTAAGTTCCTTCGCACGCTGCGTCAGGTCCTGCGGTTCCTGGAGGGCCTCAAAATAGAGACGCCGCATGTCGGAGTAGATGGCCTCAGGGTAGTCATAGCGCAAGTAGCCGAGGCTCGACTCGACTTCTTCCTCCTCGATGTTGCCGTCCAGTTTGCTGAAGGCCGCGAAGACTTCGATCAGCACCGGCAGCATGGTGTTGGCCGTGGCGGCAGAGGCGGCGGACATCTGCGGCTCACCATTCCAGAGGTAGGACCAACGCTCCGGCGACCACCATGGCAGTTCCGCCGGTCCATGAACTCCGTGCGCAGAAGTCTGCGTGTACTTGTTGAACTTTTTGGCGAGTTTTTTGACCAAGCTCATGCGGTGGAAGTCGTGGCAAGCCATTGGCGGCTGCGGGCGGTGGCGAGTATGGAGTTCGTTTGCATAAACACAACTCACGAGACGCGAATGCCCGCCATCGCAGGTCATAAAAAAAGCGGCCCGGTTGCCCGGACCGCCCTGAAAGTGCCCTCATCACCTGCAAATTGACGCTACTTTACACAACCCGATTCCGCATGGAGCCACGCTGGGCTTGATGGATTGCACGTCCACCTTGGGGGCTGCGCTCAAAGCCACCCTGCTGGTCGGGAGGAGCAAAGGGCACACCCTGGCGGTGCATGGAGGCGGGACCACGGCCACCATCCTGCTGGTGGTGCCGCTGCCACGGATGCCAGAAATGCTGCGGGCCTTCGCCCTGATAGCCGCCCCCGTGTGGCGCGCCGAAATGTTGTGGGCCTTGGCCCCATTGCCCGCCACTGTGCGGTGCGCCGAAGTGGTGCGGGCCGAAACCACCGTGCGGCTGGAAACGTGAATCCGGCGCGCCTTGACCGCCAAAGTGTGGGGCGAAACGCGGATGACCAAACTGCTGCGGCCCCTGCCAGCCACCAAAACCTTGGCCCATGTGCGGACCATTCCCGTAGCCGTGCCCGCGGTGTTGGTGGCCATAGCCATGCTCCTGACCACCCCAGCCGTGGCCGTAGCCATATCCCGGATGATTGAAGTGCTGCCCATATCCGCGCCCATATCCGCGGGGTGCTCCATGCTGACGGGGACCGCCGTATTGGCCACCCTGAGGTGAATGGAAGCCCTCGCCACCTTGGGGGGCACCATACTGGCCACGCGGCCCCTGACCGCCAAAGCGATGTCCGAAACGACCGTGACCAAAGCCGCGCGGCCCCTGTGGCCCTGGCTGCGGACCGCCATGGTGCCAACCATGCCCGCCCTCGTGGGGGGCATTCATGGGGCCTGGCGCTCCTTGCGGCTGCGAGCCTCCCTGAGGGTGCTCACCGCCATTCTGGCCTTCCATCGGCGGGCGGCGGAAGCCTTCTGGTCCTCGGCCTTGGCCGTGACCACGATGGCCCTCATGAGGCGAGTCCATCGTGCCGCGCTGCCCATCGCGCCAGCCGGAAGCGCCCGACCCGCGCATGCCCTCGAGTCTCGAAGCATTGCCATCTTGCGGACCCTCTGGACGCTGCTGGTCGCGGTGCTCAGCGGCTGGCGGTGGTGTCTGTGGGACTGCCGGTGGGTTCAGCGGGGCTGCCGGAGGAAGCGTCGGTGGGGCTGGGGGTTTAGCATCCTGGGATAGCACTGGAGAGACGCAGAGCGCAAGGGCGCCGCAGAGCCAGGGGATTGGGTTGTTTTTTGGTTTCATGAGTAGGTTGGTGTTGGTTGACTTCGGGAGGAGAAACCCACGCACAGGGAAAGAGTTTCCAAACTCCAGGCCAAACAACTGCTCCAGGATTGCCGCCGACAGCGCGAATTCTGTAATGCGGGCCACACGGCAGGCCAGCTTTTCGTCCAAACTGGCCTTTTCATCCCCCGTTAAATCCGCCCACGAAGCGGGATATTCTCTTTTTTGAGAATCTTGAATTGACGCAATACTGCGAAACGTTTAGCTTATTTAACAATCAACCATGCCTCTCACTTCACGAAATTAATATGGCAAAACTAGTAATCATAGACGACGAAGCCGCCATTCTGGAACTCATGACCAAGCTCTGCAGAGCTGCGGGTCACCAGGTATTTGGCTGTACCACCGGCATCGACGGCATCGCCGCCATTCGCTCCAACCAGCCAGATCTCGTCATTGTGGACCTGCGTATTGGCGATGTGAACGGGCTCGATTTAGTCAGTATGTGCCGGGAGCAGTTCCCCAGCACCGCCGTCATCATGGTCACGGGCCATGGCAGTGTTGAAACCGCCGTGGAAGCCATGCGCCTGGGCGCTTTCGACTACCTTACCAAGCCATTCGATCTGGGGGATCTGATCAAAACAGTGAATCAGGCCCTGCAGCGTAACGGCATCGCCGCCGCCACCCCCACCAGCATTCCCAGTTCCACGCTGCGTTCCGCCTCAGCTTCGAAGCTTATTGGTCACAGCGATGCCATTCAGCGCATTTTTGACATTGTGCGCCGCGTTGCCAACAACGACAGCCCCGTGCTTCTGGAAGGCGAATTCGGTGTGGGCAAGCACATGGTCGCCCGTGCATTGCATGAGGCCAGCCGCCGCAGCAACTCCCCTTACAAAGAACTGCAATGCAGCGCCATGCCGGAAGACGCGCTGGAAACCGAGCTGTTCGGCCAGACCGCCATCTTCAACCGCGTCTCGGGCGGCACCATCCACCTGGCAGAGGTCAACCAGCTCCCGGCCCGTATTCAGGCCCAGTTGAACACCTTCCTTGACGAAGCGCAGTCCAAGAAAGGCTGGGGCAATGGCTCCAGCGGTGCGGATTTCCGCCTCGTGGTCTCCAGCACCACGTCTCTCGAAGACGCGGTGAAGGTGGGCAAGTTCCGCGAAGACTTATACTACAAACTCTCCGTGGTTCCTCTCAAGATTCCACCATTGCGTGAACGCCGCGTGGATGTGCGCCCGCTCGTCGAGCACTTCCTCAAAGACCTGGCCGACCGCACCGATTCCAAGCCCAAGACCATCGAAACCAGCGCCATCGAATTCCTGGAGAAGTACAACTGGCCCGGCAACGTCAGCGAACTGCGCAACGCCATCGAACGCGCCTGCGCCTTTGCCGAAAACGACCGCGTCCGCCCCTCCGACCTGCCGGCCAAAGTCACGCAGCAGATCGAAATTCCCACCCCTTCCACCAGCGAAGGCATCACCAAGCTCCCGATCGGCTCCACCCTCGACGACTTCATCAAGGGCCAGGAGCGCGCCTTCATCCAGGAAACCCTCAAGTACAACAGCGGCTCCCGCGAAAAGACCGCCAGCATGCTCGGCGTCTCCATCGCCACGCTCTACCGCAAGATGGGTCTCAACGTCGAGCGCAAGACCACCTCCTAGGTCCGTTGCTACAAAGTTTAGTCAGGGCATGAAGCCGGCCACAGGGCCGGCTTTGTGTTTTCTGGCCAGAAGGAGACGCAGGTTTTGGCAAAGGAATGAATGAGCAAGGGAATGAAAACAGAAAATCTGGATTCCTTTGCTCTACATTCCTTTGCTAAAATGTCGCGTTCCCTTCGTGCATGAACCCGAAATAGTTCCTCCCGTGAAAGAGATGGAGGCTCTGGCAGTATTCAGCTCAGGGGTTTGCCAGAAGTTGCAGAATGGGCAAACTGCCCGCACACTGGCCGTCAGCTTTGAATCATCTCTGTTTGAGTTCTCCATCCACCATCCTCTACTGCCGCTGCGCCTACGCCCAGGTCGTTCCCACCAGCGTTAAAAACGAAGTCCTGCAGAAACTCTGCGACTCGAACGCCAGCTTTGAAACCGTCTCCGATCTCTGCGAGATGGCCGCGCACCGCGATCCCCGCCTCCAGGCCATCGCCTCCTGCAGCAAGCTCCGCATCGCCGCCTGCTATCCCCGCGCTGTGAAGGGCCTCTTCCAGCAGGCCGGCTTCCCTCTCCCCGCCGACACCGAGATCCTCAACATGCGCACCCAGACCGCCCAGGAAATCGCCGACACCCTTCTCAATGCCTCCCCAGCAACCGCTGCCTGACCCTTCATCATTCGGGCTTCGTCATTCGTCATTTTTCCAGCCATGATCACCCACACTCACCGCCCGCTCCGCGTCGTCCTCTACGAAGGAAATGGCAGCATCCAGCTTCCCGCCGAGTCTCGTGCCAAGGTCATGATGGCCCTGCTCGACAAAGGCTACACCGTCACCCGCAGCAGTCTCGGCGCGCCTGCCATGCCGCACGATGAGCGCAACCTCCTCGTGCTCGGCGCCTTCGAAGGCAAAGCCCCCGCGTTGGAAGACGCCACCGGCAAGATCACCATCGACACCTGCGACATCACCGGCCTGGAGCCCGACGCCATCGTCGCGCTGGTGGATAAATCTCGCGGCGAAAAAACCATGAACGAACCCGGCAAATGGAAGCCCTGGTTCCCCGTCATCGACTACTCCCGCTGCACCAACTGCATGCAGTGCCTCAGCTTCTGCCTCTTCGATGTCTATGGCGTCAGCGAAGACAACAAGATCCAGGTGCAGAACAACGACAACTGCAAGACCAACTGCCCCGCCTGCTCCCGCGTCTGCCCCGAAGTCGCCATCATGTTCCCCAAGTACCAGGCGGGCCCCATCAACGGCGACGAGATCAACGAGCACGAAGCCGGACGCGAGAAGATCAAAGTGGACATCTCCTCCCTCCTCGGCGGCGACATCTACTCCGCCCTCAAAGACCGCAGCGCCGCCGCCAAATCCCGCTTCAGCAAAGAACGCAGCCCCGACAAAGCCCTGGATGAGCGCAAGAAGTGCCTGACGAAGCTGGTTGGCGATGGGTTTATCCCAGCGGATGTCTTGGCAAGCCTGCCGAGCACCGAAGAGATTTTGAAGAAAGCAGAGATCGCGAAGGCGAGAGCTGCGGCGGCGCTGGCGGCGCAGTAGGAGGCGGCGGCGGGGATTTGAGACCCAGGGAAGCCCTTGGAGCCAAATGTCGCTTCAGATCGTTTGCAGTTCGTAAGCCCTGCCTGCAAATTCGTCTTGTCGGGCATGCTGGCCACCGTGTATATAGGAGACAAATCTTTAGCTTTTACTGATATGAATCCCTCGCAGCCAGGAACTCCGCAGAATCCGCCGCCGCCAGCGCACCCCGGTGCTACTCAGCCGTTGCCGCCGGGTTATGCGCCGCCACCAGGCTATCCGCCGCAGATGCCGGGATATCCGCAGGGTTATGCGCCACCACAAGGCTACCCGCCCCAGATGCCGGGGTATCCGCAAGGGTATCCGCCGCCACAGGGCTACCCACCGCAGATGCCGGGGTATCCGCAGGGGTATCCGCCGCCACAAGGCTACCCACCGCAGATGCCGGGGTATCCACAAGGGTATCCAATGCCGCAGGGCTACCCGCCGCAGATGCCGGGGTATCCTCCCGGCTACATGCCGCAGATGCCGATGCCGGCGATGATGCCGCCGCCCGCTCCTTCCACCGGCACGGGCTCAGTACCTGCTGCTCCTGCCCCCAGGCCAGCCAGTGCGGCAGTGCCGGTAGCGATGCCGGTCCCTTCCGCCGTGGCTGCAGCCATTCCGGTGCCTACAGGTGCCGCCCCCAAGATGCCTGCGCCAAGCGCGCCCATGGCGGTGGCGGTAGCTGCCGCGCCGACCGATGACGTCGAAGCTGAGGTGCATGAGCATCATGACGGGGAAGTGTTTCATCCGCCAGCGCTCACGCACATTGAAGTGGGACCGCCGCCAAACAAGTTTGTGCAGATGTGGCGCAAGGCAGGGGCGAGCTCGCTGCTGGTGAGTATTTTGATTCACGCCGGATTGGGCGTGCTGGCCCTGTTCATCGTGTTTCAGAGCGTGACGGCAGACAAGCAGGTGGACTTCCTGCCCGGAGGCGGCACGGCACAGGGCGCGCAGGCCAGTGCGGACCTGCAGCACAAGGTGCAGCAAAAGAAGCGCAACTCGATCAACAAGACGATGCCGATGAAGAAGCTGGTGAGCACGAGTATGAACTCGTCGATCTCGCTGCCGGAGGCACCACCCGACTCGTTGGACATGCCGGATGTGAGCGTGATGATGGGCGGCGGGGCGATGGGGGCGAGCGGTGGATTCGGCGCAGGGGGCGCGGGAGGTGGCTTTGGCAAAGGGATGGGGATGGGGGCGCAAGCAGGTTTTGTGACGCTGCCACCGTCGATGCGAAGCCGGTGCTCGACGCAGGAACGTCTGGAGAAG
>Ga0164297_10002286_pt1 | contig 19156 bp, 32 predicted proteins | sample GEODES058metaG_FD_113539 | JGI IMG/M metagenome (GOLD analysis project Ga0164297, IMG submission 113539) | Dystrophic lake water microbial communities from Trout Bog Lake, Wisconsin, USA - GEODES058 metaG | ecosystem: Environmental > Aquatic > Freshwater > Lake | place: USA: Trout Bog Lake... | reverse complement strand
TGTAGACATTTGTCACCAAACTCTTGCTCTTTAGCAAACTCTGCATGAAAACTAGCTGTGATACTACGACGCTGTAATAAAGCTGTATTAGTACACCATGTCTTCCACCATTTTGATCCCGGACTCAAATTGGTTGTCATGTGTATGCTTTGATAGGGACTTTCTGTTTCATCTAGATGTTTTACTAAATCGGGCAGTTGCTTGTATGCTGTAGGTTCGCCTCCGCTGAATGACCAGTGAAATTGAGTAAATCCATTTTGGCGAGCTTGACGTTTAATCTCATCTATTGCGTGAGTATAGACTTCAAATGGCTGATAGTCCATTTTGTCACTGCGAGCATAGGGCCAGCAATAGCTACATTTATAATTACAAAAACGGCCCAATATCCAACTCGTGTTAAATAATGGACGATCCAGCATGGTTTGCTGTCCAAAATATGTAATCTTATCGAAGGGTATTGTAGAAAATTGCATTGACAGTATTTACAAAAGGCACTATAATAACAATGTAGACGTGAGTGGAACTTGGTATACCTCCTCCCCAGCATTTGTTGGGGAGGGCAAGGGTCTAGCTCTTAGAGCGACTTTGAAGGTTCGAATCCTTCCGTCTACACCAAAATAGGCACAGAAAGGCTAGTATGAAACAGTTTTTATTTTTAGTATTAATGGTAAGTTCCACTGCATACGGATTTGAAGATAATCCGATCATGCCATTTTCCACCGCTAAAAATATTGCAGTTCAAAGCAATATCCGATGGATCCCTGTTGATGATGTACAGGCAGCTTGTGATAAAGAAAGCCGACGCAGAGGTGGAACCGGATTTAAAATGGCTGTGCAAGCCTGTTCATTTAATGATGCCCCAGTTAACGGCGTGAATAACTGTATTATCTATACCTTTAAAAACCCAACAATGCACACCCTGGGTCACGAAACTCGGCACTGTTTTCAGGGCGCATGGCACGAATGAAGGAATATAATCTCATAGAAGATATTTGGCGTGATGACGAGATCCTGAATAAAATTAGGACTCGTGATGACTATGCTCAAAATCTCTATGCGGCATTATGCAATATGCAATATTGCCCACGTGATTTATGGCCCATACTAAAAGAAGAATATTGGTCCTGTAGTTGGCGTGCCGCCGGCGGACTAGTATCTGACTTCATAGGTAAGGGCGACTATATGGATTGGTATTGCAGTGGTATGGGTGGATTTGCGGCACTATCAAATGAACAGGAGCATGATGCACAAGCAGAATTTGCTGCCAAAAAATATGTTCCAGAAGGTACAGTAACCGATGAAATCGAAAGAGATTTCAACAGATTAGGTTGGATTCCAGTTCCATGGCCTAAAGATAAACACTAGGTTAAATAATAATATGAAAACAAATTGGACTATAACTGTAGAAGAAGATCCTGCAACCGGCGATTTATTATTGCCGTTTCCGGATGATTTTTTAGAAACTCAGGGTTGGAAAGAAGGGGATACATTGGAATGGACTGATAACCATGATGGTAGTTGGACTATTCAAAAAGTAAATGCATGAGTAAAGACGATTTATTAGAATTAACCGGTACTGTAGAAGAAGTTCTACCTGCTAATATGTTTAGAGTGCGTGTAGAAAATATGCCCGATTTACTACTGTGTTACCTAGGTGGAAAACTTAAACAGCATAAAATAAGAATTATCGAGGGCGATTCGGTTAGATTAGAAGTTAGTACTTACGATTTAACTAAAGGTAGGATAACTTATAGGTTATAGTAATGAATAGCGTAATGGAATCCGTTTGTTTAGTTTGTAAGACCGTAAGGAACAAAAGCAAATCGGGTGTAAGTTTCCAATCATTACTAACTAGCCTACGCAGAGAATTTCGAACCCAAGGGTTTGATATTAGAATAAAGAGTCTGAGAGATCGAACACTAGATTTAGACGAATTCTGTGTTAATGCATTTTATGACCCGATCGATGATCATCGTCGAGAAATAGCAATAGAAATAAGCATATATCATAATTTCACCAAAGACTTAGTTTGGGACGAATTGCATATAACTAATTTGCTAATACAAATATTTGATGCCACTGTACACGAGTTTAGACATCAACGCCAAAGCCGTAAAAGAATCTTTGAAGTTTTTTATAATGGTAATACCTATCTAGAAGACCCTGACGAAATAGATGCCTACGCGATTAGCATAGCCATCGAATTATGTAGAAGTCTAGGTAAAACTCGTGCGCTAAGATACATGCCAACATTTGCCAGCCTGAGTAAATTAAAATTCAATAGTCAATATGTTAGTCCTGCTCTACATTCATATGTTAAACAATTTGGCAATATCTCAAATCCAATAATACAACGCCTAGCCAAAAAGGTCTATATAAGGTTACAAAAGATTGACACCGACTGCATTTTCATGTAAAATACATAATACAAGGAGCAAGCTATGACAGAACAAGAAATGCAAGAATACTTTCCAAAAGTATATCCAAAAATGTTTGTAGGTAAGTACGGTGGTATTGCTGTGGGTGCAGGCTGGGCTAATATCCTAGTTCAGTTATGCCAAAACATCCAACATCACTTAGATTGGAAAAATAAAGATGGCGAAATTGTTCCACAGGTAGTTGTACAACAAGTCAAAGAAAAGTTCGGTTCGCTACGATTCTATTATCAAGGCGGAGATGAATATGTTGCTGGGTTAGTTAGCATGGCGGAGTCAATGTCTGGTGTTACTTGTGAAAGTTGCGGAGTACCTGGTGAAACTAGACGAGGTGGATGGATCCGCGTGTTGTGTCAGTCCTGTGAGAATAGCCGTGAAGAGGCAAAACTTCTGCGAGAAGGGTTTGAGCAATGAAAATTAAACTAGTCAGCGATCTACATTTAGAGTTTGCTGACATACAGATTAAAAATGACAACGACTATGACGTCCTTATTCTAGGCGGAGATATCATGGTCGCTGATCATCTTAAGCGAGCGAAGCCTGTGAGCATGGCGTGGGCCGGTGAAGCATTGGTTGATAGTATGAGTTATCGTCAACAGGCCGCCTTACGTTATAGAGAATTCCTTAAACGCTGTAGCTTCCAATTTCCACATGTTATCTACATAGCCGGCAATCATGAATTCTATGACGGCAAGTGGGCGGAAACTATAGATATCCTAAGACAGGAGTGTGAGGAATCATTTAGCAACATCTACTTTTTGGAACGTGATACCAAGGTAATTGACGATGTTACTTTTGTGGGCGGAACATTATGGACTGATTGTAATAAAGGTGATCCATTGACTATGCATGCCTTGCCCTCTATGATGAATGATTTTAAAATCATTCGGGTAGAACATGCTGGATATCGTCCGCTTAAGGCTGCCGATATCATGGACCGACACAGTCGTACTAAAGCCTATATCAAAGAAGTAGTAGAAAGTAACCCATTTAACAAATATGTAGTTGTTGGTCATCATAGTCCAAGTTTTGCTAGTGTGCATGAAATGTACGCACACGAAACTATAATGAATGCCGGGTACCACAGCGATTTGAATGAATTTATCCTTGACCACCCGCAGATTAAATTATGGACACACGGGCATACGCATTATCCATTTGACTACATGATCGGTACTACTAGAATAGTATGTAATCCACGCGGCTATGATGGCTACGAGGAAAGCGGCTGGAACCCAAATATTTTATTGGAGATTTAAAATGTCAGAAGAAATTAAAATTGTAGAAGAACAACAACCAAAAATTAGTGTGGCAGATATGCTACGAACAACTAGTCAAAATACTAACAATTTATTAATGCAGATGGCCGATCATATTGATGCTCTTGAAAATCGCATTGCAGAATTGGAGGCGGGTAATGTCGCAAATAATTCGACACAGTAATACCTGCAAGGTTAAAATGGCTAAGAGTGCCAAATTAACCGAAGCGGTAGTTGATCAGTTTATATTTCAACAGCAACTCGATGTAATTATTAGTAAGGCAATCAAGTTGAAATTAAAATGGAACGGTCGTTGTTATGAAGGAAAAGGCAGCGGCATGGATTTCGAAAGTGAAGGACCCGAAGTAACAATAACAAACACAGGAGTAAGAGGATGAATAGCTTTAGATCATGGTATTTGAATAATCAAACAGAAATTACTTGGTTTCTAATTGGATGGTTGACCCTTTGTGGTCTTGAAGATTTAAGCAAAGGTGACTATACCGGTGCTGCCATTAGTTTTATCCTAGCCGGAATCAATTATAAATTTAGTCAGTAATGCTCAGCCCGCAAGAGTTTGATGAGTTTGTCAAACATTATAATTGGGAGTACATGCGTAATCCAGATTATCGAGTCGGGCAAGCATTTCTCAATTGGTGTCCGACCATAATACGGAAACAAATTGCAACAGAAAGTGGACAAGATGTTGACAGCGCAGCCAAATTGTTTTATAATACTAGTAATGAAGAGTGCTGGAATCTTATTAGAAAGTATGTAAAATGAAATTGGCAATGTGTTTAGTAGTACTACTGCTAGCAGGGTGCTACGAGCATGAAAGTCCAAACCCCTGGGCCGGACCACTAACCTACGAAGCTCTAGCTAACTATCCAGTTAGCTGTGAGCTAGCCGATCAGCAATTGGCACATCTTAAAAAGATCAAACAAGATAAAAATTTTGATCCAGATCCGGATAATTTAAGCCTAGTGGATCGTGAATACAATAGTAAGTTAAAAGCTACCATTTGGTGGTACTCATATTCGTGCGATAAATCATGAAACGTCTACTACTAATACCTCTTTTGGCTAGTCAACTTGCGTGGGCAGATTGTGACATACGTTCGGCTAGTCAATTGGCTAGTCAACATACTGTAAGTGCAGTAACCAATTTAACCAAAAATATATCGCAAGGTAAATGTGCAGTCACATTTGATCTAACTGTAGACGGCGTAGTTCATCATTTAACTGATAGCCACACTGGTGCTGATTCTGAAGATACGCTATGCCGGATTGCACAAGAAAAAGCTCGAAAAAATCTATTAGTAGGGCTAGGTGGAACATTTAATACCGAATCAGTAACAGTTTGTAGTGAAGGCCAAAAGATTAATCATAAGACTAAGATTGGTGATGTAATTTTAGAAAATGAAGTTGGACCAGCTAGAGTAACCAAATACTTTAATTACCAAAATAGTCGTTGTAGATTATTCAGCGAACACTTAGAAGCCAAAGGTGAACTGAAAGTCTATTACGGTGTTATTTGCCAATTAGATAATTCTGCTGCCAATTGGATTGTAGTAGATAAATGGTAGGTTGACAATCTAAGTCTCTGACAGTATAATATGTATTGTAGTATGTAATTTGATAAAAAGAAAGGCACTATATGAAGGCATTTATCGCAGGCACAATTTTTGAACTGGTATTAGCCACCGTAGGTTTCACCGGCATTGCTAAAATGTTAGACAAGGGCGTCGAAACAGTTAAAACACAAAGCACGGAGTTGGCAAAATGAAAAAATTAATTGTTGCTTTACTTTTAAGTAGTCTAACAGCATGTGGCACAGTTGCCGGTTTTGGCAACGACATTTCAGGTGCCGCTAATTGGACCAAAGATCAAATGACTGGAAATTCTAAATGAAAAAATATCTAACACTATTACCAATCGTGGCTGCATTGGCTGCATGTGGTACAACTGATCCCTATCAAAAACGTGCTGACAACGAACGGTATCTTCAACAGCGATATGTTGAACAGGCAATTAGTCAGGCTCCTAAATGGATGACTGAAGTTCCAATTTCAAATTCAGCAGTATTTGAATCTGGTAGTGCTGTTAGTGCTGACTTTAGTATGGCAGATCATAAGGCCAAAGCAGATGCATATGGTAAGATCTGTATGGCAGCTGGCGGTACTGCTAGTCAGCAAACTAAAATTTATCGTACAGACTCAGAAGCAACCAGCACCGAAGTCAGTGAAATGGCCTTGCGTACCAGCTGTAAGAGTGTCGACTTGACTGGTGTCGAAGTGCGTGATATCAAGCGTGTAGCAGAAGGCGGCCGTTTCCGGGTATATGTATTGGTTGCCTTACCTACAGGTGATGCTAATATTTTACGCAAAGCACACGATGCTCAAGCTCAGCGTCAACTTGCCGAAAAACGTGCTCCGGAAGCATTTAAAGAATTGGACAAACAATGATTAAAGAATTTATTAATATCGTAGAATCAATGGAAGGTATTACTGACAATTGGTTTAAGACTGGAGCATTTGAAACTTACAAAAAATCTGCACCTATACATTACAAAACAGCTATCTCCTCCGGAACTGTAGACACGTTAGAAGGCCCAGTTAGCTATTTGGCTGGGCACAAAATTATCACAGGTCCTAAAGGTGAACAATATCCAGTAAGTGCTGAGAAATTTGCTGAACTCTATGATGACAACGGTGATGGCACTGCTACTCCAAAGCAGATACATAAGCATGCCAAACTAGCAGATCACGACGGCGTAGTACATGCTAGCTGGGGTGATTTGGCTTATAAGTCAGGAGAAGACTATATTGTTCGACACGGTGCTAATGATTACGGTGTAGTGAAGAAAGATATTTTTGCTCAAACCTACGATACATCTAATGTTAAATGAAATTCTTTGAGCCCTTGCGCGATGACCTAATGGTCCAACAACAAATATCAAATGCCTGGGAGCATATGGTAGGAGTGATCATGCTGAATCAAACTAGTCGTAAGCCAGTTAAGATGACCTTACCGGAATTCTTATACTGGTTTCCTACACCGCAGGCGTTGCTTAATGCCGATCCGGATTTTGTCAAAACTATCCTAGCACCCTTGGGTATGATGAATGTTCGTTATGAACGACTAATCCGTATGAGTAAGGACTATTTGACCTGGAACGGCGATGATGCTACAATGTTATATGGTATTGGAAAATATGGAAGCGATAGTTATGAAATATTTTTCAAACAGAATTACGCCGTACAGCCAACAGATAAAGAATTAAAAAGATATTTAGAAGAGGAAGTCGATGAATCCGTTTCGTGATCAAGAAAAATTTATGCGGGCCTGCGACCAAACAGTCGACGGATCTGACTTGGGCCAATATGCAATGTACATGAATTTAATCGACGAAGAGGTCGATGAATTACATCAGGCTGTGCTTGCGCACAATGAAGTCGAACAGTTAGACGCCCTTATTGATATTTTGGTTGTAACTATAGGAGCCATTCATTCTGCAGGATTCGATGCCGAAGGCGCCTGGAAAGAAGTAATGGCTACTAACTTTGCCAAAATTGATAAAGAAACCGGCAAAGTTCGCAAGCGTGAAGATGGTAAAGTTCTCAAACCAATCGGTTGGGAGCCACCTAATTTAACACCGTTTACAGGAAAAAATGTATAAATTAAAATATTGGATATCTGGAGAGCTAACATCAACTAGGTTTGATACTCTACACGAAGCTATTCAATATTCAATATACAACATACCGTTTCAAAGTTTTTACGGAATCGATTTAATAAAGGAATAAGATGCCTAATTTAGTACCAATGGTAATCGAGCAGGAAGCTCGTGGAGAACGTAGTTACGACATTTATAGTCGCTTGCTCAAGGACCGTATTGTTATGCTGGATACAGATGTTAATGAACACTCTGCTAGTTTGATTGTAGCACAGTTGCTATTTTTGGAGAGTCAAGGCAATGAAGATATTAACTTTTTTATTAACAGCCCTGGCGGAGTCGTCACTGCTGGTATGGCTATTTACGATACTATGCAATTCATCAAACCTGATGTTGCAACGATCGTTATGGGACAGGCTTGTAGCATGGGCAGTCTTTTGGCTACCGCTGGTGCTCCTGGTAAACGGCGTATGCTACCTAACGCTCGCCACATGATTCATCAGCCTAGCGGCGGTGCTGGCGGGCAGGCTACAGACATGGAAATCCAAGTAAAAGAAATCCTAAAAATGAAGGAATCTTTGACTAAAATCTATGTAAAACACAACTCTAAGGGTAAAACTTTTGAGCAGTTTTTAGCCGATATGGAACGTGATAAATTTATGAGTGCAGAAGAAGCCCTAGATTATGGCTTAATCGACGAAATTATAACAAAACGCCCGTAAAACGTGTAATAAAATGATACTCCTAGTATACTATAAATAGTTTTACTAGGAGTTTAAAATGGCGCAGTTACCATTTAATTGGTCGGAAACCACCCGCAGTAACCTGTACTCTATGTTCTATTCGCTTAATAGCGAAATAGTGGGTAAGGAGTTATCTCCTAGCCAAATCCAAAAACGTATTGCTCGACACGTTAAATCATACTTGCCCTTAAAACTTAAAAAATGTCTATATGCACCCACTACTAAAGGTTTTATTTTTCTAGGTGGAGTATACTACAGCGATTTAGACAAGAAAAACAAACCAGCTATAGAAGTTAATTTCAATTATAATCCAACTGATCGTAAGATAAAATTAACCCAACATCGTTTCAAACGTATGGCAGTTCGATTTGCTGATGTAGTTTTACACGAAGTTGTACACATGCGACAATTCCGTTCTCGAAATTTTAAGAATATCCCAGGATATCAAAGCACAGCAGAGTATGCCAAAGATCGTAAGAAACAAGAGTACTATGGTGATAGAGACGAAATGGGGGCTCACGCTTTTAATACGGCCTGCGAGCTACTTGATCGCTTTGGTTATGACCCTGCTACTATTGCCCATTATTTAGATTCAAATCTGTGTCGTAGACACAAAAACTCTACCTGGTGTGATTATTTAAAAGCATTTGAGTGGAATCACAATCATCCAATCATCCGCAGACAGAAGAACTTAATCATGCGCCAATTGGAAAATGCCTATATAGGCAAACCATTTAAAACTACTAATCACTTGACATACTAGCCGTTAAGATGCTATAATAACTAATATAGTTATTAGAAAGGTCTTAAATGTACGATCCCTGCCAGTATGTTATTTCTACCTTAGAAGATCACCCTAGTCGGTTAAACAAAGAAGCTATCATTTTGGCTCAAGCCGAAATGGGTAACGATGAGTTATTTGCTGGCATGCGACTGGCTTTAGATCCAATGATAACTTTTGGACTCAAACAAATACCAGAGAAAGAAGATGAAGATGGTGCTGGGCTAGATTGGGATACATTTACACTGGCCCTTAGTGGATTTACTGCTCGACGAATCACTGGCCATGCGGCCCGTGATGTAATTCAATCTATGATGAAATCTGCTACCAAAGCAGAATGGAATGGTTGGTATCGTCGTATCCTTATTAAAGACCTACGCTGTGGTGTTAGTGAAAAAACTGTTAATAAAGTGGTGGAGAAAAAATATGCTCAGTATTCAATCCCTGTGTTTAGTTGCCAGCTTGCTCACGATAGTGCTAACCATGAGTCCAAAGTTTCAGGTAAGAAACTTATTGAAGTCAAGCTGGATGGTGTTCGTGTTATCACTGTTGTGCGTACAGACGGTCGAGTTGATCAGTTTAGCCGCAATGGTAAAGAATTAGTAAACTTTCCGCATATTGTGGAACAAATAAGTGCAGTAGTTAAGAAAAATCCCCCTCCTTACGATCTAATACTAGATGGGGAGATTATGTCTAGTAGTTTCCAGGACTTAATGAAACAGGTACACCGTAAGAGTGATGTTAAAGCCAATGATGCTGTTCTTAATCTTTTTGATGTCATTAGCCTTGAAGAGTTCGAAAAAGGCAAATCAGATAGGAGACAAGAAGACCGCAGTGCAATGGTATACTATTGGCATAAACAACATAAAGATCTATTACCCAATATCGAAGTAGTCGGCCACGAACTAGTAGATTTAGATACCGAAGTAGGGCAGTCTCGATTTAAAGAAATTAATGCCCAAGCAGTTGCAGGTGGATATGAAGGTATTATGATCAAAGATCCAGATGCAGGTTATGAATGTAAACGTAGTGTAGCATGGCTTAAACTTAAACCATTTATTGAAGTATCACTAGAGGTTACAGATGTCGAAGAAGGAACTGGACGAAATGTTGGGCGTCTTGGTGCGCTGGTTTGCAGTGGTAATGATGACGGCCGTGATATTGTGGTCAATGTGGGTAGTGGTTTCAGTGACAGTGACCGTGATAATTTTTGGAATCTTCGCGAGCGTGTGGTTGGAAATATTGTCGAAGTTCGTGCAGATGCAGTAACGCAAAATCAAGACGGAACTTATAGTTTACGTTTTCCAAGGTTTTTAAGATTTAGAGGATTCGAAGCTGGTGAGAAGATCTAATTTTATTATTATTAAAAATGTAGTAATGTGGACAGTGGCCATAGTGGCACTGTTTATAATCTTGCCGATACAGGATATGATTTCACCGGATGAAATAACTGCACGTAAATTCTGTGCTTATGGTCAAGTATATGTAGAATTCCACTCAAATTCAAAAACTTGGGGTACAACTTTTTTAGATAATCGTGGTCGTCCAGTGAGCTGTGATGAAGAAGAAAATAATGTTAAAGAACAAACAACAACTAGGGAAAATATATAATGGCACAACACAGTAATTATTGGACCTGTAGTAAATTTGCAGACTGGCTGCGTGGTACTGCAAAACCTATGGCAGGAACCATGGAGCAATGGGACGAGTGGAACAAATCTGCTAGCCGAACACATCCTATCCGTTTTTGGTTAGCTGACGAGGGCCTTGGCTATCTACAAGACATTATTACATGGCCCGTAAGGAAATTATATGATATCAAATACTATATCAACAATCGTTGGGTCACTAAGACTCATGCTCTTACTGCCCACCCTCGTGATATCCCTCGTGGCGGTTGGCGTGACGTTGGTGATCGTTTTCTTCCATGTTTGTTTAACGAACTTGTGGACTTTGTTGAAATCGAACTTGCGTGGTCGCACATAGCGTGGGCTGATAAAGAGGTAGCCGAAAAGTACAAAGCCCCATTTTGGGCACATGGCTGGTTCCGTTGGAGAACATGGCGTAATAAACGTGCCGGCCTAGATAATCTCAGTTGGCAAATGAATCTAACTTGGGGAGATGATGAGTTCCTAGACAAGGACGATGAGCGGTATGGCAAGCCTACCTATCAAGCTATAAAGGCCAAAGAGATCTATGAACTATATTTCTGGTGGACTGTGACTCGTCCAGCTCGTCCCGACCCATATGATGCCAGCGGCTGGACTGCGGTATGCGAACGAGCCAGAGAACTAAATGGTGGGAAACACACATTTCGCACACCTCCAGAGCTTAAAAAAGAACATAATCGCGCACACAAGGCTCTTACCAAAATAGAAGCAGTCTACGAGAAAGAAGACGAGGAAATGATGATTCGTCTTATTAAAGTGCGTCACGGGCTGTGGACATAGACTATAGACCCAAAAGCCCGGGTAGTCGTAAATGGGTAGCTGAAGTTTGGAATGAATGGGTGGATGGAGTTTCTGATCGACCTGAAGAATCAGTTTACGTAGAAATAAATCAGTGGTGCATCGACACGCTTAAATACCATGCCCGAACAGCCTATCACGTGTTCGAATTTAAAAGAAAAAAGGATTTGGAATGGTTTCTCCTAAGGTGGTCTTAGAAAAACTGTACAGAAAGTACAAAAGAAAATATATTAAACAAGTGAACGCTATGACTAAGAATACTCTGTGTGCAGTTCCGTGGATGCATCTTAATTTCGAGCCAAATGGTAAAGTGGTCCCATGCTGCCTAACAAGCCATCATAATTATTTTGCCGGGGATCTCAATACACAAAGTATTGAGGAAATTTGGAACAGCAAAAACATGAAAGAACTACGCAAACAGTTTCTTGCCGGTGAAGAACCAAAAATCTGCGATACCTGCTGGAATCGTGAAAAGGTAACCGGAGAAAGTGGCCGTTATTATCAGAATAAAGAATTTGCAAATGTAATAAAAATCATTCCAGAAATTACAGAGCCAGATGGCACTTGTAAGACTATGGAATTAAAATATTGGGATTTTCGATTCAGCAATCTATGTAATTTTAAATGTCGTAGTTGCGGACCACGGTACAGTTCATCATGGGTTCCTGATTATAAAAAATTAGGTTGGGGCGAAGAACAAGACAAGGTTTGGAGCATAGAAAAAGTTGAAGATCAAACTAACTACGACTTTTTAAAAGATCAAGTCAAGCATGTTCAAAAGGTCTACTTTGCAGGAGGCGAACCACTACTGATGCCCGAACATTGGCAAACTCTAGATTTGCTCGTAGAAAATAAACGATTTGATGTTAAGATCAGTTATAATACCAATTGCAGTACACTAAGCTATGGCAAGAAAAATGCATTAGATTATTGGCGGCAATGGGAGCCTTGGAAGATCGAAGTATGGCCGAGTCTTGATGAGATCGGTGAACGTGCTGAACTAATTCGATCAGGAACCGTATGGAGCAAGGTTGAAGAAAATCTAAAAGAATTGATTAAACTAGATAATATCACAGTGCGCCCTGGCATGACCATTGGTGCATGGAATGTGCGTAGATTGCCTGTTATTATCGATTATTTGATAGACCTCGGTGTAGTAAGTGCCAAGCATAAACATCAAAATTTCTTTATTAATCTATTGCAGTATCCGGTACACTATCACGTGTCTATATTGCCCGATGATTATAGACAAGAGACCATTGCCGAACTAAAAGCATGGATTGATCAACACAATAAGAAATACAATACAACCGTCGATCACGCATTTACCCATATCCTACACGAACTTAGTAAGCCATTTGATCTACAGGCTGCTAAAAAGTTCTTGTGGAATACTGAAAAGATAGACGGTGTTAGAAATGAAGATTTATTTAAAACTATTCCTGAGATGATCGTAGTGCGTGATGCAGTAAATAATTCATGAAAAAAATTATTAAAATACAACAGCAGGACGAATCACTAATGCATCTTACATGGGTCATTAATAATATATGCCCTAACAGATGTAGTTATTGTCCAACATCCTTGCATGCCGGCAAAAATCATCACTACGAATGGGAAAATGCTAAAAAGTTTTTTCAAATACTTTTTGAAAGGTATTCTAATATTCACTGTAGTGTCAGCGGTGGAGAACCTAGTGTTAGTCCATTCTTTAAAGAAATAGTAGATATTTTTTATCAAGCTGGGCACACTGTTGGATTAACTAGTAATGCGGCAAAACCTGTAGCTTATTGGCAGGAAATTTCTCCTAAGTTAAACTTTATTTGCTTTTCATATCATCCAGAATTTCCAGACAAGGATTTTATTGAAAAAATTACTGAAGCAGGTAAACATACATTAGTAACCGCTAGAGTTATGATGCATCCTAAATATTGGGATGATTCTGTAAAAATGTATAATACGCTCTATGAAATAGAAAATGTATGGACAGAAAGTGTTAGAGTACTAGATTGGCAGGGAGGAAGTGATCCCTCTGCTTCGGTGTATTCTAATGAACAATTAGAATGGTTAGATAGAAATATTGGTAATCAAACTAAAAAGTATTTGCCGCATTTACACGGAAGACGTGTAGTAAACATGATTCCAATGATCTATTTTGATGATAACAGTGTTGACGAAAGACCCAATACTGTTGATTACATCAATAATGGAATGACTAACTTTAACGGATATAAATGTGACGTAGGTTTAAAATCATTATACATCAGTTATGATGGAGAAATAATGTTGGCTAACTGCTTTATTAATGGATCTATCGGAAATATCAATGATCCAGATAACATACGCTGGCCTACTGAATCTGTAGTATGTAATAAAAATCTATGTCATTGTACTAGCGATGTTAATATTGATAAACAACTAATATGAAAATAGCAAAATTTCATTTTGAATTAGAAGATGGATCCCCACTAGTCCTCTCTTATAAACTACAAGATAACAGTCTAACTCCTAAATGGATTGACATTGTTAATCGGCGTAAACTTGAAAATGTTAGTAAAGATTCTTTAGAATTAAAAATACAAAATAAAATACAAGATGATTTGCCCAATCTATTAGAAAAATTAAACAACATTATTTTTGAAATCAACAAGTACTACGACAAACAATTACCCCTGTTTGTTAGTACAGATGAACTTGATCACCAAATCTTAAATTATCTTCACGAAGAATTTGAACTATACGGCGAGCGTCATGCAGCCATGTCTAATCACTATATGGACCCAAGACCCGATATGGACCCAAATGTTTGGCCGGGTATAGGTTTTAAAAAAGAGTTTCATAAGCTGTGGCTAAATTTAAACCAATGGATCCATATTACAGAAAGAGCAATGTTAGACTATGATCATCCTAATTTTAGTTGTTTAATACAATACGTGCCCTTTGAAGAACACGGAGCGCAGATTACAACTGAAGATAAATTATTTTTAAATCATAGTCCTAAATGGGGTCAACTATACTTAGGTTATAATACTTTAGGTAAAGATTATTGGCATGCTTTTATTGATGACGACAAACGTGTAGTGATCAATAATCAGATTAAAGTACAACAGTATTTGAGTTCAGAGGTATGGCTAAATTTTAGTAAAGATATCTATAATACCGCTAACCAATTTGAGTTAAGTTTTTATAATTGGTGGAAAACTCTAGATGTTCCATATGTTGATATCGATGAATTGGCATTGGGGAGATATTATCTAGGTGAAATTATGTTTGACAAAACATTTTTAGATTTCCACCCTAGCTACGAGGACTGGTTAGTTCCCGACAGCGACATTAGAAAAGATTGGAATTTGCGAGTATTTAGAAAAATTGCCAATGCTACTGGAATCGAAATTATTAATGAATGACGTTATAGAAAAATTTATCATTGAGGCAGAAAGCAATCAATGGGAGCCAAGGTTACCTATCCCTAGTAATATATGGGAATCGGACTGGCCGTGGGCATCAGTCGATTTCGATGCAGATTTTAAAACTATGCATAGCGAATGCTTGAATAACGATCATTTATTTGTAGGTCATAGACAAAAAGATAAACTATTCAGTTATAATCATGAAGGATGGGCTGCCATAACTCTGCACGGAATTAGTCCTACTGCTACAGAAAATTATGAGCAATATGGATTTAAAAGTATAGAAGAAGCAAACTATCACTGGACTGAAGTTTGTGAATTGTTTCCAACCTGCACTGCATTTATCAAAAGCCTAAAATACGAAAAATATGATCGGGTTCGTATCATGAAATTAGCCCCCGGTGGTTATATAATGCCCCACGTTGATGGACCTGGTAGGATATTTGGACCACTGAACATAGCTATTAACAATCCAGAAGGTTGCGAATTCTATTTCCGTAACTGGGGTAAAGTACCATTTAAACAAGGTCGTGGAAATTTTCTTGATATTGCTAACGAACATATTGTATGGAATAACTCTGATCAAGCCCGATATCATTTCATAGTTCATGGTAGTGGTATGGGTCATGTGTATAATTATACACTACAACAAATGAAAAGAAAGTATGAACAAGTATAAAATCGCATATGGTGTATATAACCAACTCGATCGTATTGACAATGACGAGATGTATCTTAAGGCCAAAGGTGCATCTTTATTCTACCTTGAAAGATTAAACAGTAAACTATTATTAGAAAATTGGGATCCAATCACTATTATATGTGATAACGAAATCCATAACGTCCTCAAATCTGCCTTAGAACGAGGCTTTGATTACTGTGTTATGTTAGCTGCCGGACTGCAAATTAAAAACCTACAATTTCATATAGATTTAGAAGAATTTATCGATGCTAATGAATTTGGCATAGCAGGACATCCTCTATGGAAAACTGACGGACGTTGGCTGGAACTACATCATCAATTTTTTATTGTTAATCTAAAGGCATATCAAGCAGTCGGCTGTCCAGAATACGGTACATGGGAGCGTGAGGAACGAATGCTACCTGTACTAGAACGTAGTGAAGAAAATTTCCATGATGATTATACACCTCTATGGGTTCGAGCAACAGGCGAACATGCTATGCAACCTGGTGCCGGTCAAGGCTGGATATTGTTAGCGGCAATGTTCGATGGCGGATATCCCGTAATTACCCTAACTGAAAAAATTCGACTTAGTAAATTTTATATCTATCCAGAACACGAAACAGATAGATTTGTTGATAGTTTACGTACACTAACTCCGTACACAGATATGAATTGGAATCAAAATAAGTGGATACAAGATAGCAAATTTGTCAAAGACCAAATCTGGTTGTTTAACAGCGAAAGCCTACACATTTACAATAATAACGGACCCTATGACCTAGTGGTCAATACTGCCAGTGGTTTTAAAATATTTGATTTTTTTAAATATCCACGACTAACTGAATCTGCAAAATGTATCGTCTACGATTTTAATCCTAAGAGCCTGGCTTGGTACAAACATTTTTATACCTGGGCTGACGAAAATTTATTAGAGTGTATTAGGGCATTTCCTGATCGAGATAACTTCACATGGATCGGACAGTGGGATCCGTACTATAATGAAAACAATGGTTTTAATAAAGGACTAAAAGAAACCTTTGACTATTTTGGCGGGGAAGATCAATTTAAGCAGTATTGGCGACAATTCAAGTCTATGACCGTAGAGTTTGCTGAAATTGATTTGTATAATAATCCTGCAAAACTGGCAACATTGATGCATGGTCCTGGACGCAAATGGATCAATCTTACCAATATCTTTTCTACAGATGCTACACAGGTAATATTTGGACATGCCGAGTGCATGGCTGCACAATATCGCTGTTTAGGATTATTATATACTGTCGATCCGACTATTGATATTACTATGTTTGACTATTGGAACAGACACAAACTAGGTGCTGTTAGAGATCTACTATGACAACATTATGGGTCTATGGTGACAGTTTTTCGGCCCAGGGTAGTACTCTAAATGAGTTTGCTTGGCCTACACTGCTAGCGAAAAAACTCGATGTAAATGTTATCAATCATTCCGTATCAGGTGGCAGCACTGAATATGCAATGCAATGTCTACTTAAAGATGTTAATGAGAATAATTATCAAGATGGGGATACTATTATATTTGTTGTTAGTACCCCTGGAAGATTTCATTTTGAATTTCAAAAATCTCGTCCGGAAACGGCGGCCCAATACTGGAATACAGTAAACGAAAACGATCCTCAGAATTTTTGGTACAAAGAAAATAAACAGTATCTTAAATGGTATATTGCAAATTGCGATTTTTTACTATTCGGACTCAATCACGAGTGTTATATACATGCCATTAAAAATCTAGCTGAATCTACACCTAATTGTAAATTTGTAGTATTAGCCAATTCTGATCACTCAGTAACCCAAGATGGCAGTTATTTAAGATTACCCATGGTTAACTATCCGAATAATTTTTTTAGGCCCAATATATTCTTAAATCAAGTATCAGTTAACGAATATAACCATTCTGTCGATACTTACAACAATTTTGTCCTACACACTGGTTGGGATCCTAGAATTAATCACTTGTGTAATCCAAATTTAAATATTCTTGCCAATCTAGTATACACAGCAGTGACTACTGGAAAATTGGACGATTTTGCCTACGACTCATTTAACCAAACAGTCTTTAATCAAATTAGTTCTGTGGGAGATTATTTAGAGTATGTTGATCAAGGACTACTGTATTATATGCCTGCAATAGAACGTAATCTCAAAAAACGCAGTTGACAAATATTGATTTCGGTGCTATAATACTATATACAGTAAACAAACAGGAGCAAAAATGGCTAAAGTAGCAACCAAAAAGAAAACTAAACGTATCACTAGTGCTAGTATTCGTGAACATGCTAAGAAAGATCATAGCCCAGTTTGGGAAGGTTGCGAGGCTTGGGACGGTGATCGATTCCATCGCCATTTTGTTAATGCCATGGCTTACTATCGTTTAGAATTTAATGGTAAGGATTTGAAGCCTGCTGTTCTAAAATGGATGGCTACTGTAGGCTGTACTAAAGAAGACATCACAGCATTTAAGAAAACCAAAGATAATCGCTGTTCATCAACTATGGGCGGTATTGCCAGTTGCTTGCTTAGAGGCATGACTCCTGTACGTGCCGATTTTAACGAAGGTAGAGACACTGCCGCTTGGTTACGCAATGAAATTGTCCGTGTGATCGAAGAAGGCAAAGAAGATATCGACGTAGAAGGTGAGGCTGCCAAAGAGGCGGCCAAACCCGCAGTAGTACAACCAACTATCCAAGAACGTGTTCGTGATGCCGCATTGGGTATGACAGAAGAATTAGAAACTGCTCTTGAATCATTTATCACTGATCCAGAATCTTTTGATCCAAAACAATTCAAAGTATTGAACTTGCTCAAAGGCAAAGAAGCCAAGGCAGCACACGCTCGAATCATTAAAGAATTCTATAACACCATGTTGGCTGAATTAGAAGAGCTGGCTAGTGGTGAAGCTGATGAACAACTACGTGAAGGCTACAGCCATCTTGCTCGTAAGAATGTTCGTAAACTAATGGACTTCTTACAAGAAATTTCTGCGGCCTGTACTATGTTAGCACAAGAAGCCAAGGTTAATCGTGCGCCACGTGCTAAGAAATCAGTACCTAAAGAGAAATTAGTGGCTAAACTCAAGTATAAGAAAACTGATGAACCTTTAAAACTTGTGTCAATTAATCCTGTTGACGTCTTAGGGGCCAGCGAGGTATGGATTTACAATACTAAAACTCGTAAACTTGGCAAGTATGTTGCAGACAGCATCCAAGGTCCTATTACAGTCAAAGGTACTAGCCTGGTTGGCTTTGATGAACATGCCAGTGTATGCAAGACTCTACGCAAGCCAGAGGAAAAACTCAAAGAGTTTAAGGCAGCCAGTAAGGTACAGCTACGTAAGTTCTTAGATGGTATCAATGCCACTGACACTAAGATGAATGGCCGGATTAACGAAGAAACTATCTTGTTAAGGGTAGCTTAGTAATCAGAGCCCTTAATTACTGCAAAGTTAATTACAGGGCTATCACTTGTGGTACCACTAACACTGGCAAATGTAATGTTAAAACTTCCGGTACCTACTGCTGATACAAATCCAATATAAGTATTGGTACTTGATTTAAAGTTAATAATAACAGTATCTGTTGCGGCTACGGTAGTATTAGTTACTGTAAAGGTTACGTAGGTACCTACAGTAGGAGCCGCGGCAAATAAAGTAATAGCACCAGTA
>Ga0164297_10002284_pt1 | contig 19158 bp, 20 predicted proteins | sample GEODES058metaG_FD_113539 | JGI IMG/M metagenome (GOLD analysis project Ga0164297, IMG submission 113539) | Dystrophic lake water microbial communities from Trout Bog Lake, Wisconsin, USA - GEODES058 metaG | ecosystem: Environmental > Aquatic > Freshwater > Lake | place: USA: Trout Bog Lake... | reverse complement strand
GAGGCCAAGGAACCAACCAGCTAGGTGGATCTTCAACACAATATTCTACATACAGTTACGGATTTGGTAATTCTGGTGGAGGAGGTTCTCCCTATACAGATTCTAACTTTTCTGGTGGTGGTGGAGGAGCAGGCTCTGCAGGACAACCAGGAACAAGCGGTGGTGCAGGTGGTTCTGGATATACACTTCAAATTAATGGTTCAAATTATGCAACATATGGTGCAGGTGGTCCAGGTGGCCAAGCGGGAACAGGACAAAGTGCAAAACCAAATGCTACTGCAAATACTGGTAATGGCGGTAGTGGTTCTGGAGATAATGCTACGGCGGGTTCAGGTGGAAGTGGAGTAGTTTTAATTTATTATCCAACAGGATCATTAACTGCAACAGGTGGAACAATTTCAACATTCAATGGCTATACAATTCATACATTTACAACAGTAGGTACAAGTACTTGGACAAGAACAGCGTAAAATAGGAATTATCTCAAAATAAAGATATAATAGGAGAATCATGGCAATATCATTTCCTTCAAGTCCTACATTAAACCAACAATACACGTATGGTAATCGTACATGGGCATGGAATGGTGTTGCATGGCAATCTGTTGGTACCGCCCAAGGATTAACTGGTGCACAAGGTATTCAAGGTTTGCAGGGTGTTCAAGGAACACAAGGTCTGCAGGGTATTCAAGGTTCATCTTATCTAGGACCAACATTAGGTCAAACTTATTTGGCATCTGCACAAACAATTTCAGGTGTTCAAGGTTTAACTTTACAAAACACAACTTTACAAGGAACATTGACGGTTGGCGGAGTTACTGGAACCGCTGGATATCTTCTAACATCAACTGGAACGGGAGTTCAATGGGCACCTGCCCCAATTTCACTTCCAGCACAAACAGGATATGCTCTTCAATTCCTTACAACTAACGGTACATCAGCTTCATGGACACCAATTTACTATCAAACAATTGCATCATCAACAGCAATAGGTTTGCAGGGAACTGGAGCAACTCCAAGACCAACACTTAATATCGTTGGAGCAACAATAACAGATGATTCGGTCAATAATCAAACAACTGTTACAATTGGTGGAGGAAACGCAGAAATTAATACAATTATGGGAGTCTATTAATGGCAACAAATACACCTACATTATTTTTTAGAGGAGCTGCCTCTACTACTTCTGCAACTCTTTATACTGTTCCAGCTAACACAACATCTATTTTGACAGACATTGTTATTTCTAGTCTTGATGTAAATCAGCAAACAGCTTCAATCTATGTTGACGGCGTTGTACTTATTCCAAACGTTCCCGTCCCAACAAACAGCGTACTTAATTTTCAGTTTAGAACAGTCATGGCAGCAGGTAAGACTATTACTGCTATTGCTGGATCCACAAACGTTACATTTCATATTTCAGGGATCCAGAGTGCATAATGACAACCAGTCAATATCCTTCCTATAATAACGTAGTAAATACTTTAACTTGGAAGTACCAAGCAGTTGGTGGTGAAACCACTGTTTCTGGTAAAGATAATTTTAACCAAGTTTTGCTATATACGGCGGGTGTTGAACAAGTATATTTAAATGGAGTTTTATTAGTAAGAGCTGTAGACTATACTGCAGTTGATGGAAAAACAGTAACATTTCCAATTGCTTTAAATACAAATGATTATTTACAGATTTATTGCATTACCGCCTATTCAGTTGCTGCAAGCCCTGGCTCTGGAGAATCATTTCATCCTTTCTTGATGATGGGTGCATAAAGTGGTACAATATATAAAGGAGAACAAATGGCATCACCATACTATAAGGTTTTAGGACAATCATATCCAGCTGCAACTACAAATACAGATGTGTATACAGTAGGTGCTGGAAAGATGTGTACCATTTCTACAATTGCTGTTTGTAATCAAACAGGAAATCAAATTACATTTAATATTGCAGTTCGTCCAAGCGGTGCAACATTGACAAATAGCCAATATATTGCATATGGCACTCCAGTAAATGGAAATACAACAAGTTTTATCACAATTGGCACAACTCTTGGGGCGGGAGATGTAATAACCGTTTATACTGCTGCTCAAGGTATATCTTTTAACGTATTTGGAACGGAAATTTACTAATGTCAGTATCTGTTATTGGATCCAGTGGTAGCGGTACAGCATTCAATGTTGCTATTACATCTGTTTATCAAACAGTAATTTTAACTCAACAACAGCCATCAGGATCTTATACTTTTACTTCTGCTTTAAACAATATTACTATGGACTTGTACTTCTATAATGCAACTGGAACACTAATTGCAGAGACAAATGGAAAATCAATTAATCCATCTATAGGTTTTAATAAAATTGTTATTATTGGTGGAACATCTGGAGATGTATTATCATTTGCATTTCAAACAACATATTATGGAACACCAGAAACTTCTGAAACTACTGCAGGTCCAGTTATCTTAAGTGCATCAACAAACTCTTTGCCAAATGTTGGTAACACAACAGTTATAACTGGTATTAATTTTCCCTCAAATTCAACAGCAACTTTTACTGGAACTGATAGTGTTGTAAGAAATGCATCTGTTGTTTATGGATCTTCAACATCACTTACTATAACCCGTCCATCAGTTATGCCACTTGCATATGCCCCATATACTTTAACAATTAATAACCCTTCAGTTACGCCTCCAACAGGCTCAACTAAAAATCAACTTACAGGTTTTACAGCTGGTGTTTTACCAACTTGGGTGACACCAACTAGTTTAGGTGCATATGCACAAGGTACTCCTGTAAATATCACTATTCAAGCTTTAGACTCAAATCCTGGCGGAAGCATAACATATTCAGTTGTATCTGGCTCTCTTCCAACAGGTGTTACATTTAATACGTCAACTGGTGTAATTTCTGGAACTCCTACAGTTTCAACACCATTAAACTATACTTATACAATTGCAGCAACAAATGCTGGAGGAAATACTATAAATAGAACATTTACCCTTGGTCCCGACGTTGGTCCAACTTGGACTACATCTGCAGGAAACCTCATAGCTTTGGGAGGCACTGGATCAAACACTGGTTCCTATCAACTTTTAGCAACTGATGATTCAGGTGTCGCACCTACGTATAGCTTGGCTTCTGGATCACTACCTACTGGAATTACATTATCTTCAAGTGGTTTGATATCTGGAACAGCAACAGGAACAAATTATGGAACATATACATTTACAGTAAATGCTACCGATGCAAATGGAACTTCAACAACAAGTGGAACATTTACTATAATTTTTGCAGCTCCAATAGGTTCAGTTCTTTATAGAACAGCAGGAAGTTATACTTTCACAGTCCCTGCTGGAGTAACATCTCTTAGCGTTGTTGCAATTGGTGGTGGTGCAGGTGCTTGGAATAATAGTTACCCAGGAACTGGAGGAAATTCATTCTTTAATAATACATCGGTTGTTGCGGGTTATGCATCAACAAATAGTGCAGCTTCCAGCGCAAGCGGTGGTGGCTATGTTGGCGACGGCGGTGGAAACGGTGGATCAACCCAAACTTATGGCGGTGGTGGCGGAGCAGGCGGATACTCTGGTAACGGTGGAATCGGATCAACCTATAATTCTCAGAACGCTGGTTCAGGTTCAGGCGGTGCAGGCGGTGGCGGGGGCACATATGTAGGTTGTGATAACGCTGCTGGTGGTGGAGGAACTGGAGTTTATGGATATAACGGTTCATCTGGTGCAGCGGGAGGAGCTGGCCCATACAGCAGAGGTGGCGGTGGCGGTGGCGGAAGCTATGGCGGTGCAGGCGGTTGGGGCGGTTCAGGAAATGGTGGACAACCAGGTCAAGCAGCAACTAATGGTTTTGCAGGAGCTAATACAGGTGCATATTATGCAACAAATTCTGGAGGAAACACAACTAACGCTGGAAATGGTGGCGGTGGAGGTGGCGGATTTGGCGGTGGCGGTGGTTCCGCAACTGGTTGCGAACCAGCAGGCGGTGGCGGAGGACTTGGTTGGAAAAATAATATATCTGTAAGTCCAGGACAAACTTACACTGTTCAGGTTGGATATGGAGGACAAGGTGGCACTTCCAGTGCAGGCAGTGGACCAACAGGCTCTGGTGCAGGCGGTGGCGGAGCATCTGGTGCGGTAAGAATTGTTTGGGGTTCAGGACGTTCTTTCCCAAGTACTCTGGTAGATCCAAGTAGTTACGTATCTGGTATAGAAACATATGTATAAGGAGATAATATGAATAGTCGTTTAGCTTTTATTAAAGATAATAAAGTAGTATTTGTTTTAAATACTGATAAGTCTTTATCAGACATTATTCTTAATTCAGATGTAAAAATGGATATATCTGAATTTTCAAATTTAATATCAGAAGGTTGGACTTTTGATGGAAAAACATTTTTTCAAGAAATAAAGGCTGCTGAATAAAAATGAATCAATACCTAGACACTCATTCACAGGCATTAGTAAAAGGTGTTTTTATTACACATATTTTTAATTTTTTAAATCACGATGAAGAGTATTTTAATGAAATTTTTAAAAAATACGAATACGATGAGGTTCTTGACCTTTGTAAAATTCAACAATATGCTAATATAGGAGCAACTTGGGACGGAAAAACAATACGTCCAAAGCCAGTTTATAAGTCTTGGGTTTTAGGTGAAGATTTAGATTGGCATCCCCCAGTTCCAAAACCTAATGATTTAAAATATTGTTGTTGGAATGAAGAAAAACTAGAATGGGTTGATAGAACCAAACTAGTTGAAAATGCAAATAAAGCAATTAATGCTGAAAAAAGAATTAATAATTTAATTAATAATGTTAATTTTTTAATTAATAAAAAAGAAGGAGCTTTGTTATGAAAAGAGTTGCATTTATAAAAAATAATACTGTAAATTTAGTTTTGAATACAGATGAAAACATTGCGGACTTTATCGTTTCTGGAGATCAAATTGTTGATTTAGAAGGTTATCCATATGTTGATGTAGACTGGAATTACAACAATCAAATTTTTTCTGCACCGCAAATTCATCAATTGCCAGAAAGACCAACAGATGGGCATTATGATTTTGATCCAATTACAAATTCTTGGGTTAAGGATGAAAATATAGTATGACATCTTCAGCATATCCACAACCTACTTTACCTTTTGCTAACCCGCAATGGCGTTATAACGCTACAGGCGGGGAAACTTCATTAAGTGGATATGATAGCTATGGAAATGTTCTTAATTATGTAATTAATCAAGAGATGTTATATTTAAATGGTGTATTGTTGGTAAGAAATACTGACTATACCGCCCTAACTGGAACATCTATAACATTTACAAATGCTTTGCTTGCTGGTGATTTTGTTGAAATACTAACATATCAAAATAATACTGTTTCTACACTTCCCGTCTCAAATATTACGGGTCTTATTCAAAATTCACAACTTCAAAATAACACAATTGCACTTGGCACAACACCAATATCATTAGGCTCATCTGCATCAAGTGTGGCGGGATTAACAATAAGTGGTTCTACAAATACTCTTACTAATATTGGTAACTCTTCCCTTACAAATTCAAATATTACCTTAGGTACTACTGGCATATCTTTAGGTGGAACAGTCACCACTATTAATGGAATTACATTAACAGGATCTTCCATATCTGGTACTACAAACACTTTTGCTAATATCCCAAACTCAGGTCTTGCTAATAGCTCTATTACTATCAATGGAACACAGGTTTCTTTGGGAGGCTCTGCAAACATTGCTACAGCATCTGCTGCAACTCCAACAGTATCAGGTACAGTTTATGGAAAAGTAAGTTCAAATGGCTATGATACTTTTATTGGACAAAATGCTGGCAATAATGCTACTTCATCTTTTAATATAAACACTGGAGTAGGAAATTATTCTTTAAACGCTTTAGCTTACGGTACTGGAAATACTGCAGTTGGTCAGTCTTCAATGACACAAATGACTGGAAATAGCAATGTAGATCAAGTAAGTAATAATACTTCAGTAGGCTCTCTATCTGGATTTGGCCTTCTTTATGGATCAAATAATACAATATTTGGATCACAAGCAGGATATAACAGTTTTCAGGGATCCAATAACATATTAATTGGATATGGTGCAAATACATCATCTTCTTCTGTATCAAATGAAATGACACTAGGTAATTCATCAATTACAGCATTTAGAATTCCAGGTTTGGGAATATCTTGGACGTCTTCTAATATTCCCGCAAAAAATTTAACAATAAATACTCAAACTGGAACAACATATACATCTGTTCTTTCAGATAATGGAGCTTTAGTAACATTAAATAATGGTTCAGCAATTTCAGTAACTATTCCAACAAATGCTTCTGTTGCATATCCAACAGGATCACAAATTAACTTTGTTTGGATTACAGGTGCAGGTCAACCAACAATTTCTGCTGTAACACCAGGAACAACAACAATTCTTTCAACAGGAGGAACTTCAACGGCTCCTAAAATTCGCACAGTAAATGGTGTAGCAACTGCAATTAAAATTGCTACTGATACTTGGTTGGTTACTGGAGATATTGTTTAATGCCAATACCAGGAGTTGTAGGATCAGAACATAGACCGCATTGTGTAGGCGGTACACTTTTATATTCAGGTGGTTATTATTATCACACCTTTACTGGAACAGGATCTTTAACGGTAGGTTCAAACGTAAGTCCATCAATTCAATATCTTGTTGTTGCAGGCGGTGGTGGAGGTTCAGGTAATGGCGGAGGCGGAGGCGGAGCAGGCGGTGTACTTAGCGGTACATTTACTTTAACCCCTGGTGCTACATATACAGTAACCGTAGGAGCAGGCGGAGCAGGTGTTGGTAATGGTGGTGGAAATAACGGAACAGCATCATCTATTTCTTCTGTTGCAACAGTTGGCGGTGGTTCAGGAACTGGTCGTGAGGCAGGCGGAGCTTTAGCTGGAACTGGTGGTTCTGGTGGCGGTGGTGGAGGTCAAGATCAAGGATTGCAATATGCTAACGGAGGTGCTGGAACTTCTGGTCAAGGCTATGCTGGCGGAAGCAGCTATAACGTAAATGGTGACCAAGGTTGCAACTCTGCTGGCGGAGGCGGAGGCGGAGCAGGCGGTGTAGGTGGAAACTCTACAATGGCAACTTCTGGCGGTGTATGTGGTTCTGGTGGAGTAGGAACATCAGCATACTCAGCTTGGGGCTTAGCAACAGGAACTGGGCATAACGTATCTGGAACGGTTTATTATGCTGGCGGAGGTGCAGGTGGCACCACAAATTATAATGGATGTGCTGCAGGAACATACTCAACAACACAATTTGGTGCAGGAGGTTACGGTGGAGGATGGGCATCTTCTACTGCAACAAATGGTGCTAATTTTGCTAACACTGGTGGCGGTGGTGCTGGTGCTAACGTTCAAGCAGGTTGGACGGGATCACAAAGCGGTAATTCAGGAATAGTTATTATAAGGTATGCAGCATAATGGCACATTTTGCAGAGATTGATGAAAACGGATTAGTATTAAGAGTATTAGCAGTCAATGACTCAGATATAATGGTTGACGGAGTTGAATCTGAAGAAGCGGGACAAAATTATCTTGCTAATATTGTAGGTTTGGGCGGTACTTGGTTAAAAACAAGTTGGAGTAATTCAATTAGAAAAAATTATGCGGGAACTGGTTTTACATACAATAAAGAACTTGATGCTTTTGTTCCTCCTAAACCATATCCTTCATGGATATTAAATAATGAAACTGCTTTATGGGAAGCACCAAAACCCCAACCAGAAGGGGTATATACTTGGAATGAAGATTCTCAAGAATGGATTTGCAAGACCTGTTTTTAAAGTATTCTAATTCTGTTGTATAATGGGGGTATAATGTCTAAAGCACAAAAAATTGCGGGGTACGGAGCAAAATCCGCCTTTACAGATGTAGTAGTAGCATCTAATATTACTATGTCTGCATTTACTCAGTATTATGTAGATACAACATCTGTTGCTTATTCTTTGACATTACCCGCATCGCCAAATCAAGGTGATGAAATTCACGTTTTTGATATCGGCAATAATGCAAATGCTAATAACATTACAATTAACCCAAATGGTGGTAAACTTAATGGTGTAGTGCAACAGTTGCTTATTGACGTAAATGCAGCAGCAGTTGTCCTTATATACACAGGATCTTTATATGGTTGGAGGGCTGGATAATGGCTATTAAATATTCTACATCTTCAGGTTCAGGCGGGGGAACAGGATTTAACGTCCAAATTGGTTCTCAATATTCTTATGCTGCCTTTTCATCCCCATTATCAGCAGGTGCTTATACAATCAAATCTGCTCAAACTAAGACTAACTTTGACGTATATCTCCTAGACGCTAATAACAATTTAGTTGCATATACAAATACTGCCTCTATTACTCCATTATCAGCATTTGCTGCTATTGTTGTAGTCAATGGAACACCAGGAGATATTTTGCAATTCTCATATCAGACTACAGTATTTACTACAGCTGAAACAACATATTTTAATGCTGCACCATTTATTACATCTGCAACACCTACATCGTTGCCTAATCAAAATAGTACCATTGCAGTTAGTGGAGGTAACTTTAGTACATTAGTTGCAGCTACATTTACAGGCACAGACTTAGTTGCAAGAACTGCAAAATCAGTAGTTCGCTCATCTGCAACATCACTTATTATTACTCGTCCAGATGTATTTCCTCCATCTGCAAGTCCTTATACATTAAGTTTAACAAATCCAGGAATAAATAGTCCAACAGCATCAAATGCAAATATATTTACTGGAATCACAGCTGGTTCTTTACCGATATGGAATACTTCAACAACACTACCTCAGTTTTCTCAAAATGTACCATATTCAGTTACATTATCAGCAACAGACTCAAATCCAGGTGGTAGCATAACTTATTCTTACGTTTCAGGTTCATTACCTTCAGGAGTATCTTTTAATTCAGGAACAGGTGTAATATCTGGAACACCGACAGTAGCTACTCCAGGTGTTTACACATATACGGTTGGAGCAACAAGTGGTGGCGGCAATACAGTAACTAGAACATTTACAATGCAAGACACAGGCCCTGTGTGGGTAACCTCTGGATCGCTTACATCAGTGTTTTCAGGAAATTCATATTCTTATCAATTAGTTGCTAATGATGACTCAGGTGTGGCACCAACTTACTCACTTGCAACTGGATCACTACCTACTGGACTAAGTCTATCAAGTTCAGGACTTATATCTGGTACTTTTTCTGGTGGATCAGGCACAAGTACCTTTACAGTAACTGCTACTGATGCAAACGGAACCTCAATAACTAGTGGAAGCTTGTCTATACAAGGCCTTGCACTCTACAATCAAGTTTATACATCAAACAGCACATTTACAACTCCATCAACAGCTTTTTATTCTACTAATGGAACTGCAAATGCCTTAGAAGTATTTGTTCAAGCTGGTGGAGGAGGAACTAGTGGTCCATATGATGGAGGAGCAGGTGCAGGTGGAGCAGTTTACGCAGCCGCATTATCAGTATCTTCTAACACTGGATATGGAGTAACAGTTGGAGGGGGTGCCTCTAGCTATAGCAATGGTGGAAATTCTGTGTTTAATTCTATGACTGCGTATGGCGGCGGTTATGGAGGAGGTAACAGCTCTCAAAATGGTAATAGTGGAGGCTGTGGCGGTGGTGCTAGAGCCTCTAGTGGAAATTCTCCTGGTTCAGGATCAACACAAACATCTAATGGTGGGGGAACTGGCTACGGAAATGCTGGAGGAACAGGCGGCTCAGGCGGTCCTTACCAAGGCGGTGGTGGTGGCGGTATCGGTGGCGCTGGTTCAACAGGTCTACCACAAGGTAACGGATACGGTGGAGTTGGCCTAACATTCTTTGGAAATGGCTATGGGGGTGGTGGCGGTGGATGGAATGCTTATCAGACATACGGAGGATCAGGCGCACAGGGTCTTGGCGGTGGAGGAAACTCTTCTTATGGTGGAGGAAACGGCGGAGGCGGAGGAAACAACAACAACAACGCTTACGCATCTACAGCAGGAACAAACGGTAAAGGTGGAGGAGCAGGTGGTGATGGCGCCAGTGCTCAATCAGGAGGTAGCGGAGTTGTGATTGTGAGGTATTACGCATAATGGCAGACTTTCCACACGCAGCAAAAGTACTACGTTCTACTGGAGTAGTAGACAATGTAGAAGTTGCAGATGAAGCATGGGTTGATTCTCAAAACGCATTAAATAATGACTATTTATACGTGCCATATACTCAAGGTGATATTAATGTAACAATAGGTGCAAAATGGGACGGTACAAAGTTTATACCAGTTCAACCATTCCCATCGTGGACATATGATGTAAGTACCAATTCATGGATAGCACCAGTTTCTAAGCCTAATGATCCAACTAGTGGTTTTTATTATTGGGATGAAGAAACAAAATCTTGGAAACTTACAGTGCTACCAGAACCAATAACGGGATCGGAGAATTAATTATGAGTTCAGAACCTGTAGGAAACGCTCCTTATCCTTCATGGACATGGTTTGTAAATGAAATAGGAATAGGTCACTGGAGTGCTCCAAAACCACTTCCTTTAGAACCAGGAACTTGGGTTTGGAATGAAGCAGATCAAAACTGGGAATCAAAAACTAACTAGGAGATAAAATGGCAACTAAACCAAAAACAGATTTACCACAACCTTTTAAGTCATGGACTTTTGATGAGGATTTGGGTTATTGGGTAGCACCCGTCCCAATTCCTGATGTTACACAACCACATACATGGAACGATAAGACGGGAGCTTGGGATTTATTGACATTCCCAGCCGAATAATAAATGACAGCAGCCAGAACATTAGCAAGCCTACTTAACGGAACTGTAACATTTGGCGGTGAGGTAATTGTTAATACCCCCGTCAATCCTAATGATGCAGCAAGTAAATCATATGTTGATAATGCAGCTGGCTCTAATATTGTTCCACTTGATGATTTGAGTGGAAAATTTGACGGAATTGAAAGTAGATTTCTTCCAACATCAGCAGGAGTTACTGTTCCAATAACTAACCCTTTTAGGCTTTTAGTTACTGTTAATGGTATACTACAATCAGTATATACGCCAGAATATGTTTGGCAATCCCCGCTTCCAAGAACGGGATTTCAAGTTGACAATGGTGGATATCTAAGTTTTTCTGAAGTTCCACCAGCAGGATCAGCTTTTAATGGGCGGGTAATGCTAGGACCAACAACAAATAGCACGACAAATACAAATTATCCGTTTAAAGCAACGGACATATTACTAGGAGCGTAATAAATGGCAAGAAAGATCATACTGGATACACAGTACACATTTAACCCAGCAACGGGTGTAGTAACTTTAACAAATAGATATGTACCACAAGAACGTTTGCTACTTATTACAAACGTTACTAAGAATAAGGTCATATTCAACTTTTCCGATCCTTCTCTTACCGCCACTTCCTATGTAACATCAATGAACGGTGCTTCTGGTCAAACAACCATTACCCTTGCTTACAATACAACAACAATGTCATCAACAGATAAGCTCCAGATCACAGTTGATGAATATTCAGAAAAGATTCAGCCATCAGAAGAGATGACTGACCCAGTTGGTAAGTTTCGTGTATCAACTCCACAATCACTTATTGATACAGACTTTGAGTATGGTACTCAGGTTTCTAAGTGGGAAAACCTTGCGATGATTAACAACCGTCCTCTTGGATATCAAACTGTTCCTAACATTGCAAACCTACAATCTATTTATGTTGCAACTTCAACACGTAACGTTGTTGTAAGTTTTAACTCAACACACTACCTTGGGGCGGGAAGCCCAATTATAATGCAAGATACATATATCCCAATTGCTAATGGTAACTATGTAATTGATGCAACATCTACAAATACAGGAACTACATCTGCATCAGTTTGTGCAGCAATTACAGGTTCAATTACTGCAATTTCAAATACAGGTTCTGCTGTAACATATTCAACATCTTCAACTGCTGGACTTGTAGTAGGTCAACAAGTTTCTGTTACAGGTGCATCATCTGCTGGTTATAACGTAACAAACTCGTTTATCACAGCTATTGTTGCAAATACCAGTTTTACTGTTGCTTCAACAGCAACTGGTTCAACATCTACAGCATCATTTACTGCTGCTCCATGGATTTCATATACAGCACGTGCAGCTAACCCAACAACAATTACATCAATCTTGGATGCTAACAAAACTGCACTTTATCAAGCTAACTTTTATTCAGGTGTAGGAATTGGTGGAACTGCTCAAAATACAACAATTTCGGGTTCCTCAGGTTCTAGCACAATTTCAGTAGGAACAACAAATGGTATTGTCGTAGGTATGACAGTAACAGGTGCAAATATTTCGGCGGGAACAACAGTAACAGCCGTAAGCCCTTCAGCATTAACAGTTACACTATCATCTCCAACAACTGGTGCAGTTACAGGAAATGGACAATTTGGTGGTATTACAAACCTTACATATACAGGAAATGCCGTAACAATTACAACTGCTGCAAACCATGGTTTGGCAATTGGAAATGAAGTTGCAGTTACAGGTTTGACAACAAGCGGAACAAACGTTCCAAATGGTTCTTTTGTTGTAGCAACTTTAAATAGCCCAACAACATTTACAATTTATACAACTAACACTCCAACAGGAACAATAACATTTAATACAGGAACTGTTTATGTTCGCCCACAAGGACAATTCCTACACCGCCCATTTGACGGTGGAGTTATTTTCTCAACAAATGGATCTTCTAACTTTGAACAGGCTATTCGCCAAACCCGTCGTTATTTCCGTTACCAGTCTGGTAAAGGTATTCAGATGTCAACGGGTACAATTATTAAGCCAAACATTCAGATTGACTCCCTAACATCATCTGGTACAACAGTAACAGTACAAACAAAAGATCAGCACAACCTTCAAGTTGGTGCACAGATTACAATGTTTGGTGCAAATGAAACTGCATACAATGGTACATATACTGTAACAGGTGTTACTGGTTACAATACATTTACATATACAACATTATCAGCACCTTCAGCATCACCAGCATCAGGTCCATATGAGCTTGCAATTGTTGGTTGGTATGGTGCAAGAAACCGTATTGGTTTGTTTGATACTCAAAATGGTATGTATTGGGACTTTGATGGAACTACATTGTCTGTAGTTCGTCGTAACTCTACATTCCAAATTGCTGGTAAGGTTTCAGCGGTAAACGGATCAAGCGTAATTACACAAACAAACTCTGCTTATCCAACAACATTTTCTAAGCAACTAACACCTGGAGACTACATTGTTCTTCGTGGTGCTTCATATCGTGTAACAGATATTATTTCTGATACAACACTTTGGATTTCCCCAGCATATCGTGGAACAACAGATAACTATATCATTGTTTCAAAAACAGGTGAAATACGTTATCCACAATCATCGTTTAATATTGATAAGCTTGATGGAACTGGTCCTTCTGGATACAACATTGATCTTTCAAAGATGCAAATGTGGTACATTGATTACTCATGGTATGGTGCGGGTGCTGTTAGATTTGGTGTTCGTGGTACAGATGGAAACATTGTATATGCACATAAGATTCCTAACAATAACGTTAACTACGAAGCATATATGCGTTCAGGTAACATGTCGGGACGTTATGAAACAGCAACAGTTCCTATGTATACAACATTGACAGCAAACGTTGCAGCATCAGATACAGCTATTAACGTAGCTTCTACAACAGGATTCCCATCATCTGGAACTCTTGTAATTCGCAATGCTTCAACTTACGAATATGTAAACTATGCGGGAACTACAGCAACATCGTTTACAGGTCTTACACGTGGACAAGCAGGTAACTCATCTCTTGCTCTTACAGTTGCAGCTGGTTCAAACGTAGCTTCAGTTTCATCTGCAGCGGGACTTCAAGTAGGTCAAAGAGTTATTGCTCCTCTATCATTTCCAGACGGAACATTTATTGCAGGAATTAGCGGTACATCAATTACACTTTCACAAGGTGCATTGACTGCTAACCCAACTGTAATTGTTCCTCCAATGGGTGCAACATCAGGACAATCATTTACATACGCTTCAACTACTCCAATTTCTGTTGAGTTTGCATTCCCAACATTTGCTCCAACTATCTCGCACTGGGGTACTGCAGCAATTATGGATGGTGGATTTACACCAGATAAGTCTCTCTTGTTTACATACGGACAACAGACACCAGTATCAATTCCAACATCATCTGTAGTGTTTTCGGGATCTGCAAGCGGATCTTCAGGATCAAATACAATTACTCTTTCGGGTACAGGTAGCAATACAACAGTTAACATTCTTCCAGGCATGACAGTATCTGGAACAAATATCGCTGCTGGAACATATGTAACTTCTGTTGTTAACACAACAAACTTTACAATTACTCCAAACCCTACAAACACTATTACAAATGGTACTCTTACATTGACAGGAAATAATACAAGAGCACTTCTTTCAGTTCGCTTGTCACCTGCAGTAGATAATGGTGTTGGAGCAGGTTTTGGACAGAGAGATCTTCTAAATCGTGCTCAGCTTATTCTTTCTACACTTGACGTATCACTTTTGAATACACAAACTGGTAACATTCTTGTACGTGGTTATATTAATGCACAACCATTTGCTGGTTCTCAACAGGTATATGGTAACCAGGTTGGTGTACCAATTTATCTATCAACAGCATCAGGAACTGGTTCAGTTGTAACTTATACAACAACTAGTCCTCACGGCTTAAACGTAAATGACCAAGTTGTTATCTCGGGTGTAACATCATCTACAGGATATAATGGAACATATGTAGTTACATCAGTTCCTTCATCTACAACATTTACAGTTAACAGCACATATACAACAGGATATAGCACAACAGGTAGCCCAAGCTTGTTTGGATATAAGCAATGGACTAACGCAGTTGGTAACGTTTATGGTTCGCTAACATCTTCTCTTGCACAAATTGCTGACTTTGCTCCAAACTCTGCAAATGGTGGTTTGTCAGGTGCTTATAGCGTAACTGGTGGTGAGGTAACTGGTGGATTCTTTGCTAACCAAACTACTGAACTTGATCTATCGCTTCTTCGTGATTTGGGTAACGCAATTCTTGGCGGTGGTGGAGTAGGAACTCCTGCATATGCTGGACAAAATGGATACCCAGATGGACCAGATGTGCTTACAATTGTTGTAACAAATCTTGGAACAAGCCCAGTACAGGTAATTGGACGTGTTGCTTGGACTGAAGCTCAGGCTTAAAGAGAGGGCGGTGGCAATAGAATGCCTCTAGATAAAGCAATAAAAGTCTCAAATGACTCTCTTAAAACACCTTATGTAACAGTTGATACAAACGTAACACAACTTGGTACATCAACCTCTACTCCAAATAGAGGAGCTACAGCAAATCAACCTACATCTGCAAATATTGGTGATCAATATTTTAATACAACAACAAATGAATTGTTGGTGTATTGTGCAAATGGTTGGGTTCCTGCTGCAACAGCTCCAAATGCCCCTACAAATGTAACTGTTACTTCTGCTCCAACAACTTATGGTGGAAACCCTGGGGCAGTTATATCGTGGAAGCCTGCAACTACTGGAATTCCTGCTAGTTCGTATGTTGTGACCTCTAGTACTGGAGGTTTTACACAAACTGTTACAACAACAACTGCAACATTTTTAGGATTATCCGCAGGAACATCGTATACGTTTACGGTTACTGCAAAAAATGATTACGGTTCAAACTCCGCAACAAGTTTACCCATAACACCTTTTACTGTACCTCAAGCACCCGTAATTGGAACAGCTTCTTTTACTGGAACTAATGGTTCAGTCTCTGTCTCGTTTACACCTGGGAATACTGGTGGTGCAACCACAACATATACTGTGTACTCTTCTCCAGGAAATATATCTGCTTCAGGTTCATCAAGCCCTATTGTTGTTTCAGGACTAACTACTTCACAAGCATATAATTTTTCAGTTGTTGCTACAAATGCAGCAGGCAGTTCTACAAACTCTTCCTTATCAAATTCCATAGTACCTGCATTTACTTCAGTTTCTGGAGGATACGTAGCATCAGATGCTACGTATTACTACAATGTGTTTACTTCAGGAACAAGTTCTTTTACAGTATCAAATAATCCTTTAACGGCAGACGTGCTTGTTATTGCAGGGGGCGGCACGGGCGGTGGTGGATACCAAGGCGGTGGCGGTGGAGCTGGAGGTGTGCTATATACTCCTTCTCAAACGCTTTTTGGTTCTTATACAACAACTGTGGGCCCAGGTGGGCAATTTCCAAGTACAAACCCACCTACACAATGCTATCCAGGACAAAACTCAGTTTTTGGCTCGCTTATCGCACTTGGCGGCGGCGGTGGTGGTGGAGAGTATATTTCTGGCAGCTATGGAACATTCTCTCAAACATCTGGTGGATCTGGTGCAGGTGGTTCTTGGGCAGGTGGTGGTGAGAACGGAGCAGCTGGAACTACTGGGCAAGGCTTTGCTGGCGGTAATGGATATGCTCCAGGAAACCCGTACAACGGCGGAGGCGGAGGCGGAGCAGGAGGTGTAGGAGGTAACGCAACATCTTCGGTTTCTGGTGCTGGAGGCAGCGGAACAAATTCATATTCTTCATGGATATCTGCAATCTCATCTCTCATGAATAGCATAGTTCCTGGCTGGTCATCTGCAACATCTGGTGGATATATTGCAGGTGGTGGTGCAGGAAGCACAAGAGGTAACTATTCAGCGGGTAACTCTGGTGGAGCGGGTGGTGGAGGTAACTCTACTGGAAACTACAACGGTAATGGTGACGGAGCTAACGGAATTGCAAATACAGGCTCTGGCGGTGGTGCAGGTGAGTCCGCTGGCGGTAACCAAGGTAGAGGCGGAGCTGGAGGTTCTGGTATTGTTGTTGTTAGATATACAAGAGCACAAGTTGGCGGGTAGCCAATGTCATACAAACAAGTAGTTCTTAAAGATGATCCTATAGCTTATTGGCCTTTAACAGGTACAGTTAATCTAAGAACATATGCCACCATTTTGGAAGAATATAATACATACCAACAATGGTTTAATACAGAAGGAATATATGGATTTGATCCAGGATCCTTTTATCTTCAAGATGTTTCAGTAAATCAAAATCAAGCAGCTGTGGCATTCGGCACAGAATTGCCAGTATTTCAGGATATTGTAACCCTTAATGCTAGATTATTTGGTGATACAAATTATAGTGGTTGTAAAATAACATCATCATCTGTAATTAGTATTTTTGATATATATGATTTTTTTAGTCAAAATTATGAAGAAGGGGTATTTGGAGCAGAGATGTGGCTTCAATTCCCGCAAAATCCCACTACAAATGTTAATTTGTTTAATGTAATAAATGCGGGTAATACAATAGCTCAAGTATATGCTAACAATGATCATATTTATTTTACTATAAGCGGAAGCACGGGAACTTATACAACAAAGAAACAAATACATTCCTGGGATCAAAAGATTCATTTGTTTATAACTTATGCAGAACGTTCAATACAGATTATGGTAAATGGTATATCTGATGAAACTATTGATCTGCCAAATAACTTCCAGTTTAGTACAACTAATACTACTTATGTTAAATATCAGATAGGTCCCGCCCAAACAGGAGAAGAGTTTATTATTAACGATTTAGCTTTTTATACAAGAAAGCTATCTTTAAATGAAATAAGAAATCATCTAATTTGGGCAAATGTTGATTCATCTCCAGAGTATTTTGCACAAAATACAAGTGCTTATCATATTGATCTTACTGAAAACTCTAATATGATTCATCTTCAAAAGAAATTTAAAACTGTTAAAGATTACAGTCAAGGTGTATTTAACAATCTAATAACAGATGGTGGACTGACAATTCAAAGCACTGCAAATGCAGGACAACTTACTGGAACTTGGTATTACAACTTCCCAATTGTTCAATATACAAATTTTGCGGGAGCAAGCATATCTTGGGATTCTGGATCAAATCCAGATTCAACAATATCTTCACAATTTGTTTCAGTATCGTCATCTTATGATGGCGGATTAACTTGGAATCAAGTTTATAGCAATCAAATTGTTCCTAATTTCTTATCTCATGCTTCAACTGCTTCAAGTGCACAAATTTTGATCAGAGTTCAAATTAGTTCTTTGGATACATCACAGGCTTTGCAGCCAAGATTAGATAATCTATCTGTAACTATTTATAAGAGTTTGAGTGTTGCTGCAGATTCTGGAGGATTTATTTTGTCCCCAGCCTCAAGTCAGACATATATGATTAGAGAAGATAATAACAATATTCTATCCAAGGAAAGAAATCTTGGAGTACACTTTGTTAATCAAACCCCAGGATCTGGTACTACAGGATCAGCTATTATTAAATCTGTTAATAATACAAGTTATCAGACTATTGAATTCTGGTTTAGATATGAATCTAGCACAAGCACGACCCTAGCAGCCGTTTTAGACACAACAACGGTGGCGGGAGTAGATTTATATGTAAACCCTTCTACAAGTACTCTTATAAGCAATCTAGGGTCTAATGGAAGCCTATATGTAAACGGCTTTTTACAAAGTTCTGGACAATACACAATTGTTCCAGGAGAAACATATTATGTTGCAATAACTTATAATACATCTACATCTAATCCAATTTATGTAAATGCTAGTGCTGATGGAACTGCAAATTCACCTCAAGCAATGTATGGTTATTTTACTTTATTCCCAGGCATACTTGCATCTACAGATATTCAAAATAGATACTTGTCTTACATTTCAACAAGCAATTCTATTGTTTACGATAGTGTTACAACGCTTGGTGCCATTTCTGAGTACTTTGGAACCTCTGCAACAAGCATAAATGGCGGTGTACCTGTCATTGCACATAACCATATCTTCTAAAAATGGCAGTCATATGTACCATTTTTGATAGTTACATGGTATTATAGGCATATGGGTAAAATGAAGATTACCCCCGTTGATGAAGTTAACTGGGGATTGTATATATGGCAGATGCCAGATGGCAAGGTTGTTATGGATGAAGATGGTGCTTAT
>Ga0164297_10002283_pt1 | contig 19161 bp, 13 predicted proteins | sample GEODES058metaG_FD_113539 | JGI IMG/M metagenome (GOLD analysis project Ga0164297, IMG submission 113539) | Dystrophic lake water microbial communities from Trout Bog Lake, Wisconsin, USA - GEODES058 metaG | ecosystem: Environmental > Aquatic > Freshwater > Lake | place: USA: Trout Bog Lake... | reverse complement strand
CAAATTTAGTCTGCAGGACCCATTTAAACATCAGACACGAACCGCACTACTCTGCAAAATTTCACCACTCAAACGCAAAACTCGACGCGTTTAAAAGCCCTACAGCACGAGGATTTCCCTGTCAGAACACTCATTGTGCTGGACTTCACGATAAACGCGTTTAGGACTTTTTGAAAGCGACTAACACTTAAAGGTACAAAATATGCCCGCAATGATTTTAGCGAAGTAGATTTTCAAAAGCTCTCCAATTGTGGAAAATACAGATTCTTGGTTGAACTGACTCGGGTGCAGGTTCGAGTGAATGTAGTAATGATTTAGACAAGTTCAAAAAAATCTTATAAGAAATAAAAAAACTAGAACAAATGTTACTTGTTAGTGGTTTTACCCAAAAGTGAACCAACCCCTAAGAAATCTGCTTGCTGTATTTCAGTAAAAAAAATACCGTCTGGTGCTCGCTTTAATCTATCAATCAAAGCATCTAATAAATCCAAGTCTCTTTTTGCAGTTAATGATATCTTATGCTCAAGCAATTTAATTTGTGCCAAGGAAGCATTTTCTTTGATCATTTTATTTGTATCTTCGGCAAAATTGGAAAATCTGAGATTTATCATGACATTTATATCAATAAAGCGCTGAGGTTTGCCAACCAAGGAGAAGGAAATAGATTCGATTTTTGCTTTAGCGTTACGCAGTGACTTATTAAAATCGAAAATAATTGGTTCCACTAAATATCGAAACCTTAAAGATAATCCAATAGGAATTTGGATTTCGTTAACAACGATTTCAATGGGAAAAAGAAATGGAGAAAGTTCTTCAGTCATGTCCCATCTCTGTATGAGTTCCAATTTCAAATGCTTCCCAATATTCGTACTTATTTATTGGTTTTAAATGTGCTCGATGACCGCTTCCGACTCTAACTGAGTAGATGCCACGTAATTTGCCTACCAATGCTTCGAATTGCTTAGGATTTGGCGGACGAGCAGCAAGTTCAGCTTTAGTTTCCACCCAAGAATCTTGATATTGCCTAGCAAGCTTTGAGTATTTTTTTTTAAATTTCTTAGTTTCTCTTATATCAGGAATTTCTTTCAAAAATTTAGGCACTAAAGCGGGTAACTGAAGCCTTTCGTCATCATGAATAATATGGACTGCACAATCACCCCAATTTATTTTTTCAGTAGCATGAAAATGACTAGCCCAATCAATACTAGCTATTGGTAAGCAGACATTTTTATTCAAAGCAACAATTCCAACATACGACTTTACAACTTCAGAAAGCCCATGCTCAAATAAATTCAAATCTTCAAAATAAGGAATTGCATCTCTGTAACCAGATGGTTGTGAAACAACAAATTGTTTAATTTTGTCGATTTGTTTTCTTGTTGAAATTTTCTGCATTCCAAGAAGCATGGACGCATTTGCGATAGCTTCCTCTATCTCGAGATATTGACCGTTTTGAAACTGTTTACCTAGCAGATATCTACATGGTTCACCAAGAAGTAACTCTATCTGGGTTTGCGCGTAATCAGCTAGGAAATGAAATCTCTCATGCTTTAAGAGTATGTTAAATGCCAAGTTAAATTTCACATTCTCTGAAGTAAGATCATTACTAAACAATCTATCGGCAAGGTAGTGCACGCTGCTCATTGGTATGTAAATACCCCACTCATCATCCAAATTATGGAAAGATACGTACCATGCAAGAGCATCAATACCCGTTCTTTTAACGTCGCTGTCTAATATCCTAAATATTGCCTCAATCTCTTCACGATCTAGTTGCTTGTCATTTGCTAAAGTTCCTGAGGAGATTTCTAAACTACCAGTCCATACAGATCCAGTTTCCTGAATGTTGGTACTACTTGATTTTACTCGCGCTCCAAAAACTGGCGGGGATTTTGAAATTGGAAATCGGCCGTTTGAGACATCTGCTAAAGCAGAACGAATACTCACAATTGGTTTCATCGATTGACTCTCAATTTATTTAATAATTTTCCGAATGTTCATTTATATATTTTAGGAAATTTCCAATATTATTATAAAAGTCAAAGTTGGACAAAACGCTAGGAATTTCAAGCTAAAACGCATGCTTTAATTACTTTAGCTATTTTGGATACTCTTGGTGCTGGACTACAACTTAAACGTTTATAGGGCTTTTAAAGCAATCGCGTGTTGGTTATCCACAGGCAGCACTCTTTATCCACAAAAAATCACGAAAAATACAGCTTTTAGTAGATTTCAATGTTTGCGCATTGAAATCATTGAAGAAAAAAACCGCTCAAAAGTTATCCACAGCCAGTTCATTTCGCCCTGCTCCCACCCCAGAAACCCGCCACTTTGGACGGACTCAGGTTGTCCAGATAAATATATGAAAACACAATGCAATTAACGCAAACACATGATTTAGGAGAGACAAAATGGCACAAGCTAAAACACTCACAGCAACTGATATTGAACAGCTGCTCAACTATATCAATACACGCAAGTACGCAGCGCGTAACCGTTCAATGATGCTGCTCACGCACTGGGCAGGTTTGCGCATTGGCGAAGTTGCTTGCTTACGCTGGAGCGATGTAACAAACAGCGACGGGCAAGTGAAAGATGAGATCCGCTTGCTGCCCGACATGACTAAAGGCCGTCATGCACGTACTGTGTTTGTTAGCGCAAAGCTCAAAGCAGAGTTGCAAGCCTACGCTGATCAAGCAAAGTGCGTAGAGCGCAGCTACCCATTCTTTGCAAGTCAAAAAAGCGTTAAAGCTGGTTTTAGCGCAAACAGCTTGTCTCAAACGTTTGCCCTGCTGTACGAAGGCGCTGGACTTGAAGGCGCTAGCAGTCACAGTGGACGCAGAACGTTCCTCACAAACCTTGCAAATAAGGGCACGGCAATTCACTTGCTCAAAACGCTAGCTGGGCATCGCAGCATAAGCACTACTGCAGCGTATCTCTACAGCAGCCCTAGTCAATTAAAGGCTGCAGTAGAGTTGGCCTGATATTCTGCTAGATCAAGTACCTTGTTGCAAGAATTTACCTTCGGTTAAATTTTATAAACGACCACGACATAGATACTGAGCGCTGTCAATCATTAATTGATTCGGTCGAACATCTTTCCTAAATATTCCTTCGGGCCATCTTCCATGAATAGCACATGTCGATCTTCCAGCTCTGCTTTTTTTGCAGGATCCCCCACGTTTAGCAAGTCCTCAAACTTGGTTGGTGACAAGATGAAAGCGTTTAAGATTAATTTGGCGTCGCCAGTCTTGGCATGTTTTTGAAGTTCGGCTTCAAGTATTTTAACTTCTTTATAAAGCCCAAGCTTCGGATGCTTCAAATCCATTTGGCGAATGCCTTTTGGATCGACAAAGGACAGCCATTGCTCACCAGTAGCATCATCAACCAGCCAGAGTAAAAAATCTGGATAGAAATTACCCGCAAGTGCAAAACCAAGACCTTTATCTTCACGGTCGGCGTTTCGCAGCAAGTAAAGGCTTCTATGCCCTATTACATCTTTTCCTGCTTGACTTTTATAAAATGCCTCTAAGTCTTTCACAAACTGCCATTCGCTAGGTGCATCAAACGCCAACGGACGTAACTTAAGTGGAACTGATTCCTTGTTTTCAAGAGATAACAAGGGGTAATACAGGTGCCTATCAAAGCTTATTGCCACCATATGATTAGCGTGCCATTGGCTGGACTCGCCAATTTTTCCATCCAGCACAAGTTTTTGAAGCGCTTCTAGTTTCTTGAGATACACCTGTCCATCTGCCGAGTCTTCGATCTCAAAATGGTAGAGCTTCAGCATCGACCCGTGATCCTCGGTCATGCGTACGATGTCATAGAACTGCCCCTCGTAAGCCGTCTTCAGCGTTTTATAGAAACGGTCTGTGTAGTCGCATAACAAGCGGATCAGAATATTTTCTTGCTTGTGCACATCAGAAAAACTGAGGATGTTCAGCTCTGTAGAGGGAATGAACAAGGTGTACCAGTCGCTTGACTTTTCGACAAAGTTCTTGAGTTTGTCTATGTCTAGTCTCAGGTTACTCCAACTTCGCTGCAGCTTAAAGTTAAGCAAAGCAAGATAAATTCGATCCCAGTCAAACACGGCAAATAGTGCTGGGTTTAATTTACCTTGGCGACGTTCCTCCGTCTGCTGCATTGGGCTGCCCTTAGTGGCGAGCGCTTCCACTCTCGGGTACAGGTCCAGCACGACATGAGCTGGCTTGATCTTGTTTTCAAACTGTTTTGGCACCTCGTAAAGCCAAGGATAGTGCGAGCGCTTGAAACCTAATTTCTGGTTGTCTTTGTAGCCATCTTTCAGTGACAACGTTTTGAGCTGACTGACTGGAAGATTAGCACGCGTCTCAAAATCAAGCTCTAAAATTTCATCCGACGGCGATACTCCCTCTTCCTTTAGATAATCTTTGAACGTAGCCATGTAGCTAGCACGGACACCAAAGATGTTGAGTGATTCCAACTTATCCAAATGAGTGCCTTTGGGCCGATCCTGCGGATTGGTTCGCTTTAGCGAAAAACCCTTCCCTTTGAGCCGAACACCACGACCAAAAAGCTGAATGATCTGAGAGCCTTCTCCCTGCCCCATGTTCAACAAGCCCATGGTAGACACCCGCCAACTACTCCATCCTTCAGTGAACTTCCGAGAACCAATTAGTACATTGAGCTTGCTATCTTTGTTGTTAAGAGTTGCAAACAGAGCGCCACCAAACTCATCAGCTTCATTGTCAAACTCATTGGCCTCATCAGCCAATTTGAAGAAGCCTGCATCGTCACCAATATTGATCAAACCAAACGGATCGGATTCACCAACGCGCAAAGCTAGTTCACCCTTGCTCGATTTGATGTTGACCAGCTTTAGACGCTGGCGTGCTGGTGCATTAAAAACACGCTGAAGAACGTCGGCATATAACTCGTCGACCTTGCCTGCGAAATCCATGAGGGGTGTGAAACGCCCTTTAAAAATATTGTTGCCTTTGGCATCCAGAATTTGCGCCTTATCACTAATAAGATCACCCAGCCAAGTTTGTACTTTAGCTACGTTGTTCAGGAAGAAAGCTAGAAAATTTACAACCTCCAGAATGTCGGAGTCTTCTCCCGATACCGTGTTACCGACGAACACCCAAAGCGGCTTTTCAATATTGAAATCCGTAAGCTTTCCCTTGTTTGAGCTCCATAACCAAAGTTGCTGGTAGTAGGAAAGCAAACATGCCGTGAAATACTTTTGCGCGTTGTCGGCTTCGTCGTAAGCCTGGCCGTTCATGTTGAGGATTAACGACTCCTTGCCGTAACCGTCCTCATAAAAAAACTTGTACGAATAATCGAACAAGATGCATTTAGCGTAGGCCTCTTTGGTTGCTCTGATCTTTGCATTGCGACGATCATCAAGCGAGAGCATGCAGTTCTCTTTAAAATTTTTGACCTGAGCTTTTTCATCAGCCGTCAGTTCGGTCGCTTTTCTATTAGGAAATTCGACAGCCCTGAAGAAATCAGCCTTGCCCTTGCGAATCTCATCTTCAGTTTCAACAATAGTTTTACCCTTTGCCACTGCCTGCCCAAAAGTGGCTGAATATTCAAAAGCAAAACCTCCACGCACCAGAGCCTCCCGTCTGGCCATCCACGCACCTGCAGCGGTTCCAGTGCCCCTATGCCCTTCGTCCACTAAGACCAAGTTATTACCCTCAAAGGCATCCACTGCTACCGTCTTTTCCCCCATCTCATCACCAAGCTTATTGATGTCAATAATTTCGATGGTGCCTTTGGGTGGCTTTTGTGTCTTGTTGAAATGCTGCGCAAAGCCAAAACCTGATAAGTGAAGCTCTTCCAAGTGCTGTGCCGATAGACCTTCGTTCGGTGTCAATAGGATGATTTTGTCCGGAAAATGTTCGCTTCTGCCACTTTGGAAGTAATGCAAATACTGTTTGATATTCACATGTAGCAAAAGTGTCTTGCCGCTACCTGTTGCGCTCCAAAATGCTACTTTGTTCAGGTCATCAGCCACAAAATCCTGCAACATCAATGCGCCCGCTTCACTGCGGTAGCGAATCATTTCTTCGTTGAGTCCATCCAGCAAGGCCTGCCGATTGTTGAAGTACCAATCCAGATACAACTCACTGAACATCAGCGAAAGGTATTGGAAATACTTCATCTGCAATCCATGTCCTTCGCGCTGGTTTCGCAGCTCGGTGATCGACTGCCAGTGACTCACGATGTTCAGGTCATAGCGACGTAAGTCCTGCTCAGCCACTTTGTTTGGGTCAAACAGACCTCGGGTAAGTTCATTGAAGAATTTGGTTTGCCCATCCTCATCAAGACCCTCAAAGCGATCATCTGAAATTCGTGCTTTGATATGGCCTAAGGTACCGCCCTGAAAGAACCCTAGCACCCAACGGTTAAGTACCAATTCTTGGTGAAAGGTGCGCTTCTTCGATACTCCTGCTTTTGGTGCGCGGGCCATCAAATGCCCTCCACGGAGAACATACGCTCCAAAAACTCAGGCTCGATGGGCCGGATTTTGTGCGCCCAGCCTGTTGCATCCTCGCCATCGGCAGGGGTGTAGCTAGCTGGGATGTTGTGATCGCCATTAATGTAAATAACGGCGTAGGGGTTGTTGGCAGCTTCGATATCCAGGCGGTTAGCCATGCGGCGAAGTTCGTCATAGTCAATTTTTTCGCAATCGCGCCAGAGCACTAGGCAGCTTTCGCCGCTTGGCAAAGTGCCAGTCACCGTGACAAACCCACGCTGGTGCTGAGAGTCGATTTGTTTTACACGCATACCCAGTAAATAATTGAAGGTCTCGACTAGATCAACCTTTTGAGGCTTGTAAGCGCCTGCTGAATCTACAGCGATGTTTAGCGTGTAATCGAAAGGCTTTCTAAAGTGCCGTACTGATAACAAAGAGCTCTTACTCTCGACGTCGAGAAAATATTGAACTAAATAATCATCATGCAAACTTTTAGGCAATGATTCAAACAAATCTTCAGATCCTGAAGCTTTAGTTAATTTAAGATTGTTTAAAACATCTTCATAGCCTTCGATTTTTATAATCTTGAAACAATGCGATGTTGGCGACCCCATGGCGACTGGGACTCCTGCCTTCCAATCGTTAGAGTAAATTACTTTTTGCATTCTTGGCGCCGTAACGCTATCAAAATAATCACCCTGTTCGACCAAGATGTATCTTCTGGTTCCACCGTCATTTCTATTAAGATTAATTACTGCATGTCCGGTAGTGCCAGATCCAGCAAAGTAATCCAAAACTGTTGCAGTTTTATTTCCACATCCCATTACATTTAGACACTCTTCAACAGCATGAATTGATTTTGGATAAGAAAAATTCGCATCCTTAAAGAGATTCTTAAGCAACTTTGTTCCATGCTCAGTTGCAGAAAACTTAGAGTCTGTCCATATTGTTAGTGGTGTAACTCCTTCTTCATTTGGTCGATATTTGTAATAAACTTGCGGATTTATTCCACCCTGAGGAACTCGGGCTAAAAATTGAGAGTAGTCATTGCGGATACTCGCCTCACTCCAACGCCAATTCTTTTCTTTATTTTCATCAGTTATAGGATAAATGACTACTTCATTTTTGTTTGCCGATTCATCTAAAACCCATTCACGTGCATCCTCTACCCAATGCATTTTAGGAACGCGAATGGTTCCATTTGTTAAGTTAGCAAAAATAGGAAAGAACTGTCTTTGACCATCTGCCCTGTCTGAATTTGAACCTTCTCGTCTTAGATTTCTAAATTCAAACTTACCCTGTTCATCTTCTTGGTCAAATCTTTTTAGCTGCTCAGGAGTTCTCGGTATTTTTGAAATTCCAGCGTCGTTAGTTTTTCCAGAGAAAATCCCGTATTCATGAGCTAGTGCAAATCCCTTTTCTGTCGGTCGACCAGATGGATTGATTTTAATTGGAACGACTCCAGCAATATTCTCTTTACCGAATATTTGCTCCACAAGCATGTGAAGTTCCTTAATTTCAACATCATCAATAGTGACGCACTGAACACCTGAATTTTTAAGTAATTTACGCCCCGCCCTCATTCTTTCATTGATTAAACTTAGCCATGAAGAATGCTTATAACCATTCTTGTAAATTATCTCGGAAGCGTCAGTGTTATATGGCGGATCAATATATATGGCATCAATTTTCTCACTGTAGCGATCAGACATTAGACGAATTGATTGATAATTATCACCATGGAATAAATACCCGTCAATATACTCATCTATATTATCTATACCGTTAATTAAGCGGTTGGTAAAATCACTGTCGAAATAGCATGTCTCAATCATTAAATTGCAATTACTCTTCAGAAATTCTTTATTTCTCTTTGACTTATCTGAGATAAGCCCAAGTGCAAGCCATTTATCCCATTGGCTATCATTTTTTATAATTTCATCCAAAAATTCATCCGAAATCCTACTTAAGGTAATGCAATAGTGACTTGAAACAACAAATTTTTTCTTTAGCCAGAGCTTCTTTTGAAAGTCCTCCAATTGAGCTAAGAAATTAACTAACTCTTGAGCAATACTGCGAAGACACTGGATCATGCGCAGGTTATTCTCAATGTCGTTAAATGTGACTGCGTTCTGGACATCATCCAGATGCATTACTTCATTCTTGATATAGAAGTCCAGTTCTCGTCGCAGAAAACCGCCTAAGTCCTTATGGACAAAGTAGTCAGCCGTATTTTTGGCGGTGTAGTCGTTAAGGTGCTTTTCCAGTAGAGTTCGCTGAGGACTCTTCTCTGTGGGGGCGCGATTACCAAGTTCTAACCAACGGGCCTTTACTGCCGGGTCTCCTAAGACAGCCTCAACTGCCTTGGAAACTAGCGCTTCTTGTTTGGTGCCTTTCAGTTGCGAGGAGTATTCGAAGCGGATGACTAGCTCTCTGCCACCGTTAGAAGTTTGCACCTCTTCAACCGGCAGAATTCCTTCCTCGTATTCGTCACCGTTTTCGTCATGACGTTTTACGGTTTTACCCGCAACCAATGCAAAGCGGCGCTCCTTGTCATTATCTTTTCGATTGTCTTTTGCTATATCGGCCGCCACCAGGCGGAAGTGGACGGCGCGACCATCCTCTAGCTTAAAGCTGTAGTTACTAAAGTTTTCGCCACTTTTAGTGTAGTACTGGTCCTTATTGGCCCAGTGCAACATAACCTCTTCTCCCGAATAGGGAATGGAGTAAGTATCTCCCTTGTAACGGCGTTGGCTAATAAAGTCACCGTTATCGTAATAACGTGAAAAGAAGGTCAACAGGTGTGAGAAAACAGCATTTTCATGATCATTGCTTCCTACGCTAAATTGCGCTAGTTTTTCTCGCAACTCCTTGATCCTTGGCACGTCATCCGGATTGATCCCGTCGGCGCGGTAATGAGCTTCTTTTTCATGCAGCTCTTGAGCTACTTGTTCTTTTTGGGCCTGTGCACCTTCGCCCAGTGCAGAGCGCACCTTCTCGAGCAAACGGTTCTGCAGGTAGTCATTGATTTCACTTGCACGAGCATTGAGTATGCGGTAGATGCCAAAGTTAAGCTCAGGTCGGTCAATCTGGAATATTTCACGCAATTTTGTGACTAGTTCCAAGTGCTTAGAGGATACGGATTTGTTCATTTTTACGTTCTTAGTTTTTGTTTAACTGTTAGACAACGGTCCAGGTCACGGTAAATAGGTTGTCTATAGCGACCTGCTGAGTCATGCGCCGAGTCAATTGTTCTATAAGTTGTTCACGTTGATTTTGAACTTCATCTTCAACATCGAAAATTTCTTGACGTTGGCGACGCTGTTGACGCTCAAGCTTGACTACTCGTTCTTGGATGGCTTGCTGATCAGCTAAGGTGGTGGCTTGCCTGGCTTCTCGCTGAGCGATACGTATCTGTTCACGGGTATTGCGCAGCGACTGTTCTGCACCTTGTACCATGTCTTCTGCCCAACGATCTAGCTTGTCACGCGCCTCTGTGAAATGCTGGTTGTTAGTTTCCAAAGCAAGGGCAACGGTCGCATTAGCATGTCGCGCGGCCTCTGCTTTTAGGCGCTGCACGATGCCAGGCGGCAACTGCACTAGATCAGGCGCAATGTTTGCGGCGGTATCCATGAGCTTTTCGCAGGTTTCTTGGTCTAAGCTTTTTCCTAGGTCGGTTATAGCTGAGAACAGCAGGTATTCTTGTTTTTCAAAGCTGTCGACTGTCAATTTTTGAAGCGTAAGAAAACCCGACTGTCCACGCAGCTGCTCCACCAAGGTCATGCGGGCTTCGTTCCTTTGGGTATCAAACACCAGGCGCTGGAGGGGAGTATCAGCAATCTGCGAGTTATGAATCACCCATTCACCCAAGGGATGAGACAGCCGGTAGGTGTGCCCGTCCAAGCATCGTTCGTTGACCGCTACTGAATTATGCTCGGCGGGTTGGTTACGCGAAATCAGGTGATAACGCCCCAAGGGTACTTCAATAGGCAGATCAACCGGACGCGGTGCTTTCAGTTCAAAGCTCAATCGCTGGTTGTCAAACAAGACTTTACCGTTTAGTACATACTGCGACAGGTTCCAAAAACGACGGCTGAACCTGTCAACGTGCGTACGAGTGTCTTGCATCTGAATGCGCAAACGTTCATGCACGTCGGCGTCAAAATTCTCCATCAGCTGGCGACGAGTATCCTGCATGCGAGCTTGAATAGATGCATCCATCTCTGCTCTGAGCGCGTTAAAAGCTGCATCAATTTGTTCGGTGGTCCGGCAGGTCTTGTAAATGCTTAAAATCCGCCTTTCGAAGTCAACACCGGATTCAATGGTGCCCAGTACTTCGTCTGATGCGCCAAAAACGCCATTGAAGAGGTTGAACTTATCAGCTAAAAGCTCTAGCACACGCTGATCGGCGTGGTTGCGCTCATTGAAGAAATTAATAACGACGACATCGTGCTTTTGACCATACCGGTGACAGCGACCAATACGTTGCTCTACCCGCTGAGGATTCCAAGGCAAGTCGTAATTGATGACTAGCGAGCAGAACTGAATGTTTACACCTTCGGCTGCAGCCTCGGTAGCAATCAAGATATCAGCTTCGTCACGGAAGTGCTCGATAAGTGCAGTTCTTATATCAATTTCGCGAGAACCAGTGATGCGTCCCGTACCTTGATTAGCGGTGACCCATCGCTCATAAATGCCGCTGGCTTCGGGGCTGTTGTTGGTGCCGCTGAACAACATAACTTTCCCAGCATGGCCATTTTTTTCTAAAAAGCGTTTAAGGTATTCCTGCGTCCGCTTGGATTCAGTGAAAATTAGCCCCTTACGATTTGCATTCGTCTTTGCCATTGCGTTAAAACCAACCTCTAGCGCCTGAAGCAGTGAGGTAGTCTTGGTATCTGTGCCAATGCCTTGCGCCCAAGCCACTAAGCGGTCTAGTTCGTCGATTTCTTCATTCAGACGATTTCGATCGAGCTTAGCTGGATCAATGGGGTCGGCTTTCTCTTCTTCGCTTTCGTTCAAAATTTCGTCAAGCAGGTCTTCCTCAATCTCTTCATCCTCAATCAATACCTCAACCCAATCGTCTTGTGCCTGGATTTTTTCTTCGCGCAAAGCCTCTAGACGCAGCTTCATTACCGACAAGGTGCCCGCGATTGCCAAAGAGCTTGACGCTAACAACTTCCGCAAAATCAGCTCGGTCAAGTGTCGTTGGCGGCGAGGAATGGCATAGCTGTCATCACGCAGCAAATAAGCAGTAACCGCCTCATACAGTCTGTGCTCGTCGTCGGTAGAGCGGAATTTCTGCGTGTGGGGCTTGCGCTCGGTGTAGTTGATGTACTCGGTCACGTCCTTGCGGAGCGTTCGTTTGCAAAAGCTTGCCAATCGATTTCGCAGACCTTGCAAGTCACCGCCAGTACCCGTAAACTGACTGCGAAAGGCGTTCACATCACCAAAGATATTTTCATCAATCAGAGTGGACAACCCATAGAGCTCCAGGATTGAATTTTGCAACGGTGTTGCGGTTAATAACAACTTGCGGCTGTCCCCCGTAGCCCAGCGAATAGCTTGGCCGATCTTGTTACTCTCACGATAGGCATTGCGAAGTTTGTGCGCTTCATCAATGACAACTAAATTCCAATCCATGGATCGAATATCTTCTTTAATACGTGTGGCGTAGGCATAAGAAACGATGACTACAGCTTTTTGACGGAGTGGAGCCCTTCCTTGCCGTTGGGCTTCACGCCAGGTCTTAGAGTCGAGCACAACCGTGGGTAAGTTAAATTTCTCTTCTAACTCAAGAGCCCATTGTTTGCGCAACGATGCAGGACAAATAACCAGCAACTGCCTCTTGCGTTCTGCCCAATATTGGCATAGCACGATGCCCGCCTCAATAGTTTTTCCTAAGCCAACCTCATCAGCTAGCAGAACACCTTTGGACAACGGCGATCGCAAAGCAAAGACAGCCGCCTCAATCTGATGGGGATTCAAATCAACGCTTGCATTGAATAGAGCCTGGCCTAATCGATCAATACCGCCGCCAGAATGCTGCAGCGTAAGGTCATGCGCAATATATTTGGCTTGATGGGGAGTTAAAAGATTCATCAAAAACCCTCAAATCCTGGTGCGAGCGTCGCACTATCGACGCCATAAAGCGCCTGTAGATTTTTCAAATAGAGATGATGCTGGTTAGGATCCAGGCTGTGCTTGGGGCTGCAGTCTACAAGCCATCTTCTCAACGCGTACCCGACCAACGGTGCACGCATATTAAGAACCAACATCCCATCATTCATATGGTAGTCAGCTTTGATTGCATCCGGATGTTCGACTCCGGGATGAGGAATCGAACTTTTTAAAAAAAACTTAAAACCAATAACTTTTTTCTTTAGAGTTGACAAGATAGAGAAATTGACCATAAATAGTACAAATAAAGTATTATTTTTCGCAATTTTTTATATTTTTGCTTCACTAGTGAGAATACATTAAAAGATCACTTTTTCCATTGTTTATACAACAAAAATCAAATATTACTTGTTCGAAAGCTCATCACCTGAGCTTTAAATGAGATAAATTTAAATTTAGGTTAATCTGTTCTCAATATGAAAAAACAATCTACCTTAATGGAAATGGAAGTTCTTTATCAAAACAAAAGAACTGCAGTATTGGATTGCTCGAAAAATCCAAATCATGGAATGGAAGGTTACCAATTGTTGGTTTGGGATAAATTCATGGATCTACCAATGGGTTGGGGAAATCGATTTCCAGATGGCAGTTGTAAGGGTTTCGTAATATATGGGCCCCATTCAATAGATGTAGGAGGAAAAACAATTCAAGACTTCGCAGTGGACACACTAGCAGAACACAAATGGGTACTAGAACATTAAAAATTTCGATGTTGGGTTATTCAAATTAATGCAGATTATTAATAAACCATATAAATAACCTCTCCGCTTAAGAAAGTTAATAATGACTGTAAGTTGCCCAAAACATTTATTTAAAGAGTTCAAGGAATGTAAAGGATGGATTAGGCCAAACAAAGAGGGTCAGGAATTTTTATATGAGGCACTCTCAACAGGTTTTGATTTTGCTGACGTTGTTAGAATAATAATTCCCGAATTAGACTCTAAAACTTTCAATAATTGGGATCAATTTGAGAATTGGTGTGGTGGCATAAAAAATCAATTGATGTGGAATATTGTTAACGATTCAATTGCGAACAATGAATTCAATGAAAAAAATGAAACACCGAAAAAATATTTTAAAAATAAAGAAAAAGTAAAACAAGAAATCATCAAAGCAATATGCAGCAGTGAATCTGAGGATGTAGAACTAGTTACTTATGTTGAGATCGAATGCGAAGGTGAAAAACTGTATTTACTTTACTTTGATTCAGATAGCTGGACCTTAGGATGGGGCGACTCGGTTACCGTAATAAATTCTCTTGATGAATTAAATGAAGAAAATGGATATTACGCTAGGCTTTAAATAGGATTCATTTTTTGATCTATATTCTTTAAATATTAAGGGGAAATAATATGACTCACGTTGTTACCGAAAGCTGCATACTTTGCAAACACACTGATTGTGTTGACGTTTGTCCAGTAGATTGTTTTCGTGAAACCTCTTTCATGATGGTTATTGATCCTGACGAATGCATTGACTGTGCGGTGTGCGTCCCGGAATGTCCAGTAAATGCAATTTGGGCAGAGGAAGATTTGCCTTCGGATCAAAAAAGTTTTTTAGCTATAAATCAAAAAATAGCAATTACTGGAACCGCTATTAATCGGAAAAAGAGTCCGCTTCCAAATGCAGAGGCTTGGATAAATGTTCCAGGAAAGGCAATATTAGCTCAATCAAGCTTAACTAATTTTCGCTTGAGTGAAATTGAAGAAACAACGAATAAACTTAAGAATCTGGCAACAGCTGAAGAGTTATCACCTAATGAGTGGTCAATTGTAATAAAAGATCCTAATCCTTTAATAAGATTAGCGGTTGTTGCTAGACCCGATTTCTCTTACGAAAGAAGTCGACTAGATCTAGGGCTTGCTGATTCCTCAGATGACATCCGTAGATTTTGTATTGAAAAATACCCTTTTGGTTTAACCAATAACAATATAGAAACTTTACTTCTAGATCCATCCCCTGCAGTACGACAGGCACTGATAAGCGTTAAGGCTGAAGCTTTCACGAAAGATCAAATTGATTTCACTCTTAAAGATAGCGAATCAAAAATTCGACAAGCAGTTATTCAATTACCCTGGTTTAAACCGACTGATCAGCAATTTTTTCGCTTGCTTGAAATAGGAAATTTGGTTGAGATAAAAGCGCTATTTGGAAAAGTATCAAATAAGCAAATGACCTTGCTTTTGACACATTCTTCAGCAGATATTCGTGCAGCAGCTTTTGGTTACTTACCTTTCTCATTATCAAAAGCTCAAATCCAAAAGGGATTGAAAGATACTGACAAGAGAGTACGACTTACTGTAATTGGTAGGGACGACATTAATCTGTCGCCACCGCAATTTGTTGAAATTTTAGGATCAGCTGATTTTGAAATGATAGATATTGCCATTAGAAAGGCAAACATTGAATGTATTGAAGAGGGATTAAAAAATAATGACGAATCAATTGGTGCTCGTGTAATTAATAAGTCAATGAAAATTTCGACCGATCAACTCAATAGGTGTATTTCAGATCAGCGATCCCTAATAGCTTTGACCGCATTAAAAAAAATTGACAAAAAAATCACCAAAAATCAGATCAAGCTCTCTTTGAAATCAAATAATCCAGAGATTCGTCGACTTTCATTAAACCTATATGGAGTTGATAACTTAACTCCGAAACAATTTGACGCATGTCTATCCGATTCAGACGAGACTATACGTTTTCTTGCATCATCTTGCAATGCGTTTAAGCTTAATGACTTTCAAATGGAAAAAGCACTACTCGATAAAGCTCTTCGCGTTAGATTAGCAGCAGCCTCGAGGGAAGACTTTTCACCAACTATTGTTCAACTCAAACGAGGCTTAGGAGATAGATCCCAAAAGGTTCGAGAGATTTTCTCTTCACGTTTTTCACTTGTTAAAGGCAAAATAATTGATGTAAAAAAGCAGGAAAATATTAAGCCGGATCGCAAATTGAAAATTATTTTGAATGAAATTATTTCATTAAAAACCTGGACTAGCAAAAAATACCAGCTCAAGGATGAACTGTTGTCTACACTTGAGAAACTAAACTATATACAATTTTCTGTTGACGCTAGAAAAGCTTGGCTTTTTCAATTTGGAGAGCACACAATAATAGATGTACCTCCCAATAAGAGAGGTCATTTACAACAAATGCGAGGCAAGAAAGCCCACTTGGTCTGCGTTGGTCAAGGTCGATATTCAACGATACTGTTTGCAGCAAAAGCTCTTTGATTATCAACTATCTAATTAGTTAAATTAGGATTCTTTATCTATCTTGTTTGATTCAATCAGTAACTTTGTCAGCCATTCTGGCTTTTCCGGACAATTCTCATTGATCCATCTGATTGCTGTTTCATCTCCATTTGCAGCTGCTTGCCCCATCCATCGTTGGGCTTCAGTCATATCAATAGGTGTTTTCTCACCATTGAAGTAAATTAGTCCAAGTTCACGCATAGCTATAGAACAACCTCCTTCAGCAGCAGATTTCAGCCAAAAAAGAGCTTTTTCCAGGTTTTCTTGAACGCCAGTGCCATTTAAAAAATAGAGTCCCAAATAGACCTTTGCGTTGTCATTACCTAAATCCGCTGCGACCTTTAGCCACCTAGCTGAAGCTGAATAATTAATAGCTACCCCTTCCCCATACAAATAAGCTAGTCCAACTGAATAACAAGACTTCGGATAATTTCTTTCTGCGCCCCTCTTATAGCAATCAAATGCTTTTACTAAATCCTTAGGAGTTCCATTACCGTATTCATAAGTTTGACCTAGTAAATGAAGGCCCCAATCACTGTCTTGCAAGCTTGCTGTCATAAAAAGATTGTGAGCCTGTTCTTCATCTTTTGGAATACCATCGCCAAATAAATTGGCAACGCCGTATGCACATTGGCAGTCGGCTACTCCTGCCTCTGCTCCTAACCTATACCATTCTGCTGCTGCTTTTTGGTCTTGTTCTATGCCACGGCCTAATCGATAAGCCTCCCCCAATTGATAGTAGGCAGATGGATATTTGTTTTCAGCAGCCGCTCTTAACCATCTGTGGGCATAGACCAAATCAGTTTCAGATTGATTTTCCCAAAGCAAATGCAATCCAAGGGTATATTGACCAAACTTATCGTTCAACAACGATGATCTAAATAGATGCTTTTTAGCTTCATTCGAACGTTCTGGGGAATTGCGAAGAAACATTGCCCCCAGTGTCGACATGCACCGCTCATTTCCAAGTCTTGCACCCTTCAACAACCAGTGCTCACTGGCTTCAAAATCCAGACTATGTCCATCTGAGCCGTGATAGTAGGCTAATCCAATTTGAAGACAAGCTATTGCAGAACCCTGAAGACCGGCCTCTTTGATCAAATCAAAAGCACTAGACTTTTCTTCATCACTTTTTGCTCTTGTTAAACAGTCGTAACCATAACAATATAGAGCCTGCGGATCCCTACTGCCCGCACCTTTGGCCATATGAAGCATGTAATTACTTTTATCTACGTCTGCCCAGTAAATATGAGCCTTTAAATAACCAAGCTCCACTGACCTTTGAAATAGAGCTTTTGCAGTTTCGGGATCACTTTTCGAAATTGCAATTCCATAACCCATGAAACATCTTGGATCAAATAGCTCCATTCCTTCTTTGTACCAAGCCTTTCCTTTTTCAGAGTCCTGCTCAACGCCATACCCATTGCGATAAAGTATTCCCAATCTAAACATAGCCTGTGAAGAACCCGTCTCAGCTATGAGTTCCAATTGTTTGATAACTTCTGGCCATAAGCTCACGGTTTCATTGTTATCCCAGAATTTTTCAGCTAAATCAAAAGCACTTTCATAAGGAATATCGCGATCCATTGCCTGCCTAATAAAAGCAATATGGTCATCTGTGTTTTTACTTTTTTGGATAATGGACCAAATCAATTGATCTGTTTCTGTATCGGTTGTGAGTTCTGCCATTCCTATTTCCTAAATTTCTTGAAGTTAAATTTTTAAAAAGAATTTCGATAGATGTCTAGTTAAATCGAATCATTTTTCGAGTTCGATTTACATTAGATCGATCTGAAGCTGAAATGGCATATCGATTGAGAAGCACTTTATATCGAACCTTGCGAAATAAAAGATAAAGTCCCAGTATTGTGGTTATGCCAATGACGCTCTCAATTGGTGAATCTTTAATGGCCAAGGCTAGAAAGATTGCTAATTTGTAGAGGCCATACATGCTTACCAATAAAAGCAATAGGGTCAACTTAATTGCTTGCGCGAAGAGATTACGTCCATACTTAAACAGAAACCAACCAAGAAATAGCTGCTTCATTTAAAGACTCCAATACGGTAACGAGTCTTTATCTTATTTTTTGGGAGGCTCAAAGCACGAGCTTTTGGCAAAACTCTTACAGAAAAAACCTAATATAGTTAATTACTTTGTATTCAAAATGACATCAAAGCCATTCATCTAGCAACAATTTCACGTATTCTTTTGGGAGTGCATGCCCTGCTCCAGGAACTATGCATGCCTTTAAACCCGTAAGCATAGAAAATTTAGAAACAGAATCGGGATTGCTTTGCCAATCCTCACTACCAACATGGAGTTCACAATTCAAGGGAATATTGAATTTTCCGTTAGAAATTAAATCTTGCAAAACTCCGGACCTTGCCGGAACAAAATTCATCATGGTTTCACTATTTCCGAATTCACCCACAATAGGAGACAAAAGAAGCACCTTACCGATAAACGCGTCCATTTGCGCTTGAGCATGCAGAAACAAATAGGCACCAAACGAGTTGGCAACAACCCGAGCTTCAGAGTCCCAAAAATGATCTTTTAGATCTTTATTGATCGTATCAACCTGGTCAGAAAAGGATAATTCTCTAAACTCCCCTACTGTTGCCCTACCAGTGATATCCCAACCTCGGCTGATAAGTTCTTGACCCAAGCCGGTATCTAAACGACCGCCATGGCCCGGAAGATAATAAATTGTCGGCATAGTTGTCTTATCTTTGTATTAGGTTCATTTGAGGATTGTTTAACTCATCATGAATTAACTTCTGAATGAGAAGGAACTTTACCAGTAACGCTCCATTCATAAGCAAAATCGATCCACTTTTGACCCTCTTTTGATAAAAATTCAGGCGCAGGCTTTATACCAACACGGCCTAAATCCAATCGATCTGCATCCCAACAGGTTTGAATAGTTGGATTTGTATGTATACCCCCTTTACTATGCCCTTCAAGGGCCTGTATAAGTAATGTCATTTGGATATCTCTAAGCTCAAAAAATACGTGATTAAGCTGTTTTGCATATTTTGCTGCTCTCAATCCATGATCAGGATCTGAGTATTCATTTTCTCTTTGACTATCATGCAAAAAGGCGAATAAATTAACAACCTCTAAATCAGCCCCAACCCTCTCTCCTATCACCATTCCGTGATGCTTAACCCTCGCCCAATGACTAGGCCCATGCACACCGGTTTTACTGATCTTGAATTGATCAAGAATCTCGTTCATCAAGCTTTGCCGTATATTCATTT
>Ga0164297_10002280_pt1 | contig 19180 bp, 12 predicted proteins | sample GEODES058metaG_FD_113539 | JGI IMG/M metagenome (GOLD analysis project Ga0164297, IMG submission 113539) | Dystrophic lake water microbial communities from Trout Bog Lake, Wisconsin, USA - GEODES058 metaG | ecosystem: Environmental > Aquatic > Freshwater > Lake | place: USA: Trout Bog Lake... | reverse complement strand
GATGTTGACGTAGATGCTATCGCAAAGGCGGCCTCGATCGCAAGGTTCCGCAATAACGGACAGGTTTGTATAGCAGCACAACGTTTTTATGTGCATCAGAATATTTTCCATCAGTTTGCAGCTTCTGTAAGCAAGTATGTTTCCGAACTTAAGGTTGGAAACGGTTTTGAAGAGGGTGTGAACGTTGGTCCGTTAATTACCAGCAAGCAAAAAGATAGCGTATATGAACTGTTAGCTACTGCACGAAACGAAGGTGCTGAAATTCTGACAGGTGGTATTAAACCAAAAGACTTATCTAAAGGATACTTCATTCAACCCGCAGTAGTGAGCAATATCGACCAGACATCCATATTGGCTAAACGCGAAATTTTTGGACCTATATTGCCTTTATTCCCTTTTAGCGATCTGAACGATGCACTGGCCAAAGCTAATGATACCGAATGCGGACTGGCTGCCTATGTTTTTACCAATAATTTAAAAACAGCTATCCTCGCATCAGAAGGGCTTGAATTTGGCATTGTGGGTATCAACGAGTGGGCCCCGCATGGCACCGAATTGCCGTTCGGCGGCTGGAAGCAAAGCGGGCAAGGTCACGAAAGCGGGAGCGAAGGTCTTTATGAATATATGGAAAAGAAGCTGATCAGTATAGGCGGGATAGTTTAATCAATCATTCTAAAAGCAACCCAAATGCAATACGGCGCAATAGCACTTATCCCTCCTGCAGTAGTAATTATACTGGCTATAAAGCAACGTACCTCGTTCGAGCCGCTGCTTATTGGCTGTTTGGTTGGTTATGGCATTATCGGGTATTACGAGCGGACGAATGTATTCAGCAATTTTGTGAGTTCGTTTGAGACGGTGATGGGTAAGCAAGATTCGGTTTGGGTGATATTGGTTTGCGGTTTGTATGGGTCGTTGATCGGACTGATGGTGCGAAGTGGTGGAACTTTTAAATTTGGCGAGTGGGCGCTAACCCGGCTAAAAACTGAAAAAAGCGCTTTAATGGGCGCCTGGGCACTAGGTCTTTTTATTTTTTTGGACGATTACCTGAGTGCCCTTACTGTAGGTCTTTCGATGCGTAAGATCACAGATGCTTTTAAGGTGCCGCGCGAAAAACTAGCTTACATCGTTAATACAACGGCTCCACCCTGGAGTGTGGTGGTGCCTATTTCTACCTGGACGATATTTGTAGCCAATATATTGGAGACATCACATGTCGCCGCAAAAGGAAGGGGTTTGGCGACCTATTGGAAAATGATCCCGTTTGTTTCTTATGGTTACGTTTCGGTGCTGCTTATCCCTTTATTCATCTATGGGATATTACCCTGGTTCGGCCGCATCAAAAAGGCTGATATCCGGGCAAAAGAAACAGGCAGATTGACAGAAACCGAATTCAGCAGTTCGGCATCATTGGACATTACGACAATGAATCCGGCTAAAAAATCAAAAGTTATTTATTTTCTGTTGCCAATCGTTGTATTGCTTATCGCAACTATCTATTTTGATATCGATGCACTGAAAGGTGTGATGGTCGCTGTAGTGTTCACCTTTATTTACTACCTGGTCATCAAACTGGGATCTTTCCAGCAACTGTCAGAAACCGTATTTGGCGGATTTAACAGTATGGTTTATGCACTGGCCATTTTAATGATGAGCTATGTATTGAAAGATGTAAATGATAAGATGGGCCTTACCCAGTACGTTCTGCATTCGGCATCACCCTACCTCAACCGTGAGTTTTTACCAGTTATTGTTTTTGTATCGCTATCAATAATTTCTGTCACAACTGGTTCTTCCTGGGGCTTATATGCCATCGCTATACCGCTGGTAGTGCCACTCGCACAGCATTTTGGCTCAAATGTGTTGTTGAACTGTGGCGCAGTGATCAGCGCCGGAGTTTTCGGAGCAAACGCCTGCCTATATTCTGACGCTACCGTGCTTACGGCCCAAAGTACTGAATGTAACAACCTTGAACATGGATTGTCGCAGTTGCCTTACGCATTTATCGCTTTCGGACTATCGTCCATTGTTTATGTGATACTAGGTTATACTGTACATTAAAAAATTAAAAATGCAAACCATTACCCGAAACTTTACTGCTACAGAATACGCTGGTCTTTTAGTTCAAAATACCCAGCCTCAGCATGCTGAACAGCTGGAAGAGTTACAAAGGATCGTTTTTCCAACGTTGGCCGATGACGAACTTATCCTGGCAAAACATTACCTGAAGCATCTTGAAATATTCCCTGAAGGGCAGTTTGTGATCACTGACAATAGCAGAGTGATCGGTATGACTTCAACCATGCGCAGTGATTTTGATATGAATGATGTCAACCATTCATTCAAAGAAACCTTTGCTGGTGGATGGATGACCAATCATGATCCGAATGGACAATGGCTTTACGGGCTTGATATTGGCATACACCCGGAATACCGCGGACGGGGCCTTGCCCGCCTGCTCTACCGCGCCAGGCACGAACTGGTTAAACAATTGGGCTTGAATGGGCAGATCACCGTTGGTATGATGAGTGGTTACGGTGCAGTGAGTCATTTAATGACCGGTGAAGCGTATTACAACGAACTGATCAGTGGCCGTCGGTCGGATCCAACTTTGACACCGCAAATGAAAATAGGCTTTGAGCCGGTCGCTTTGATACCCGATTACCTGAACGATCCGGTATGTGGTAATTATGGGGTTTTTATAAAAATTAACCGGGATACCAATATTTAACAAATGGAGATCAAAATAGCATCGACTGAAGCGGATATTGCTAAATGCTGGGAAGTGATCCGGGAGCTCAGGCCACACCTGGATCCGGAACAATTTGTACCTATTATGCTGGAGATGATCACCGAAGGGTATAACCTGGCTTATATTGAAGAGGAGGGTAAGGCGGTAGCTGCGGTCGGGTTCCGATATTTGCAATTCCTGTTCAACGGCAAGCATATTTATATCGACGATCTTTCAACGCTTCCATCTCATCGCGGAAAAGGGCTGGGAGGACTATTGCTGGATTATGTGAGTGATCTGGCAGAGTCGATGGGATATAACGCGGTGACCCTTGATTCAGGTTACCAACGGCTTGCAGCTCACAGACTTTACCTCAACAAAGGATTCAATCTGAGCAGTCATCATTTTTCAAAACAGATAAAGTAAACTATCGATATCATGTCATACATTCAATTGAAAACAGCGCTGCCGGGTCCTAAAGGCTTAGCAGCTTTAGAGAGAAGGAAAAACGCATTGCCGGCCGGGTTGGCAAAATCTACGGAGATCGTTGTGGAGAAAGCCGAAGGCGCCCTGGTTTGGGATGTCGATGGCAACCAATTGCTCGACTTTGCGGGCGGTATCGGAATGATCAATGTCGGCCATAGCAATCCGCAAGTGGTAAATGCGATCAAAGATCAATTGGATAAATATATTCATACCTGCTCGTTGGTTACTACTATGGAGCCTTACCTCGATCTGGCCGAGTTGTTGAACAGTCTTACTCCCGGCAATTTCCCTAAAAAGACCTTATTAGCCAATTCAGGCTCTGAAGCGGTTGAAAACGCGGTAAATATTGCCAAATACTACACCAAACGTAATGCAGTATTATGTTTTGAAGGAGCATATCATGGGCGGACCTTGCTTACTTTAAGCCTGACAAGCAAGTATGCTTTATTTAAAAAAGGATTTGGCTCTTATGTGTCTGATATTTACCGAATACCTGCACCCAATACCTATCGTGGTATTCCGGGTATGACGGAAGAAGAATATGTTGCTTACAGCATTAAAAAGCTGGAAGAGGCATTCATCTCACAAGTGGATCCTGAATCTTTAGCAGCTATTATTATTGAACCGGTACAGGGCGAGGGCGGCTTTTTGCCCATTCCGGCAGCGTACCTTCATAAATTAAGAGAAGTATGCGATCGGCACGGCATCGTATTTATTGCTGATGAGATACAGTGCGGGGCAGGCCGTACCGGTAAGTTCTTTGCAGTTGAACATAGTGGGGTTATACCTGATATCATTGTAAGTGCAAAATCAATCGGAGCTGGTATGCCGATCAGTGCTATCACCGGTAAAGCCGAAATATTGGACGCACCGCACCTTGGTGGCGTGGGTGGCACTTATGGTGGAAGCCCGGTTGCGTGTGTGGCAGCAATAGAGGCCATCAACATTATTAAAAGCCCGGCATTTTTGGAAAGAGTAAACCATGTTGGCGAGATCATACGCACAACACTCGAGCAATGGAAAGATAAATACCCGCTGATCGGCGATGTGCGCGGAATAGGTGCCATGCGCCTGGTAGAATTTGTAAAAGACCGCGATACTCGCGAACCAGATGCTGATGTTACACTCGAGATCATCCGTGATGCTGTGGCACATGGTTTATTGATGATACGCGCAGGTTTATTCAGCAATTGTATTCGTTTGCTGCCTCCGATAGTGATCACCGACGAACAATTGGCTGAAGGTTTGCAGGTTTTGGAAGATGCCATTGCCCGGGCACAAGAGAAAAGGGCCGTAATAGCTTAAGTCAGGTTAATATGTCAAGGTTGATCATCCGAAATGCCAGTTTGCTTTCCTTTAACGATGGAATCAAAACAGGGAATGATACACTCGCTATTGAAAGCGGGCGTATTATGGCCGTTGGCAGGTGGAATGAGCTGGAGGCATTGGCAGAGGCTGGCACTGAATTGATCGATGCAGGCGGTAAGGCATTGCTGCCGGGTTTTAATGATTCCCATATCCATATCTGGAAGGTGGGTAATCTGAAGACATTTATGTTGGATGTCAGGTCGGCAAAAAGTATGGAAGAGATGCTGGACAGGATAGGCGACTATCACCGGGAAAACCCTCATCTCAACTGGATAACTTGCCGCGGATTTAACGAGGCTGGCTGGAAGGAAGGCAGAATGCCCGATAAAAGTGATCTGGATAAGATCACTACCCAAAAGCCCATATTTCTTATCCGCACTTGCGCGCATATTGCTGTTGCCAATTCGAAAGCGCTGGAGTTGAGCGCTATCGACGCCCATACCCCGGTGCCGCCCGGCGGTTTAATGCAAATAGGAAAAGATGGAATACCGAATGGTATTTTTTCGGAAACGGCTTTGGGGCTCGTCAGCAAACACATTCCGGCCTATACCAAAGATGAGCTTAAAATAATGATAAAGGCGGCGAGGCAACAATTTTACAGCCTTGGAATAACAGCAGCTACTGATCCCGCGGTCGACCCTTTGCTGTTACAGGCTTACCATGAAATGAATTTGGCTGGTGAGCTGGGACTAAGAGTTAATGCTATTCCCATATTGCTGCCTGATGGTGGTGAAAGGCCATTCGATCTGCCGGAATATTTTGTTTCGGATTGGTTTAACGTAAATACCGTAAAGTTTTTCAGCGACGGCGGACTAAGCGGCAAAACAGCTGCGCTGATGCGAACCTATAAAAATACGGCTGAACACGGTGTGTTGCGTCTTCAACGGGCGCAATACCTGGAGTTGGGTAGGGCGGCACTGGAAAAAGGATTGGGTTTGGCAACACATGCCATTGGCGATGCCGCAATTGAATTCGTGATCGGATGTTATCAGGAACTATCCAAAGCCTTTCCGCGAAATATCAAAAGAATAGAACACCTGGGTCTACCGGAAAAAAAGCATCTGGAAGCGATGGCAGCGGCGGGGATAGCCACATCTATGCAAACCATTTTTATCAGCGAACTCGGGAAAAATTTCAGGCAATACCTAGACCAGCAATACCTCGATCATTGCTACCCGGTAAAATCGGTATTGCAACATGGTATTTTAACTGCTTTGTCTTCAGATGCACCGGTAGTAAGCGATCTGAATCCTTTAAAGGGCATTGCGGCGGCAGTAACGCGCAGAGACAATGAAGGATTTGAAATAGCACCCCATGAGGCGATCAGCGTTGAAGCTGCCTTAAAAGGCTATACCTTAAGTGCAGCTGCTATCAGCGGTAACCCAAAAATGGGGACGCTGGAGCCCGGGCAATATGCCGACCTGGTTATGCTGGATAAAGATCCAATGCAGGTAGATGCTTCCGAATTATCGTCGATCAAAGTTGAAAAAACCTATATCAATGGCATTTGTGTTTATGAGGCTTAAAGGGTTATACATCGTATTTATGGGAATCAGTAGCTTAGCTAAATAAAAAGCAAGTATTTACGTAACTTTAGCTGTGCGATTCTTTATCGCGGGGCATAACCAATAGTTATGATATCCTGCCCTTAGGACCCTTTTATTACAGGGCCTTCATTTTGTGAATTTACAATACCGCTATGCTACAAAAAGTTTTATCCTATCAAATTGCGGACAGTATCGATATTAAGTTATTTAAAGCCGCCTTTAAAGCTGAGCTGCATTATGCTGATGCCGATGAGTTGTTTTATACGACCGGCAACGAACAATTCATATACATCTTCCGGTACGGTGTGGTTTGCTTTTTGAATTATGACCATATCAAGATCAGTGAATTCCTGAGGTTAATATCCTCCTATTGCAAAAATGCTTTCGAACAAAGCCTGACCGAAGAGTTTGAAATATTAACCAAAGCCGGTAAAAATAAGATCGGTTTTAACTCGATCGAGATCGTTGACTCGGATATTGAAGTGTTACGATTAATCATGCTTACCGTATCCCAGTCGGTAGCGCTTGACTATTATGAAGAACAAACTACCCGGCTGATTGAAGAAACGAACAGGCATACGCAAATGCTTGAAGCTAAGGGGAGGCTTGATATTTCGGGTATAAACCTGAAGAAATATATTGGCAAAACGCTGGTGCTAAAAAACAGGATCGCTGAAAACCTCTATATTTTCGATTCCCCACCCGAAACCTGGGACGATGAAAACTTGAACAAGATACATATCGATCTGAAGCGAACTTTCGATCTGCAGGAACGCTTCAGAGATATTCAGGAAGGATTAAATATCGTAAAAGATAACCTGGAGTTATTTAAAGACCTGCTCCAATACCGTAACAGTTTCCGCCTCGAAATTGTCATCATCATCCTGATCCTGGTAGAAGTGCTGAATATTTTTGTACAGCGGATATTTCATTAGGACGGGAGAAGCATAAAAACAAAAAGAGGTTACATTTGTATGTGACCTCTTTTTTGTTTGGGAATGAGTTATCTCCTAATGTAGCAACCAATATTAATGTGCAAAAAAACATTTTATTGCCTAAGGATTTTAGTTTAAACTTGTCAATATTTGACAAGTAATGGCAAACTAATTCGGAACTAGAATAAGGTTGCTTCGTGAAGAAGGCAGGCTCTTGCAAAAGCAAGTGGCCGACCAGTTGTATATTGATCCGCTCATGTAAAGTAAAATTGAAAGCAGCGATCGAAAGGCAAAAAAAGAACCGGTAAATTTGTTCTCCATGGAGTTGCAGGCAGATAATTAGGAACTGTTGACCTTAGGCTGGCTGATCATTTACTGAAAGTAGTGGGCGGGGAGCAACTGGGTCTCAAAGCGATCGCGCTGGCTAGCGCACAGATCCGGAAACATTTAAAAGACAACTTAACGCTGGCAAATGGCTTATAAAGTTACCCATATTAAAGAAGAAAGCCGTTTGCAGCTGGCGAAGTTGGTGGAAGCATTTGCTGCCCAATACGCGACTTATATCCAAAACACGTATAAAGAAGCGCAGCTGCGCGTGGATTTCATCAGCCCGCTGCTAAAGACATTCGGCTGGGATATTGATAACGAATCAGCCCAAACGCAATTCCTGCGGGACGTTATCCAGGAGGAAGCCATAGAAGTAGCTGAAGCAGATGTCCTGGCTAAAAAGAACCCTGACTACACGTTGCGTGTACAGGGTAACCGAAAGTTTTTCGTAGAAGCCAAAAAAGTTGCAGTCGATATCGAGAGTTCTAGCAGGTCTGCTTTTCAGGCAAGACGTTACGGATGGAGTGCAAACCTAGGGGTAACAGTCTTAACTAATTTCGATAAACTGGTAGTCTATGATTGCCGTCACCAGCCCAAAAGCACGGATGAACCTTCCGTGGCACGTTACCGGGTCTTCCGGTACACGGATTTCCTGGCAAACTTCGATTTACTTTATGACTTGCTTTCGCATGCTTCCGTATCAGCAGGCTACCTGGATTAGTACTTTTCACTTAATTTGCCGGAACTTACCACTTTTGACGAGGTATTCTTGGCCCAGATCGAAAAATGGCGACTACAGCTGGCGGGGAATATAATCAGCAGCAACCAGGGTATGGATGAGGAGACCGTCAATATTCTGGTGCAGCGTTTGCTGAACCGGATCGTTTTCCTGCGTATCTGCGAGGATCGTGATATCGAGAAATATGAGACATTGAAAAAGGTGAAGGATTACACGGAGCTGAAAGCAGTTTTTGCGAGTTCTGATCAAAAGTACAATTCCGGGTTATTTGATTTTATAGATGACCAGCTCTCCCTTGAGATCAATCTGGATGCCGCCATCCTGGTTGGGATCTTTAACGAGCTCTACTACCCCGAAAGCCCTTATGACTTTTCCGTGGTGGACCTGGCCATACTCGGTCAGATCTATGAACGTTACCTGGGCAGCCGGATCTCGGTCTCCGCCTCAGGCCTGGTCAGTCTGGTGGAAGAACCAGAGGTCGCGGCTTCTAGCGGGGTAGTGCCGACTCCGAAACTGGTTGTCCGTCACCTAGTAAGGGAAACCCTGGCGCCTTTGTTTGAAGGCAAAACACTAGACGAGCTACAAGCGCTGAAAATCGCGGATATTTGCTGCGGCTCAGGCACGTTCCTGATCGCGCTTTATGATTACCTGGTAGAGAAGATCACGCTGGCCTTAATCGCCGCAGGCAATCCTGACTCTGATCTTTTGGCTTTGGACAAAACCGGCGCCTATAGCCTGACGTTAAAAGGCCGGCACCAGGTGCTTCTCAACCACATTTATGGCGTGGACATCAATCCCTACGCGGTTGAAGTGACGAAGTTTAGCCTGTTATTGAAATTATTAGAACAGGAGAACTCCGAGTCGGTGAAACACTTTTTAGCTCATTATGGTGGTAAAGTACTGCCATCGCTGGACGATCATATCAAGACCGGTAACTCCCTGGTTGACGAGCGTTATTTTACTTTTGATCTGACTTCCATTAACAATGATGAGCTGTTGTATAAAGTTAAACCGTTCAACTGGTCAGCCGAATTTCCATTCTTAACAATATCGGGTGGTTTTGATGCCATCATTGGTAACCCACCTTATGTCCGTATCCAGCACATGGTGAGATACCTGGCTGAAGAAATTAAATTCTACCAGCATGTTGTAGCTGGCTACTCCGTGGCCCAGTCGGATACTTTTGATAAATATTATTTGTTCATCCAGCGGGCTGTACAGCTGCTTCGGCCTTCGGGACGCTTGGGGTATATCGTGCCGAATAAGTTCTTTATCGTAAAGGGTGGACGAGCGCTGCGCCGTTTTATTACCGAGAGCAGCGAACTCGCAAAGCTGATCCATTTCGGTGTAACGCAGGTCTTCCCTCACCGTAGCACGTATACCGCAATCGTTGTTTTAGGACCAACGGGCAACGACCAGTTTGAATTTAAACGGGTCAAGCACCTGGCGAAGGACCTTTTTTTAGGAGGTGTTGGTTACAAGACCTACGAAAAAGCTTGTTTCAGGGAAGAGCCCTGGATATTCCTGGCTGACGAAACCCAGGAAGTCTTCAACAAACTTTATGCTGCTGGTACCGTACCGTTGAATAGCGTGGCGGAGATTACCGTGGGGCTGCAAACCAGCGCGGATAAAATCTTTATTTTCCAACCGACTGTTGAAACCGCAGCAACCTACCGTTTCCGCAAAGATGGCGTTGAATACGAAGTGGAAAAAGCGATCTGTAAACCATGTCTTTACGACCTGAGTTTTGGGCTATTCGATACGGTACAAGGGAATACCCAGATAATCTTTCCATATATCATCACCGACAAGGCGGAAGTATTCAGCGAAGCTTATTTCCAGGCCAATTATCCGCTTGCCTGGGCTTACCTTTCCCTTAATAAAGCTGCTTTGGAAAAAAGAAGTATAAACGGGTCGAAAGAACCGAAATGGTATCAATTCGGGCGTTCACAAAGCCTTACCAAGTTCCACGCGAACGACAAGCTGATTTGGCCTGTATTATCAAAAGAGGCTAGTTATGTGTTTGATGTGGCGAACCTCCAGTTCACCGGCGGCGGCAATGGCCCCTATTACTCCCTGCTGAGTCGTGCTGGCTATTCGCCGTTATATTTCATGGCTATCCTGGCCCACCCTTTGTTCGAAGGGGTGATCAAGTCGGGTGCGAGTGAATTCCGAGGTGCATATTATTCGCATGGTAAGCAGTTTATGGAGCGGTTACCGATCCGCGCGATTAATTTTGGGGATGAAGCGGAACTTAAACTGCACGATGATTTGGTAGCTATGGTCAAACAAATGATCAGCACGAAAAAGAATTACCAGGATCAGCAAAACCCACCCAGGAAAGTAGTGCTGCGACGCAAACTGGAGTTCCTGGAAGCATCTATGCTGGAACAGGTTAATCAATTGTATGGGGTCACGGCAACTGATATCAAAACAGCATTAAGTGACCAGATTTTTATAACAGATTTTGAAGAATAGCGAAATGGAATCCACCATAATAGTAGAAGACATTGATTCCCGTAAGCTACGCGGCGGTTATTATACGCCCCAACCTATAGCTGATTTTATTTGTAAATGGGCGATCACGGAACCGGCTGTACGTGTTTTGGAGCCCAGCTGCGGTGACGGCAACTTCGTGGAAGCCGTTATCCAACGATTATTGGAAATAGGTGTACCGGAAAATGAATTGTTTGGACGGGTTAAGGGCGTAGAGTTGTTAGCCGAAGAAGCGCAAAAATCGAAAGCGCGTGCAGCAAATTACGGGCTGAATTCAACAACGATCACCAATGCTGATTTCTTCAGCTTTTTAGCCGGAAACCCGGCTGAACGCTTTGACGTGGTTGTAGGTAACCCGCCTTTTATTCGTTACCAGAATTTTCCTGAGGAACACCGTAGTTTGGCTATACAGCTGATGCAGGAAATGGGCCTGAACCCGAATAAGCTGACCAATATATGGGTCCCCTTCCTAGTTCTGTCGGCCGGTCGCTTAAATTCTAGCGGCAAGTTGGGTATGGTCATACCCGCTGAACTTTTTCAGGTAAAATACGCGGCGGAAACGCGCGTCTTCCTGTCGCGTTTCTTCGAAAGAGTAACTATTGTGACCTTTAAAAAATTGGTGTTCAAAGATATCCAGCAGGAAGTGGTACTGCTGCTTTGCGAAAAGCAAGTAATGGGTGCAAACGGGATACGCGTAGTAGAAATTACTTCGTTAGAAGAACTGGAAAACCTGGATATTGCGGCAGTTCAAAACTGTGACGTCAAAGTGCTGGAACACGATACAGAAAAATGGACGAAATACTTTTTAGACGAGGCGGAGATTCAATTACTGCGACGGGTCAGAAATGACCCGCGTATTCGATTGGCGGGGGAGTTGATGATTACCAACGTGGGCCTAGTGACTGGGATCAATGAATTCTTTATGATCACGCAGCAGACCGCCGAAAAATGGGGTATTCTGCCTTATACAAAAAGGGTAGTCAGTCGTTCGGCACATTTCCGTGGCATTAAATTTACGGAACAGGATTTCCTAGACAATGCGGTCGCGGAAATAGAAAGTTTTTTATTTTTGCCACCGGATGAAGATTTTGATCTACTGCCACCGGCCTGCCAGGCTTATATCCGTTACGGCGAATCTAAGGATTATCATAAAGGCTATAAATGCAGGATCCGTAAACGCTGGTACATTACGCCTTCGGTCTATGAACCGGGAGGGTTTGCCTTGAGGCAGGTGGGTGACTACCCTAAGCTTATCGTTAATGAAACCGATGCTTCCTCCACGGATACGATCCACCGCGTGCGTTTCCAGCCTGAATTTGACGCAAAAAAGGTAGCCTTATCGTTTTTAAACTCCCTGACCTTTGCCTTTTCGGAGATTACCGGGCGAAGCTACGGCGGCGGGGTGCTTACTTTTGAGCCAACGGAGATTGGTGAAATTCCCCTACCACTATTGAATAATGATCGTATTGATTTCGAACAGGTAGATGCTTTGATCCGAGAACGGCGCATCGTGGAAGTAATGGATTTAATTGACCGGGAATTATTGATTATTCAGTTGAAGTTTACAGCCGCCGAAGTAAAGCAGTTCCGATGCATTTGGAAAAAGCTTTCAAGTCGTAGATTAAACCGGAAATAAATAACTAGTTATCAGTAGAGTGCAATTGTTTACGTTATTGACTTTTTTAATCTTATTACCGATTCCGTTTTAAGACTGCAAAAAAACTTATCATGATACATGCTTTGTATCTGAAAGAAACTGCATGTTGGGATGCCCCTGCCCACCCGAACCATAAAAACAAAAAGAGGCTACATTCACATGTAACCTCTTTTTTTTCTGCGGAATGGACGGGACTCGAACCCGCGACCCCATGCGTGACAGGCATGTATTCTAACCAGCTGAACTACCACTCCGTTCTGCCCGGGGAAACCCCCGGTAGGGGCTGCAAATATAGCCACGATTTTTTATTCCGCAAGGTTTTTTTTAAAACTTAATAAAACAGGCTGGCAGTCAGGGTTTAGCGGTGCGAAACAATGAGCAGATCCAGGTCTTTGCAGGGAATATTGAAGCGTTCGCCGATAAATTTATTGGTGAGTTGCCCTTCAAATATATAAACTGCATTCCGTACCCCCGATTTTTGCCAGATCACATTCTTGAGTCCGCCTTTTTCGCCGATATCAAGCAGGATCGGTGTAAAGATGTTGGTGAGTGAATAAGTAGCTGTTCTGGCAACACGCGAAGCAATATTAGGCACGCAGTAATGGATCACATCATATTTGCGGAACACAGGATGGGTATGATTGGTCACTTCCGATGTTTCAAAACAACCACCCTGGTCGATACTGACATCGATGATCACAGAATTTGGTTTCATGCGGCTAACCGTGCTTTCTGAAACGATACAGGGGCTCCGGCCATCCTCGGCGCGCATAGCGCCGATGGCTACGTCACAGGTGGTGATGGCTTTCTCAAGGACAATTGGTTGCACTACCGAAGTAAATACACGTGAGCCTATGTTATTCTGTAAGCGGCGTAATTTATAGATCGATGGATCAAAAACCTTCACCTCGGCACCAAGTGAAATGGCGGTTCTTGCCGCATATTCGCCGACGGTACCAGCACCTAATATAACGATCTCGGTTGGTGGAACGCCGGTGATGCCACCCAGCATCAGGCCCTTGCCGTCAAAAATATTGCTGAGGTATTCTGCTGCGATCAATATAGAAGTAGCGCCTACAATTTCGCTCATCGCGCGGACCACCGCCAGTGAACCGCCTTCATCACGCAGATGCTCAAAGGATAATGCGGTGATCTTCTTTTGCAGAAGAGCATGCAGGCATTCAGCTTTTAAGGTTGATAATTGCAGGGTCGAGATCAATATCTGGTGCGGTTTCATCAGCTCGATCTCCTGTAAGGTCGGGGGAGCTATTTTGATGATGATATTAGCCTCATATACCGCTTTGGTATCGTAAACAATATGAGCACCCTGTTCGCTATAATCTTTATCCGAAAAATTGGCAGCTTGTCCGGCATTGTTTTCCAGGATCACTTCATGCCCGTTATTGACCAGCAGTGCCACGGAAAGCGGTGTCAGCGCTATGCGGTTTTCCTGGAAGGACGTTTCTTTAGGAATGCCGATATAGAGCTTATTCTTTTTGTTCTTTACCTCCAGCATCGACTCCTGGGGCTGCATCATTGCCTGCCGGGCAACATCAGAAAAACCACTGTATAACTCAGAACTCATTATAATTTATTTCCGGATGATGAAGATAAACAAAAAACGAATGATATTAAACTAAATCTTTGTAAAAGTTAGCGAGCGTTTGCCGTCCGGGTAAACTTGTATATCAATGCGGATATAATGTTGGGGGAGCAAACTTTCAATTTTTTCGGGCCACTCAATAAAACAATAATTGCCCGAATAAAAATATTCTTCATAACCCATATCCAGGGCTTCTTCCTGTTTTTTTAGGCGGTAAAAATCAAAGTGGTATATCCGGGTTTCGCCATTGCGGTATTCATTAACGATGGAAAAAGTAGGACTGGTAACATTTTCATCAATGCCTGCATATTTACAAATCGATTTGATGAAGGTGGTTTTGCCTGCACCCATGTCGCCGTTGAACAGAAATATTTTCTCGTCGCCGGCAAACTTCATTAATTTTTCGGCTGCTGCGGGCAGATCGGATAGGTTTTCAAGCGGAAATACCATGGATACAAAGGTAGTATATTAATAGATTTCCGGCTAAATTTTAGCAAATCTGCATTAAAAGTGTAACGAAACGGGCAATTTGCTGTAGAATTATTTACATACAAGGCAAAATATATTAATTGTGAAGTAATATATTATAATCAGAAATGGGGATAATTTTAATTATTGAGAAATTATATAGATCGCTATTTATCAGTTAGTTGTTGGTTTTACCTTAAGTTTGCCGGGTACAAACAGGGGTAAAAATTCAACATTTTACTGTTGTTAAAATTGCCCTTTTAGGCATGGTTTGAGCTCGGTGTCCGCAGGCAAAAAAGTGGCTTAATGCGATTTAAATGCCTTTTTTTGCGATTTTATCGCTGTGGGGTTTGTTACCCATTTTGGGGAATAAAAACGACCATTATTTTGCGGTTTGCAGGAAGATAAAATATCGGTTGTTAGTCAAAATGTCGCTTTATCGTCAGGAAACAGGCTAAAACCACACGATAGTGTATTGGTGCATGATATTTGTATGGTTTAAGCGCACACGCTAAACGTTATAAAGTTACTGAACTGATGCTGATGAAAAACTGGTACAAAAATCTACGCTTCCTGGTTATTATACCCCTGTTTGTTTTATTTGCCGGAAAGGCTTCTGCACAGGCTACCTATGTGTGGACAGGGTTGGCAACAGGCGCTGCAGCAAATAATTGGACTTCTGCGGCTAATTGGTATGTTGGGGGCCTCCCAGCAACTAAATACCCAGGGCAAACAGGAAATGCTGATAGTGTTCAATTTGGAACAAGTGTATTTTTTAATTTCGCCAATCGGCCAATATTGAAGTCAACAGACTCAGTTTCTATCGCTTCAATGATTATCGGTGATAATTCATCTTCGGATGATTCTTTGAAGGATGTGAATATTGACATTGAAGGTAAATTAAATATAACAGGCACTTTATTGCAAATGCACAGTAATAATATCGGGCTGGCAGGAAACGGAAGCATTAACTACCCTCTTGGCTATGATTATCACTTACAAACCTGGCTTTATGGCGGTGGAAAACTCTACTGTGCAACTTTTCAGATGGGGGATAACACTATTCCTCCTACAATTGGTGTGAATAACATTACGCGGTTTAATATAGGAAACTCCAGTAATAATGGTATCGGACTCACTATGGTTGTGAGTGGAAACGTTATTGTAAACTCTCAAACCCAAAATGATCCGGGAACTGGATTGATTCTTGCAGTAAGTAACGCCAACCTTGGAATGAATGCTGGGTCTTTAACTATTGGTGGGCAGTTGATATTGCAAAACTCTGGAGAAGTTAAATGGAGTACATCACAATTTCAGCCTCAGGCACGATTTTCCCTTTCGGCCAGAGCAAATAATGCTAATACAACTTTATATCTGAAAGGTGCTCACGCGATATCAGTCCAGCAAAAGGACCCTATTTCAGGACAGCTAGGTTCAAATTACGTTGATTTTTATTCAGTAGGTAATAATCCAGTAAATGGCACAGGAACTATGCCAGGTGTAAACGAGCCTTTGGGTACAACTACGGTTGTTTACTCAGGAAATGTTGACCAGGAAGTTTACACAAGTACAAGTTCAATATTTCCCACAACTACTACATTCGACAATGATGGTGGAAATTATCAGTACCTTAAATTTTCGGGTACCGGTACAAAAACTTTTGACGCGACAACAGATACTGTCAATTTCCCGGTGATCATATCTGGTGATATGGTTCTTGCTACAGGTTCTGAAACCGTAGACCTGAGTACAAATAATCCCAAGATCAAATTTAATACAGGCTCAAATATTACTTACAATACGTTTGGTGGTAACGCCTACGTTTCAACGTTTGTGATGCCTGCAGTTTCGGCATTTTCTTCGGCCACTGGTACAACATTCCAAAACGGCTCTAAAGCATTGAGCTTTCCGGGTAATTTCACCAATGCCGGTACATTTAACACCAGTGTAAATACGGTAACCTTAGCGGGGCCGGCAAGTAATTCGGGCACATTTAACCAAAGCGGTGCCGGTGCTGTTATAGCCAGCAGTACTGTAGTTAACACAGGTGTTTACAACCAAAACAGTACCAGCACACTAACCCTCAACGGTACAGTTGATAACCAGGGTACCATTAATGACAGCAATACCGGTGCCATCAATTTCAACAATACATTCACCAATAGCCTGGCGACGTCATTGTTCAGCCAAACCAACGGAACGATCAATTTTAACAACAGTTATAGTAATACAGGTACGTTCAGAGCTACTGCCGGTACGGTTAACTTAAATCAATCAGGTGCACAATCGCTTACAGATAACAGTGCAGCTGCAGTAGGTACCATGATCAATGCTGCTAAAGCAGGCACCACCTTTTTTAATGTTAACGTGCAAAATGGTGGCACTAAAACGCTATCGGGTTCCGGAACTGGTCAGTTTTATGTAGCGAGCCAGGGCCTTTTAAACTTGTCGGCCTCTACCACCCTTGCATCGAACGGATTTTTAACATTGATATCTGATGTAAATGGTTCAGCTACCGTGTCAGCTATCCCAACCGGTTGCAGTGTTACTGGTAATGTAACTGTTCAAAGATACATGTCGGCAAACAGGGGTTATCGCCTGCTGTCATCACCGGTTTATGTGGGTAATGATGGTACTAATAATTATTTAGGTGTTAATTACCTGCTTACAAATACTGTCGTAACCGGTAGCGGTGGCGGTTTTAACAAATCGGGCAATCCAACGCTATACTTATGGCGCGAAAACCTGGTGCCTCAATACACCACCTTCCTTAATAGTAACTATGTAGGCATCAGCGATATCAGCAACCCTGCCGCTTACGGACTGAGTGACGCTACCTACCCAACCAAGGATATCCCGGTGGGTAATGGCTTCCTGTTCTATTACAGGGGCAGTATCAAACAAGCTTTAATTCCTATCCTGACAACAGCTGGCGCAGCCCCAACAACCGATACTTTAAATGCGGTTGGTACTTTAAATCAGGGTTCGGTTACCGTACATCCATGGTACCAGGGTTCAACAGCTAATTTAGGCTGGTCGACTGTTAATGCGGGCAATCCACTTATCCAGGGCTTTAACCTGGTTGGTAACCCATATGCCAGTTCGATCGACTGGGATAAATTGGATACTGTAAACTCAACAGGCGCTATTTATGCACCACATGTAACGTCTTTCTGCTACGAATTGATACCTGCCGGTATGTCTGGTGGGGGCAACTATAATGTGTATATGGCCGGTTCTCTAAGTAAGACAGGTAGCCTCGGAGTTGCCAACAGTAATATTATCGCCAGCGGTCAGGGTTTCTTTGTACAGGCAACCAGTTCTTCTGCTGCAATTACTTTCAAGGAAGCAGCCAAAACAACTGCCGAAAATACCGGTGCAAATTTGTTAATGGGTAAGCCTGTTGCCAAAATCATCCCGCAATACCTGCGTTTGCAGTTTGGCCTCGATAGCCTGAATACCGATGGCACAGTGATCTTTTTCAATCAAAATGCCAAATCAACGTTTAACCTGGCTGAAGATGCCCGTTACCGCACAGGTGCAGGTAAGGTAAGTTTGTCAAGCTTATCTTCAGACAATGTTCCTGTAGCATACAATCAGCTTCCACTGGCTTTAAAAGGTGATACTATCCACCTTAATATCAAAGCAACCGTTAGTGGTACTTTTAGTTTGAATATCAAAGAGCTGGTTGGTATCCCGCAGTTATATAATGTTTTCCTGGTTGATGCAAAAACTAAAGATACTACCGACCTGCGCAAAACGCAAAGCTACAGCTTCACCATCAACACTGGTGATACAACCACTTTCGGCGCACACCGTTTTAGTGTGGTCATCAATCAAAACCCTGCTTTGCAATACAAGCTGATCAGCTTTAACGGCAGCCAGGTAGGTACAAGCAAGCATGTGCAGTTAACCTGGTCGACCGTAAATGAGCAAAACTACACGCACTTTACTGTTGAGCGCAGCAATGATAACGGCAAAACATTTAGTGTGGTTGGCGGCCTGGTATCAACCGGCGCAGGAACCTACGCTTTACTTGATAACTATGCTTATGATGGCGATAACCAGTATCGTTTGAAACAGGAAGATTTTAATAATACCATCACCTATTCTGACATCGTTGATGTGAAGATCAGCAGCCAGGGCAGCACGGATCACCTGAGCATATATCCTAATCCTGCTTCCAGCAATATCAGCATAAGTTTTGTGCCTAAATCTGTCAGCAAAACAACCTATAACTTAAGGATCAGCAATAGTGCCGGTATCGTAGTTAAGTACGCCGTGCTTTCTGAGCCAAGCTGGCAAGGTAATGTAAGCAACTTATTGACCGGTAGCTATTTGGTGCAGATAGTTGATAGCAAGGATAACAGCATCATTGGTCAAACCAAATTCGTTAAGTTATAATTAACCGGGTTATTGCTTACTTCGGACCGTAAGCAATAACCGGGATGATCATTTCCTCGAGCGATATCCCGCCATGCTGGAAGGTCTCGTTGTAGAAATTAACGAAATGATTGTAGTTATTGGGGTAAACAAAATAGCTGTCGCTTTTTGCAAATACAAAACTCGAGCTTACATGTAACTTCGGCAGCATGATATCGTGCGGGTTTTTTACATGAAACACATCGCGGGCATTGAAATTCAAGTTCTTTCCCTGTTTGTAGCGCAGGTTGGTATTGGTATTCCGATCGCCAATGATCTTGCTCGGATTTTTCACGCAGATCGTACCATGGTCGGTCGTTAGCACTAACCTTACCTGTTTTTGCGAAAGGTATTTGATCAGGTCAAACAACGGCGAGTGCTCAAACCACGACAGTGTCAGG
>Ga0164297_10002279_pt1 | contig 19184 bp, 20 predicted proteins | sample GEODES058metaG_FD_113539 | JGI IMG/M metagenome (GOLD analysis project Ga0164297, IMG submission 113539) | Dystrophic lake water microbial communities from Trout Bog Lake, Wisconsin, USA - GEODES058 metaG | ecosystem: Environmental > Aquatic > Freshwater > Lake | place: USA: Trout Bog Lake... | reverse complement strand
TGCTCACGGACATGGGCTTCGTCATCACGCGGGTGCTGGTCGACGGTGATGGCGACGCCCGCGGCATCGCATCGAGGTATGGCTGACCAACGGAAGGTCATCGAGCAACTCGGTAGGGTGGAGGGCTCGCAGCACATCGTCGAAGGAGAGTCCATGCCTCGAGTCAGCACCTACCTGAACTTCATGGGGAACACAGAGGAGGCATTCTCCTTCTACCGAGAGGTCTTTGGCGGTGAGTTCAACGATCCCATCTCACGCATGAGCGACATGCCCAGTGACCCGTCGAACCCGCTCCCTGACGCCGAGAAGAACATGATCATGCACATCGAGCTCCCGATTCTCGGAGGGCACGTGCTCATGGGGACCGACATGCTCGAATCGATGGGCCACACGCTCCGAGTCGGCAACAACGTCACCCTCAACCTTGAGCTCGAGGACCGCGGAGAGACCGAGCGCCTCTTTGGTCTCCTGGCCGAAGGGTCCACCGAGGTCGCCCCGCTGACCGACATGCCGTGGGGCGCATATTGGGGCTGCTGCTTGGACCGATTCGGCATCCGCTGGATGTTCAACTGCGTGGCGGCCGACGAGAGCTGATCGCCCGACGCGAGAGCACCGCGCGCAACTGACCGGGCGCTTCAGCGGCGACACCACGAGCCACGGCCACTGGGACTGCGTCCGGCGACCCTCCCGGGACCGCTTCTGATCACGGGAAATTGACGACCAGGTAGGCCCAAGAATGCTGAAGGCCCCGAGACCGAGGTCTCGGGGCCTTGCTGGTAGTCCCAACGGGGTTCGAACCCGTGTCTCCACCTTGAGAGGGTGGTGTCCTAGGCCTCTAGACGATGGGACCTTGCTGTCAGCGAATTTCTTCGCGTCCAGAGCTCGGGGGGAAGGACTCGAACCCTCAATGGCTGGACCAGAACCAGCTGTGTTGCCAATTACACCACCCCCGAAGGTGGACAGCAGATGATAGCCCACGATGCAGGGGTGGCATCAAGGTCACCCAGTCGCCGGGTGCGCCGCATTCGAGAGCACGCCGTAGCCAACGATGCGGCCGGCGGCGACCGCCAGGGTCTCCTTGGCAAAGTAGGGAACGGTGCTCCAGCCGGTGATCGGCGACGTCGTGGTTGGCGCCGGGTACGGGGTGAAGCCAAATGTCGAGGCGATCGCCATCGAACGATCTTCATGGAACGGGTCGGTCACCATCAGCACCGTCGACACCCCTCGGGCTCTGAGTGTTGGGGCGACCGAGGCGATGTTCTCGTAGGAGTCCGCGCCACCCCCCACCACGATGGCACTGATCGGGACACCGTTGGCGTGCAAGTAGGCCGCCGAGACACCTGCTTCAGTGTGCACGTCTCCCACCTCCTTGGACCCCGTGACGGCGATGATCCTGGCTCGGCGTTGGTCGAAGAGGGCCAGTGCCTCGTCGAGCCGCGCGCGCAGGTCGGGTGATGGCTGGCCGTCGTACTCGGCCGAGCCCATCACGATGATGGCGTCGGCAGTGACCGACGAGTGCTCTCGACTTGTGAGCCAGACCTGCGCTGCGGTCACCCCGAAGTACCCGACCACCACGACGGTGGCGATCGCCATCACACGGATGGCGATCTTGAGCGGGAGGAGGATCACCCCGCCGCCCGCTGGAGCACTTCCTCCAGTCGGCGGCAGACCTCGTCGCGGCCCAAGATGGCCAAAGACTCGAACAACGGAGGGCCGACGCTGCGGCCGGTGACGGCAACGCGGATCGGCGCTTGGGCCTTGCGCAGCTTGAGGTCGAGCTGCTCGCCGACCTTAAGTGTTGCCGCATGGAGACTCGGTGCGTCGAACGTGCACGTGGCGAACGCCTCGATCGCTGCTCGCAAGACCCCCGGAGCCTTCTCATCGCCGGCGATCACCTTGGTGAACGCCGCCTCGTCGATGGGCGCGTTGGGAAGGAACAAGAAGTCGACCATCGAGGGCACTTCCGAGAGGGTGGCCACGCGCTCTTGGACCAGCGGGGCGATGGCGGCGAAGCGATCCGCATCGAACGCACCGGGTTCCCATGCGGTGGTGGCACCCTCAGGGGACCACGAGGACTCCTCCGGCCGCACCCATGGCGTGCATGCCTCGATGAACGCATCTGGCGACAAGGCGCGGATGTACTCACCGTTGATGTGGGTGAGCTTTGCCACATCGAAGAAGGCAGGTGCATGGTGCACCTCCTCAAGCCGGAACTGCTCGATCAATGTCGAGCGATCGACGATCTCCGCATCGCCCGCCGGGCTCCACCCAAGCAGGGCCAGGTAGTTCACGAACGCGTCGGGGAGATAGCCCTGGTCTCGGTACGACTCGACCGCCACGGGATCCTTGCGCTTCGAGAGCTTCTTGCGCTGCTCGTTGACCAGCATCGGCAGGTGGGCGAAGACCGGGATGGGCACGAGCTCATCGACGGCATCGAGCGCCTCCCAAAGCAGGAGCTGCTTCGGAGTCGTCGGCAACAGGTCCTCACCACGGATGATGTGGGTGATCGCCATATCGCGGTCGTCGATGGCGTTCGCCATGGCGAAGAGGGGCTGCCCCGTCGCCTTCACCGCCACGAAGTCATCCATCGAGTTGTGCGGGAAGGTGACGTCGCCGCGGATCAGGTCGACGACAACCGTTTCCCCCTCCTTCGGCACTTTGAACCGAAGTGCGGTGTGGTCTCCCCTTGGAACCGAGCGTTCCCTGCAATGCCCGTCATAGCCGGGTGTCGCCCGATCCTTGGTCCGCTCATCGATCTCGTCGCGCGTGCAGTCGCAGGCATACAAGAAACCCGCCTCGAAGAGGCGATCGGCGAGCTCACGGTGCCGACCTTCGCGCTCCGACTGTCGATAGGGGCCCTCGTCAGCACTGAGGCCGAGCCACGCCATGGCCGAGATGATGCCGTCGAGCCACTCTTGACGACCACGCTCGGCGTCGGTGTCCTCGATGCGCAGGACGAACGTGCCGCCGGACTGGCGGGCGAAGAGCCAGTTGAACAGCGAGGTTCGTGCGCTGCCGACGTGGAAGTAGCCCGTCGGTGATGGTGCGAACCGAACTCGGGGAGCTCCCAAGGGCTTCTTCAGTCCTCGACGATCGAGATGGCACCCGTCGGGCAGCCATTGACCGACTCGCGCATCTTCTCGCGCAGCTCCTCGCCGGGGTTCTCGTTGAGGATGTAGAGGTAGCCGTCATCACGGACCTCAAAGACCTCAGGGGCGATGCCCATGCACACGGCGTTGGACGCACAGGCGTCGAAATCGACAACGACCTTCATTGAACCCTCCTTGACCTGAGCCACACCGAGGTCGGTGGGCCGTGTGCTCATGTTATCGGTGTCGGGCGGCTCCACCGTGTTCGACGAACCTGACTCGATAGCCTCGAGGCGTGGACGACGATCTCCCGCCGATCGACATCATCCCCGGCGAGGGCCTCGGGGACCTTGAGCCTCGCCTCGGCCTGCGGCGCGACGTCGTCGACGAGATCCGGTGGACCTTCACCTCCCGCCTCGGCTGGATCCTCCAGGTCATGGTCAACATGGCCATCGGCATCCCCTTCGTGCTCGTCTCGAGCTGGAACGCCCAGCACGACTCGATCAGGGTCGGAGGATTCGCCACCTCCCTCGCTGGTTGGGCGCTGGCGTCAGTGATCAACACCAACCAGCTCGGCTTCGACGCCGACCGAGTCGGTCGGTCGCTTCGTCGCGGCGACGAGGTGGCGCGGATCCTCTTCTTGAAGAACGTGGCGCTCCTGACCGTCATCGCCCCACCGATCATGCTCCTCACGGCGGTTCTGCGAGTCACGGTCGTCCATGACCCAGGCAACATCCCCATGGCGCTCACGCGAGATCTCGCTGACTTCACCATGTGGCTCGGGTTCGGATCAGTCCTCTCCGTCCTCTTGCCGTTTCGCCCACTCGGATGGCGTCGACGGTTCCAGCGTCGCTCGACCTGGCTCCGCACCGCCATCTGCGTCGTGATCCCATATGGGATCTACTACGTGGTCTTCCCCGTCTGGCATGTGAGTGAGCTCGCCGTGGCCGATGCCCTGTTCCACCATCGTCTTCACGGCCACGAGTGGGGCTACAGCCTGGTCTTGCTCGGTTCCAGCCTTGTCACGTGGGCCCTCGGCCTGACCTTCGCCCAGCTGTACTCGATCGCCGCACAGACGCGGCTCCTGCGAGATCTGGCGCGCGACGGCTGACCCGAGACGAGATGCCCCGATCAGCTCTCGGGTCGATCGCTCCCCACGACCCACATGGCGAAGAACTGACTGCCACCGCCGTAGGCATGGCCAAGCGCCTTCGACGCGTCGGGCACCTGGTGCTCGCCGGCCATGTGGCGGACCTGGAGCGCCGCCTCGAGGAAGCGCAGCATGCCCGAAGCACCGATCGGGTTCGAGGAGAGCACGCCACCCGAGCAGTTCCACGGGATGTCGCCGCCATCGAGTGCGGTCGCACCGGAGTCAGTGAGCTTCCAGCCATCACCTTCGTCGCAGAACCCGAGGTTCTCAAGCCACATCGGCTCGTACCAGCTGAACGGGACGTAGACCTCCGCACAGTCGAGCTCGGAGCGAGGGTCGCTGATCCCGGCCTGCGCGTAGACATCCTTCGCACAGTCCCGACCAGCCTGAGGATTGATCTGGTTCCGTCCGGCGAACATCGTTGGCTCCGAGCGCATGGCCATCCCGTGGACCCATGCCGCCGGCCGGCCCGTCGCTCGCTCCTGCGCGACGGCCACGTCCTCGGCAGCCAGCACCATGGCTGCTGCACCATCCGAGGAAGGGCATGACTCGAGGTAGTGCAGCGGGTCCCACAGCATGATCGACTCCTCGACCATCTTGAGCGAGATGTCAGGAAGGTGCAGGTGTGCGTAGGGGTTGCGCAGCGCGTGGAGGCGATCCTTCACGGCCACCTTCATGCCGACATCGTTGGGTGCCCCGGACTTGTGCATGTAGGCCCTGATGATCGGAGCGAAGTAGCCACCTGCCCCGGCCAGGAGCGGTGCCGAGAACGGCTGCGGGACCGAGAGAGCCCACATGGCATCGGAGTCCGACTGCTTCTCGAAGGCGACCGTGAGGACGCGCTTGTGGATCCCTGAGGCCACCAGGTGCGCCGCAACGATGGCGGTCGACCCGCCAACCGAGCCTGCAGTGTGAACACGGAACATCGGCTTGCCGACGGCACCGAGAGCGCCCGCCAGATACAGCTCAGGCATCATGATGCCCTCGAACATGTCAGGGGCCTTGCCGATGACCACGGCGTCGATGTCGGCGTAGGTCAGCCCGGCATCATCGAGTGCTGCCTGCGCCGCCTCACGGACGAGACCGGCCACTGAGACGTCCTCACGCTTCGCCTTGTGATGGGTCTGCCCGATTCCGATGACCGCAGTTCGCTCGCTCATGACTCCCCCTCAAGAACACCAACCAGGTTCTGCTGCAGCACGGGCCCCGACGTGGCATGCGCCACAGCCCGCGTCGCCGTCCCATCCCAGATGCGACGAGCTGCCTCGCCGAAGCGGATCAGGCCTCCCGCCATCAGCGGATTGCCGGCCAGAGGTCCTCCCGATGGGTTGACCACGGTCTCTGCCCCCAGCCCCAGCTCGCGCGCCAAGAGAATCTCTTGGTGGGCGAAGGGTGCGTGGATCTCTGCCACATCGACGACCCCATCGGTGACGCCGGCCATCTCGGCGGCCTTCGCCGTCGACGGCGACGCCCCAAGGTCACGGGCCCCGAGCGCATGGGTCTCGACGCGGTGATCGATGCCGGTGATCCAGGCCGGCCGCTCGACCACGTCATAGGCACGCTCGCCGGCGACGAGCAAGATGGCAGCGGCGCCGTCGGAGAGCGGCGGCAGCGCGTGGCGTCGAAGCGGCGTGGAGACATAGTCCTCTGCCAACAGCTCCTCCACGCTCGAGTCACCGCTGACCTGCGCGTTCGGGTTCGACAAGGCAGCTCGCCTTGCTCGAGCGGCGACCGCTGCGAAGTCTGCTTCGGTCGCTTGGCCTCGATCGATCATCGTCTGTGCTTGAAGAGCGGCGAGCGACACCTGGTCAGGCCAGAGCGGTCCCATGACATACGGGTCGAGCTGCATGGCCAGGATCCGATCGAGATCGCCCAACGACGACTTCCCGAACCCATAGATCAGGGCGACGTCAACGACGCCCTCTTGCATCAGGACCCACGCCTCGTAGAGCGCCCACGCGGCATCCATCTCGACGTGGCTCTCGCGCTTCGGTGGCCAGACCCCTACGGCGTCGAGGGCCATGACGAAGCTGAACGGCCCACCGATGAGATAGTCCGTCGAGCCCGAGCAGATGAACCCGACGTCGTCCTTGGTGAGCCCGGTTCCCTCGAACACCTCGCCGATGACCGGCATCAACAGCTCGACCTCATTGGCCTGGTCGATCCTCCGGAGCGACGGCGTCTGAGCGAAGGAGGCGACGGCGACCGGGACCGTTCCTTGCTTTTGCTTCGGTGCGCTCACAGGTACTCCTTGAAGGTCTCGTAGTCGGCGTCCGGCTCACCGGTGGGCCGGAAGTACTTCACCGACGCCAGGGTGGGACCGAGATCCTCGGGGTCGACCCAGACCGCCTCGACCCGAAGTCCCATCCGGACCTCATCGGTGGGAATCTCCTGGAGGAGGCCCATGAAGGCGATGTCTGAGCCATCGAGCAGGATCTGCGCGCAGATGTAGGGGATCTCGATCGACTGACCGGCGAAGGGGACGTTGACCACGCAGTACGTCGTGACCGTCCCAGTGTTGGGGAGCACCACCTCCTCGTCGGTGGGGACGGCGTCGACCGGGCAGGACCCTCGTGAGGGCACGTAGACCTTGTTGCACACCGGGCACCGCTGTCCGATGAACTTGCCTTCCGCGTAGCCGCGCAGGTTCCTCGACTGCGCCAGGCCAGCAGTGAAGTCGTACTCCAGCCGAATCGGGGTCGACAGCATCGTCACAGGGGCGAGGGTCTCGTCGGTCATGAGGCCTCCTCAGGCACGAAGCAGCACAGGTCCTTGATCGAGCCGGTCCGCTCGCCATCGGGCACGAACTGGGCGGTCACCCGCATGCCCGTCACCATGGCGTCTGGACCAGGTGCATCGACCACGTGCAGCAGCGAGGTGTCCGCCCCGTCGAGCTTCACGAGCGCCCAGGCGAACGGTCGGTCGAGCGGGGCATCGAACCGAGGGGTGGAGACCCACGACCAGGTCGTGACCGTGCCACCCGGGCCCACCTCAACGGTGCCCGTGGTGTCCTCACTCGTCTCGGGGTCGTACTCGGTCGGTGGCACGATCACCCGGCCACCGCTCCCCGTCGTTCCCACGATGACGCCATCGCGCAGCCCCGTCAGGAAGGAACCGATGGTCGGTCCCGTCGAACGGACGTAGGGATACTCAAGGACGTGTGGGCTGGTGTAGATCTCGACCGGCTCCGTCATGCTCCCCCTCCTCACCTGGCTTCATGGACGCCCCCCGGCGTCCGATGGTGAGAGTAGAACAGATTCCAGTCTTGGCGCCAACACCCCTGCTCAGGGGCTGTCTGGTCCCCGATGCTCGAGGGCAGCGGCGGGCGGCGTGAGGTCTCCCGCCTCCCGGAGGATCTGCGTGATGAAGTCCGGGTCCGAGAGGATAGGCGTGTCCGCCAAGAAGAGCTTGCCGTAGCGCTCGAAGTACATGAGCTGCTTGCCGAGCAGGAAGTAGCCGCGATCGAAGTCGCTCATGAGGCCACCGGTCTCGGTGGCCATCTTGTGGATACGTCGTTGGAGCCGGATCCTCTTGAGCGTGGCGCCGAGGGTGCGCTTCTGGAACTCGACCCCATGGGCCTTTGCTACCTCGACCTGCGTGGCGTTCATCATGTCGGCGAAGCTCACCTCGCCGAATGGCTTGAGCAAGATGGGCTCGATCATGGCCCGCATGAACACGGCCAGCTGCTCATCATCCATGCCCATCGCCTCGCCGATCGCCGGGCCATAGGTCCGGATCAGGTGGCCGGTGACGTCTCGCCACGCCTCGTCATCGCCCACCACCGCGGCGAGCATCCGACACAAGAACCAGTGCGTCTCGGCATCCAATCGGCCGACGATGCCCCAGTCGATGACGCCGATGCGCCCGTCGGTGCACAGCAACAGGTTCCCGGCGTGGACGTCGCCGTGGAACATCCGGTACTTCACCGTCATCAAGAAGAAGCCGCGGATCAGCTGCTCGATCAGCGGCGCAGGATCGATGCCGAGGGTCTCGAGGGCTTGGAAGTCGTCGATGGGGACTCCATCGAGAAACTCCATGGTCAAGACGTTCTGCCCCGAGAGTTCAGGGAAGGGCTCCGGCACGCTCAGCAAGGTCAGATCTGATGCCTCCGTCAAGGCACGGAAGTGAGCGAGTGCCCGAGCCTCGTTGCGCAGATCCATCTCCTCGCCGATCTGGAGTCGGAAGCCGTCGAGCTGCTGGAAGATAGCGCCCGCCATCTGCGCTCCGGTCTGCGACACGATGAGCTCGAAGAGCGGCTCCATGAGATCGAGGTCGGTCGCCACCAGGTGGTCGATCCCAGGTCGAAGCACCTTGACGGCGACCTCGCGCCCGTCATGGAGGGTCGCACGGTGCACGACGGCGATCGAGGCCCGCCCGATGGGCGTGGGGTTGAACGTGGCGAAGGCCTCCTCCAGGGTGACGCCAAGGTCCGCCTCTACCCGTGCACGCACTTCGCTGAAGGGAACAGGGGGACCGGTGTCCAGGCAGGACCGAAACTCGTCAGCGATCTCTTCACCGAACAGCCCCGGCGATGATGCCAGGATCTGCCCGAACTTGATGAAGGTCCCACCGACATCCTCGAAGGCGAGGCGCAGGGGCTTGGCGATCGCCTCAGGCGGGAGGAACCCGTCCCGGGCGTGACGAGCCTGATCGAGGCCGAGCGGGGCGAAGCGTCGGGCGAATGCCGCCGTCACCACCGCCCCTCGCTTGGCGAGCTCAACCTTCGACGGCGTCGGGAGCCGGCGCGGGTGATACCGCAGCGGATCGGTGACGATGGGTGCCTCGTCGTGGTCGGTGGTCACCCTCACACGTTAGGGGTCGAGGGCGCCGATGGCGCCATCGACCTAGGCCTCGCCGAGATGCTTCTTGAGCGACTCGAGCGCCGCGGCATAGGTGCCGCCCAAGATGTCACCCATCTCGTCCGGCGTGACCTCCCAGGCCCACACGACCTTTGAGCCCGTCCCGACCTCGCTGACCGTGATGATCCCTTGGTGCGACTCGAGCGGGACGCCGTCGACGATGGAGTAGACGAGGCGGCGCGCCGCGTCATCCTTCTCGACGAGACGCTCGCGGATGGTCATGCCGAACATCCCGAGGACCCGGTCATCGCCCTCGATGACAAGTGAGTCGAGGTCGGGGAAGATCTTGTCGACACCGGCGAAGTCACCGATTGCGGCCCACGCGTCGTCCGCGCTTGCCGCCAGCTCGCACTCCACTGCTCCTGCTGCCATCTGCACCCCTCCTGATCAGACCGGGAGCTCCCGGTCGGTTGCCTTCGTTCCTGAACGTCCTGCTGCCCCTGAGCGCGTGCTCAGGAGGCGGCCACCGAGGTCACGAGCTTGCCCAGCGTCTCCTTGGCATCACCGAACAGCAGCGTGGTCTTGTCGTTGTAGAGCAGCTCGTTCTCGATGCCCGCGAACCCAGGCCGCATCGACCGCTTCAAGAAGATGACCTGGCCGGCCTCGTCCGCATTGATGATGGGCATCCCTGAGATCGGGCTTCCCGGCTCTCGTGCCGCCGGGTTGACGGTGTCGTTGGCACCGACGACGAGTGCCACGTCGCACTGCGACATCTTGGGGTTCGCCTCGTCCATCTCGAGCAGCTTGTCGTAGGGAACGTTGGCCTCCGCGAGCAGCACGTTCATGTGACCAGGCATACGACCGGCAACGGGGTGGATGGCATAGAAGACATCGATGCCCTTGGCCTCGAGCTCGTCCGCCAGCTCCCGGATGGTGTGCTGCGCCTGTGCCACTGCGAGGCCGTAGCCCGGGATGATCACGACGCGCTGTGCGTAGGACAGCATGACGCCGATGTCCTCTGGCGTCCCCGACTTGACCGGGCGGTCCTCGCCGCTCCCAGAGCCACCACTCGAGGCGACCGCTGAGCCGAACGCGCTGAACAGGATGTTCGGCAGGCTTCGACCCATGGCCTTGCACATCATCTGGGTCAGGAGGAGGCCGGACGCACCCACCAGGGTGCCGGCGATGATCAACATGTTGTTGTTGAGCGTGAAGCCCGATGCCGCCACTGCGAGACCGGTCAGCGAGTTCAGAAGCGAGATGAGCACCGGGACGTCCGCACCACCAATCGGCAGGACGAGGCCGATCCCCAACAGGAAGCTGACCGCCAGCAGCGCCCAGACAAGGCCGGTCGACGAGGTCACCAAGGCGGCGATCACGAGGCCGATGGCGCCGAGTGCCAGCAGGGCGTTGACGATCTGCTGTCCCGGGTAGGTGATCGGCCGGCCGGTGATCAGCTCTTGGAGCTTGATGAAGGCGATTGCCGATCCCGAGAACGAGACGGTACCGATGAGGACGCCGGCGAGCACCTCGAGGACGCGATAGGTCGCAGCCCCCCGGTACTCCGGGCCGATGAACTCAGTGATCGAGACCAGAGCAGCGGCGCCACCACCGACGCCATTGAAGATCGCCACCAGCTGAGGCATCGCCGTCATCTTCACGAAACGTGAGGCAGGGATACCGATGACTGCACCGATGATCATGGCGACCACGATCAGGACGATGTGCTGGAGACCAGGCTGGAAGAACGTGGCCCCGATGGCCAGCGCCATACCGGCCATGGCGATGAAGTTTCCAGAGCGAGCCCGCTTCGGGTTCGACAGGCCCTTGAGGGCCAGGATGAAGGTGATGGCTGCGACCAGGTAGCAGAGGTCGAGGATGGTGCCGCGACTCATGAGGCCACCTCTTCCTCAGCCTGCTTCGGTGCCGGCTTCGGCTTGAACATCTCAAGCATCCGGTCGGTCACGGTGAAGCCTCCCACCACGTTGAGCGTGGCGAGGATGACGGCCAAGAAGCCGAGGATCTCGGTCAGCGTCCCATGCGAGTAGCCCAGGACGATCATGGCGCCCACCAGGATGACGCCGTGGATCGCGTTCGACCCCGACATGAGGGGAGTGTGCAGGATGCTCGGGACCTTGGCGATCACCTCGATGCCCACGAAGATCGACAGCACGAACACCGTCAGGTATTGGAGAATGGCATTGCCCATCGGTCAGTCCTCCGTCGTCTCTTCGGCTGAATCCGGCTCAGCCTCGTCCTGCTCGGGCTCTGGTTCGGGCGCTGCGATCGGCTCGAACGGCAGGTTGAGGATCTCCGCCGCCTGTGCGTTGGTCACCTTCCCCTCCTTGAGAACGGTGGTGCCAAGGACGATCTCGTCCTCCCAGTCCGGCTTGAGCGCACCTTCCTCAGAGAAGAGCTCCAGCAGGTTGATCACGTTGCGCGCATAGAGGAAGCTGGCGTGCGTTGGCATGCCAGATGGCGGGTTCGAGAGGCCGACGATGGCTGCATTTCCGTGCAGCACGGTCTCACCGGCCACGGTGAGCTCGCAGTTGCCGCCGCCGTCTGCGGCCATGTCGATGATGACCGATCCCGGGCCCATGTCGTCGACCATGGCCGCCGTGACGAGCGTCGGAGCCTTGCGGCCAGGAACGGCTGCCGTCGTGATGACCACGTCGGAACTCGACACCTCTGCCGCCAGCGCTGCCTGCTGCGCCGCAACTTCCTCGGGCGTGAGCTCTCGGGCGTACCCACCCTCGCCCTCAGCCTTGACGCCGAGGTCGACGAAGGTCGCACCGAGGCTCTCTGCCTCCTCCTTGGCAGCGGAGCGCACGTCGTAGGCGCGCACATTTGCCCCAAGGCGACGCGCCGTGGCGATCGCCTGGAGGCCAGCGACACCAACGCCCATCACCAGGACCTTGGCTGGCGGCACGGTCCCGGCTGCCGTCATGAACATGGGGAAGAACTTGGCGAGGTGCTCGGCCGCGGCGAGTCCAGACCGGTAGCCCGACACCGTGGCCTGCGAGCTGAGCGCATCCATCGACTGGGCTCGGCTGATGCGAGGCAGGAGGTCGAAGCTGACCGCCGTCGCCCCCTTGGCGGCGAGCACCTTGAGGGCATCTCCCGATTGCGAGGCTTGCAGGAAGCTCATGACGAGCACACCATCGGGGTAGCTGCTCGCCTCATCGGCCGTCGGGGCGTTGACCTTGACGATCACGTCCGCTCCAGCGATGGTCGCTGCGGCGTCAGGGGCAATTCGGGCTCCAGCGTCGGCGTATGCCTGGTCGGAGAACGTTGCCTCGCTCCCGGCACCAGACTGGACGACAACGTCCCAGCCCTGGTCAACCAGTCGCTTGACGATCTCCGGGACCACGGCGACACGTCGCTCACCGGCCCGCGTCTCTGTAGGGATAGCGAGGATCACGGGCGTTTGTCTAGCACGTCGTGACCACTTTTGGCACTCTTCGTGCTAGGAGGTGCCCTTTGCTGCAGCGAGGAAGGCGGGCCACTCGCCGCCGCCGTGGAGGACCACGTTGGCGCCAGAGAGATAGGGAGCGAAGGGTCCCGCCATCGCAAGCACCAGCCCCGCAACATCGTCAGGCGTCCCCATCCGGCCGAGGGGAACCGTGGCCGCCACTCGGCGAAAGCCGTCTACGCCGCCGTAGTGCTCTGGGCCGGCACCAGAGTCGAGGAGGCCAGCCGAGATGCAGTTGACCCGCACCTTCGGAGCCCACTCGACCGCCAGCGTCTCGGTCAGGTTGATCAATCCCGCCTTGGCTGCCCCGTAGGCCGCCGTGCCCGGCGATGGACGGAGCCCTGAGACCGAGCCGATGTTGATGATCTGTCCACCGCTCTCCTGCGTGGCCATGATCGCGTTCGCTGCCTGGGCGCAGAAGAAGGGGGCGAGCAGGTTGAGGGTGACGACGGAGGTGATGAAGCGAGGCGACACGGTGGCCGCCTCGGTGGAGGGCGACCCGCCCGCATTGTTCACCAAGAGGTCGAGGCGACCGAAGGTCTCCACCGCCTGCTCGAAGAGCGTCGCCACGGACGCAGGATCGCGGACGTCGGCCACCACGAAGTGCGCCGTGCGAACCACGCCGTCTGGGCCCGTCGCCGAGAGGAGCTCGTCAGGACGGGAACGACCGCAGGTCACCACCTGAGCGCCGGCGTCGAGGAGTGCGCTCGTGATACCTCGCCCAACGCCGCGCGAGCCTCCGGTGACCACGGCCACCTGCCCCGTCAAGTCCACGCTGCTGGCTGCCACCACGTCACCCCCCGCTTCGTCGTCTCGAAGACACTACCGGCGGCCATCGGAGCGCCCAGGGTTGGCCACTCGTCGGCCCGTGGCGTAGCGTCATCTGACGCAGTGTCAGAAACACCGACGGGGAGCGAGACCGATGCCAATCAAGACGGAGCGTCACGACACGGGGATCACGGAGGTCATCATCGACCACCCGCCCGTCAACGCGCTTGACGTGGCCGGGTGGTTCGACCTGGCCGACCAGCTGCTCGCGGCAGGTCGGGATCCGGAGTGCCGAGTCGTGATCCTCTCGGCGGTCGGCCGGGGCTTCAACGCCGGCGTCGACATCAAGGAGATCCAGGCCAAGGGTGACGAAGCCCTCGTCGGAGTCAATCGAGGGTGCGCCGCAGCGTTCGCTGCGGTGTACGACTGCGAGGTCCCGGTCATCGCCTCGGTCGCCGGCTTCTGCCTCGGGGGAGGGATCGGCCTCGTCGGCAATGCCGACATGTTGGTGGCCTCCGACGACGCCACCTTCGGCCTTCCCGAGGTCGACCGGGGTGCGCTCGGCGCCGCCACGCACCTGTCGCGTCTCGTGCCGCAGCACCTCATGCGTCGGATGCTCTACACCGCCGAGCCGATCTCCGCCGATGAGATGGCCCGCTACGGCGCCATCTGGAAGGTGGTCCCCCGCGACGAGCTGGCAGCGGCCACCCTCGAGCTTGCCGGCAAGGTCGCCTCCAAGAGCCCGAGCATCCTGCGCAGAGCGAAGGAGTCGGCCAATGGCATCGACCCGATCGATGTCAAGCGCTCGTATCGCTACGAGCAAGGCTTCACCTATGAGCTCCACGTCAGAGGAGTCGCCGACGAGCAACGGGACGCCTTCGTCGAGAAGCGCGACGCGGACACCTCGAGGTAGCCATGAGCAACAAGCAGACAAGCCTCGAAACCCTCAGCGACGAGATTCGCTCCGGCATGACCGTCGGCATCGGCGGCTGGGGGTCTCGCCGCAAGCCCATGGCGGTGGTGCGATCGTTGCTGACCAGTGACGTGACCGACCTCACCATCGTCTCGTACGGAGGCCCCGACGTCGGCCTGCTCGTCAAGGCGGGGAAGGTCAAGAAGGTCATCTGCGGCTTCGTCACCCTTGACTCGATCGCGCTCGACCCGCTGTGGCGAGCCGCCCGTCAGGAAGGGTCGGTCGAACTCATGGAGGTCGACGAAGGGCTCTTCTACCTAGGTCTCCAGGCAGCTGCCTGGCGCATGCCCTTCCTCCCTGCTCGAGCAGGGCTCGGCTCCGCCGTCCTCGAGACCAACCCTGCGCTCACGACCATCGCCAATCCCTACCCGACCGGCCCGTTCGCCATCGAGGCGGATGCCGATGCCGAGTTCGTCGCCATGCCTGCGTTGAACCTTGACGTCGCGGTCGTGCACGTCAACGTCGCCGACACGGCGGGCAACGCGATGGTGCTCGGCCCAGACCCGTTCTTCGACGAGCTGTTCTTGGGTGCGGCCGAGCGTCGGCTCGTCACGGCCGAGAAGGTCGTGGCTGCCGGGACTCTGGCCGAGCACGGACCCCTTGAACGGGCCACGATCCACCGCCTGATGACCGACGTCATCGCGGAGGCGCCCGGCGGAGCGCACTTCACCGCCAACCCACCTGAGTACCCACGCGACGAGGCGTTCCAGAAGGCCTACGTCACCGCAGCCAAGGATCCTGCATCCTGGTCTGCCTTCACCGAGCGCTTCTTGTCGGGCGACGAGAGCTCCTATCAATCCGCCGTCGAGTCCTGGAGGGCCGAGCAGTGAGTGACGCGACGATCGCAGACGTGTGCGTCCTGGCCTGCGCTGAAGCTTGGCGAGGCGATGGCGAGGTGATGGCCAGCCCGTTCGGCTCGATCCCTGCGCTCGGAGCTCGGGTCGCCAAGTCCACCTTCTCCCCCGACCTGGTCCTGACCGATGGCGAAGCGGCCCTCGTCGCCGGCATCCCGGCCATCAACGCTCGGTCCGACGAGCTCATCCGCGAGGCCTACGTTCCGTATCGCTCGATCTTCGCCATCGTGTGGTCCGGACGGCGCCACATCATGATGATGGCCAGCCAGGTCGATCAGTTCGGGAACCAGAACATCGCGGCCATCGGCCCGCACGACCACCCGAAGGCACAGCTGGTCGGCGTTCGTGGCGCGCCGGGCAACTCCGTCAACCATGCAACGTCCTACTGGGTGCCATCCCACAATGCGAAGGCCTTCGTGTCGGCGGTGGACGTCGTGTGCGGCGTCGGCAATGACCGAGCCGCGGCCGCCGGCCCAGGAGCGACTCGCTTCCATGATCTTCGACGAGTGGTCTCGAACCTCGGCGTCTTCGACTTCGGCGGCCCCGGCGGCGCCATGCGACTGGTCTCCGCTCACCCCGGCGTGACGATCGACGCCATCGTGGAGGCGACCGGCTTCGAGCTCGACGGCGTCGAGGGTGACGTAGCAACCACGGCGGTGCCCACCGCAGAGCAGCTCGCCCTGATCGACGAGCTCGACCCTCGAGGTGCTCGGCACCGTGAGGTGCCGGCATGAGCGACGAGGTGGCTGTCGAGCCTGCGCCGGCACTGCGCACCCGCTTCACCGATCTGGTCGGCGTCCGCTATCCCATCGTGCAGACCGGCATGGGCTGGGTGGCCGGTTCGCATCTCGTGACCGCGACGGCCAAGGCCGGGGGCCTGGGGATCCTGGCCTCCGCCACCATGACGCTCGACGAGCTCAAGCGTCAGATCGCCGAGGTTCGCACCGCCACCGATGCGCCCTTCGGCGTGAACCTCCGCACCGACGTCGCCGACGTCGAACAGCGCATCGCGGCCATGGTCGACGCCAACGTGAAGGTGGCCAGCTTCGCTCAGGCACCGCGAGCTGACCTTGTGACCGGCTGCAAGGAGGCCGGTCTCGTCGTCATGCCGACGGTCGGCGCTCGGCGCCACGCAGAGAAGGTGGCTGAGCTCGGCGTCGATGCGGTCATCGCCCAGGGCGCCGAGGGCGGAGGGCACACCGGCGTGATCCCCACCTCGCTCCTGACACCTGACGTGGTGCGTGGCGTTGGTGAGTCGGTCTGCGTGATCTCCGCCGGTGGCTGGTCGTCGGGGGCCGGTCTTGTGGCGGCCCTCGCTCTTGGGGCCGATGGCATCGCCATGGGGACTCGCTTCTTGCTGACCACCGACAGCCGTGTTCCCGACGAGGTCAAGGCGCAGTACCTGGCCACCAACGCCACCGGGACGGTCGTGTCCAAGAGGATCGATGGGGCCCCGCAACGGGTCATCCGCACCCCCCTCGTCGATCACCTCGAGGGGTCGAGCTGGCTGGCAAACCTCCCACGGAGCCTGGCCAGCGCCCACACCTTCCGCAACGAGTCAGGCGCCTCCCTCCTCTCGCTCCTCAAGGAAGGACGTGCGATGAAGAAGGGCAACGAGCTGACCTGGCCGCAGGTCGTGATGGCCGCCAACGCCCCCGTGATGACCAAGGCGGGCTTGGTCGATGGCCGCACCGACGTCGGCGTGCTCCCCACTGGACAGGTCACCGGTGTCATCGATGAGCTCCCCAGCGTCGCCGAGCTGATGACGCGGATCATCACAGAGGCCAATGCCACCCTGGGGCGGCTCAGCGGCTGACTGCCACCTCTAGGCTGCTGCCATGACAGCTCCTGCCTCCGGCGCCGCCACGCCAGCCAAGTCCCGCGACGGGATCATCCTGGCGCTGGCCTGCGTGGCGCAGTTCATGGTGATCCTGGACGTCTCGGTCGTCAACGTGGCCCTCCCCTCGATCGGCCGGAGCCTCCACTACTCGGCGACGGGATTGCAATGGGTCGTGAACGCCTACGTGCTCGCCTTCGCCGGCTTCTTGCTCCTCGGAGGTCGCGCCGCCGACCTGTTCGGCCGACGGAAGATCTTCATCTTCGGCGCGGCGCTCTTCTCGGTCGCCTCGTTGGCCGGTGGCTTGGCCAACTCGGCCGGCCTCCTCACGGGGGCTCGCGTGGTGCAGGGCCTCGGAGGCGCATTCTTGTCCCCAGCCACGCTCACCATCATCGTCACCACCTTCCAGGGACCGAAGCTGGCCAAGGCGCTCGGCGCATGGGGTGCGGTAGGTGGCGCTGGTGGCGCCGTCGGCTCGCTCCTCGGGGGCATCTTGACGGCCGAGCTCTCCTGGCGTTGGGTCCTGTTCATCAACATCCCGATCGGCATTGCGGTCGTGGTCGGTGCGGTGCTGTACCTCACCGAGGCAACCCGAAGGACGGACAACGCGAAGCTCGACGTCGCCGGCGCCATCCTCGTCACCTCCGGGCTCACCGCGCTGGTCTACGGGATCGTCGGAACGAGCACCCACGCATGGACATCAACGTTCACCTTGGCGTGGATCGGGACCGCCGTCGTCCTCCTCCTCGGGTTCGCGCTGGTGGAGACCAGGTTCGCCTCGGCCCCGCTCGTCCCCTTCTCCTTCTTCGCCAAGCGCACCACAGCAGCGGCCAACATCGTCATGTTCCTCGTCGGCGCAGCGTTCTTCTCGATGTGGTACTTCCTCACCCTCTACCTCCAAGACGTCCATGGCTACGGCGCGCTCAAGACGGGCTTTGCCTTCGCCCCCCAGGCCGTCGCCATCATCATCGGCGCGCAGATCACGACTCGCCTCATGGTGAAGATCGGCGTGTGGCCCTTGGTCATGGCTGGCACGACGATGGCCTGCGTCGGCTTCTTCTGGCTCGGCCACTTGACCTACGACGGGTCGTACTGGACCACGGTCTTCCCACCGGCCGTCTTGATCGCCTTCGCCCTCGGCATGCTCTTCAGCCCCTTGGCGGCAGCAGCCACCTCCGAGGTCGGCCATGCACAGGCGGGCCTCGCCTCGGGCGTCCTCAACACCGCCCGACAGATTGGTGGATCGCTCGGGCTCGCCGTCTTGGCCACCGTGGCCTTCAACCTCACCAAGTCGATGGTGGGCTCCCCCGCGGCGCTCGCACAGCGATCGGTGGCGACGCTCGAGGCCTACACCGCCGGCTACAACCGAGCGTTCCTGATCTCCTCAGCCGTGTGCCTGGCAGCCATGCTCGCCACCCTGGCGCTACCGCGCCACGTGGGCAAGCCGGTACCGCGCTCCGAGCCGGCACCGACCGCTGACGCCCCCTCGTAGCGACGAGTGACGTGGGTCCTCCGCCCCTAGCCAACCACGATCGGAGCCGGTAGAACCTCGTCGAGGGTGGAGACGTGCAAGGGGGAACCATGGGGGACGAAGCCAAGCGTGAAGCGGTGGTCGAGCACTTCGACGTCATCGTCATCGGGGCCGGGATCTCGGGAATCGATGCGGCCTACCACCTGACCACCACCCTGCCCGAGAAGCGGTTCGTGGTCCTCGAGGGACTCGAGAGCTTCGGCGGGACGTGGCTGATGCACCGCTACCCAGGTGTTCGCTCGGACAGCGACCTCTACACGTTTGGCTACGGGTTCAAGCCGTGGGTCGGACCGCCGATCGCCACCGGAGGCGAGATCCTCGAGTACCTCGGGGAGGTGATCGAGGAGAATGGGCTCGCCGACTCGATCCGCTATCACCACCACATCGAGCGAGCCTCGTGGTCCAGCCAGGACAACCGGTGGACCGTCGAGGCCGTGGAGACCTCGACGGGCGAGCGACAGCAGTTCACCACCGAGTTCCTCTGGATGTGCCAGGGCTACTACCGCCACGCCGAGGGCTACACGCCAACCTGGCCCGGCATGGACTCGTACACCGGGCAGATCGTCCACCCACAGACCTGGCCCGAAGATCTCGACCTGACGGACAAGTACGTCGTGGTCATCGGCTCAGGGGCCACCGCCGCCACGGTGGTGCCAGCGATCGCCGAGGACTGCGCACACGTCACGGTGCTGCAACGATCGCCCACCTACT
>Ga0164297_10002274_pt1 | contig 19198 bp, 19 predicted proteins | sample GEODES058metaG_FD_113539 | JGI IMG/M metagenome (GOLD analysis project Ga0164297, IMG submission 113539) | Dystrophic lake water microbial communities from Trout Bog Lake, Wisconsin, USA - GEODES058 metaG | ecosystem: Environmental > Aquatic > Freshwater > Lake | place: USA: Trout Bog Lake... | reverse complement strand
TCTGAAATCGCAGAACGCACCGGCGATCCGCTGGGAACGGTGAAGACAAGAATTCGATTAGCATTGATTAGTTTACGAAAGGCGCTGGCATCATGAGCGGCACTGCACACATTTCGCAGGAGGAACTCGCGTTCTACGCGCTGCAATCGCGGCCGGAGTTGGAGGCGGAATTCGCCCCGCTCACCGAGCACCTGCAGCAGTGCGCCGAATGCCGCCGCGTGCTCGCCGATCTGCGCGGAGATATTTCTCTCATCGGCCTCTCTGCGGAACCCGCCCCGCTACCCACCGGCGCCCGCAATCGTTTCCTGCAGCGCATCGCAGCAGATTCATCCGCGCGGCAATCTTCTCGTCGCGCTTTCGCATTCCCACAACTGGCATGGGCCGCTGCTGCCGCATTCGCCTTCGTCGCCGTCGCTCTGCAATTCCGCGTCACCCAGCTTGACCTGAAACTGCATGACGCTTCACAACAAATTGCCGTGCTCAAAGAGAACTCTGCACGCGCCCAGCAGGTGATGGATGTTCTCACCTCGCACGCCGCACAGCACGTGCTGCTCACTGCCGACCGCACTACCGCTCTCCCCGTCGGCCGTGCCGTGTATGTTGCACAAAGCGGCAGCCTCATCTTCCAGGCCAGCAACCTGAAGCAAATTGCCTCCGACAAAACCTACGAGCTCTGGGTTGTTCCTGTCAACGGTAAGCCCATACCCGCCGGCCTATTCCGTCCCGATGCAGCCGGCACCGCGTCCGTCATCCTGCCAGCGTTGCCCAGCGGCCTGCAGGCCAAGGCATTCGGCGTCACGCTGGAAAAATCCGATGGCTCTGAAACTCCAACCTTGCCGATGGTGATGGCCGGCGCCGTTCCCGCCAACTCCGGGGAATATTTTCCCTTTTAGAATTTCAATCGCGCTGCAGGCTTCGCCAACAACATCTGCACATCGCCGATGTAGTGTTCCATAAATCCTCCCTCGCAATACGCAAGGTAGAACTCCCACATCTTCACAAAGCGCTCATCGAATCCGAAGCGACGAACATCTTCCAACCGCAACATAAATCGCCGCCGCCATTCCCGCAGCGTCAATGCATAGTGTTCGCCGATTTCTTCCAGGTTCGCCATCTGCATTGTTCCCACACGCGACATCGAACGCAGCATTTCAGAAACTGAAGCCAGCTCCGCGCCAGGAAATATATATTTTTTTATCCAATCGCTCTGTCGCAAGTACTCGCGGAAATGCGCTTCATTCATGGTGATGGTCTGCAGCAGCATTTTTCCATTGGGCCGCAGCATCCTGTCGCACGCGCCAAAGAATTCATCGTAATGTTTGTGGCCGACAGCCTCGAACATCTCAATGCTCACAATCTTGTCGAAGACGCCCGTCAGTTTGCGATAATCCATCTGCAGCAATTCAATTTGCGCGCCTGCGGCAATCAACGGCGCAAAGCGTTGCTCGCTGAAAAGATACTGCTCGCGGCTGATGGTTGTTGTTGTAATCCGGCAGCCGTACTTCGCCGCCGCATACGCAGCAAACCCGCCCCAGCCGGTGCCAATCTCCAGCAGGTGGTCACCCGCCTGCAAATCCAGCTTGCGGCAAATCACATCGAACTTGCGCTGCTGTGCATCCTCCAGGCTGTCCTCCGGCGTCTGGTAGTACGCGCAGGAGTAGGCCATTGAGGGATCCAGAAACGTGCTGTAAAACTCATTGCCCAAATCGTAGTGGTAAGAAATGTTCTTGCGGCTTCCGGTTTCAGTATTGTCATTCCGTAGATGCCGAAAGAAATTCAGCGTGCGCGTCATCGCCGAAATCACACGGTGCTGTGCATCCAGCTCTTGCGTATTCCGCACCGCCGCGCGAACCACGCTCACCACATCCGTCGAACTCCAGTCCCCGTCCATGTACGCTTCGCCCACGCCTATGTCGCCGCCCAGTACAGCCCGCGTATAAAAACGATCACGATGGACAACAAGCGTCGCCTTCAATTCACTGTTAGCCTCGCCGAACTGCATTACCTTCTCACCATCGCGCACGGTAAGCTGGCATCCCTTCAGCCCCGCCAGCGACGCGTAAAACAGCCGCTGCGACAACGGCTGCTTCATCGCCGCCGTGCTTCCATCCTGCAACTTACTTGTAATTCCCTGTGCTGTATCTGCCATAATTCCTCTCCAACAATTTTCTATGCCTTCCACGATGCGCCGAAGTCGCGCGAATTTCGTGGCGCAAATTTCCCAGTTCCCGGATGTGCAACGCTTGGCACACCTTTCATCAGCAATCGCACTGCCTGCCAATGGATGCCGGCAATCACACGCGCCGTCATCAACGGATACTGCAGCAATGCCCGATGCAACTCGCGGCGACTCCATTCCCTGCGCTGCAATCGCATCGTCGAATCGAAAACGACTTCGCCCTTTTCTAGATTCATGCACTCCACCACAATCTCATCGCCCGGCGTGGTAAATGTCCAGTCGTACTCTTGTTCCATCGCCATAAACGGCGATACATGAAATTTCTTTTCGAAGCGATACCGCTTGCTCCGTGCAGAATCAGCCACCGGCTTCGTCAACCAATAATTCTGAGTCTCTGCAAACGTATTGTTCACTTCCGCCATCACAGAATTGAATTCTCCATCGCGATAGCAATAGAAGAATGAAACGGGATTGAAGTTATATCCAAACGTCCGCAGATGCGTCAGCATGAAGACCGGCCCCTCGGGCTTCGCAACCGCCTGCATCTCAGCATCGCAGCACAACCGCTCCCGCAGCGGTAACGTTACGTCGCCGAAATGGTCCCGCTCCTGGTAGCTGACAACGTTGGCGCAGTTGTAACTCGCCAACGGCGAGACGCGCATCAACTCCGGCAGCCGATCAATATCCAGCAACGCAAGAAATATCGGATATGTGAATTCATGCCGCCGCGGCAGCATCCTGCGATGCCGTAACGCGCCCACATAAATTCCCGACTCCATCATTGCGCCCACTCCACACCCAGCGCTTTCGCCACACGTATCGCCGAGTTCAAGCCGTCTTCGTGAAATCCATAAAACCAGTACGCACCACAGAAATGCAGATGCCGCACACCGCTCACATCCGCCCATCGCTGCTGTGCCTGCACCGCCTCCAGCGTGTATAGCGGATGTTCATATTTCATCTCGCGTAAAACACTCGCATGCTCAATTCTGTCTTCGCCATTTAGAGTCACACAATACTCTTCCGGCGTGTCCAGCGACTGCAAGCGATTCATGTGATACGTCAGGGTCGGCGCGCTGCAGTCCGCGCCCAGATAATAATTCCACGAGGCACGCGCAGCTTTCTTTCTCGGCAACAACTTTGCATCGGTGTGCAGGGTGGCAACATTCTTGTTCGTGGCAAAGCTGCCCAGCACATCTGTCTCAGCTTCCGTCGCATCTGCAAGCAACCGCAACGCCTGCGGTCCGTGGCAGGCAAACACAACTTCATCAAACTCCAATGCCCTGCCATCTGCGAACTCCACCACCGGCCCGCTCTCGCACACACGCACATAACGAATCTCACAACCCGTCTCAATGCGCTCCTGATACGGCGCCGTCAACGGTCCAATATAACTGCTGCTTCCGCCCTTCACTACATACCACTGCGGATGATCATTCACTGTAAGGAATCCGTGGTTGTAAAAGAACTGCAGCAACGTCATCGCCGGAAATTCTTTCATCTGGTCCACCGAGGTTGACCACACCGACGCCGCCATGGGGTAGAGATATAAACGAGCAAAATCTTCAGAATAGTTTTGCTGTCGCAGATACTCACCCATCGTCATGCGCAGTGCATTGCCCATCCGCAGCAAATTAGTCGACTCTCGATTGAAGCGCAACAGCTCCGCAAAGAATCTGTAATGTGCCAACTGCAATAGATTGCTGCGCGTCGCAAAGAATCCCTTCAACCCACGGCTGCTGTATTCCATCCCGGTGGCCGCATCGCTCACGCCAAATGACATGTCGCTCTTCTGCCGCTCTACGCCAAGCTCGTCAAACAACCGCACCAGGTTCGGGTACGTGCGGTCATTGTGCACGATGAATCCCGTATCAATTGCCCTTATGCCTTTGCTGGTTTCAATCGCATGTGTGTGCGTATGCCCGCCCAGCCGCGTATCTTTTTCAAACAGCCAGACAGTATGTTTCCGGCTCAGCAAATATGCCGCGGTCATACCGGAGATACCGGACCCAATAACTGCAATTTTTTTCATGACTGGATTTGCAACTCCGCAGGAGATGCTGCGCTGTCACGCACCTCGCGCACATCCCGTACAACACCCACTGCCTGCAGCGCACGCAAAATGTAATACGTCAGATCAATCTCCCACCAGCGCAGCCCCTGTCGGCACGCATACATATATTGATGGTGATTGTTATGCCAGCCCTCGCCCATTGTGATCAATGCCAGCGCAAAATTATTGCGGCTGTGGTCCGGCGTATCAAAGCGCCGTGTGCCCCACACATGCGCCAGCGAATTAATCGCAAACGTGCCGTGGAACAGCATCACCGTTGAGATAACAAATCCCCACATGAATCCTGGCAATCCGCCTGCCCACAACATCACCGCCCCCAGCAACACCGGCGGCACCAGAAAATATTTACTCAGCCAACGCAGCTCTGGATACTTGCTGAAATCCTGAATCAGACGCGGATCATATTCGTCATACTCTGACGACAATACCCAGCCCACATGCGCCCACCAGAATCCCTCCTGCTCGGGCGAATGGATATCGTCGACCGTATCGGAAGTTTTGTGATGCACGCGATGATGCGCCGCCCACCACAACACGCCCTTCTGCGCAGAAGTTTCCGCAAGAAACGCCAGCGCGAATTGCGCCACGCGGCCCAGCCGAAAACTGCGATGGCTGAAGTAGCGATGGTAGCCGGCCGTCACGCCAAACATTCGCAGGTAGTACATCCCCACGGCAAGCCACACGTAGCGCCAGTGGAATGGCAACAAAAACGCGCCCAGACATGCCACATGCATCGCCACAAACATTGCTGGCGGAGCATATTTACGCACAAGCGTCATGGTCGTTGGTGTTGCCTGGTTTTCTTTCGCCATCACTGCCGGCGTCGCCGTTTTAATGGTTGCCATCGGCGCCGTCTCTCCTTTTTATTTGCATTGGTAGAGTCTTATTATTTCAGCTATCCCCTACCATCCACTTCCCGCTTATACAGTGATCCTTCAAAATTGCCGCTAATTTGTTGACGGGAGCAAAACACGCACTCCTGCCCCCAATCTCTATCAAGGTACGCTGGATACAGACATTTGGATCTATTCTTTTGCAACAATTTGAAATCCGCTGGCGTCCCAGCTTCGTACTCAAGTAAACAGCATCAGCAACTAGTCCGTCTCCATCACCCAGAATCGGGAGCATATGCCATGAAGTTATTCCTAAAACTGCTATTCAGCGCCATCTTTCTTTGGATGGTTGTGATGACCATACATGTCTCCATGCAGAAGTCCCTGCTGCTTTCACCCAATGAATTCAGCTGGCTCACCACACCCTGGGCCTGTGCCACGCTCTTCGACGCCTACTTCGGCTTCACCACCTTCTTCGTCTGGGTCTGCTTCAAAGAACGCAGCCTCGGCATGAAGGCCCTCTGGTTCCTGCTCATCATGTCGCTCGGCAACATCGCCATGTCCGGCTATGTTCTGCTGCAACTCTTTCGCCTACGGCCGGAAGAACCCGCCTCTGCCATTCTGCTGCGGAGGCAGTAATCTGTCTAGATGATGCAATTCATTGAGCGCAGGATTGTCGGCCCCATTAAGGCTCTGCTGTTGGAGGGAATCACTCCGCAGAAGATTGCCCTCAGCCTTGCCTGCGGCATCGTGCTCGGCGTCTTCCCCATCCTCGGCTCCACCACACTGCTCTGCACCCTCGCCGTCCTCGCGCTCAGCCTCAACCTGCCCGCCACGCAGTTGGTGAATTATTTCGTCTACCCACTGCAGTTGTTGCTGATTCTTCCCTTCATCCGCGCCGGCGAATTTCTCCTACGCGCTCCACGCACTCCGCTCTCCTTGCCGCAGATGCTCGCCATCTTCAACGCCAACCATCTGCAGGCGTTGCGTCTGCTTTGGGTGTTGGCTCTTCAGGGCATGCTTGCCTGGCTCGTCATCGCACCATTCACATTCTTGCTGCTCTACAAAATATTTCTTCACTCCCTCATCCGCCTCGCTGCAGAATTGCAGCGTCGCCGTTCCGTTCGCAACACTCAGGGTGTCGCATGATCCTCTCCGTCTCAGCCCTTCTCATTCTCGGCGCCGCCATCGTCATGTTGATGATGTTCCTGCTCTGGCTGCTTCATCTGCGCATGCACAACGCAGGCATCGTGGATATCGGCTGGGCCTTTGGCCTCGGCGTGCTCGCACTTTTGTACGGAACACTCGGCCGCGCGCCCGTCATTCCGCGGGCCACGCTCGCCCTTCTCGCATCACTCTGGTCCCTGCGTCTTGGCATTCATCTCTATCACCGCGTCATCGGCAAACCGGAAGAAGGCCGCTATCAGCAACTGCGCAGCGCCTGGCCCACCGGCACCGCATGGAAATTTCTTTTGTTCTTCGAAGCACAAGCACTATTGGATTTAATCCTCTCGCTCCCCTTTCTTCTCGTCTGCGTGGATACAACGTCGCCGCGCTCACTCTCGCTCACGCAGATCGCCGCCATCATCCTGCTGGTTCTCTCCATCGCCGGAGAAAGTCTCGCCGACGCGCAACTCGCTCGCTTCAAACAATCCGCCACGCATGGCCAGGTCTGCACCACCGGCCTGTGGAACTACTCCCGCCACCCAAATTATTTTTTTGAGTGGCTCATCTGGGTCGCCTATGCGCTCTACGCTTCCGGCGCACATCTCGGCTGGCTCAGTTGGAGCGCCCCCGCCATGATGCTCTACTTCCTGCTGCGCGTCACCGGCATTCCCGCAACAGAAGCGCAGTCGCTGCGCAGCAAAGGCGCTGCCTACGCGGAATATCAACGTACCACCAGTGCCTTCGTTCCCTGGTTCAAGAAATCGCTTTCGTAATTCCCACATAATATTTCAGGATTAAAATCATGACCGTCGCCGCCAATCTCAACACTCCCGCATCGCGCTCCTTCAACGCATCCATCGTGCGTCTCACCACCGGTCTGCTCGAACGCAATCTCGTTCCCGACGCACTCATCCGTTTCCAGATTCGCCGCCTGCTGGCGCAAGGCCTTCGCGAACAGTCTAGCGGCAGCATTGAAGCGCAAAGTGAATATGCTCGGCTGCTCATCGCGCAGCTGCGTGCCAGTCCCATCGCGCTCTCCACGGCAGAAGCAAACGAGCAGCATTACGAAGTCCCAGCGCGATTTTTCCAGCTCTCACTCGGCAGCCATCTCAAATACAGTTCCGGCTTGTGGGACGAAACCTGCAAGACACTCGACGCCGCTGAAGCCGCCATGCTCGCCACCACCGTGCAACGCGCGCAGTTGCAGGACGGCCAGCACATCCTCGAACTCGGCTGCGGCTGGGGATCGCTCACCCTCTACATGGCGCAGCAACTTCCCAACGCAAGCATCGTCGCCGTTTCCAACTCCGCATCGCAGCGCGAATATATTCAGCAACAACTGCAGCACCGCGGACTTAACAACGTCCGCATCATCACCGCAGACATGAACCACTTCAACGCCACCGAACACACCGGCGGAAAATTATTTGACCGCGTCGTCTCCGTGGAAATGTTCGAACACATGCGCAATTACGAACTCCTGCTCGCTCGCATCGCTTCATGGATGCAGCCCGAGGCGCTGCTCTTCGTGCACATCTTCACGCACAGAATTTTTTCTTACCCGTTTGAGGTTCGCGATGAGAGCGACTGGATGGCGCGCTTCTTCTTCACTGGCGGCATCATGCCCAGCGATTCCCTGCTGCTGAACTTTCAGCGCGACCTGCGCATCGCCGACCACTGGCTGGTCAACGGTACGCACTATCAAAAAACAGCGCGTGCATGGCTCAACAATATGGATGCCAACCGAGAAGAAATCCTTGCGCTCTTTGCCGATACCTACGCCGCGCAACTCACCGGCCGCGCCCGCACTGCCGAGGCAACGCGTTGGCTCGTTCGCTGGCGCGTCTTCTACATGGCTTGCGAAGAACTCTGGGGTTACAACGGCGGCAGCGAGTGGGGCGTGTCGCATTACATCTTTCGTAAACCCGCTGCCTGATCCGCATCGTTACGCAAAGCGAATGTGGTAAACCTTCATCGCGTCCAACTTCATCATCACCACGCCGTCCTCGTGCGTGGCAAATGCAATCTCATTATCCGCCGCATTCACCGCCGTCACCTTCTGGCCCTCCGGCGCACGCAGTTTGTAGATGCCCGCATGCTCCGGCTTCAGTGTCACCAACTCAGCCTTGCCACCCAACCAGCGAATGTCCACCTCCGCCGCGCCGCGTGCACGCAGGCCCTTCACCTCTCCCTGCGGCCACGCACTGGGCAGCGCCGGCAATACTTCCATCACGCCGGTATGGCTCTGCAGCAGCAGCTCGGCAATCGCCGCCGTCGCGCCAAAATTTCCATCAATCTGGAAGATGGCGCTCTTGCCCGCCGGATGCGTGTCAAACAAATTCATGTTCGTGCTGTGCTTCATCAACATGCTCAGCGACTCCCACGCCATGTTGCCGTCGCCCAACCGCGACCAGAACGCAATCGCCCACGCGCGGCTCCATCCCGTGTACGCACCGCCATTCGCCAACCGCCGCTCCAGCGATGTCCTCGCCGCCTTCGCCAGTTCCGGCGTACCGCGCGGCGTAATCGCATTGCCCGGATACAGCGGATACAAATGCGACATGTGCCGCTGCCCGGGCGTGTGCTCCTCAAAATCCACTGACCACTCCTGCAGTTGGCCGTACTTGCCAATCTGGAACGGCACCAGCCGTTTGCGCGCCGCTGCCAGCTTCGCAGAAAATTCCGCATCCACTCCCAGCTCTTTTGCAGACGCAATGCAGTTGTCGAACAACTCGCCAATCAGCGCCATGTCCATCGTGCATCCGGCGCTGGTCTGCGCTGGCTTTCCATCCGGCGCCAGAAAATCATTCTCCGTCGATTCCGATGGACACGTCGTCAGATGTCCGTTGCCGTCTTCAATCAGCCACGCCAGGCAAAACTCCGCCGCGCCTTTCATCAGCGGATACGCGCGCGCGCGCAAAAATTCCTTGTCGCTCGTGAAGCGGTAATGCTCATACAAGTGTCCGCACAGCCACACGCCGCTCATGTTCCAGTTGGCCCACGTTGGCGAACCGACGCCCGCGCCCACCGGGTTCGCTGACCGCCAGATATCCAGGTTGTGGTGCGACACCCATCCCGGCAACCCATAGGTTTCCCGCGCCGCACGCGCTCCGGTGTGGCTCAGGTCTTCGATGAAATCAAACAGCGGTGCCGCACATTCACTCAGGTTGCAGCTCTCCGCGTGCCAGTAATTCATTTCAATGTTGATGTTTGATGTCCAGTTGCAACTCCACGGCGGCTGCACCTGGTAATTCCACATGCCCTGCAAGTTCGCCGGCTGCGAGCCATGCCGCGAGCAGCTGATTAACAAATATCGCCCGTACTGAAAATACAACGCCAGCAGCGACGGGTCCGGCGTCTTCTCAAACGCAGCCAGCCGCTCATCGGTCGGCAGCGAGTTCGTCGCACCCATCGGCAGCTTCAAACTCAAGCGTTGAAATAGTTTTTGATAATCCGCAATGTGCCGCTGCCGCAGCGATGTATAACTGCGCTGCAACGCCGCATCCAGTTGTTCCGTCGCGCGGGCATTCACCTGCTCCTGCGGCGTGTCCGGAATTTTGTCGTATCCGCGGTAGCCCGTCGCTGTCGTCAACACAATCGTTAGCGTTGTCGCGTTGCGTACATGTAATTTGTCGCCATCGGCAGAAATACTTCCGCCTTCCACATTCGCCTGCAACGCCGAGGCAAAATACATTCCCTCGCCCGGCACGTCAGAAAGTACCACCGGCGTTTCGCTGCCTGGATGCCCGGCGCCCGCAATATGTTTCGCCGCCTTGCCCGTCAGCAGCAGACGATTCCCGCCCACCGCCTTCACCTGCTTCACCAGTTGCCCGTCCATCCACAGCGTCGCGTTCAATGCGCCCGGCTTGCTCGCCGTCATCCGCATCACAATCGCCTGGTCCGGCTGCGAAGCAAACGCCGTGCGTTCAAACTTCACTCCATCGGCAATATATTGTGACGCCACCACAGCCGTCGCCAAATCCAACTCACGCCGATAGCCGCTCACCTCGCCCACATGCGCGCCATCCACATGCAGGTTGCCAATCACCTGATACGCCTCGGCAAACAGTCCCTGCACCTTGCGGCACAGTTGGTCCGCCAGATGATAATCCTTCTGCTCCAGCACCGCCTTGCGTATCTCCGCAATATGGTTCTTCGCGTCCAGATTATTTCCGTCCACCGGCTTGCCAGACCACAGCGTGTCGTCATTCAACTGCAGCGTCTCTTTCGCCGCATCGGTCGGCAGAGGCTCCGCCACCGGGTCCTTGCCATTTTTTTCCAGCAGCACCGGCACAATCGTTCCGCCGCCGTAGACCATCGCGCCCTGCCGTCCGTTACCAATCGGCAGCGCGTCCACCCACTGCGTCGCCGGCTTGGTGTACCAAAGCTTCAGCGCGTCATCGGAATGCATCGTCTGCTGCGCTTGTCCCAGCCGCCTCGCCAGCGGCAGGCTTCCGGCTACGGTGGAGGCGGTCACAAGAAAACGGCGGCGCGTGTACTTACCCATATCGTTCTTCCTTCCAATCATTGTTCACAGCTGGAATTCTTTCTTGGTAACAATAACGCATCTGCCGCGCAACGCGCTCGCCTGCTACTCTACTTTTGTCATCGCCACATGCAACTCTCACCCGCACACCTCCGCGAACTCCACACCACGCTTCAGCATATCTCTGCTGAAGTGGGGCTCGAAGCTGTCGGCATCACACCATTGCATGCAGAAGAAAATCCCGCGCCTGATTTTTCTGATCTCGAGTATCTCGAACCCTGGGTAGCGCAAGGCCGCGCCGGGCAGATGAACTACCTCAAACGCCGCACCGACTCCGGCCGACTGCAGCGCGAACGCATCGGCCACTCGCTCAGTTGGGCGCGCTCGGTCATCGTCTGCGCCATGAACTACAACGCCGGGCAGCCGCGCTCGCTCGACCCAGCCCCCGCCGACGCCGGCTGGATTGCCCGCTACGCCACCTCCGGCACCGACGCCGGCTCCACCGACTACCATCAGGTCCTGCTCGCAAAACTTCGCCAGCTCGAATCTGCCTTGCATCAGCAATTCGGCAATTTCGAATCACGCTGCTATGTCGATACCGGCCCCTTTGTCGAACGCGTCTATGCCCGCCACGCCGGCATCGGCTGGGTCGGAAAAAATACCTGCCTCATCCGCGAAGGTTTCGGCTCATGGTTTTTTCTCGGAGTCATCGTCACCTCGCTCGAACTTAGTGACGCAGCCACACCGCCCGCACTCGCGCCCGACCGCTGCGGTAGTTGCACCCGCTGTATCGACGCCTGCCCCACCGCCGCCATCGTCCAACCCTACCAACTCGACGCCAGCCGCTGCATCGCCTACCTCACCATTGAAAAACGCGGAGCCATTCCCGCTGAGTTGCGCGAAGGCATCGGCCGCAATATTTTCGGTTGCGATATCTGTCAGGAAGTTTGCCCCTGGAATGGTTTCGCCAATGAGGGCCAACGCCAGCCGCCGGTATCCACGGACCCCAAGATGCAGGCCCGCGCCACGCTGCTCAACCCGGCGCTCAGCACTTTGGCCGCGCTCACGCACGCCGACTTCCGCCGCCTCTTCCGCGACTCGCCCATCGAACGCAAACGTTTTAAGCGGATGTCTTACAAGACCATGCGGCGCAACATCGCCATCGCTATGGGGAATAGCGGACAGCAAAAATTCCTGCCTCAATTGCATCTTTGGGCGCAGTCGCCGGACCCGGTTCTGGCCGAGTCGGCGCTATGGGCAATTCAAAAGCTGGAGAACGCTACTCCGGCTATTTCGTAACGCGGGTTACGTCGACTGCACTCAGACCCTTGGGGCCTTGCGTGCATTCAAATTCCACCTGCTCGCCTTCGTTCAGCGTCTTGTAGCCTTCGGCCTGGATGGCCGAAAAATGCACAAACACATCCTCGCCGGATGCGCGTTGAATGAAGCCAAAGCCCTTGGATCCGTTAAACCACTTCACTACACCTTGCTCTTTCACAGACGTACCTCATACTGTTTTGAACGAATGGGTATTGCCTACTAACTAACACACAGATACTGCGTACCATAGGCCCCAACGCAGGCTACGCAACTACACACTACCTCGGGGATGTATATTTATCCCGCATTAATGTGCCTCGGTGCAAGTAAAATCTATAAAACTTACAACTTTCTCATGCCCGCCTGCAGCGTGCTACTCTAGCCAAAATCAATGCAAATCACCCTACCTTCGCCGATTGGCCGTCGCGGTCCGGACGGACGCCGCGCTCCTCTGGCCGCTTTCAAGCTGGCGTGGCCGGTCATCTGGCGCTCCTTAAAGCAGATGGCCCGCTACCTCACCGAAACTGAGGTCCACACATTTGCCTTCAGCGTGGCGGCCAATGCCATCCTGGCGCTCTTCCCGTTCATCATTCTGCTCATCACCCTGGCCCGCAACGTCTTCCACTCCGCCATTCTGGAACAGGTCGTCGGCGACCTGATGAAGTTCTTTCTCCCCCTTGACCAGACCTACGTCATCAGCCGCATGACCACACTGGTACACGCGCACAAGCACACGCAAATCATCACCGTGGTCATGCTGCTTATCAGTTCCACTGGAGTTTTTCTCCCGCTGGAAGTCGCGCTCAATAAGGTCTGGGGCGTCAAGAAGAACCGCAATTATCTGATGAACCAGTTGGTCTCGCTCGGACTCGCGCTCGCCGTCGGCCTGCTCGCTCTGGCCAGCGTTGTCCTCAGCGCCTTGCAGCAGACGCTCTTCAGCTGGCTCTTCCTCGGCCACACCGAGTGGGCGGTCTTCGGTCTGGTGGCGCACATCTTCCTCATCGTCATCGCCGTGCTCGCCAGCATCATGCTCTTCTTTTTGATTTATTGGATCCTGCCCAACCGCCGCATCCCCTACCGCGCCGTGGTGCCCTCGGCCATCGTCACCGGTCTTACGTGGGAGGCAGCGAAATATATTTACATCTGGGCGCTGCCGCATTTGGACTTCGCCAGTTCCTACGGCCCGTTTTCCGTTTCCGTTTCGCTGATGACCTGGGCTTTTCTCTCCGGCCTCATCCTGCTCACCGGCGCGCACTTCTCCGCCAGCCTCTACGCGGAAAGCCTGAGTACGCAGCGCGATGAAATTGTCACGCCGCAAATTGCCGTGGCAGAAGTTGCCGCCGAAGACAATCCATCAAAATAGTTTTATTTCAGCAGGAAAGATTTCACAGCAATCGCACCCGGCTGCGCGCCCGCCGGCAGCAACGTGAACAACGATCGGCCGGTGAAGCTGTCATGCGCTTTTGTGCGAATCAATGCAACGTCGCCCGAGTGCGCATCAGTGGCCATCAACAAATGCCCCGCCGATGTGAAGGCCAGCGATGATGGTGCAGAACCGGCACGCACCACCGTATCAATCTTGCCGTCATCAATTGAGTACGCGGTAATCGTGTCCGATCCGAAGTTGCTCACCCACAACGTTGCATTGTCTGCGCTCACAATGCCATACGCCGGTTTGGATCCGATGAAGTACGTGCCGCCGACTTCATCATTGAAGGTTGCTATTTCTGAAATCGAATCGCCGTCGTAATTCACTGCGAATATTTCTCCGCCGTCGGGCTTCATCGCCAGATGCGTCGGCGTCTTGCCCACATCGAGCAGCACCAGCATCTGGTCGCTCGTGCTCGCACCCTGCTGCTTCACCGCGTAAGAATCTGCGGGCTGCGCCAGCGCTACCGCCATCACCTGATGTCCTGCCGAGCAGGCCACAAATACTTTTGTCGAATCCGGAAGAATCGCAATATCCATCGCGCCCGCGCATCCGCTAATCGTCGAACGCAATTCCAACGACCGTCGCGCATCTTCCACATGCGTCGAGTAAATGGAAACACTGCCGTCGCCATTATTTGAAACCACCACCGTGTGCCCGTCCGGCGCAACACGCACCTCGGCCGGCTGCTGCCCGGCTGCCACCGTTGCCACTTCGCGTCGGCTGGCAAGATCAATCACGCTCACTGAATTCGATCCAGAATTCGCAACGTACGCACGCTTGCCTGCCGCATCCACCGCGATGGAAACCGGAAGGCGTCGCACGGGGATGGTTGCAGAAACTGCATTATTTTCTGCGTCGATGACGCTGACCGTGCCTGTGCCCTGCGGCTGGCGGTTGACGACGTAGACCTCATTTTTCGCTGGATTCACGGCCACATCGCCCGGCTGCTGGCCCACGGTCAGGACGCGATCGAGGCGCAAATCCACTAAATCCAACACGGTTACGGTGTTGGTGCCGTGGTTGGCGATGTAGGCGTACTCGCGATAGTTCGAGGGATATTCCGGGAAGTCGTGGTAATGACAGGCACTTAGGCAGAGCGAGAGCGAGGTGGCTGCGAGGGCGGCTGCGGTGCGGCGGAATTTGAGAATTGCGGTCACTGGGATTGAGTTTACCGAAGAAAATTTGCTGATTGGGCGCAACTTGCGGAATCTGATGGGGTTTGCACAGGTGACAATTCAGTTCGATTCGGCCTGAATTGCAGTGTACGTACCTCCTCGGACAACGAAGTCGGGTCTTTCAGGATTCCGACTTCGTTGCTTTTTTTTGCGCAAAAATACAGTCAAACAATATTGCTTGTACGAGTTTTAACAAAGAACCTCAATCAAATTACATTGCCTGATTGAGGGTTAATGTTGCAAGAACGAGGATTAATAATAAAACTCGACCTTAAAACGCTGTTTTTGCAGAAAAACTACCCGCGAAGTTTGCGCAGTGCCTGGGCGACGCGAACGGCATAGCCCACATGCAGGATGGCGACGATGGCGTAGGCGAGGATGAGGTATTTGTGGCTCACTGGGCGGCCTCCATGGCGTTGAGTGCTTCGTTCTGGTCGAGCAGCTGGCGACGGCGTTCGAGGACGTAGCGCAGGCCGGTGATGAAGACGGCCCACATGAACCAGGCGAGGATGTTCCACAACCAGGCATGGAGCATGGCGGGGTCCAGCGTGCCGTCGCCGGTCAAGACGGGCGAGGGGTGCTGGGTGCGCCACCACTGAATCGAAAAATAAACGATGGGAACGTCGACGCCGGCAAAGACGGCGAGCACGGCCGAGAGGGTGTGCACCTGACCGGCGGAGGAAAAGCTGCGCAGCATCATATAGCTGACGTAGAGGAGCCAGAGGACGAGGAAGCTGGTGAGGCGCGGATCCCAAGTCCACCAGATGCCCCAGACGGGGCGCGCCCACAACATGCCGGTGATGAGGCCGAGCGAGGTGAAGAGCAGGGTGACTTCCGCCGATGCCAGCGCGAGAGCGTCGGCCTTGAGGGCAAACTCCGGCGACTTGCGGCGCGTGGCCAGATAGACGATGGAAGCGATGACGTTGACGTACGGCAGCACCAGCGCCATCATGGCGTTGGGCACGTGCCAGTAGAAGATGCGTTGAATTTCGCCCATCGTCGCCTCAGTGGGTGCGACGTACATGGCCTGGTAGTAGCCGTAGGCGAGCAGGCCAACGGTGACCAGCAGCCAGAGTTTTGCAACAGTCTTCAAGGCAGTTCCCTCCAATGCAAATCCACGAACAAAGCAGCTTGAAGAAACAGTGTAACGCGGCAGGTGGGGCAAAGGTGTGATTGACGTCATAGCGCAGGACACAGTCCACCGCAGCGCGTGAGGTGGCCGGCTGGCGAAGTGAATAACTTAGGATTCAGGAAAATTACTTGCACATGTATCCTGCGAGGGCATAATCTCAGCAGGTTGACGCGGCAGAGAGTTCGGCATGGTGCATTGCGAAAGTGAACGAGCACGTTCTGAGCAGGAGCGGTATCAGAATGGACTTTGATCTACGCACGTTATGGATGATTAGCGCATTTTGCTCCGGCGGTTTCGGCGTAATGATGCTGCTGTTGCGCAAGTCCTATCCGGAACATGCGGCGCAATCGATGACGCTGTGGGGATTTGCGAACCTGAGCCTGGGCCTCTCCTATCTGTTGCGGATTGAGATTCGCTGGGCGGGCAATGACACCATCCAATGGCTGAGCCTGACGCTGGTGCCGGTGTGCCTGAGCCTGGAGTATGCTGCGGTCTGCCTAATCAAGGAACAGAAGGCGCGGTTGTTCTGGCTGATAGCGCCGACATCGGCGATGCTGGCGATGGGCGCGTGGTACACCTACATCCAACCCAACGTAATGATGCGATACATTGCAGTGAATGCGTTGGCGGCGATGATGATGTATGTGACTGCGAGTCGGCTGACGAAGGCCGAAAACGGTTGGCGGCCGATGCCCGATGTTGCCGGTGGCGGGGTTTACGTTTTTCTGGGGAGTGCGACGATTTACCTGCTGTTGCGGGAGCTGACGATGCCACATCCGCTGGTGGAGTTCAGCAACCAGCAGCGTCTTCTACAACGTGCTGGCGAGTTTGTGCGAGATGCTGGGGGCGTGCATCTTTGTGCTGATGCTCTCTGAACGGCTGAACCGGCAGCTGATGGTGCAGGCGATGCGGGACGAGCTGACGGGACTCTACAACCGGCGGGCGTTTGAAGAGATTGCGTACCGTGAACTTTCCGGCGCGACCAGAACGGGCGAAGCGTTTGCGGTACTGATGTTCGACGTAGACAACTTCAAACAGGTGAACGACAAATTCGGCCACCACGCAGGAGACCTGCTGCTGAAGCTGGTGGCAAAGACGCTGCGCGAATGCCTGCGCGATGAAGACTACCTGTGCCGCTGGGGCGGGGATGAATTTTATGCGCTGCTGCCGCGGGCCAGCGCCACGCAGGCCGAGCAGGTGGTGAAGCGCATTGATGCGGCCATCGCGGCGATTGAGTTGTTATACGAAGGCAATAAAATCCACGTGGGCATCAGCACGGGCATTGTGAGCAACAGCGGAGGCAATGCGGATTTTGACGCCATTCTGCGCAAGGCGGACATGGCGATGTATCGCGCGAAGCAGGCCGGGCGGCATGGCTACGCATTTGCCAGCAGCAAGCGGCCGACGGCCGGGTCACAACCGTAAAAATAAATTTAGTCGAGGGCTTTGCAGACGAGCGATTGCGATTTCCGCTGGCAACGCCAGTTGAGGAGCCACTTGTCTGTGCGGTGAATGCGGCCGGAGAAACGCACTGGCAGGACGTGAAAATATTTTCGCAGCACGCCGCCGGACCAGAGGTCGTCGGGGATGACTTCCCAGACGGCGTTGAAGGCGGCACCGCTGTCTTCTGGCGCGACGCTGTTGATGAAGACGACCTGGCCGGAGTCATCCACCTGAGAGCAGAAGAGACGCGGCAACTGGGCGAGGGCGGCGGGCGATAGTTGCTTGCCGGTGAAGGGCGTGGTGGTGATCATCTGGCAGCGACGGATTTCGCCGGGGAGCCAGTCGCTTTGAATCCACACGGGGGTGTCGTGGAAGTGCGGGAAGTAACCGGCGTTGTCTGCGTAGTGGAAGAGCGCGAGCGGCAGAGCGATGGCGAGCACGATGTAGAAGAGGCAGCCGAGGTCAGAGTGCGCGAGACGCGAGATGGCGCCACGGGGAGAAAATTCCGAGGGGGCGAGTTCGGGATTGGAGTTGTCTTGCATTCTGCGCGCGGAATGAATCGCTAGGCGGAGAATACTGGAGCGATGCGTTGCCGAGGCAGAGTGGGGCGCGGAAATTGATGCGGCGATTCCTGAATTGGAATGACGCGGTTAGTGGAGTTGGTAGGGCGTGGCCGGTTGCGGGATGGGGTCGGGCACGGCATAGGCCTTGACGGTGAGCGGGTCAAAGGGGACAGCGGCGGCGAGGCCGGTGCCGGTGACGTTGTGGGTGCTGAGCAGCGGGCCGGTGAATCCGGTGACGTGGATGGCGCGGAGGTCGGCGTGGCGAACGTTGGCGAGCACGATGCTGCGGGCGCAGGTGCCGGTGATGTTGGCGAGAGTGAGGCCGTCGAGCGGCTTCTGCGGATGCACGGCGCCGCCATCGACCAGGATGGGAACGCCGGTGACGCGAATGTTGGTGAAGCGGAAGTTGCTGGTGGAGGGAATGCCGGCGAGGCCGGGCACGGGAAATTCATCCTGCTTGCCGCTGTTGAGAATGTTGAAGCGAAGAAATCCCTGCTGCATGTTGGCGACGTCGAGGTCGTCGCAGAAAATATCGCGGATGAAGGCGCCGCGTCCGGGGCGGGACTTGATATAGATGGCGAAGGATTTTGCGCCTGTGAATTTGCAATGCGTGATGTGGACGTTGCGGATGCCGCCGGAAGTTTCACTGCCGATGCCGATGCAGGCGAAGTTGGAGTCGTTGAAGGTGCAGCCGGAGATGCGGACGTCTACAGTGGTGCGCATCAACGTATTGGCTTCGAGGCCGCGGCCTGACTTGAGCGAGATGCAATCGTCGGCGGTGGTGAAGTTGCAATTTTCAATGACGACATGTTTGCAGGAGTCGACGTCGATGCCGTCGGCACCGCTGTTGATGGTGACGTTGCGGAAGCTGACGTTGCTGCAGTAGACGGGATGGATGGCCCACATGCCGAAATTTTTAACGGAGAGATCGGCGACGTTGAGTTGGTTGCAGTTGTTGAACTCGAACAATGCGGGCAGGCGGCGTTGCGTGGTGCGTTCGACGCGGCCGACGATAGCAGAGCTGCCGATGATGCTGCCCGGGCCGAGGATGGCGATGTTCTGCGCATCCATCGCAGAGATGAAAGAAGAGTAGCCGGTAATCCAGCGGCCTTCCCAACGGACCTGAGTAAGTGGGGCGCGAAATGAATCGGCGGGCCTGACTAGTCCGCGTGGAGGATGGGTTCGAAGAGGAGGAGAGAGATGACGGTGAAGATGACGTCGTAGGCGACGAGCATGCGGATCCAGAGGCCGGGTTCGGACTCTGCGGTAAGCACGGCACCGGTGGCCTGAACGACGGCGAGCAGTGCGGGGACGGTGATGGGGAAAAGAATCAGCGGGAGCAGAAGTTCGCGATTGCGGGTGCGGATGGAGAGCGCGGCGAAATATGTTCCGTT
>Ga0164297_10002271_pt1 | contig 19214 bp, 18 predicted proteins | sample GEODES058metaG_FD_113539 | JGI IMG/M metagenome (GOLD analysis project Ga0164297, IMG submission 113539) | Dystrophic lake water microbial communities from Trout Bog Lake, Wisconsin, USA - GEODES058 metaG | ecosystem: Environmental > Aquatic > Freshwater > Lake | place: USA: Trout Bog Lake... | reverse complement strand
TGCGATCTCTGCGCAGAGATTGCTCTGGCGTATTGGTGCCAGCGCTTCAATGAACGCACCGTGTTGGTTTGTGTTGTCAACGTTCTGTAGATAGATGCGCCCAGTATCCTTGCGCTCCTGCATAAAGCTGCTGAAAAGATCAATGGCCTTTACGGTCTTCTTGCGCAGCTTCTTGTTGCGCTCTGCTGCTTCATATATGGTGCGAAACTTGTCTTGATCAGCAAAGAACGCATCATAGAGGCCTGGCACATCGCTAGGTGAGAACAGGGTGATGTCGCCGCCTTGGATCAGTCGTTCATAGAACAGCTTGCTGAACTGCACGCCATAATCCAAGTGGCGTATGCGATTGTCCTCTGTACCACGATTGTTCTTAAGCACCAGTAGATCTTCTACTTCTAGGTGCCAGATCGGATAGTACAGAGTCGCTGCTCCGTTGCGCACACCACCCTGGGAGCAAGACCTGGTGGCTGCTTGGAACAGCTTGAAGAATGGTACCACGCCAGTGTGGCTGGCATCGCCGTTGCGAATAGGCGAACCTATGGCGCGGATACGGCCTGCGCCAATGCCAATGCCAGCCTTCTGGCTAACATACTTCACGATGCTGCTGGCAGTTGCGTTGATGCTGTCGAGGCTGTCATCAGTCTCGATCAAAACGCAAGATGAGAATTGGCGCTGCGGTGTGCGCACGCCCGCCATGATTGGTGTTGGTAGGCTGATGTCGTGCCTGCTGATGGCATCATAATAGTCATGTATCACGTTCAATCTGGTCAGCTTATCATGGCGAATGAACAGCGTGGCTGCGATCAGCGCATAGGCCATCTGAGGGGTTTCCTTGATCTCGCCAGTGACGCGATTCTGCACCAGATACTTGCCGCGCATCTGCTCCATGGCTACGTATGTGAGGCTAGCATCGCGCTCGTGATCGATGAAGCGATTGATCTGATCCCATTCAGCTTCAGTGTATTCTTCCAGCAGCTGGCGATCGTAGAATCCCTCATCAACGTTCTTCTTGACCAAATCGAGGATGTGCCAAGGCTTGTAATCACCATAGACTTCCTTGCGAAGATGGTAATTGACGAGACGTCCAGCAACGTACTGATAATTCGGAGTTTCTTCAGAAATGAGATCAGCAGCTGCCTTGATCAGCGTTTCCTGCACGTCCTGCGTCTTGATACCGCTGTAGAACTGTATCTGGCTCTTGATCTCAACTTCGCTGGCACTGACGCCAGTGATGCCTTCAGTTGCCCAGAACACTACTCTGTGCATTTTCTCTAGATCTAGTGGCTCCTTCCTCCCGTCTCGCTTGGTTACTAATATGTCGTTTCTGGTGGTGGTGGCCATGATCATCTCTCTATCTTTCCCTGCTATTGTATGGTGGACTGTTGCTTTCAGCAACGGTATATTTAACGTTGTTACCGTATTATGACAACACTATAATGTTGCGAAAATACCCGCAAATCATTGGAAAAATTACCAAAATACGGCATGTCTAACCTCAAATCTTTCCAGCGCGTGTACCATGTTAACTTCTTAACGCGCCTGAATATTTCGTTGAAATCTTTGCCCAATATCTTAGCATCAGACCTGATGCGAATGGACTATAGATAGTTCTATCTCAGCGATACTGCGTTTTCGCAAATCATATTTGTACGTATGCATTATGAACAGATCTGGTATTGATTGAATATCTATGACCCGATTGGCATCATATCCGATCGCCCATCTATCATCTACCACACATACCAATCCTTCCCATGCCAACGACGATTGTCTCACCATCGACAATCTCAATCTTGCCGGGTCAATGCTGCGCTGACCACAAAGCATGAGGGTATAAAACATACCAAGGCTGAGACTGTTCTTATCTAGTATCTTGTTATCCAACAATGACCAAGCATCTGGCCAATTTGATGGATCTAGATAATCTAGATAAGGTTTGCTAGTCGGAGCCTGATTCCAAAAATCAGATACTGTCTGTAATTGCGCGATTAGATCAGTTTCTCCGTCAAATGAACTGCGGAGATCTTTCCAACGTTGTCTTAACTGTTGCGAATGCAGCAAGAACGGATTATGCATATACCTTAATTATTTTACGATTGCCATACCGTTGTGATATAGTTCATGACGCCAGCTGTGCTACCCGAACTAGTGTATAAGATTTCTATCATATTACCTGTAACAGTCGCAGAGAAAGTGATAGATGCAGCATTATTCAATTGTACGCTGCTGTCGCTAAGCTGTGCGCTCGTACCATCAGAAGTTATAGTCAAAGTACCTGATCGACGATAGGTTCCCATGGATATGCTGTATTTCAATTCCCCAAAGAAGCTGCTCAAACCAATCGTGCTATAGTTAATACCTGTTGCTGCATTGACTGCGGCATTGCTCAATGTTACTGACAATGGTATCGGAGTGTTGTTTACCAACCCAGATTGCTGAGCATCAAATATCAAATTGCTGCCTGGATTGCCGTCGTGTATGCGACCAGCCTGAGTGGTAGCACTAAACACGTCGCCGATGCTAGAGCAGCTAGTGGTGTTGCTGGTCCAATATATAGACGGAACACCTGCTGTTGCACCAACATTGGTATAGAAATTATTGAGACTGTTTACACCGCGATTATATGTTCCTACATATAACCCATAGCTGCTGATGCTGTTGAATTCACAGGTGTTGATCTGAACGTTGCTTGGACCATTTGACCCACCTGCTAGGTAGATGCCACTGTAGCAAGATGCTATATGAGACCCTTCAACATCTACACGTACGATCGGATCGCTGCTAACTATGGCATTGCTGCAGTTGAATATACAGGTATCAATTATCGCTATATCAGACACTACTATGGCATTACCAAGGCTTTGTATTGAAATACCAGGTGACGCTGTGCTAGGCGAATTACCAACTATCCACCCACCGCTGATCCTAATGCTATTCAGTTGGACAGCATTACAGCGTTGTAGACTGATTACTGAGTTAGTTGGATCACTGCTGCCATCTACGTTCATACCATTGACGTTGATGCTAGTTGGCAGTACAGCACCATTTGTACCTATGTTAGCGCCAGTCTGCCCCAAGCTATCAGCTGTTGCGAAGACAGGACCAGTTGATCCCGGCATCAAGGTTACGTTGGTCCTATTGACGCCTTCTCCTGTTAGTGTAATGTATGGCAATAGCTTGATAGTATCTGACACAACATAAGTGCCAGCCGGAAAATTGATGACATTCCTGCTGCTGAAAACAGCAGCATTGCTATTGGAAATCCTTGCCCATTCGTCATTGATAGCAGCTTGGATGGCAGCTGTGTCATCTGTAACACCATCTCCCACTGCGCCGTAATCTTTCACATTCAACGTGTCATCTAATATGCTTGCTAGGGTTCGGGTTACAGAACCGGTAGCTGGTACACCAGTGTCTCCTTGATAAACGTGAGTGATGATCTCATCGTTGGGACTCCATTGTGTCAATATCTGGCTATTACCAGTATATGTGTTACCGTTACCGATGAATAGCTGCCTGGTATCGAGACACCAACCAAATTCTGCCTCATTTAGATTAGCTGGGAGATCAGCAAAGAGGCCTCTACGTTGCTGTAGGCGACTGATTGAAACTATGGCCATCTAAGGTTTATCTCCAGTGAACAGAGATATTTATCTTAGTCAATCATGCTACAGTTTGGACAAAATGCGGTTCATATTCGTATAGATCGCATTGGTGTTGAGGAATTGGATGTGTTTCGAGATATTGGATTATTTGATGAACAGGATGACCCATATGCATCGCGGCGCACTGTCCCCAGACTTTGGTGTTGGAGGCCCGATCATGCACACCGATCAGCAATGACAGCAGGCTCTGCTGTAGGTGCGCTATCCCGTATTTCAATATGTTCCGCCTGAAAAAGAATATGTTATTGATCCAAATGAGATTGGCGTTGCTGTTGCGGTCGACTAGATTGTCTAACAGCGTTTGATGATAGCTCACTATATCAAAATGATGGTAACGATGCTCAAGGGCTTGGAACACCTTCCAGTAGCTTACCATGTTTTCGTGTGTACCAAAGTATTCTTCTATTTCTTTGATCTGACGCACACTGCATTCTGGTATGGTTTCATCTGACAGCTTGTTTCCCCAACAATAGACATCTTCGCTGTGGCAGTTCTCGTCATATGATCTTACGAACTGGTAAAAGTCCTCGCCATCCCACTGCGAATGTATATGTTTCCATAGATCCAACGATTGTTGGTTGCGATCAAAAGTATCTATGCGACAATCACGCGGAGCACCTCGCATATACCATTCAACGAACGATTTGAATCCGCTAGCAGTGGTCCATATAGATCCCGGTACTATATGACAGTCGTTATACCTTAGCTTTCCGGTATTGAAGATAAAAATAGCGTTAGGCGAATCATCTCTGATCAACCAACGCATCCAATCTATGAATTTTTGTTGAGATTCGTTTTCAAATTCATCGATAGCTGCGTCTGGGTCAATTCGCAGCAGTTTTATCGCAGCTGCGAGTTTATCCCCGCGATCGTCTGGATACACATAGAGTTTCTCCTTGCGTATTTTAATAGGGAGATTGACCACATCAATGTCATTCTCTAGCGATTTTGCGATGATGTTCCAACCAAATCTGCGCTTGTCTGTCGTTATCATACCACTATCGCGAGATACCCAAAGCGGTGTATAGTCATCGTGTATGTTGTCGCCGCTACGACGGTAGGCCGGAAGATCCTTGTCCTCACGCTCTCGATATCCGATATCTGGTCGTCCGTAATCTTTCCAACGATTTAGATTTATTGCTAGGGTTTGTTCGTGTAGATAAGGGTATTGGTCGTCTGGATGTAGTAATATGTGTCCAGAAATCAGCCAGTCAGATCTGCAGTGTTCATGCCATGCGGTGTCCAACGCATAACTGCGACGTATCATCGTCCCGCTAGCATAAATCACCAGATGCGTGCATTCGTTGCTATCTGCCGCGTCTGCGATTAGTTTCATTATATCACTATGCACGAAAGGTACTATGACACTATCTGTGCTAAAATCTATATCTTTCAGCAGATCACATACTTCTGAGTCATAGGTATCCTGACGGTTCCAAATCGCATATCTGACTTTAATCACCTGCATCACAGTCCTTTAGAGCATTGTAGCTGTCTACTATGTATCTTGCCCAAGACGCACTCCTGCTACCATGCACGATGATATGGTATCTATCTTGATCGCTATTGTTGTAAACGGCATGTTGATAACCGACTGCTAACATGTTAGCGGTACCACTTGAAAATGGCACTAGCCCCCAGTCTTCCATAGCAAAAACACAACCATCTGGATTGTTCAATGCTATGTTTACAGGTCCAAGTTGTTTCCAATCAACATCTTGGTGTGGCAGTATATAACCGCCAGGTTCCAATAGCATGAAACGCACCCTTTCATACCATTCATAGCCAAACACTGCACTAAAAAATTCCGTAGATACTGGACAAAACTTGCTGATATCAGTCCAACCATATGGAGCAGTTTCTCTATCACGGAATCCATACCTATCATGATTCTCGGTATGCACGCTGCTGATCCCATGGAGACACAAGCTGCGCCAACCTTGATGATTCCCACCTGCTCTATGATAAACAAAGAAGTCTCTTAGCTGTTTTGCCTCAGCTAACATGGCTTCGTGTGGTATATCAAAAGGTAGACCTAGTGTTAGATATCCAAACGCAGCACGTATGGCAGCAGCTGTTGGCTCTGTTAGATGAGGAATTACAGGTTGATGATGTCTCCATCTTTCGATGAATCCCTGCAGTGTATCTATATCATGCATGTGTCATATCCAGAGTTACTGCACACGATACAATCAGAACACAAATCTCTCGTAATAATCAGCTACCTTTTGGCTCCAAAGCAGCGTGCTTTCTTCAAACTCGTGCCCGCTCCACACGAACTTCTGGAACTCACATTCCCTGCTGACCATGAATACCACAGTGGTATCAATGTTTGTACCATGTATGTTATTGTGTGCCATAGCATAAGCTGCCAGCTGCAGTCGATAATCTTCTACCCATTCACGCTTCTTTGGCTTGATGGTGGTCTTGAAATCCATGATAGCTGGGCGGCCCATGTACATGCCAACCAGGTCAGTGGTTCCTGCCCAGAGGTTCTCATAATAGAGATGGCTTTCAACACCCCACACTTCGTCAACATCGATCAGTCCTTCGGCTATGATGGTATCAGCCATGCGCTGTGCCATTAAGCGTCCATAGTTGTTGCCGCCCGGTCGTTGCTCACCTAGCACATATGCTTCAAGGTGAGCATGCATGGTTGTGCCCAGCCCTGCGGATTCTTCCGTGATCTGCTTGGCTTTGTCCTCACCAATGCGCTTCTTCCACGCGATGAGATGCTTCATATCCTTGGTCTTGCTGAGGATCGTAGTCACGCTGGGAATCTTGTTGCCCACATCATCCACATACACTCGGCCCTGTCCGCCGCCATCTTGCCTGTCTAGTTTCTTATACGTGTATATGGGATTATATTTCATCTGAGCCTCATGGTTAGACTCAAGTTTAGCCGCAAACTTCAGCTTTGTCTAGCTAACTCGGGATGGTATTTGGCTATCATCATGTCTGCCAGCAGTTCTGCGCGGGCAGCTGACGCAGCTTGATCGCCTTGCTTCTTAATGTTCTTGAGACCTAATTTCACGTCTGGTTTCTCTGGTAAGGCATCTATCTGTTCTATGGTCATGTCATGTGCTCTGGCAACCAATGCCTGCACATGCGGCTTCTTGCTTTTCAACAGGAACGCTTCTGGTCCGTGTAGAGTGCTGCGCATTATTCGTGAACCGTGTCGCTCTTGCCTGGGCCAACATTGTCTGTGATATGTATGCGTTTGCCGTTGGCCAAGTAATCATAGATAGCGCACAGTATGCAATCATTGTCAAAAGTCTGTGCATCAACAAATTCGCCATGAGCAGACACTGCATTGCCGTTGCGCATTATGCTGGGCAGCATCCTGGTTAGATCTGCAGCTAATCCGTCATGCATCTGCCTGAGGTCGTCTTGTGGGATCTTGTCTCGTTTAACGGCTTTTTTGACCTGTTTAAGCACGTATTCTAGTGCAGCTTGATCGGTTTGCACTGCTGCGCCTTTGACCCCATGCGGCTCCATCATTAGATACAGCGTCTTATGTCTTAGATCGTCTGCTTTCATGGTCTCACCACTGCACGTTCCACTGGAACGTCCTGTTAGTGTTTGGGTTAGTCTGCTGCGTGATGGTATAACCAAGATTTTGGAAATAGTTGATTATAGTACCCATCTGATCCGCATACGGGCGTGTTAGATTAGGATCCAGCGCGTTACCGCCTTGCGAAACCAAGTAGTAATCATAGCTAGCAGGATATCCTATCACGCTCATGGTTCCTGCTCCATAACCAATTGTAGCTGTAGCTGTTGCTAGGTTACCGTTGAGATTTTGCGGAGCGCTGATAGTTACCGTAGGAGCAGATTGATAACCCTGTCCTTGGCTGGTTATAGCAATGGTGCTGATGCTAAATCCTATGATTGGTGTTGTGCTGGGCTGTATCGGTTGCGTGGTTTCACCTGCGCCTGCTACTACATTTACCTGAGGTGCGCTGCTGTAATCCTGCCCACCGTTGGTGACCACGATCTGCTGTATACCAGTGCTGTACAAGCTGACATTGGCTGTGGCAGCACCATCTACGGCAACTGTGGGTATGCTAGTGTAATTGGTACCTTGATTGGTTATGGTCAAGCTGGCAATTGGCGTAGGAGTCAAGGCTGCTGTTGCTGCTGCGCCCGTACCGTCGCCAGTTATTATTACCAACGGAGCCTGTACATATCCCTGTCCGCCATCAGTTACCGTGATGCTCTGCACTTGACCGCCCACAACGGTAGCTGTACCTGTTGCATAAATTCCAAACTGCGAATCAAATGTCACGTTAGCATAGCTATAACCACTTCCGGTATTGCTCATGTTGACAAATTGCACGCTTGTAGCTACAAGATTTGCGGATGCGGTTGCTCCGGATCCGCTGGTTATGTAAATGTTAGGTGCTGCATCATAACCGGTACCCGGAGCAGATACGACCACGTTGCTGACACTGCTACCACTGAGCAGAGTGTATGCGCTGGCCCCATAACCAGTGCCGTCGCTGGGAGTGATCACCACTGTAGGTGGTTGTGTGTAGCCAGTGCCGCCCGATGATAGCTGTATTGAATTGATGCCAGCTGTGAGATTGAAAGCTGCTGCTTGACCCGAACCGCCAAATGCCGCATTGCCCTGCATGGTTGGCAATATGCTATAAAGTCCGCTGGTCGTTAGGGTGTAATTTACGATAGAGCCAGCAGAATCAACCACGTTAACCGTGATAGTAGCTGACGCAGATCCTTCGCCTCCGGATATGATCAGTGTGTCACCTACCACATATTGGCTGCCTGCACCACCCGATGTCAACGTTGCGGTCAATATCTGCATGTATACGGTGCTAACCGTAGCGCCAGATCCAGCAGCTTGGATGCTCACGTTGGGTGTGTGCGTATATGTGCTGCCGCCATTGGTAAGCAATGATATGTTACCTACTCCGGTAGGTTGTAGATAGGCAGTAGCTTGCGCTCCGCTGCCGCTGCTTATCGTTATCGTTGGTTGTGATGAAAATCCCATACCCGGAGCTGACATGAAAATGTTGTTGACAGTTCCAGCTGATAGAGCAGTATAAGCAGAAGCACCAACGCCGCCCCCGCCAGATATGGTTACCAACGGTGGAGCTGTATACTGCTGCCCAGGTGCTGACAACGCGATGTTACCTATGCCCATGCTGAGATCTAGGGTAGCACCTGTGCCGCCGCCAGGACTGACGCTGGTAGCTACGTTGCCCAATGAAGGCAATACTGAATATAATCCCGGTGATGTAAGCGTAACTGTCTCAACAGCACCGCTGCCTATAGTGCTGGTGATGGTAGCCTGCGTAGCAGTACCTGTACCACCTATCACGCTTAGCACCTGCCCTACAGCATAATTCTGACCACCTTGGTTAACAGTAGCCGTAACAGCGATAAATGACGCAGCTCCTGCTGTTGCTCCGGATCCCTGTCCTACGATTTCAACAGTTGGAGGATAGTGATAGCCATTTCCATTGCTGCCAGTGGCGATATAGCTTATCTGACCATACGGTGCTAGATATGCTTGCGCTGTTGCTGCTACAGTTGCGTTGCCGCCTGAGATGGTCACAGTAGGAGTTGCCGAATAGCCGCCGCCTTGATTGGTCAAGTTGATGCTGTTGACACCACTGCTGAGACTGATGTTCACTGGTCTTTTGGCCAATGCTGCTTGCTTGGTAGCTGCCAGCTGGATGTCATTTTGATCAACGTATATCACATAATATAGCGTGCTAGTTGCCAGCGGGCTAGGTAACTCGCCTGTGCTGTTTACAAACACAGCATCGCCAGTGTTCCAAGGATGATTCGGAATCTCAAAAGTGCTGGTCGAATCATTGATGCTGTTTACAGCGGCAATCACCCCGTAGTTTTGCGTCATCGTCGTGCCGTCGTTGACCAGGGCGTTATAGAAACCAGTACGCACTGCTTCGAGAATCGCAGCAGAAATAGCAGTACCTTCATCAAACACCACTCGTTCGCGTATTGGATTTTGTCTAGCATCAGCAGCTGTAATGAAGATGCTGTTGGCTGTGGTGGTGTAATTAGTTGGCATCTTTTACGCCCTTCCTAGCTGCCTTGGCAGCCATCTTGCTGACCTTGTCTTCACTGTTATCGAGTTCGTCATCAGATGCTTCGCTGTCAGGCAGGTCATCCTGCTGCAGTATCACTTCTTCAGGTGTGATTCGTTTCACGCCGCTCTTATTTTCGAGACTGTCCATGACCCAACGTGGGTTGGCATCGAATCCTTGATTGTGCAGCACGCTTAGGATCTCGTCCATGGGTATGCTGCCTTCATCTTTGCTACGATAAACGCTGATGAGATCAAGCATGGCGTTTTCTGCTTCTTCTGGGCTGCTGGGCAGGCTAGATATCTCGCTGTATCTCATCAGTGTTCACCAATTCACTTGGCTGCTGCGCGGTCAAAGTGCTCTGGGTTGATCAGAGCAGGCTTCAAACTATCATTCAGCTGTGCCCAATAATCACGTGCCTTTTGATCTTCGAAGAACTTGGTCTTGCGCTTGCCCTGTGATTCATACATCACACCCCATGGCTTGGTAGCCTTGGCTTTTTCAAACCTAGCTGCCTTGCGTTCTTCCTTGATCACTGCCAGCAGCTTAGCATTGCTGTCTGCTTCAAGAACACGTATCTGATTGTTGAGATCAGCTGCCATAGCTGTGACTTCTGCTATCTTCTTTTCAAGCAGGTCGCCTTCGAGACCTTGTCCAGTCTTGAGCAGATCCTTGACCTTACCTTCGGTAACGCGCTTTGAGAACTGCTTGCGATGTTCTGCGAGATCAGCTTCATACTTGCGCTTGCCGCGCATGGCCTTCTCGACCAACTTACCGAGGCGTGCGATGCTCTCATCAGTACCTTCGATCTTCTTGCCGATCTCATGAGCCTTCTTTACGACCTTCTTAGGGAGGTTGTGAGCAGGCTTGTCTGGGTTGAGACCAGCTTCTTTCTTGGCCTGCCACATGCCTATAGCAAATGGGCTACGGCTCTTCTTAGCAGCTTCTTCTACGCCTTCTTTCTTGATCTTGCCAAACTTGTCTTTTTGTTTGGCACGGATAGCAAAGTCGATCTGCTTGACAGTCTTCTGTTCAGCAGCACTGCGCTCTTCCTTGTCCATTAGCTTCTTCTTCTTGGCCTTGAGATCAGCTATGGTATAACCGTCCCACTTGCCCTTGTCCTTCTCAGCAGTGTGCATCTCAGTGCCCCACTTTTCGGCTACCTTCTTGCGACCTTCTGCTAGACCCGGAATCTCTTCTTCACCTGGTTCTGTCTTCTTGGCTCGACCCAGAGGTTCATTACCGCCTGCTGCTGCTGGCATGGTACCCGTGCCATCGCCGGCACCAACTTCTGCCTCATCACCTGCTGGTGCCATTGGTAGATTTTCAAGATCGCTAGCACCTTGACCCGGTATGCCGCCACCTTGTAGAGCAAGAACTGCGTCGTCGCTCTGATCCTTAGCAGTCTGAACGCTCTGCAGCAGATCTTCCAGCTGCTGCTTCATCACTTCGTTGTAGGCATCGGCAGCTTCTGGGCCAAACTGTGTCTTCATGGTATCAACCAACGGCATGAGGTCATCTACACCCATACGTGCTACCTTCTCTGCCATGCTCTGTAGGTCGTCGCTGATGCTCTTAGCAGCAATCAGTGTCTGTGCCTGCTGTAGATCCTGTTCAGGAGTCTCAGCAGCTTCGCGCAGCATGCGAGCTACCAAACCATAACGGCTTTCTTCCATGCCCACATCTTCACTTGCATGCTTCTCGAACTGCTTGTAATCCAAGAAGTGTTTGGCACCACTGATAGCGCCGCTGGCCTTGGTCAGCTTCATGGCTACCCAACCTTCGAGATGGTCACCTGGCTGTATCATGTGGAACAGTTTCATGCTGTCTTCAACGATGCTGAGCAAGTTCATGCGTGCAATGCTGCCACTGGTCTCGCCTAATTCTTCATCGTCGCTACCAACATCTTCATCATCCATGCTGTAATCGGGCATAGGAGCATCTTCGCCCAGCACACCCGGTTCTGCGTGCATGTAATAATCCATGTAGTGGAATATCTTATCAAGCATGCTGGCTGCGTTGGTTAGGTTAGCTGCTATCCAAGGCTCAATCTCTTCGTCCTTGTTGATCATCTTCAGCATGTCCATGCCATACTTTACGTTGCGATATAGCTCGCTGCGTGCCATGCTGGCCTGGTAATCGTGGCTTTGCATATGATCTTCGTTGATGGCTTGGCCAATCTTGCTCTTCATGGTTTCTGTTACCTTATAGTTCTTGCCATCAACCTCAAACTCGTCCTTGCCTGCCGCCTTAGCTGCTGCTAGAGCACCAGTAAACTCGTTGCCTTCATCCGTGATCTCTTCGCTGGCAATATTCTTTACCTTGCCGCCGCGCTGTAAGAAATCCTGCATTGCATCAGTGGCTAGAGCTCTAAGCTCTTCTTTGCTATTGCCGTCGCCTGGAGTTCTATCTATCCGGTGTAGCTTACGATCTCTATTCATCTTAGAATCTGCCCAGGTGCGTGCTGCTCTAGCCATAGCTCTCGGAGACGGCATCTCATCTAGTGTTTCTCCACCTGCTACACCATATTTCTTCATCAGTGCTGCTAGCTCTGGATCCATGTCTTGTGTTGCTGCACCAGCATCTGCCATGTGTGCTACAGTTTCTTCAGCAACTGGTGCGCTTTCTGCTGTCTTCTTGGCATGATGCTTGTCGTACATCTTGTGGCCCATGCGCAATGCCATGAGGTTTTCTTTGGCCTGCCTGCGATCATCTTCATCGTCGTTCTTGTCACCAATGCGTGCTTCGTAATAGGCTATCAAATCTTTCATAGTCTTTGGCGCAAATGGCTGGCCTATGCGCACTAGATCTTCACCAACACGTCCAAAGCTGTTTAGCATTGCTAACAGCTTGTCATCATTGGTGTTGGCCTTCTCAGCAAAATTCATCATCCAACGTCCGACCTTAGTAGCATGATTCTCGTTAAGAGAAACATCCTCGCTCTCACGAAGATGCTTAGGACGGCGTCTCGGAGCTATCTCTGTGAGGTACAGGCGCACAGCTTCCATTATCAACATATGCTTGGTATATGTTGGATTGTTATGCCAGCTGTTGAAAGCGCTCTCGCTGACAATGCTATTTTTTAATATCTCGCTGCTATCATACAACGCAGAAAGTTCATCTATGGCTGACTCATCTAAAGTGAGCTCAGTATCATATACATGCTTTAGCGTGTGGGTAATCTGTGCGAGCCTGTGCTCTGCGCTTGTTTTCACGTCATCAACGAACATGGAAACCTCTCCCGGCCAGCCGGCCATATTGCTTGGATTGCTGGTATTTATTTAGCTATAGCAGGGAGGGAAAAGTGAGTTATTAGAGGCTGAAACTGGTACCGCAACCGCAGGTGCTAGCAGCTTCTGGTATGTCTATAGTGAAATAGGCACCTGCTAGATCAGTCTTGTAATCTACCACAGCATTGTCAAGCATATCGTAGCTGATGCTATCGATGATCACTGGACCTGTAGCAGTATCAATAACCATGTCATTTGATTCGCGAACGATTGTCCAACTGAAGCGTTTTTCAAAACCATTGCAGCCGCCGGCGATGATCTCTATCCTTGGATCGCCCGCGGTTGTAGCACGCAGCTGACCAAAACGTTCTATGGCTTTATCGGTTAGCTTTACTGGCATCTTCAAGTATCGCCTTTATGTCACGCTTTACGGTACCGGCGGTGTCCAGAGCCTTCTGGAATTTGGTAGCGTAGATATCTTCCTTGATCATGTCACCGCGCTGAGCCGCACGCTTCTGTGCTTGCTTGCTGCTCATGGCATCTATCTTGCAGCTGGTGTAGTGATCGTCTAGCTCAAATAATCTGCGCACAGTTGGGTTATTTACATACTTGTGGTTGTTTAACATCTTAACAGTGGCAAGAGCCACTTCATATAGAGTGATATCGTTGGCAATTACTGTACCCGTACCAGTGTGTTCCACGCTGTAATATTGCTTACCAGCAGCACGTTGCTCATTGAGATGAATCTCAATCTTATATTCACCTACGCTCACACCAGTTGTATCACGACGTGTTTTAGCAGCTAGTTTGTCGTCTGGGCTGCTTTCCATTATAACTTCGTTAGTGACCTTGTTGAGGCTATCAAGCACTCTGGCCATGGCATGTATCTCTGCTTGACTAGGACTTCCTGGCCCACCGTCGTTGCTGAGGCTTTCGGTGATTGTTTGCGAACCACTTGACGATGGCGGCGGTGTCTCGCCGTTCATTATGGCCATCATGCGGGCCATAGCCTCACGTTCTGCGTCTGTTACAACTGCCATCAGTCTCTCTCCACGTACTCTATTTCATTGTAGGTATAATATGTGCGGCCGTCAATAAACGCACGATCAAGCACACCGCGATGTACTAGTTGCCTAGCAAGTTCTTGTTCGCGTTCATTCAGTTCCTTGCGCGGTAACGGCCCATCGTGGCCCCGTACTCTCTCAGATACCAAGAGTTCGTCATTGCTGACAGGTACCATTAATCCGCCTGTTATTTCAAGGAACTTCATTCTGTTGGTGCCGTCCCTGCTGCTGCCGGCGCTGCTTTGGCCTTGGTCATGTCTTGTGCGCTCTTGATAAGATCCGCACCCATCACTGCCAGAGAATTCAATTCCTGTTGCTTCTTTTGACCAGCTGTGGTCTGCGGCGGATTAGCCTTAACAGCGCTGCCGATGGCACTGAGCAAGCTACCTATGACATAGAAGCGTGCTGCTTCTGCATTGCCTTTGTATTGCGGCATGTTTTCTGCCTGTGTTACCAGCTTGCCTAACATGTCATTACCCATGTCTTCTACTAGCGTTTCTTCAGCTATCACAGCGCCGCTGTTTTCTAGGCCTGCTAGCTGCATCATGCGGTTAAGCGCAGGCATGGCCTGTACTCCGCCTAGCACACCTTCTTCTATGCGCTTGGTTACTTTGGTCTCATGTACCATCTTCAGATGTCCTTTATCCATTATGCCCACAGTATTACGCGGACCTTGTGCGATTCGCACTTGGGTGATGTTGTTTTCGTATACCACCTGTTCACCAACTTCATATTGAGGTATCAAAGCAGCAGATGCGATCTCTCCTTGGCTGAGATGATGCTTCGCTTGGCGGCTGAAACGGTCTGCAGTGGTCTCATAGAGACCTTCAGAACCATTTAGATCTACCTGTGCGAACTTCTTGAGACGCCTCATGTCATCATCCTCCGAGGTTATGGTACGTATGAACTCAAGCATTGGGATCATCATACCTTGGTTTCTTTATGGGGAACAGTGGTTTAGGTAGCTTTGGTAGATCACGCTGTGGTCCAACCTCGCGATCAATTTTGGTCAGTTGATCGCCCTTGCGTACCCATGCTCGCTTGATGCGTTTCACACCTTCGAATACTTCATCTAGCAGCATAGCTTGCTCTCCTTGGTGTGATATTTAGTGCCTATTCATGCGAAAGGGCACCCGGAGGTGCCCTTTCTCATCTAGTACCCTGTTGGGTTGATCTATTAGATCAAGCCGCCTGGGAGGTTGCCAGTGAGAGCTGCCATCGTGTTGGTGAGGCTGCCGCTGCTGGTGTTCCAGGTGCTCTGGTAAGGAGCAACAGTGTTTGTCGTAGCGAACGGGCTGTTGCTGTTCTGTGTAGAACCGCTGAGGACCTGTGCGCTCTGGGTATCAAAAGCAGCAAGACCATCGAGGCCACCGTACAGCGTGTTGTTGCCGAGGATGAGGTAACCATTCTGGTTGGTGTTGTCTGCAGTGGTGTTGCCATAGTTGTTGTAACCATAAGCTTCCCAGATGTTGTTCTTTTCAGTGCTCACTGTCACGATGGTGATCGTTACACCAGTGGTGTAGCTGCTACCAAACACGCTGCTTGGTGGAGCATTGTTGTTGTAGTAACCAGCCTGTGCGAAGTAAACGCTGGTGTGTGCGTTGATGCTTGCACCGTTGATGCTGCTTGGCAGCGTGCTGATGCCAACCTGCACTGGGTTACCACGTCCTGCGAAGGTGTTCACGAGGATGTTGTAGTTCTGCTGCTGATAGAATGCATCGAGGTACGCATTGAGGCTGCTGTAAGTAACAGCTGTACCTGCACCGTTGGTCACAGTGACGTTGGTCCATGTTCCAAGGGTAGCATAGGTCTGGTAACCAGGAAGGTCAACAACTGGAGTGTCAACATTGGTCTGGCTCACAGGAACAATGGTAGCGAACGCAAACCACTGTGGCTGTCCACTGAGGAACGAACCAGCCTGGTAATTACCATTTACTTGATCGGTCATTTTCTCTCTCCTTAAGAGTTAATGCAAAATTGTTTTGCTGAGATTATTTATACCTAGAGCAATTTCACTTGCGCTTACGGGATCTCTTGGCCTTTTTAGGTTCCTCGTAGGGAATGTAGCCAAATAAGCTGGGTCTACGATTGATATTTCCCATGGGATTGGCAACGCTTGCTATGCTGCCTGCTGCAGTAGCACCACCACTGGCACTTTCTACGATGTCGAGGAACTCATCCCCTTCTTTGACTAGATCTCTGATTCTCATGTCTTGGCCGCCTTCTTCAATAGGGCATCTGCTGCTGCTATACCTGCTGCTATGGCTAGACCTTTTAGAAGGCCAAATCCACCAGTCTTATTTACAGATGCGGTCGGTATACCAGTTTCTGCATCATGTACGCCATGTAATTCATAGTTGTTGATCTTGGCAATGTGCGCCAGTTGATTTACGATATCACCCATCCTAGCTTTGGCCCGCAATGCCTGTAGCAACCTCGTGACAGTGAGACGCTTCTGTTCTGTATCTAACTGACCAGTGTCCCACTCACTACCTAAGCGTCGCACGCTGCGATAATTGCTGTTGGTGATGTGCAGCTGTTGCTCTATATTCAGCAACAATCTCCTAGCCAATGTACCATCATAATGCGCACGGTTCATAGCTGTAAGCAGCTGTCTCACGCTGGCACCATTGAAATGTACCTGATGCCAAAACAGATCATTTGCCTCTGGATGGTTCAATGCCCTGCCAACGACGCTGTCGTGGTCTTTGATCACATGGAGGAATTGATAGAGATCCGTGTTCTGGCGATCCTCGCGATCAAAATTACCATGATTCATGGTGCGGCGAGCATAGCTCTGCGCGAACGGGGCAGTCTCGTATTCACTGCGCAGGATGTGTAAGGCTATCAAGTATAAGAACGCAAGCTCTGCCATATCTTTGGCGTTGAAACTGCTGGGGTTCTTAGAACGTAACAGCTGGTTTTCGTTCAATCCATTGATCAACGACAGCTGCATCATGCTTCTTTCTTCATGAAGTGTGGACGATTCACCAACTTGATCTTGCCACTGGGTGTATCTGCTACATAACCCTCGTGACCAGGTACATCTCGTAGATCAGCTCGCACTGTGCTGCCCACCTGAGCATCCACATTGCTTTTTAAGAGGTCTTTGAGCTTGGTAAGTTGATCAGCTACCATCCATGTAGCTCCGTAACCCTTGGGATTTTCAGCGATCCAAGACAGTAGATTCTCGCGCTTGCGATCTGTCAAGTCTTTGGTATTGGTCTTGGCCCACTCTAGGAATCCATTGGCTGCGTCGTCTAGACCGTGCGTACCAGCATAGGCTCTGCTGTTCACGTATTTCTTCATCAGGTCTGGTAAATTGGTCAACTGGCGCGCAGACAAGCTTGCGGGATCCAAGAACTTGTCCATGCTAGCGCGGTTGGTGTCAATGAAATTGCTAAGAGCTTTTATAGACTTAGTTGGCAATGCTGTGCTTTCGAGATCACGTATCTCCGGTCCCATTATCACCAAGCCCGGTACTTCGTTAAGTCCGCTGCTCTGTATGTTGCCTATGGCACGCGGTTCGTGGTCTTCTTTGCTGTCAAACTTGCTGTGAACTGCTAGACCAGCGCGGCTCTTGCCGATTCGTTTGCCCAACGCGCTATCAACTGGTATGCGATAGGTTATCTTGTTTGGTTTGAATACATAGTTGCCATCTACAACTTCGGGAGTCTTGGTCCAGAGCAGATCACCTTCTAGATATCCCATCTGGTCATCTGGCATAGCATGCTCTAGCATGTTGTACAACCCAGCTATGCTCTTGGCATAATCCTGCCTGCCAGGTTCATCGGGCTTGCGCATGAATAGCATGGTGTTGAGATCACTAGCACTGCGAGGCATACCACCTGGTTTCTTGCTGCCAAACCCGCTCTTGTCAGTGACCGTAAATCCGTCCGCATCTCGACCAAATATCAAAGCCGGACTGCCATCCCATTTGATGGTTACGGTATGAGGTTGTTCAGCAGCTTGGGTCAGCGCATTAAGAGCACGCTTTGCCCCAGCTGATCCTTCTTCAAACGCTAGATCTTCAGGATGGTCAATGCGTGCCTTGGCTTCTGTGATGAACCAACCTTGTGGGATTATGATATCGCTGTGTCTCATCCGCCTGCTGCCTTGACTTTGGATATCAGCTTGGCATATTCAGGATTGTCCATGTCTGCCTTTGATATCAGAGGTTTCTTGCCTTTTGGTGCGCTTACCTTGGGTACAGCAGCTCTCTTATCAGTTGTTGTTGCGGCAGTTGCTGCAGGTGTTGGCTGCGATACTTGTCTGCCAGCGGGGACACGAACTCTTGGCTTTTGCGGTATTGCCACCTTGGCCTTGAGATCCTGTAGATATTTGAAGGCAGCTGTTTTACCGTCCTTGGCAACTATGGCATTTACCTTGGCATCCAATGCAGCATTACCGGTTTTTATGCCCGGACTTGCTTGCGCAGTGGCCTTGAGATCCTGTAGGTATTTGATTGCAGCGTCTTTGCCATCCTTGGCTAGCAATGCGTTGACTTTGTTATCCAGCTCAGCATTACCAGTCTTGACGCTGGGCGCGGCGGTTGCTGCCTTGGCAGGTGCGGCTGCCTTAGCAGATGGCGCTGCTGTTCTGCCTTGAGCTCTAGCTTCGCGCTTGCGTATGGCATCCTTGGTCATGCTCTGACCACGAGGCACTGGTATCTTCTGAGAGCCGTATGCTGCTGCTAGTACATCAGCCGGAACGCCTGCTTTCAACAGTATCCCATGCACTGCGTTGCTGTCTTGGGGAGAACCAGCTGCTCGCCATGCGTTGCCCAGCTTTTCAGGTGTTATCTGCTGCGTAACCTGGCTGGCCTGTTTCTTAGCCCAGTTTGCTATGCTGCTAGCTATGCCTTTGATATCAGCTTCGCTTAGGTTAATGCTTTCTGATGTGCTGGACTTTTGATCTGCGGACGCAGCTCCGGTGGCTGCTCCTTGCACGCCAGCTGAAACGCGGTGCCAAAACTCAGCAGCTTTTTTAGCACTTGCCAGAGCTGCGTCTTTTAGCTTGGTGTTGTTTAGTAGAACATCTTCTATGTTCTTTATGTAGTCATCGCTGCGAAAGAAATTGCTCAACGTCTGATATATCTTCGCTGATTTACTGTAATCGTGTGCATCAAATGCTTCATCTGCGAGTTGAAGCAGGCGTTCGTATTTGGCATGAGTGCCCGGT
>Ga0164297_10002270_pt1 | contig 19218 bp, 14 predicted proteins | sample GEODES058metaG_FD_113539 | JGI IMG/M metagenome (GOLD analysis project Ga0164297, IMG submission 113539) | Dystrophic lake water microbial communities from Trout Bog Lake, Wisconsin, USA - GEODES058 metaG | ecosystem: Environmental > Aquatic > Freshwater > Lake | place: USA: Trout Bog Lake... | reverse complement strand
GGTCCCTATGTCTGATTTAAGTCTTCAACTGCAGCAGGCGCACAGCCAACTTCCAGTCGAGAGTTATTTTGATCAAGCGCTCTATGAGCGTGAGATGGATTTGCTTTTCTCAAAAGGCCCACGCTACGTGGGTCATGAGTTAAGTGTTCCCGAAATCGGAGATTACCAAACCCTCAATCATGAGGGCGAGGGTCGAGTGCTGGTTCGCACCCCAAAGGGCATTGAGTTGCTCTCCAACGTTTGCAGGCATCGACAAGCCATCATCCTCAAAGATCGTGGCAATTTAAATGCCCAAAACCTCAATTCAGGGGGCAACATTGTGTGCCCCATCCACCGCTGGACTTACTCCAACCAAGGCACACTCATTGGAGCCCCTCACTTTGCGCACGATCCGTGTTTGAATTTGGCGCAATACCCCCTACAAAATTGGAATGGACTGCTCTTTGAATCCAGCGGCAGAGATGTCAACCTTGATCTCGCTGCCATGGGCCCCAGAGGCCAACTCGATTTCGCAGGATACCAACTGGCCAAGGTTGAAATGCACGAATGCAATTACAACTGGAAAACCTTTGTTGAAGTTTATTTAGAAGACTATCACGTCGGTCCCTTCCACCCTGGACTTGGACAATTTGTTGCTTGCGATGATTTGAAGTGGGAGTTCAAGCACGAGTTTTCTGTGCAAACCGTGGGTGTGGCTCATAAGCTGAGCAAATCAGGCAGCGCTGTCTATGACCGCTGGCAAAAAGCCCTGATGAATTTCAATAAAGGCAAATCCCCTTCTCAAGGCGCCATTTGGCTCACCTACTATCCCCACATCATGGTCGAGTGGTATCCCCACGTACTCACCGTCTCGACCTTGTGGCCCATGGGCCCTAGAAAGACACTCAACAAAATCGAATTCTTCTACCCTGAGGAAATTGTGGCATTCGAGCCTGAATTCATTGCAGCTCAACAAGCTGCTTACATGGAGACATGTGCCGAGGATGATGAGATCGCAGAGAGAATGGATGCAGGTCGCTTGGCGCTCATGAAGCGTGGACAAAACGAAGTTGGCCCTTATCAAAGCCCCATGGAAGACGGCATGCAGCATTTCCATGAGTGGTACCGTGAAAAGCTCAAGTACTGAGCCCCACTAACCCCTAACTGCGGCCATGAACCACACTCACTTTGACACCCTCATCGATGCAGCTCAATTGGCCAACTTGATGAGTGAGCCAGCCACAGTGCAGGGGCCTCGCCTCGTGATCTTTGATGTGAGCCACGACTTGGCTGACCCCATGTGGGGTTTGAACCAGTATCAAAGCGCTCACATCCCTGGCGCCTTTTACGCCGACCTATCCCTTGACCTGAGCGCCCACCCCCCAGCATCTCAGTTGAATGCGGGCAGACACCCTTTACCCAATCGCGAGGTATTTGCTCAGTGGCTGAGTCAATTTGGTATCTCCCCAAGCACCCAAGTTGTGGTCTACGACAGAAACAACATGAATTTTTGCGGACGCCTATGGTGGATGCTCAAATGGTGTGGTCACGCTCACGTGGCCATTTTGGATGGATCCTTTAACGCGTGGCTTCAGTCCCAAGCCAAAGTTGAGAGCGGGCTACGTGAACCCAACCAAGATGTCTCGAACGCCTTCGTTTTGAAGACTCCCCTCATGGACTGGGTTACAACAGAGGTGGTGCAAAAGGGTCTCCATGATGGACAAACGCTCATCGATGCCAGAGCGCCCCAACGCTACCGGGGTGAACTCGAGCCCTTGGACCCCCAGGCTGGTCACATCCCTGGTGCTCTGAACCGGCCCTTTGCGCTCAATTTGAATGAACAAGGATTTTTCAAACCCGCTGAAATCTTGAGACAAGAGTACTTGGCGCTTTTGGCAGGCCGTGACCCCTCCAGTGTGGTTCACCACTGTGGGAGCGGCGTGAGTGCAGTGCCCAACATACTTGCTTTCACCCTGGCCGGGTTGGGACCCTCCAAGCTCTATGCAGGTAGTTTCAGCGAATGGAGTCGCACTCCAGGCCTGCCCGTTGAACAAGGCGGCTGACCCAAAGGTCAATGCGAGGATCGCGCCGATCAAATCAGCCTTGAGATCTGGTCTTTCCTAACTGAGCCATTGAATACTCAACTGGACCCAAATCATGCCTGCAAAAAGCCAAGCAATTTGAGCCAAGGTAGATTTGGCGTTAAGCCTTTTTTGCAACTGTGGGATCAAGTCCGCCAAAGCCACATAGAGGTAGCTGCTGGAGGCGATGCACAAAATAAATGGCACGATCGCCTCTCTTCCCTCCAACAACCAAAAAGCAATCTCCCCCCCCAAACAGGTCACTGCGCCTGAGAGGATGAGCTTGATCAATGCCCGGCTCTTGTCGCTTGGGTTCTGCGTCAAAACCACCAAGTCTCCCATGTGATGCGGGATCTCATGGGCCAAAACAGCCGCTGTAGCCGCCCATCCCAGACCCACATTGGCCATGAAGGCGCCAGCAACCAGCATGCCGTCACCAAAAGCGTGAACGCTGTCACCCAACAAAACTGACCACCCCCCTTGCCTAAATGCAGATGAAGTGCTGTGTTCATGATGAGAATCGCTATGCTCTGAGTGATCATGATGCGAGTGCCCCACATCGTGAGAATGCTCATGCCCGTGGTGCCACAACTCGGCCTTGTCTAACAGGAAGAAAAAAATCAAACCGATCAAGAGTGCGATGAACAAGGACTGTGGCGGGACCTCAGAGCCAAAGGCCTCTGGCAACAAATGCAAAAAAGCTGTAGCCAGCAAAGCACCTGCAGCCAAACTCAACATGTGCTGCTGATAGCGAGTGAGCAAGGCACGAGACAAACACCACGCCACCAACACGCTTCCAACCCCGCACACCAAAGTACCCAGCAATATGATCAACATCAACACACCAAACCCTTCATCTTAAAGCCAACGCTTGAACCAAATGGAGGCTTGCTCCCATCCTTGCTTGGCAGCAAGCGGTTCATAACTTGCTCTGTAATCGGCATGAAATGCATGCCCCGCGTTGGGATAGACCACAATTTGAGACTTTGCAGCCGCTTGAACCCCAGAGGCTGCAGCTTGCGCCAAAGCAACTCGCATTCTGTCCACCGAGGACTGAGGAATGCTTTCATCTTTCTTGCCGTACAGCCCCAACACTGGTGCTTTAAGGCTATTGACCAACTCGATGGGTTGGTAAGGGGTCAACGTGGTGCGCTCACCTTCGAGTCTGCCGTACCAAGAGACCGCTGCTTTGACAGCAGGATTGTGTGCAGCGTATAGCCAAGACATTCGCCCACCCCAACAAAACCCATTGACGCCCAAACGCTTTGCATCGGCTCCGTGCAAACCAGCCCAAGTCACGCACTCATCCAAATCACCCATCACTTGTGCATCTGGAACCTTTGCAACCACCTCCTGCATCAACTGAGCAAGAGTTGCGTATTCGCTGGGCTCACCTTGACGGGCAAACAATTCTGGAGCCATTGCGCAGTAGCCCAATCGCGCCCACCTCCTGGCCACATCGGCGATGTACTCATGAACCCCAAAAATTTCTGAAACCACCAAAACAACGGGCCAGTTTTTACCTTCAAGCGGATGCGCCACATACACCGGGAATTTAAACCCGTCTCGCTCGAGCATCACTTCTCCAACATGCAAACCCTCACTGGGCGTATTGATCGCGGTTTGCGCCATGATTGGATAAGAGGACAAAGCGTAGCCCAGCCCAGCAGCAGTTTTGAGCACGGCTCGCCGCGTCCTCAAGGGTGAAATGTCTCTTTGATCATTGCTCACAAACGCTCTCCATCCATTGAACCCAAGCGCCTCAATGCGCCTCATCCCAATTCGCTCCAAAACCCAGCTCTGCAATGAGGGGCACTCTCAACTCGGCAACACTTGCCATGATGGTGGGTATCGCTTGCTTGACCCATTCGAGCTCTTCGCCAGGCACTTCAAAGACCAATTCATCGTGCACTTGCATGATCATGCGCGTTTGTCGCCCCTCTTGGTCGAGTGTTTTTTGAACCTGGACCATGCTCATTTTGATCAGATCTGCAGCGGTACCCTGCATCGGCGCGTTGATCGCTGCACGCTCAGCTCCCGCGCGACTGGGCCCGTTGGGAGAGTTGATTTCTGGCAAATACAAACGCCTACCAAAAACGGTTTGCACATACCCGCGGCTTTTGGCCGACACACGTGTCGCATCCATGTATGTTTTGACGCCTGCAAAGCGTTCAAAATAGCGCTCAATGTAGGACTTTGCCGACGCATTATCAATGCCCAGAGCGCGCGCCAAACCAAAGGCGCTCATGCCGTAGATGAGACCAAAATTGATCACCTTGGCGTATCGCCTTTGCTCAGAGCTCACCTCTTGAGGATCAATGCTAAAAATCTCACTAGCCGTTGCTCGGTGAACGTCAACGCCGTCTTTGAAGGCCCTTAAAAGCGCCTCATCTTCACTGATGTGCGCCATGATGCGCAACTCAATTTGTGAATAATCGGCACTGGCAATCACACTTCCCTTTGGCGCCACAAAAGCCTCACGCACGCGCCTTCCCTCTGGGGTTCGTATGGGAATGTTTTGCAAATTGGGGTCGTTGCTAGAGAGTCGACCGGTGACCGCCACAGCTTGTGCGTAATGGGTGTGAACACGGCCTGTTCTGGGATTGGCCAAACTGGCCAACTTGTCGGTGTACGTCCCTTTTAATTTAGAGAGCCCACGGTGCTCCAAAATTTTTGCGGGCAGGGGATAGTCAAGCGCCAACTTCTCAAGCACCTCCTCATCCGTACTTGGAGCGCCTTTGGCGGTCTTTTTGACCACAGGCAGCCCCAAGCGTTCAAAGAAAATCTCTGCGATTTGCTTGGGTGAGTTCAAATTGAATTCGCCTTGTGCAATGGCGTGCGCCTCAAGCTCCAAGGTGTGAATCCTCTCTCCAAGTGCCAAGCTTTGGGCAGCAAGCGTAGGAGCATCGATCAACACCCCATTTCTCTCAATGCGGTACAAAGCCTCACTGCTCTCGATCTCTAACTCGTAGATGCGTCTCAAATCGGGGTGACTCTCCAATACAGGCCACATGCGTTGATGCACCTCAAGCGTCATTTGAGCATCCTCACAGGCGTATTGCGTTGCTCGCTCCAAGCTCACACATGCGAATGGAATTTGCTGCGCGCCTTTGCCACACAAGTCCTCATAGGACAAACCTTTACGCCCCAAATGTCGCTCTGCCAAGCTCTCCAAGCTGTGACGCTTGTGCACCTCAAGCACATAACTCTCAAGCATCGTGTCGTGCTCGTAGCCCTGCACCTCAATGCCGTGATTGGCAAAAACGTGTCGATCGTATTTGATGTGCTGACCCAGTTTCTTGCACAATGGATTCTCAAGCCAAGGCTTTAAACGCTCCAGCACCCGATCGCGATCCAATTGTGTTTGGCCATCTGATAAAACATGTGCCAAAGGTACGTAGGCCGCATGGGTGCTTTGCACGCAAAAACTCAAGCCCACGATCTTGGCATTCATCTCGACCAAAGAATCGGTCTCCGTATCCAAGCTCACCAAGGGCGCAGCCTCCAAGAGGGCACACCACCTCTCCAAGTCCTCCCAAGTGGTGATGCAATCGCTCACACACATGGCCTCTTGAGCGTGGTCATTCAAGATCTCACCAAACAAATCGGACTGGGCTTCTTCGGCCACATTGGTCCCTCCAGTTTGTGACACAGAGCGCTGCGTCTGGGTTTTGCCCTCTTTGATGTTTTTGACCAAACCTTTAAAACCATGCGCTTCATAAAACGACAAGAGCTCCTCTCGCAAAGGATCTTTGAGTCGCAAATCGTCAAGCCCAGGCAAAGAGGGCAATACCGCTTGGAGATCGCAATCGGTCTTGATGGTCACCAGTTTTTTAGCCATGGGCAACCAATCCAATGACTTTCTCAAATTCTCTCCAACCACCCCTGTGATCTCGCTTGCATGCTCCACGATCCCTTGCAGACTACCGTATTGGGTCAACCATTTGACAGCGGTCTTGGGACCCACCTTGGGCACACCCGGCACGTTATCAACCGCATCTCCAACCAAGGCTTGGTAATCGATCATGAGCTCTGGGGGAACACCAAACTCTTGCGTGACACCTTGTACATCTCGCTTCTTGTTGTTCATGGTGTCCACGATGGTGATGCGCTCTTGCACCAACTGACTGAGATCTTTGTCACCGCTAGAGATGATAACTTCGTGCCCAAGGGACGCCGCCATTTTGGCCAAGGTGCCGATCACATCGTCGGCCTCCACACCCGTGACATTCAAGATGGGCCAACCCATGAGGCGCACAACCTCATGAATGGGCTCAATTTGAGCTCGTAAATCGTCCGGCATGGGTGAACGATGTGCCTTGTAATCGGGATACCACTCATCCCTGAAAGTGGGTCCCTTGGCATCAAAAACGCAAGCCGCATGAGAAGATGGGTAGTCTTTCTTCAAACTCTCCATCATGTTGATCATCCCGCGAATGGCTCCAGTGGGTGCACTTTGTGCATCCCCGGGCTTGGCCCTGAGGTCTGGCATGGCATGAAATGCCCGGTAGAGATAACTAGAGCCGTCAACCAACAGCAACAATGGGGGAGTATCTTGTGTCATCCCTACATTTTGCCCTTCTTTGCGCTCAGTTGAGATCCATCAACTCACAATTAGCTCACTTGGGAGGATAAAAATATGTACCCCACCCCTCGTCCAAAGTCCCCCTGAGCCCTCTACAATCGGACTCAGGTTGATCTTGTTCACGCACCGGTGTTGCGTGAGGTAAGCGTGATGTAACCCCTTTTAATTGTTTTCAAAGCCACCTCTCAAAGTTTCTTAATTGCCATGGCTGTTTTCACTCAAGTCACCCACGATCAGGCACAGTCTTTATTGGACCATCTCCAATTGGGACAACTCACTGAACTCAAAGGGATACAGGGCGGCATCGAGAACACCAATTACTTTTTGACCTCAAGTGAGGGTGAGTTCGTGCTCACCTTGTTTGAACGTTTGAGCGCACAGGAGCTACCTTTTTACCTGCACTTGATGCGACACTTGGCTGTGAGAGCCATTCCCGTTCCCAAGCCCATGGAGAACAACGCAGGACAAATCCTCTTTGAAGTTGCTGGCAAACCCGCAGCCTTGGTCAACCGACTCAAAGGTGCCAGTGAGCTCCAACCCACAGCCCAACATTGCCAAATCGTTGGAGACATGTTGGCGCGCATGCACTTGGCGGCCAGAGATTTTGATCTCTCCCAACCCAATCTCAGAGGTTTGAATTGGTGGACGCAAACGGTGCCTCAAATCTTGGAATTTTTGACCCCTGAGTGCTCACAGTTGTTGCTGCAAGAACTCGCCTTCCAAGTGGACCTGAGCACACAGCCCATCTTCAAAAGCTTGCCCAAAGGGCCTGTTCACGCCGATCTCTTTCGAGACAATGTGATGTTTGACGAAGATCACTTGAGCGGCTTCTTTGATTTTTACTTTGCTGGTGTTGACACTTGGCTTTTTGATCTTTCGGTGTGCTTGAACGACTGGTGCATCGATCTCAAGACGGGCGCCTTCGATGCCCAGCGCTTGCACGCTTTCCTCAAAGCTTACCAACGTGTCAGACCTCTGAGCGCGTCTGAGCGTGAATTGATCAACCCCATGCTTCGCGCAGCCGCCCTTCGCTTTTGGATCTCCAGACTTTGGGATCTGCACCTCCCCAGAGAGGCCAACTTGCTCAAAGCACACGACCCACTCCATTTTGAGCACGTCTTGAGAGAGAGAATTTTTCATCCCATTCGCATTGAACAAATACTTGGGCACTGAAAGCGCATGCCAAGCACACATGCACTCCAATCCCTTCACACACTTTTGATTCAGAATCAATGAAATTAAACATCGTCCCTGCGCGAACCGGCCTTATGTGGGTCAGAGAGGGCATCAGCACTTTCTTTCGCCAGCCCATTGCGCTCACGGGTTTATTTTTGATGTTCATGGCCTTGATGTCGCTCTTGTCCTTGATCCCAGTGCTCGGAGGTGTACTGGGATTGTTTTTCGTGCCTTGCGCAACTTTGGGTCTCATGGCTGCGGCCCAAGAGGCTCATTCCGGAAAATTCCCACGACCCTTGACGCTTTTCACAGCTTTTCGTGCCGGCCCCTCAAAATCCAAACAAATGCTCATGCTTGGAGTTTGGTATTGCATTGGATTTTTAGCCTTGCTCGCCCTCTCAACCACCATTGACGGGGGAAGTTTTGCAAAAGTGTATTTGGTGGGCAATGAGCTCACGAAAGAGACCGTACTCCAAAGCGATTTTCAAAGGGCCATGTGGGTGACCTTGGCCTTGTACGTTCCATTTTCTTGCCTCTTTTGGCACGCACCAGCACTGGTGCACTGGCACGGTATTCCTGTGGCGAAAAGTATCTTTTTCTCATTCATTGCGTGCTTGTCCAATTGGCGAGCTTTTCTGATGTATGCCCTGACTTGGAGTTTGATCTTTGCTTGCGCCGCAGGAGGCCTTGGACTTCTCTCCAGCATCTTTGATCAAGCCGCCTGGGTTGAAGAGCTCTTGCTGCCCGTGATTTTGATCTTGGCCTCGATGTTCTTCACCTCTGCTTTTTTCAGCTTCAAAGACTGCTTCAGCTCTGATGTGATCTTGGCCTGACGCATTCAGGCGCTCAGTGAGTCCATCAAATGGACGCCCCTTGCCCCAGCCACTAATCTTGAATGGGCGTGAGCTTGGCCACACTCAATGCAAGCCACTTCACACCATGACGGGGGAAGTTCACCTGAGCTCTGGCGTCATCGGCCAAACCCTCAAGCGCCAATACCGTCCCTTCCCCAAACTTGGTGTGAAAAACCCTCATTCCTACAGCCAACCAATCATGAGGGCTTTGGGTTGCAGGCTTGGCCCTTTGAACAGGCAAAGTTTGCTTGAAAGCATCCTCAGAGGCATTGGAGCGCGAAGACCAAGAAGGTCCACTCTTGCCTCTTGAGTACTCATTGGAGCCGTAGTTGGTCTGACCTCCTCGGGTCGCAAAGGACTGAGGAGACTTGCTCGAGCTGATCCACTTCAAGGTATGCTCAGGCATTTCGTCGTAGAAACGACTGCGAATATTGAAACGTGTTTGCCCATGGAGCATGCGAGTTTGAGCATGACTGAGATACAAACGCTTTCTGGCCCGTGTGAGGGCCACATACATCAAACGCCTCTCCTCCTCAAGACCTTGCGTGGTGTTGAGTGAATTCTCATGTGGGAAAAGCCCTTCTTCCAATCCGGTGATGAACACACAGTCGAACTCCAACCCTTTGGCGGCATGAACGGTCATCAGTTGAATGGCATCTTGTCCTGCTTGCGCTTGGTTGTCCCCAGACTCTAAGGCCGCGTGGGACAAGAATGCAGCCAAGGGAGACAAGGTCTCACCCGTATCGAAGTTCACCCAGGAGCCACTTTGAGCCTCCACAGGGGGCGACAAATCCGCACGCTCAACGCCCGGTACAAAATCATGCATCCCGTATTCGGCAACGCCCTCAACTCCGGGCGCATCTTTTCCAAAACCCTCTTGGGTTACAAAGCTCTCAATGGCATTGACCAACTCATTCAAGTTCTCTATGCGATCTTGACCCTCTCGCTCTCCTTTGTAGTATTCGATCAGTCCACTTTGATCAAGCACCATCTCCATGATTTCTCTCAAAGTGAGCCCTTGCATTTGCTCTCTCATGACGTCGATTTTGGCGACAAAGGCCTTTAAATTCACCCCCGCCTTTCCTCCCACTTGGTCCAGTGCTTGGTGCAAGGAGGAACTCGATTTAAGTGCCACGTCTTGGAGTTGCTCAAGCGTTCTGGCCCCAATGCCCCGGGGCGGAAAGTTCACCACACGCACAAAGGAGGTGTCATCATTGGGATTCTCAAGCAACCTCAGGTAAGCAAGCGCGTGTTTGATCTCCGCGCGCTCAAAAAATCTCAACCCACCATAGACTCGGTAAGGAATTGAGGCATTGAACAAGGCGCTTTCAATCACACGGCTTTGTGCATTGCTTCTGTACAAAAGGGCTATGTCTGAGCGAGCAGATGCACCCTTGGCGGGGTCATTGAGTCCTTCGCGCAACAAATGGCGAATCTCCTCCACCACCCATTGAGCCTCCTCGTAATCGCTTGCAGACTCCACCACCCTCACCAACTCGCCAAGGCCTTGGTCGGTGCGCAAGTTCTTACCCAGTCGCTCGCTGTTGTTTTCAATCAAAGCGTTGGCCGTATCCAAAATGGCACTGGTGGATCGATAATTTTGTTCCAACTTGATTTGGTGCTCAACTTTGTACTCGCGCACAAAGTCTGCCATGTTGCCCACCCGAGCCCCCCTGAAAGCGTAAATGCTTTGGTCATCGTCTCCGACAGCAAAAATAGCACTCTCTGCGCCGCAAAGCATTTTGATCCATGCGTACTGAAGTTGATTGGTGTCTTGGAACTCATCAATCAAAATGTGCTTGAACCTTCTTTGATAGTGCTCTCTGAGTGAGGGTTGATCCCTCAAGAGTTCATAGGAACGAAGCATGAGTTCCGCAAAATCAACCACCCCTTCCCTTTGACACTGGTCTTCATAGAGTTGATAAAACTCTATTTTTTTCATCCCATCTGCATCAAAAGCACTCAGATCAGAAGGTCGCTTGGCCTCTTCTTTGGCGCCCGCAATGAACCACTGAAGCTGCTTAGGGGGAAAGCGCTCATCATCGAGTTGGTGCTGTTTGCAAAGGCGTTTGATGGCAGAGAGCTGATCTTGTGTGTCCAAGATCTGAAAGGTTTGTGGCAAATTGGCAAGCTTCCAATGGGCTCTGAGCAAACGGTTGCAAAGCCCGTGGAATGTGCCCATCCAAAGACCGCGGACATTCAAAGCCAACATAGAACTCAAGCGAGTGAGCATCTCTTTGGCTGCCTTGTTGGTGAAAGTCACTGCCAATACACCAGCCGGTGTGATTTGCCCTGTTTGCATCAACCAAGCTATGCGAGTCGTGAGAACTCGAGTCTTACCCGAACCCGCGCCAGCCAAAATCAGCGCATGTGCCTGGGGCAAAGTGACCGCACTCAATTGCTCAGGATTCAAGCCCTGCATCATTTGAGAGGAGACCCCACCAGAGAATCCCCAGTTGTGCGCATGAGACCCTCCAACGCTAGAGGGGTGTAGGGATTCATGTGCGGTGCTGCGGCTCTCGCGGGTTTCAAATGGCTTGTTCATCCCCTGATTTTAGGCGCCACAGACCCTCTCAATGTCACTCCAAAGTGCCACAAATGGGAAAAAAGAAAAACTAATGTTCTACCCTTGGATCATTCTGATGACCAAATCGGTAAAACCATTAACAAAGGGGTAGAATAAATCACCGGGCCCAAGATTTCTTGTGCCCGGTTTTTTGTGCCTCATCACAAACCACATCTAGAGCTTTGGACCATGGAAATCTTTGATTACGACAACATTTTGCTCTTGCCTCGCAAATGCCGAGTCGAGAGTCGTTCTGAGTGCAACACGGAAGTGACCCTGGGATCGCGAACCTTTCGCCTGCCCGTCGTTCCCGCCAACATGAAGACCGTGGTCAACGAGAGTTTGTGCGAATGGTTGGCGCAAAACGATTACTTTTATGTGATGCATCGCTTTGACTTGGACAATGTGGCTTTTGTTCGCCGCATGAAGAGTTTGGGCCTTTTTTCCTCCATCTCCTTGGGTGTGAAAGCCGCTGATCATGCCACCGTTGATCAGCTTGCCAAAGAAGGCTTGGCCCCCGATTATGTAACCATCGACATTGCTCATGGGCACGCCGATAGCGTGCAAAAAATGATCGGTTACCTAAAGAGCAAACTGCCCAACACTTTTGTGATCGCTGGCAATGTGGGCACACCCGAGGCCGTCATTGACCTTGAGAACTGGGGCGCAGATGCCACCAAGGTGGGCATTGGCCCAGGCAAGGTGTGCATCACCAAACTCAAAACCGGATTTGGCACTGGCGGATGGCAACTCTCTGCGCTCAAATGGTGTGCTCGTGTGGCCACAAAGCCCATCATTGCCGATGGCGGCATCAGAGAGCACGGCGACATTGCCAAGAGTATTCGCTTTGGAGCCACATTTGTCATGATTGGCTCCATGTTGGCAGGACACGAAGAGAGCCCTGGCCTCACTGTGGAGCAAAACGGGGTGCGCTACAAAGAGTACTACGGCTCAGCGAGTGACTTCAACAAAGGCGAATACAAGCACGTAGAAGGCAAACGCATTTTGGAGCCCATCAAGGGCAAACTTGCTGATACTTTGAGAGAAATGCAAGAAGATGTCCAAAGCTCCATTTCATATGCCGGAGGCGTGAAGCTCAACGACATTCGCAAAGTCAATTACGTCATCTTGGGCGGTGACAATGCGGGGGAACATCTGTTGATGTAAATGTCAGAGGGCTCCTCAATCGCCCTCTTGGCGTCTTTTGAGTTGCGCATTAAAGTGGGCCTGACTCTTGGTCACTCGCTTTCACAATTGCATAGGTTTTTATGCCTTTTGCAAGGGCTCATGTCCAACATCGAGCCTCTCCAAATTGGCTTGGGGTGAAATGGAGAAGACCACCGATTTGCTTCTATCGATTTGAATTGGCGACAAGCGACCTAAAACAAGCTCCCTTCCAGCATCGGGGAACGGCCAGTTGAAGGAAAACTCGACCTCAGAACCCCCATCCAAGCACAAATTCAAATAACCCAAGATCGCAGGCTGCTGTTTATGGGAAAACAAATTGAGAAAAGTGCCCTGTGCCTCTTGTCTAACATTGCCGGGAATGAGCTCCAAACCTTTCTCAAAGTAGCATAGGACCTCATAGGGATTGGCCCAAAGTATTGGATGGTCCTCACGTGAGGTCATGAGTGCAATGAGTTTTTCGTATTGCGAGACCTCCCTCTTCAAATTGAGCAAGTGGTTTTCTGACCTCACATACAGCTTGTAATTGGTGTTACTCGCTTTGAGCAAAATGGAGGCCACGTAGCCTGAACGCTGCAAATATTCAATCATGATGACGCACATCATCATCGTGGATAAATTGACAGCAATCACATAGAGATCTGACTCTGAGGGAATCGCAAAGGAGTAATAAGGCTTGATGAAGAAATAAAAACCAGCAAATATGCCCAAGATGGAGGACAACAAACCATACACCCAGCCAAAGTAAAAGGCGCTCAAAATAACAGAAATGTAGAACAATTGAAATGGCAAATTGGGTTGAACCATTTCATGGATGATCATGCGAAAGCCAACGGCGATTGCAGTCAAAGCAAAGCATGAGACCACGGCAAACCAGATCGGCTTTGACTTGGACCACTCAGATGCATTGTGTAGTAACATAAAATCATGATAACCCAAAGCCACATTGATCTCAAAGCTGGAGCACACGGGGTGCTACTCTTGCACGGTCTATCAGGGAGCAATCTGGAAGTCTCCCGTTTGGCTCAAAGGCTTCACCTAGAGGGTTTCACCGTCTTTGCTCCCAACATCCAAGGTTACTGCTTTGAGACCGAGTGCACACCCTATACCCATTGGCTGGATTCATGCTTTGAGGCTTATCTCAACTTAAAGCAAGACTGCGATACGGTCTCGGTGTGCGGCCTGTCCATGGGTGCCACATTGTCCTTGGCGCTTGCGCAACACTTTGATGATGTCAATTCCATTGCTTTGCTGGCCTCTTGCATGGACTACGAAGGATGGGCCGTACCTTGGTACCAAGTTTTCTTGCCACTCCTTAATTTCTTACCGATTCAACTCGATATCGATTTTCCTGAAGAGCATCCCTTCGGAGTCAAGAACCCAGAGATCAGATCCAAAATGCGCCACGCCTTGCTCAGGAAGAAATATGCTGAAATTGGTGGCAACTCCATTCCCCTCAACAAAATTCAAGAGGGCTTAAAACTCATCAATCAAACCAAAAAGTACATCGATTCAGTGCACTGCCCAGTGCTGGCCATTCATGCCATTGAGGATGAAATCTGTAGTCTGAAAGGGGCAGAGGAGATGTTTAAAAAGATCAATTCCAAGAAAAAGGAATTCATTTACTTAGACGACAGTTACCACCTAATCACCATCGACAATCAGAGGAACTTGGTCTACTCTGAGACGACGCTTTTCATGAAAGACTGTGTCAATCAAAAAGTGGGCATCGATTACTTTAAAAAGCCCAACCTGATCCATCCCGAAGCCATTCGATTAGAAGGTAGATCATGAGTCTATTTAGGTCCCAAAGTGTCTTCCGTTGTCCAGGTGAACTCAATGAAATCGAATTGATCAATCACGTTCACAGAATCAAGTCTCTCTCCAAGGAATACGATATCACGGGACTCATCACCTATCGCGCATGCTTTTTTGCATGTCATGCAGAAGGTCGAATGGCCAACATTGAGAAATTCAAGGCTTTCTTGATGCTGAACTACAACTTGCTCGACGAGGGAACACAGTCGATTTCAACTCGTAAGTACGCAGGTGTTCACATGAATTTTGTGAATGACGACTTCCCCATTGTCAACGACCCCATCATCGATTGGTCAATCGAGGACAAGAAATACAACTTTCCCTATGAGCTTTTGGGCAAGATTCTCGAGTTGAGTAAAAAAGCTTAAAAAGAAGGGGTTCTACACCACATTGATGGTGTAGAACCCCTCTTGAGTGGAATGTATCCACAATACCAGCATTCAGTTTGAGGGGCACTTTAGCCCCTTCACGGCATGCTCTCGACTCAGACCTTTTCTGCTACTTTTTGATAGCTCTCGATCTTGTCGAAGTTCAAGTACTTGTAGATCTCAGCGCCTTTGGAATTGATCACGCCGATGTCCGTCAAATACTCTTGGCGGGTTGGGATACGACCCAATTTAGAGCAAATGGCAGCCAACTCAGCAGAGCCCAAATACACAAAAGTGTTTTTGCCCAAACGATTGGGGAAATTGCGAGTGCTGGTGGACATCACTGTGGCTCCCTCTTTCACCTGTGCTTGGTTACCCATGCACAATGAGCATCCGGGCATCTCCATTCGCGCACCTGCATTGCCAAATACACCGTAGTGTCCTTCCTCGCTCAATTGCTCTGCGTCCATTTTGGTTGGAGGAGCCATCCACAGCTTAACGGGAATGTCTCTCTTGCCCTCGAGCAATTTGGAGGCAGCCCTGAAGTGTCCTATGTTGGTCATGCAAGAACCGATAAATACCTCATCGATTTTTGAGCCAGCAACGTCCGAAAGAGTCTTGGCATCATCTGGGTCGTTGGGGCAGCAAACAATGGGCTCCACAATCTCAGCCAAATCGATTTCAATCACAGCAGCATACTCTGCGTCCTTGTCGGCTTGGAGGAGGTTTGGTTTTTCAAGCCAAGCTTCCATCGCCTTGATGCGACGCTCAATGGAGCGAGCATCCTGGTAGCCTTGAGCGATCATGTTCTTGAGCAATACGATATTGCTTTGCAAGTATTCGATCACGGGTGCTTTGTCCAAGTGCACAGTGCAGCCTGCTGCTGAGCGCTCAGCAGAAGCATCGGACAACTCAAACGCTTGCTCAACCTTCAATTCAGACAATCCTTCGATTTCCAAAATGCGACCAGAGAAAATGTTTTTCTTGCCCTGCTTCTCAACCGTCAAGAGACCTTGCTTGATGGCATACAAAGGAATGGCGTGAACCAAATCTCTGAGTGTCACACCAGGCTGCATCTTGCCCTTGAAGCGAACCAACACAGACTCGGGCATGTCCAAAGGCATGACGCCGGTCGCAGCCGCAAAAGCGACCAAACCAGAACCAGCAGGAAAGCTGATGCCAATGGGGAAACGAGTGTGTGAGTCTCCACCTGTACCCACTGTATCGGGCAACAACATGCGGTTGAGCCAAGAGTGAATGATGCCGTCCCCAGGCTTCAAGGAGATACCGCCCCTGTTGCTCATGAAATCAGGCAACTCATGGTGCATCTTCACATCAATGGGCTTGGGATAGGCCGCTGTGTGGCAAAACGATTGCATCACCAAATCTGAAGAGAAGCCAAGGCAAGCCAAGTCTTTCAATTCGTCTCTGGTCATAGGACCCGTGGTGTCTTGTGAACCCACGGATGTCATCTTGGGCTCACAGTAAGTACCGGGCAATACGCCTTGACCTTCGGGCAAACCACATGCACGACCCACCATTTTTTGCGCCAATGTGAAACCCGTTTTCTTGGCTGCTGGGGCTGCAAAAGTTCTAAAGAGTGTTGATGCAGGGAGTCCCAATGCTTCACGGGCTTTTCCAGTCAACGCACGTCCAATGATCAAAGGAATGCGTCCTCCTGCTCTGACCTCATCAAAGAGCACTTCACTCTTGATGGTGAATTCTGCAATCACTTTGCCATCCTTGAGTGCTTTGCCTTCATAGGGTCTGAGCTCAATCACGTCCCCCATGTGCATTTGACTCACATCCAACTCAATGGGCAATGCTCCTGCATCTTCCATGGTGTTGTAGAAAATAGGTGCAATGTTATTGCCCAAGCACACGCCACCAAAGCGCTTATTGGGCACATAAGGAATATCCTCACCAGTGAACCACAAAACAGAGTTGGTTGCTGACTTGCGGCTCGATCCTGTTCCAACGACATCGCCCACATAAGCCACCAAATGACCTTTGGCTCTCAAGTCCTCGATGAACTTGATGGGACCGCGCTTGCCGTCTTCCTCGGGTGTGATGCCATCTCTTTTGTTTTTAAGCATGGCCAAAGCGTGCAATGGAATATCAGGACGACTCCACGCATCGGGTGCAGGTGAGAGGTCATCGGTGTTGGTCTCACCAGTCACTTTGAACACAGACAGGGTAATGCTTTGTGGCACTTCGGGGTGACGTGTGAACCACTCACCTTCGGCCCATGACTTCATCACCTCTTTGGCAAACGTATTGCCCTTGTCGGCTTTTTCTTTCACGTCGTGAAATTGATCAAACATCAGCAATGTGACTTTGAGGCCTTCTGCCGCCTCTTGCGCCACGGCTTTATCTGAGTCGTCGAGCAAATCAATCAAAGGCGTTAAGTTATAGCCACCAAGCATCGTGCCCAACAATTTTGTTGCATGCACTCTTGTGAGCAAAGGGGTGGTCTCTTTACCATGAGCCACAGCAGCCAAATAGGAGGCTTTGACTTTGGCAGCATCATCCACACCAGCAGGTACGCGGTGCGTGAGCAGCTCTACCAAATGAGCCTCCTCGCCTTTGGGAGGAGCTTTGAAGAGCTCAACCAAAGCAGCGGTTTGCTCAGCCGATAAGGGCAAGGGAGGAATCCCAAGCGCTTTTCTTTCGTTGACGTGTTCTTGATAGGCTTTTAGCATTTGAAAGTTCTCCTGTTGAAATTGAGATTGAATTGACGAGGTGTTTTGAAATGATTCAGTGCTGCTCATCTGCGCCATTGACTGCGCTCAAGAGTTGCACTGGGGGTGAATTGAGCTGCCTGATTGCAACTTGTTCTTGTTCTTTGCTTTTGCACTCATCGACCAGTCTTTGACCAAGTCGAGTGTTAAATAACATGGACTTGTTGGCCAATTGAATCCAGACTGCGCCTTGCTTGGCGTCCTCAAGCCTGATCGCTCCGGTGTGGGAGAGAGTGGGCACCAATGCATATCGAATATTTTTAAAGATCAGGGCAAATTGGCCTGGTGCGGTGGCAATTGGATTCAAAGTCACCGACTGACCCAATTCGCAAGGCAGGTGTCCCGATTGCACTTGATTTGAAATGGCCATCAATTCAGGGGCCAGCTCGAGTGCAACTGGCTCTTCGGGTGCGATTACGGGTAGAGGCTTGGGTGAATGATGTTTGGGCTGATGAGCGGGCTTGGTGGCTTGTACGTGTGAGACGCTCGCATGAGTGGCTTGGGTGTTTGAGGCAGCTTGTTTATCTTTGGTGTTTTGAACTTGTGCGAATCCAAATTGAGCCCAAGACCATGCAACGCACAGCAACAAGGCCTGGCCTAACCAGGCATTGAATCGCACGCGTGACAGGGGTTGAGAGACAGACTCTGTGGATGTCTTCATGCAGCGACCTCGCTTGTTTGACTGAACCAACTTTGCACATTTGAATTCAAAGGCTTTCCAGTTGCATGCGCTCTTTCCAAGACTTGCCAATAAAAACGATAACTTGCACGATCGTGCAAGTGCCCTTCAAATCGAATGGGGCCCCAATCCGCAGCCGCCGCGCTCATGATGATTTCACTGGCTTGTGTCACCTCGGCTTGGGAAGGCGAAAAGGCTTCAACGATGGGACGGATTTGATCGGGGTGAATGCTCCACATGCGCGTGTAGCCCAAAGATTGTGAGGCCTCACGTGCACATCCCTTTAATGCTCCCAAGTCTTCAATCTCGGTTACCACACAGTGAGAGGGTGTTTTCGCATGTGCATGACATGCACTGGAGAGCGCCAACTTGGCACGCACCACCAAAGGATGCTTGAACTGGCCTTCTCCGGTCATGGCCCAAGACGGAATTGCTCCAGCATGAGAGGATACAAAATCCATAAGCCCAAAACTCAGTGACTCAACACTGGGGTGAGAAGCGATCTCAAATGCGTGTTCAATGGCATTGGGAGATTCAATCAAAGCATGAATGGCCAAGTTTTTAAAGCCCAATTCACTGATCAAGCTGTGTGCGGTTTGCACGTCTTGAAGAGATTCCACTTTGGGGATCATCACGTGCTTGAGCTTGCCGCCCACTTGTCCCACAATGATTCTGAGATCCTCCTCAAAATGAGGATGATCCACCGCATGAACTCGCACGGCAACTCGCGCCTCTTGTGCACTCTCAGCCACCAAAGCTGCGACCCGCTGTGCGTGGTCTTTCTCCAGCCCAACCGGTGCTCCGTCCTCACAATCGAGAGTGACATCAAAGACGCACGCTCCAAGCTCTTGTGTCATTTGAGCCTGCAGGAGCAGGCTTTTTTTCATCCGAGCCTCTACACCACTGTAGTGATCACACACAGGCAAGGCATGCCTGGCCGCTTGTGGGCCGAGCAAGACTTGCCGTGGATGAATTTCACTCACTGAATGGCTCTCCTTGTGCGCAGATCAGTGCGCACGTTTTGTGTTTAGATCAGGTGAGCAACACCAGCTTGCTCGTCTGTCAATTCTTTGAGTGTTTTATCAATGCAAGCTTGACTAAACGCATCGATTGGCAAACCCTCAACGACGTGGTACTGACCGCCTTCGCAGGTCACTGGAAATCCAAACATCACGTCTTTGGGAAT
>Ga0164297_10002268_pt1 | contig 19220 bp, 15 predicted proteins | sample GEODES058metaG_FD_113539 | JGI IMG/M metagenome (GOLD analysis project Ga0164297, IMG submission 113539) | Dystrophic lake water microbial communities from Trout Bog Lake, Wisconsin, USA - GEODES058 metaG | ecosystem: Environmental > Aquatic > Freshwater > Lake | place: USA: Trout Bog Lake... | reverse complement strand
TTTGCATGTTTGGATGGAGGCCGGCTTATCTGACCAGCCCCCATTGGATCAGGCGCCGGTGTTTGAAAGTGGTGCTTTGGACGATCCGTTGACCGTGGACCGCGTGGCACGAGGCGGCTTCCGTGCGGTCCTGGTATCGCCAGGATTGTTGCCGAGCCAAACGGCCGCGGTGCTCGATGCGGCGCGACAGGCTGGGCTTTGGGTCGGCGGTGAGTTGAGTTTGTTTGCGCAAGGTTTGCGTGAGCTGCATGAGAGCAGCGGCTACGCGCCCAAGGTGCTGGCCATCACCGGCACCAATGGCAAAACCACCGTGACGGCGTTGACAGGTCATTTGTTGCATCGCGCCGGACAGCAAGTGGCCATCGCTGGCAACATTGGACCCACCTTGCTGGACACCTTGCAAGAAGCCATCGACACCGCCAAAGCGGGCGCGGCCTTGCCACAGACTTGGGTGTTGGAATTGTCAAGTTTTCAACTGGCCACTTCCGACGGCTTTGAACCCACCGCCGCCACGGTGTTGAACCTCAGCCAAGACCATTTGGATTGGCACGGCAGCATGGCGGACTACGCGGCTGCGAAAGCCCGTATTTTTGGTGAGCAAGGCTTGTTGGTCTTAAACCGCGACGATGCCGCTGTGATGGCCATGTTGCCAGAGACCGCGATTCACTCTGAGAAATCCGGATCCCCCAAGAAATCAGGCAAACCAGATAAAAACAAGCCTCTGCGGGCCTGTTTGACATTTGGCCAAGGCTTACCGACTCGCCCTGGCGATTACGGTTTGGAAACCGTCAATGGCATGACCTGGTTGGTGCGCGCCATGGAAAGCGATGTCCCTTTGAAACGCGGCCAAGTTTCTGAGGAACCCTTGCTCATGCAACGCCTCATGCCTGCTGATGTGTTGCGCATTCGAGGCCGCCACAACGCGACGAATGCCTTGGCAGCCCTGGCACTGGCCCATTCCACCGGAGCGGCCTTGGGGCCCTTGCTCCATGGTCTGCGTGATTACCGCGGCGAGCCCCACCGTGTTCAAGCCATTGGTTTGATCGACGGCATTGCGTATTTTGACGACAGCAAAGGCACCAATGTGGGCGCCACTTTGGCGGCCCTAAAAGGCTTGGGCGCTGACCGAAAGTTGGTCTTGATTTTGGGTGGCGTGGGCAAGGGCCAAGACTTCAGTCCCTTGGCCGACGCGGTTCAGCGTTTCGTTCGCGGGGTGGTTCTGATCGGGCGCGATGCCCCCCAAATTCGGGAAGCCTTGCAATCCAGCGGTGTGCCGATGCAAGACGCCTCGGACATGACGCAGGCGGTTCATGTGGCCACTGAATGGGCGCAAGCGGGAGACGCGGTGTTGATGTCCCCTGCCTGTGCCAGCTTTGACATGTTCAAAGACTATGCGCACCGCGCTGAGGTGTTTGTGGCGGCGGTGTCTGAGTTGGCGCTGGCGCGTGGTGCTGAATTAGAAGGAGCGATGTCATGAGCGACAACGCGACCCGATTCTTCAGCCTGCAAGCCCGCATCGCGGGCATGAAGGGTCTTTTTGGTGTTTCAACCGAGCCGCCCACCGACGTCATTCCGGTGCGCACCTGGTCCGGCTACGAAGGTCGTGGCGCCAGCCCTGCCGTGAATGCGCAAGGACTCGATTGGGCCTTGGTGGGCGTTACCTTGGCTTTGCTGATTTGGGGCTTGGTGATGGTCTATTCGGCCTCCATTGCCATGCCTGAGAACCCCCGCTTCTCGCAGTACACGCACACTTATTTCTTGACCCGCCATTTGCTTTGGCTGTTCATTGGGGTGGTGGCTGCCATGAGTGCCTTCCAAGTCCCGACGGCGCGTTGGGAGCAGATGGCGCGCTGGTTGTTTGTCGGGTCTTTGGTTTCTTTGATCCTGGTCTTGATCCCCCACGTGGGCAAAGTGGTTTACGGCGCGCGTCGTTGGATAGCGGTCGGGCCGATTGGGTTCCAACCTTCAGAACTGGCCAAGCTGGCGGTCTTGCTCTATGCCTCGGATTACATGGTCCGCAAGATGGAAGTCAAAGAAAAATTCTTCAAGGCCGTCGCACCCATGGCCATTGCCGTGGGCGTGGTCGGCTTGTTGTTGCTGGCCGAGCCTGACTTCGGGGCTTTCATGGTGATCGCCGTGATCGCCATGGGCATCTTGTTCTTGGGCGGCGTGAATGCCCGCATGTTCTTCCTCATCACCATTTTGTTGGTGTTGGTGTTCGGCTTCATCATCGCGACCTCTGAATGGCGGCGTGAGCGGATCTTCGCATACCTCGACCCCTGGACCGAAAAGCATGCTTTGGGCAAGGGCTACCAGTTGTCCCATTCTTTGATTGCCATCGGTCGAGGCGAAATCTTTGGCGTGGGCTTGGGCGGCAGCGTTGAAAAACTGCATTGGCTGCCCGAAGCCCACACCGACTTTTTGCTGGCCGTGATCGGTGAAGAGTTTGGTTTGTTGGGCGTCTTGACGGTGATTGGCTTGTTCTTCTGGCTGACCCGCCGCATGATGCACATCGGCCGTCAATCCATTGCGTTGGACCGGGTTTTTGCGGGGTTGGTGGCCCAGGGCGTGGGCGTTTGGATTGGCTTCCAAGCCTTCATCAACATGGGGGTGAACCTGGGCGCTTTGCCCACCAAGGGCCTGACCTTGCCCTTGATGAGCTACGGCGGCTCAGCGATTTTGATGAACCTCGTGGTGATCGCTTTGGTGCTGCGCATCGATTGGGAAAACAAACGCATGATGCGGGGAGGTCGGCTGTGACGAAGACGGCCTTGATCATGGCTGGCGGCACGGGTGGCCACATCTTTCCGGGCTTGGCGGTTGCGCAAGCCTTGCGAGAAGCCAACTGGCAAGTGCATTGGTTGGGCGCGCCCGAGAGCATGGAAGCGCGTTTGGTGCCTCCCCAAGGTTTTGCATTTGAAGCCATTGCCTTTTCAGGTTTGCGCGGCAAAGGCGTGGGGACCTGGTTGCGCTTGCCTTTGAAACTGGGGTCTGCGTTCATGCAAAGCGCCCAGATGTTGCGCCGGGTCAAGCCCGATGTGGTGCTCGGCTTTGGGGGCTACATCTCTTTTCCCGCCGGCTTGATGGCCCGCTTGATGGGCAGGCCCTTGGTCTTGCACGAGCAAAATTCGGTGGCGGGGTTGGCCAACAAACTTTTGGCCAAGTTGGCGCAGCGGGTGCTGACGGCTTTTCCCAAGGCCTTGCCAGGAGCCACTTGGATTGGCAACCCTTTGCGCCAGGCGTTCTTGCAACAGGCTCAGCCCGAGACCCGTTTTGCGGGCCGCACCGGCCGCTTGCGCTTGTTGGTCTTGGGCGGTAGTTTGGGAGCCCAGGCTTTGAACGCCGCCGTGCCGCAAGCCTTAGCGCTGATGCCGGTTGAACTGAGGCCAGAGGTCTTGCACCAAGGCGGCGCCAAACAGATCGACGCCTTGCGTACCCATTACACCCAAGCGGGTTTGTTGGAAAACACCCACCTTGAAACCAGCAGCGCCGCCCCGATCGAGTTGACCCCATTTATTGAAGACACTGCCCGCGCAATGGCTTGGGCCGATGTGGTGGTTTGCCGTTCAGGCGCCAGCACGGTGACCGAATTGGCGGCCGTGGGGGCGCCGGCTTTGTTTGTGCCTTTCCCCCATGCGGTGGATGACCACCAAACCCACAATGCGCAATTTTTAGTCCAGGCGCAGGCGGCTTGGCTCATGCCCCAAGCCGAATTAACCCCCCAGCGCTTGGCCGATTGGCTGAGCGGTCTGGACCGTGAACAGTTGTTGAAACACGCCATGCAAGCCAAGACCTTAGCCAAACCCCACGCCACGGAACAAGTGGTGCAAATCTGTGAAAACCTCGTGAAGGTGGCAGCATGAAGCACGCCATTCGCCACATTCATTTTGTCGGCCTCGGCGGCTCCGGCATGAGCGGCATTGCCGAGGTGTTGTTCAATTTGGGCTACACGATTTCGGGCTCCGACTTGAACGACAGCGCCACCTTGCGCCGATTACAAGATTTGGGAATGCAGGTCTTCGTTGGTCACGACCAAGCCCACGTAGAGGGGGCCGATGCCGTGGTCACCTCGACCGCGGTTCAGGCCGACAACCCCGAAGTGCAAGCGGCCCGCGCCAAACAAATCCCGGTCGTGCCTCGGGCCTTGATGTTGGCCGAGTTGATGCGCTTGAAGCGCGGCATTGCGATTGCCGGTACCCACGGTAAAACCACCACCACCAGTTTGGTCACCAGCGTCTTGGCGGAGGCCGGCCTCGACCCCACTTTCGTGATTGGGGGGCGCCTCAACAGTGTGGGTGCGAATGCCAAGTTGGGCGGTGGTGAGTACATCGTGGTCGAGGCGGATGAGTCCGACGCTTCCTTCTTGAACCTGCTGCCGGTGATGGCAGTGGTGACCAACATCGACGCCGACCACATGGAAACCTATGGCCATGACTTTGCGCGTTTGAAGCAAGCCTTTGTTGATTTCTTGCACCGTATGCCGTTTTATGGCACCGCTATTTTGTGCACCGACGACCCGGCCATCCGCGATATTTTGGAGCAGGTGAATTGCCCCATTACCAGTTACGGCTTCGAAGAATCGGCTCAAGTGCGGGCGGTCAACGTGAAGGCCGTTGGCCCCCAAATGCACTTCACGGTGCAGCGGCGCAACGGCATTCAGTTGCCTGATTTGGACATCGTCCTGAACTTGGCTGGTTTGCACAACGTGCTGAATGCGTTGTCGGCGATTGCCGTGGCCGTCGAATTGGGCATTGAAGACGCTGCTGTGCAGCGCGCTTTGGCGAATTTCAAAGGCGTGGGGCGCCGCTTCCAAAGCTATGGCGATGTGCCCTGTGTGGGCGGCGGACATTTCACCGTCATCGACGACTATGGCCACCATCCCGTTGAAATGGCGGCCACCTTGTCCGCTGCGCGTGGTGCATTTCCGGGTCGGCGATTGGTACTGGCCTTTCAGCCCCACCGATACACCCGCACCCGAGATTGTTTTGAGGACTTTGTCCAAGTGATTGGCCGTGCCGACGCGGTCTATTTGACCGAGGTCTATGCCGCCGGTGAAGCGCCGATTGTGGCGGCCGATGGGCGCGCATTGGCCCGCGCGTTGCGCGTCGCAGGTCAGGTAGAGCCCCAGTTTGTTGCGGCTGTCAGCGACTTGCCAGCGCTGATTGCGCAACAAGCAGAAGCGGGGGATGTGGTGTTGTGCATGGGTGCCGGCACGATCGGTGGATTGCCTGCCAAATTGGTGGCCCTGCGGGATGGTTCGGGACAGGGGGGTGAGGCATGAGCCAAAATTCAGGCATAAATCTTGGGCGAGTGGCCGTGCTGTTCGGCGGCACTTCGGGTGAACGCGAAGTGTCCTTGATGTCGGGTCAAGGCGTGCTTGAAGCCCTGCGCGCACGTGGTGTCGATGCGCATGCGTTTGACCCCGCGACCCAAGCTCTGAGCGATTTGAAGGCCCAAGGGTTTGACCGCTGCTTTATTGCCTTGCACGGCCGTGGCGGTGAGGACGGCACCCTTCAAGGGGCACTTGAATGGCTGGGCATTCCCTACACAGGCTCCGGTGTCGCGGCTTCCAGCGTGGCCATGGACAAAACCATGACCAAAAAATTGTGGGCTTCTGAAGGCATCCCAACGCCCCGTTACCGAACGTTCACTTCACTCGAAGTGCAATCGCTCGATGAAAGCGCTTTGGCCGAATTGGTGACGAATTTGGGCTTGCCACTGATTGTGAAACCACCCCATGAGGGCTCTTCGATTGGCGTGACCAAGGTCAAGGCTTTTGCAGAATTGCGTGCGGCACTGAACTTGGCGGCGCAGCTGGATGACCATGTGTTGTGTGAAGAATTCATCGCCGGCGATGAAGTCACCTGTGCTGTTCTAGGCCAAGGGGTTACTGCCCGAGCTTTGCCCGTGGTGCGGATTGCCGCTCCTGACGGTGCCTACGATTATCAAAACAAATACTTCACCGACAGCGTGCAATACCACTGCCCCAGTGGCTTGCCGGTTGCCGAGGAAGCCGCCCTTCAAAACTGGGTGTTGAAGGCGTTTCGTGCGCTGGGTTGCCGCGGGTGGGGACGCGCTGATGTGATGATTCGCGCCAGCGATCGCCAACCATTCTTGCTCGAGATGAACACCTCGCCGGGGATGACGTCGCACTCCTTGGTGCCGATGTCGGCCAAGGCGGCCGGCATTGATTACCCTGATTTGTGCATGCAGGTGTTGTCACAAGCTGGCCTTGACCGAGGGCCTGGCCAATGAACCGTCGCGCCCACGTTCAGCATGGTTTTGCGCCGAGCCAAACGGGGAGTGGTTCCCGTGCGGGGGCCAGGGCCGAGCCGTTGGCGTGGGACGTGCGTGCGATGCGGCGTTTAACCGCTTTGATGCTGTGGGTCATGTTGGCATTGGCCGTGATCCTCGCGGGTAACTGGCTGCTGAGCAGGCCCCAGTTTTCAATTGGTCAAATTGTGGTGCGCGGTGATGTGAGCCACAACAACGACGTGACCTTGAGGGCCAACGTGGTCCATCAGTTGTCGGGCAATTTCTTCTCGATCAATTTGCGCCAAGCCAAGGCCGCTTTTGAATCGGTGCCTTGGGTACGTCATGCCCAGGTGCGCCGCGGTTTTCCGAATCGTTTGATTGTTAACCTCGAAGAACACAAACCGTTTGCATTCTGGGGCGAGGACGGCGCCTCCACTTTGGTCAATCCGTTTGGCGAGGTGTTTGACGCCAACGTGGGTGAGATTGACCAAGATGAATTGCCTCGCTTGAATGGCCCCGTCGACTTGGCCCCGCAAGTGGTGGATTTGTACCGGCAATTGGGACCCGTCTTGGCGCCGCTGGGCTTTGAGGTGGACGCTTTGGAATTGGACCGCCACGGCGACTGGCATGCCACATTGAATACCGGTGCAGAGCTGGTGTTGGGCTCTGGCAACTTAGACCAAGTGTTGGCAAGAACCCAAGTTTTTTGCGCCACGCTGACCGAGATCAGCGCCCGCTACAACCGGCGCGCAACGGCGCTGGCTTCAGCCGATTTACGACACAACCAGGGCTATGCCTTGCAACTCAAAGGCGTGACCACGCTCAGTAACGAGGCCGCGCCCGCCCTTCCCATTCAACACGACTCTCACTCCCACAGGTGACCCATGGCTAAAGAATACAAAGACCTTGTTGTTGGACTCGATATCGGCACCGCCAAAGTGATGGTGGTGGTGGCCGAAGTCATGCCCGGCGGTGAACTCAAATTGGCCGGCTTCGGCGTGGCACCCAGCAGCGGCTTGAAGCGGGGGGTGGTCGTCAACATCGATGCCACCGTGCAGAGCATTCAACAAGCCTTGCGCGAAGCCGAGTTGATGGCCGATTGCAAAATCACGCGGGTCTACACCGGCATCACCGGCAGTCACATTCGGGGCTTGAACTCCAGCGGCATGGTGGCCGTGAAAGACAAAGAAGTCACCCCCGCCGATGTGGCACGCGTGGTGGAAACCGCCAAGGCCATCAACATTTCGACCGACCAGCGTTTGTTGTTGGTGGAGCCCCAAGAATTTGTCATTGATGGTCAAGATGTGCGCGAACCGATCGGCATGAATGGCCTGCGCTTGGAGGCCAAGGTGCACATCGTGACTGGCGCCCAAAGTGCCGCCGAGAACATTTTGAAATGCGTGCGCCGCTGCGGCCTGGACGTGGAGCAATTGATGCTCAATCCTTTGGCTTCGAGCCTGTCGGTGTTGACCGACGATGAACGTGAATTGGGCGTGGCGGTGGTGGACATCGGCGCCGGAACCACGGATGTGGCGATTTTTACGAATGGCGCGATTCGCCACACGGCGGTGATTCCGATCGCAGGCGATTTGATCACCAGCGACATTGCCATGGCGCTGCGTACCCCGACCAAAGACGCCGAAGAGATCAAAGTGGAAGCCGGTTTTGCCAAGCAACTGCTGACCGACGCCGAGTCACAAGTTGAAGTCCCCGGCTTGGGCGATCGCGGCCCCCGCATGTTGAGCCGCCAAGCGCTGGCGGGGGTGATTGAGCCGCGCGTGGAAGAAATTTTTTCACTGGTGCAACAGGTCATCCGTGAGTCGGGTTATGAAGAAGTGTTGTCCTCGGGCATTGTGCTGACGGGCGGTAGCGCCGTGATGCCCGGCATGATGGAATTGGGCGAAGACATTTTCTTGAAGCCCGTGCGCCGTGGCCTGCCGCAATACAGCGGGGGCCTCGCGGACATGGTGGCCTTGCCGCGTGCCGCCACGGTGATGGGCATGCTCGAAGAAGCCAGGTTGGCACGGGTGCGCGGTTTCAAGGTGGCGCAAAAAAACAGTTCGATGAAGAACGCTTTTGGCCGCTTCAAAGACATTTTGTTGGGGAGCTTTTGAACATGAATGCCCCACACCCAAAGCGTCTCTGGCGCTCTGCGCTTGAAACTTCTTGTTGGCTGGCAAGGGCCAGCCCCCCTCGAGGAGGGCCTTGATTGAAGACCCCTCAGAAAGAATCCAAACACATCAAAGCAACTGCAGTTTCAAGTACCGATTTAAGAAGTTTTAGGAGTTACAAATGACCATCGAAATGATTGAAGTTGAAGAGTTCAACATGGGCACCCAGATCAAGGTGATTGGCGTGGGCGGCGGCGGCGGCAACGCCGTTGAGCACATGATCCAACGCCGCGTTCAAGGGGTTGAATTTGTTTGCGCCAACACCGATGCCCAAGCGTTGAGCCGCAGCGCGGCGCACCGCACCATTCAATTGGGTCAAAGCGGTTTGGGTGCCGGCAGCAAGCCCGACAAAGGCCGCGAAGCCGCTGAATTGGCCGTGGACGACATTCGCGATGCCATCGCTGGCTCGCACATGCTCTTCATCACCGCGGGCATGGGCGGTGGCACCGGTACGGGCGCCGCCCCTGTGATTGCCCGCGTGGCCAAAGAAATGGGCATCTTGACCGTGGGCGTCGTGACCAAGCCTTTCGATTGGGAAGGTCGCCGCCGCATGACGAATGCCGATGATGGCCTGGCAGAACTCGAAGCCAATGTCGACTCGCTGATCGTTGTCTTGAACGAAAAACTGCTCGACGTTTTGGGCGAAGAAATTACCCAAGACGAGGCCTTTGCCCACGCCAACGACGTGCTGAAGAACGCCGTCGGCGGTATCGCTGAAATCATCAACGAGTACGGCGAAGTCAACGTCGACTTTGAGGACGTTCGCACCGTCATGGGCGAACCCGGTAAGGCCATGATGGGCACCGCTGTGGCCAGCGGCCCTGATCGCGCTCGCATCGCTGCTGAACAAGCGGTCGCTTGCCCCTTGCTCGAAGGGGTGGACTTGTCAGGCGCCAAGGGCGTCTTGGTTTTGGTGACGGCCGCCAAGGGCAGCTTGAAGCTGTCTGAGTCGCGCCTGGCCATGACCACCATCAACGCTTACGCTTCGCCCGACGCCCATGTGATTTACGGCGCCGCCTATGACGACACTTTGGGTGACAACATCCGCGTGACCGTGGTCGCCACTGGCCTGAGCAAGCCCGGCATGCGCCGCCCCTCGATTCAGGTGGTTCAAACCCAACGCACCGGTACCTACGATGCCGTCGGCAACGACTTCATGTCGGCGGGTAACGCGGCCCCCAGCGCTCGTTTGGGCGGCTTGGGCGGTGCGAGTCAAGGCACCGCCCAAGCCCCTGCTTCTGCGAATGCCGGTGTGGGTGGCGAGTTTGCGATCCCCAGCGTTTGGCGTCACAACCGCACGAACGCGGCGGCACGTGTTGACGCCATGTCATCCAGCGGCATGGACGACTTGGAAATCCCCGCCTTCCTGCGCAAGCAAGCCGATTGAGGCTTGATTAAAATCGGGGCATGTTGCAGCAAAGAACCTTGAAGTCCATCACCCGAGCGGTCGGGGTGGGCTTGCACAGCGGACAAAGGGTGGAACTCACCCTGCGCCCGGCCCAGCCCGATACGGGCATTGTGTTTCGCCGGGTCGATTTGGCGCAACCGGTGGACATTCCGGTGCGCGCCGAATCCGTCAGCGACACGCGTTTGGCCTCGACGATTTCAGCGGGGAACGCCCGCGTCAACACGATTGAACACCTGATGTCCGCCTGTTCGGGCTTGGGGCTGGACAATTTGTATGTGGACATCACGGCCGAAGAGGTGCCTATTTTGGATGGCTCGTCGGCCTCCTTTGTGTTCTTGCTGCAAAGCGCGGGGATTGAACTGCAAAAAGCCCCCAAACGATTTGTTCGCATTAAACAAGCGATCGAAGTCACCGAAGGCGAGGGCGCCAACCTGAAATGGGCACGCTTGACGCCCTATCACGGCTTCAAGCTGGGCTTTGAAATTGACTTTCACCATCCCGCTGTCGATTCGACCGGGCAAAGCGTGGAGTTCGATTTGGGCTCTGGCAATTACAGCCGCGACATTGCCCGCGCTCGTACCTTTGGCTTCACCCGCGATGTGGAGATGATGCGCAACAACGGCCTGGCCCTTGGCGGCGGCTTGGACAACGCCATCGTCATGGACGACTACAAAGTCTTGAACAGCGACGGCCTGCGTTATGACGACGAGTTCGTGAAGCACAAAATTTTGGACGCCATGGGGGATCTCTATATTTTGGGAAAACCCCTGCTGGCTTCCTACACCGCGTTCCGCTCAGGCCACGCCATGAACAACCGGTTGTTGCGTGCCTTGTTGGACCAACCCGAAGCTTGGGAAATCGTCACTTTCGAAAACGAAAAATTGGCCCCTGCAGGGTTCTTCAAGCCTGTGCTCGCTTGGTGAAAAGGACGTCTGCGTTTTTAATAACTCCGTCCCTTGCGGTACATCGCGTGTTGTTTGCGGTTCAAGGTGCCGGCCTCGGCGAGCTTGGCCATAGACTGACCCACATGGGCGTGGGTGATGGCCATGCCCAAGCCGTCGGCGGCATCGGTGCCAGGCAGACCGGGTAATTGCAGCAGTCGCTTTACCATTTCTTGCACCTGAGACTTCGCGGCGCGGCCATGACCGACCACGGCCTTCTTCATTTGCAGCGCGGTGTATTCGGCCACCGGCAAATCCATCGACACCAAGGCCGTCAGGCAAGCGCCGCGCGCTTGCCCGAGCAACAAGGTGGATTGGGGGTTCACATTGACGAACACAATTTCGACGCAGGCCACGTCGGGTGTGTAGCGGGTGCTCACTTCGCGAATGCCGTCAAAAAGGACTTTGAGGCGACCGGGTAAATCACCCAAAGCCAAGTGCGTGGTTTTGATCGTCCCACTTGCCACGTAGCGCATGCGTGAACCCTCGACGTCGATCACGCCGAATCCGGTGGTCTGCAGCCCAGGGTCAATGCCGAGAATTCTCATGAAAATTTTGAGGGGGTCAATCAGGGCAATCGGGCGTTGGGCATGCGCTCCAGAATGACGCCACTGCGTTGAGCCAAGTAGGCTGATTCAAGGTGTTTTTCAAAGTACTTGGGGCGCGGCAGCATGACGGCCAGCCGCGCGGCTTCGGCTGGGCTGAGTTCTGCGGCTGATTTTTTGAAGTAGTGGCGAGCCGCGGCCTCGGCCCCAAAAACGCCTTCTCCCCACTCCACATGGTTCAAATACAACGTCAGGATGCGCTCTTTGCTCAGACACAACTCCAACCAAGTGGTGACCCAAAGTTCCTCGCCTTTGCGCCATAAATTGCGTTCGCCACTGAAGAATAAATTCTTTGCTAATTGTTGGCTGATGGTCGAGCCGCCCACGATCTTGGGCGCGCGGTGGTGGCCGCCTTGCACACTGCGCTTTTCGTTCTTTTCATTTTTGTCCCAGGCCTGTTGAAGGGCAGTCCAATCGACGCCCCCATGCTGAACAAACCCGTCGTCCTCAGAGGCGATTACCGCCCTTTTGAGCGAGGGCGCTATCTGGTGGGAGGCCCGCCATGCTTGGCTCCAGCGAAGTATTTTGGGACTCGATCCATTTTCTTCTGTTTGCTTTTCCAGCAGCCGAAACATTTCTGAGCGCTCAAATGCGGTGGAGCTGGGGTCAAAGTAAGCCATCAAAGCCACCCGTCCGGCCAAGAACAGTTGCAGCAGCATGAAAGCCACCAGCCACCAACCCAACAACCGCTTCAATGCCTTGAATGTCTTGATTGCTTTCATGGTGAGCCCTTGGTTTGAACCCGGGTTTCCAAGGTTTCATCGCGGGTAAATCGAAAACGCGAGACCACCACAATTTGGTCGGCTTCGCGCCGCATCTCCGGGCTGAATGGCTTGAACGGCGCCGAGGCTTTGGCGATCAGCACCGCCTGACGGTCCAGCACCGGTTGCCCTGAACTGCTTGACAACTCGATGTGGATTAATTGGCCCGAGGCATTCACAGTCAGGGTCAAAATGAGTTCGCCGTAAAGTTTATGGCCGTCTGCTTGTGGGAAATGCTCGGTCCCCATGCGCTCCACTTTGCGACGCAGTTGGTCGTAATAAACCGCATAAATGGACTCTTGTGTGGCGGGGCTGACAAAGCGTTTTTTGGGGCGTGCATTTTCGGTGTTGACGCGTTTTTCGATTTCGGCCAGAAGTTGCAACAGGCGCCGGTGCTTTTCTTCAAGCGCCAAGCGGCTTGGGTCATTTTGACCCAGTCGGGGGTCGATGGCGGGCTGGGTGGCCAATTGCTGGCGGATGTCGCTGAGCATCTGGGCTTGTAAAGCCTCTAAATGGGCCAGTTGTTGACGTTGGTCCTCTAAGGCATCCCCCGTCCGCGTTTGGGTTGAATTCACCAGCGGTGAAGTGGCGCGTCCTGCTTTGGCCTCGCCCCCCCCCTGTAAATTGGCCTGGGCCAAAGCGCTCGCTTTGCTTGGTTTTTGTTTGGATTTCGCGTTGACCAAAATGACCTCCAACGGCGCTTGTTCAAACAAGCGGTCGAAGGTTTTGGGGGCGGCGATTTTCAAGGTCAACAAAGCCCCATGAACGGCCAGCGAAATCAGCAAAGCCAGTTGCAAGGGGGAAAGCCGCCTCAGGCTCATGCGATGGGCGTCTCCAAGGGCGCTTCAGCAGAGACCTCCGTCACATCCACCGCAATCGCAATGGGTCCAGCTGCGGCCTCATCGTCTTCTAATTCGAACTCGAATCCCTCGGCAGTTTCGGCCGCCAATTTGCTGTTGAGGTCGTCTAAGCGTTCGATGACTTGGCCACTCACCTCCAAGCCAATCAGGTCGATGGCCGACAACTTGACCCGAACCTTGTCACCGCGGGTCAGCGGGGCTTGGCCGTTGCCTTGTCCAAAAACGGGCAAGACCAAGGGCAAGTGATCGGCGCGGGCCAAGACACCACCGTTGCCGCCGCTATTGGTACCGCCATGGGTGCCGTCTTTGAACACCGTGACGACCAGCTCGCTCAATCCGTTTTGTTGCAGGTACTGAAGCGTCCAAAAGCGCTCCATGCCCGCTTGGTAACCGTTGTAAGCACTGTAGGCGGCCTCAAACGCGCTGATGATGGAAAACAACTCTGCGCTTTTGGGTTTGAACGGGGCCACCAAGGCCGCTGTTGCACCGTGCTGGACGGCTGCAATGATTTGCCACTGGTTCACCAAGTCGGTGTAGCGGCGCAGCGGCGAGGTGCTCCAAGCATAGGCCGGCACCCCAATCCCCGCGTGCGGCAAAGCCTTGGTCCCCATGCGCACTTTGATGCCAGGGGCCAAGCTGGCTTGGCTGCGGTAAATGCCAGGCAAGCCCAATTCAGACAACCAGACACCCCAATGGCTGTTGGCCAAAATCATGGCTTCAGCGACGATCAAGTCGAGTGGTGCACCGCGTTGGCGCACACCGATGAGCACCGTTTCGTTGCCTTGGGGCTCGGCATGGGGGCGGTCGTCGCCGCCTTCGGGCTTTTGAAGTCGGAAGTTGTAGTCGGGGCGGTTGAAGGTTTCGGGTTTGCCGCGCACCCCTTCGCGCCGTTTTTTAAGGTCTTGCGCCAAACGCCACAAAAAGGCCAAGCGGGCGTGGTCAATGCCATGGGGACCCCCGACTCGGGCATTCGCAGGGTCGGTGCTGACGGCTTCTAGCCAGTCCGGCGTGACCAAGCTGTCTAACTGGTCGTGGCGCAAATTGGCGGCGATGGGTACCCGTTCCAATTTGGTTTCCGTGTGCTGAATGTCCAGTGTGGCTTCGTCAAAAGTCAAATACAACGACACAGCGGGGCAGGCACGGCCTTCGGCCAAGGTGTAGCGTTGTACCACCTCGTCGGGCAGCATGGTGATTTTGTGGCCCGGCATGTAAACCGTTGACAAACGATGGCGCGCGACGGCATCGACCGCACTGTCCGGGGTCAATGCCAAACCGGGCGCGGCGATGTGCACGCCCAAAATCACGCGGCCGGTGCCCAGGCCTTGCAAGGACAAGGCGTCGTCAATCTCCGTGGTTTGAGAATCGTCAATCGAGTAGGCTTGCACGGCCGCCAAGGGCAGTTCCGTGGTGATGTCGGGGGCATTCAGGACGGGAAAGCCGGTGCCTTTGGGGAAGTGGTCAAACAAAAACCGCTTCCAGTGGAATTCATAGGCCGATTCAATGGCGCCGGCTTGACGCAGCAAATCCAGCGGCGCGGTTTGCGTGCTGCGAGCAGCCTCCACCACGGCCTTGTATTCAGGCGCATTTTTGTCGGGCTTGAACAAAATTTTGTAGAGTTGTTCGCGAATCGGCACGGGGCATTCCCCTTGCGCCAAGACGGCTGCCCAGTCAGCAATTTGTTGCACGACTTGCTTTTTCTTTTCAATCGCCGCCAATGCTTGAGCAATCACCTCGGCCGGGGCTTTCTTGAAGCGGCCTTTGCCGGCGCGACGAAAGTAGTGCGGCGCTTCGTGCAAGCGCAACAACGCGCCGGCTTGTTCGGCCACTGTGGCATTGGCGCTGAAATAGTCGCGTGCCAAATCGGCAAAACCAAAATCGTCTTCAGGCGCAAACTCCCAAGCCAATTCCAGCTCAATTCTTTGGGCTTGGCTTTGGGCCTGGGCCATGAACTCGGCGGGACTGGGTTTGTCGAATTTCAACAAAATATTCACGGCCTTGACTTTGAGGCGCTTGCCCGAGTCGAGTTCGATTTGGGCGGAGCTTTCAGCCTCGGACAAAATTTTGCCGGCCAAAAATTTGCCAGCGTCGTCAAACAGTGCGTACATGGGCGCCATTGTCCCACTGTGTTGGCGGGATAATCTGATGGATGAGCTATCACTTCGCACAACCTACCTTTCGGCAGCGATTGGCGCCTTATTGGGAAGGTTTTGACGCCCCACTGGCTTGGGCGGCCTTGGCGCTGGCCTTGGGCGGCTTGTTCACGATGTATTCGGCGGGGTACGACCACGGCACCCGTTTTCCGGACCACGCCCGCAATATTTTGATTGCGGGTGCCTTGTTGTTCAGCGTGGCCCAAATCCCGCCGCACCGCTTGATTCAGTTTGCCGTTCCACTTTACAGCGTCGGCGTGGCCTTGCTGTTGGCGGTGGCTTTGTTTGGCTTGACCAAAAAAGGGGCTCGGCGTTGGTTGAATGTGGGCGTGGTCATTCAGCCCAGCGAGATCATGAAAATTGCCATGCCCTTGATGCTGTCTTGGTGGTTTCAGCGCCAAGAAGGGCATTTGCGTCGCAAAGACTTTGCCATTGCCGCGCTGATTTTGTTGGTGCCCGTTGGCTTGATCGTTCGCCAGCCCGATTTGGGCACCGCCATTTTGGTGCTGGCCGCTGGCTTGGCGGTGCTGTATTTTGCGGGCCTTAATTGGCGCTGGATCGTGCCGCCCTTGGTGCTCGGGGTGCTGGCCTTTGCCGGCCTCATCGTTTGGAGCGACGAGTTGTGCGCAACGGGGGTGCGCTGGCCCCTGCTGCACGACTACCAGCAGCAGCGTGTTTGCACCCTGCTCGACCCCTCGCGAGACCCCTTGGGCAAGGGTTTTCACATCATTCAAGGCATGATTGCCATCGGCTCAGGCGGCCTGTTTGGCAAGGGCTTTATGGCCGGCACCCAGACCCATTTGGAATTCATCCCCGAGCGCACGACCGACTTTATTTTTGCCGCCTTCTCCGAAGAATTCGGCCTTTTTGGTGGGATTTGCTTGATGGTGGGCTATGGTTTTCTGCTGTTGCGGGGCTTGCAAATTGCCCTGAATGCGCCCAATTTGTTCTCGCGCTTGTTGGCCGGCTCGGTGACGATGATTTTTTTCACCTATGCCTTTGTCAACATGGGCATGGTCAGCGGTATTTTGCCGGTGGTGGGCGTGCCTTTGCCCTTTGTGAGCTACGGTGGGACGGCCATGGCCACCCTGGGTTTGGGTTTGGGGATTTTGATGTCGATTGCCAGGTCCAAGCGCTTGGTACCCACTTAAGCCAACCGAAGACAAACCCCCTAGAATCCGAGCATGATTGCACGCGAACCCACACTTGAGCGCCTGGACGTGGCGCGCCAGCTTTTGCTGGAGCCCTTCGGTCTTGATGAAACCCATTTGATGCAGGCCCTGCGTGAAATTCGAGCGCATGCCGTGGACGATGCCGACCTCTATTTCCAATACACCCGCAGCGAGGGCTGGAGTTTGGAAGAGGGCATCGTCAAGACCGGCTCGTTCAGCATCGACCAAGGCGTTGGCGTGCGCGCCGTGAGCGGCGAAAAAACCGCTTTCGCTTACTCCGATGACATTTCCCAGGCCAGCCTGATGGACGCTGCCCGCACGGTGCGCACCATCGCGACCGCTGGTCAAACAGCCCGTGTCAAAACTCCGGCGCGCAAAGTGGCCAAGAGCCGTTCTTTGTACCCCGGCACCGACCCGATTGCCACCCTCGACAGCACGGCCAAAGTCGAGCTGCTCGGCAAAGTCGAAACGCTGGCCCGTGCCAAGGACCCCCGCGTGATTCAAGTCATGGCGGGGTTGGCTGGTGAATACGACGTCGTCTTGGTGGCCCGTGCCGACGGCACTTTGGCGGCGGATGTGCGCCCCTTGGTGCGCTTGTCTGTGACCGTCATTGCCGAACAAAACGGCCGACGTGAGGTGGGCTCCAGCGGCGGCGGCGGTCGCTTTGGCTTGGCCTATTTCAGCGACGCTCAAATTACCCAATACGTGGACGAAGCCGTTCACGCCGCTTTGACCAATCTGGAATCCCGCCCCGCGCCTGCGGGCGAATTGACCGTGGTCTTGGGCCCCGGTTGGCCTGGCGTCTTGCTCCATGAAGCCATTGGCCACGGCTTGGAAGGCGACTTCAACCGCAAAGGGGCCAGCGCCTTCAGCGGCCGCATTGGGCAACGGGTCGCCGCCAAAGGGGTGACCGTGCTGGACGACGGGACCCTGGCCGATCGCCGAGGCTCGCTGAATGTGGACGACGAAGGCCATGCCACTCAGCGCAATGTGTTGATTGAAGACGGCATTTTGCGTGGCTACATTCAAGACGCGACAAATGCCCGACTGATGGGCGTGGCCCCCACCGGCAACGGCCGGCGCGAAAGCTATGCGCATGTGCCCATGCCCCGCATGACCAACACCTACATGTTGGGCGGTGACAAAGACCCTGCCGAAATTGTGGCCAGCATCAAGAAGGGCCTTTATGCGGTGAACTTTGGCGGAGGGCAGGTGGACATTACCTCAGGCAAGTTTGTTTTCTCGGCCAGCGAAGCGTATTGGGTGGAAAACGGCCAAATTCAATACCCCGTCAAGGGGGCCACCTTGGTGGGCAACGGCCCAGACGCCTTGACCCGCATCAGCATGATTGGCAACGACATGCGCTTGGACAGCGGTGTCGGCACTTGCGGCAAAGAAGGCCAGAGCGTGCCGGTGGGGGTGGGGCAACCCACCTTGCGAATCGAAGGCATGACGGTCGGCGGAACGGCTTAAAAGAAGCAGATGAAAAGGATTCGCCTGCTTTGCAATGAAGCCGTCAGAAATATGTGCTAAATTCTCGACCATGACAACCCGTTTGGCTTTTTGGTTTGGTTTTTATTTCTCAGTCCCTGGCGGATGAGAGGACCACGCGCAACAAGCACAAACCCCTTCTCAAAACCGCCGAAGCTGAAAAGCCCGGCGGTTTTTTGTTTTAGCCCCTGTTTATTTTTTTGCAATCAAAAGGAATTCAAATGAGCACCGTGACCCCCAATGCCAACGCCTGGTATGCGCACGTCGAAAAAACCAGCAAAACCGACGACGAACGCATCCAAGAGGTCAACGTGCTCCCACCCCCAGAACATTTAATTCGCTTTTTCCCCATTCACGCCACGCCCGTTGAATCGCTGATCACGCAAACCCGTCAACACATTCACAACATCATGAACGGTCAAGACGATCGTTTGTTGGTGGTGATTGGCCCTTGCTCGATCCACGACCCGGAAGCCGCCTTGGATTACGCCAAACGCTTGAAAGAAGTGCGCGAGTTGTACAAAGACTCGCTCGAAATCGTGATGCGGGTGTACTTTGAAAAACCCCGCACCACGGTCGGCTGGAAAGGGTTGATCAACGACCCCTATTTGGACGGGAGTTTTCGCATTGAAGAGGGCTTGCGCATCGCGCGTCAGTTGCTGATTGAAATCAACCGAATGGGCTTGCCAGCGGGCAGCGAGTTCTTGGATGTGATTTCACCGCAATACATTGCCGACCTCATCAGTTGGGGCGCCATTGGGGCCCGCACGACGGAAAGCCAAGTGCACCGCGAGTTGGCTTCGGGCATTTCAGCGCCAATTGGCTTCAAGAATGGCACCGATGGCAACATCCGCATCGCCACCGATGCGATTCAGGCGGCGGCGCGCGGTCACCACTTTTTGTCGGTTCACAAGAACGGTCAAGTAGCGATTGTGCAAACCAAAGGCAACCCCGATTGCCACGTCATTTTGCGCGGCGGTAAAGCCCCCAACTACGACACTGAGAGCGTGGCTGCTGCTTGCGCCGATTTGACCGCGGCCAAACTCCCAGCCACTTTGATGGTCGATTGCAGCCACGCCAACAGCAGCAAGCAGCATCAAAAACAAATCGACGTGGCCAAGGACATTGCAGCCCAAATCAGCGGCGGATCGCACAGCGTTTTTGGTGTGATGGTGGAGAGCCACCTCAAAGCAGGCGCGCAAAAATTCACCCCTGGTCAAGACAGTGTGGCGGGCTTGGCGTATGGCCAAAGCATTACCGATGCTTGCTTGGATTGGGACGATTCGGCCCAAGTGCTGGCCACCCTGTCCGAGGCGGTATTGGCCCGTCGCCGCCAGAAGGCTTGATCTCAATGACCCTTTAAGTCACGAAAAATTTGGCAGCTACTCTATTGGGGTACCTGTTTG
>Ga0164297_10002267_pt1 | contig 19221 bp, 10 predicted proteins | sample GEODES058metaG_FD_113539 | JGI IMG/M metagenome (GOLD analysis project Ga0164297, IMG submission 113539) | Dystrophic lake water microbial communities from Trout Bog Lake, Wisconsin, USA - GEODES058 metaG | ecosystem: Environmental > Aquatic > Freshwater > Lake | place: USA: Trout Bog Lake... | reverse complement strand
TCACGTACGCCAACACAGAGAGAGCTGCAACGACACCAGGCAGTGTGCTGGAGGCTGTCGCTCCTCCACCAAAGGGCGCGCGGTTCATGCGAGGCTTGGGCAGGACAGAGTGACACGAGTGTGTTTCAGCGACGGGGATGCTTGTGGATTGCCCTCGTCATGTTTGGAAGTCCCGTAGGCCCAATTGTTAGGGGCCTTTGCTTGTCTTCGTCCCCCGCGGAGGGTAGCCTGCCGCCATGCACTGGCCGAAGTCAGCGATGTTGGCAACATGCACCGCTTTCTGCGATCCAGGGCGCGGCCCCGCCAGACAGGGAAGTGCCTCGGCCACGCAATTGGAGCCAGCCAGATGGTCCACAACGCCACGCCACAGGGCGTTGCGCTTCGACAGAAGCTCTGCATTGCCGAGAATATACATGCCGTGGCGCGCTCGGGAGAGCGCAACCACCATGCGATTCTGCACTGACAAGAAGCCGATGTCGCCGCTGGTGTTGCTGCGCACCAGAGACAGCAAGATGACGTCGTTCTCCTCGCCTTGGTACTGGTCCACCGAGCACAACCGTATCTCGTCCAGACCCTGCTCGCCGCCGGCCGCGCGGAACTTCTTGCGCAGCGAGAACAGCTGCCCGCAGTACGTTGTGAGCACAGTCATGCGCGCGGCGGGCACGCCGCTGCGTAGCAGATGCACGGCAAGCGCATGCGTCATGCCTGCCTCGAAGCTGTTGCTTCGACTGCGCGTCTCGGGATCGAACGACTCTGCGTGCGCATGCGAGAAAAACCACAGAGGTGCCGCCATGCCGGGCACCATGGGATACTTCTCCACATCCGGGTGATCATGCAACGCCGGATACACGGGCGTGAGCAGCCGTGCGATGGCTGGCCGCATGCGTCGCTGGCGAGCAAGAGTGACGTGCTCCACGCCGTTGCGAACCAGGCGCTCGAACATGCTCACGTCCAGGTTGTACCGCTTCGCGAGCGCGTACACAGCAGTGCCAGGACGCAGCTGCAGATGGTCTCCGATGAGGATAAGATGCTGCGTTCCTTTGCCGAGTGCCGCCACGATGTGCGCCTCTAGTACCTCTGCAGCCTCTTCAACCACCACCACCTCGCACTCAAGCGCGCCTACTAGCTTCTGGTACTTCGCCAACCCGGTGGTGGTCATCCCAATCACGGCGGCGCCTGCCATCGCAGCAAGCTGATTCGCATCATCTAGCTCTTTGCGCTCGCGCGCCAATCGCTCGTACCGCGTACACGCGTCTGCCAGCTCCGCCGCGGCATCGGTGCACGCCGCCGCCTTCCAGAGCGCGTAGAGACGGGCACGCGCTTTAGGCGACAAGGACCACACATCCTCGGTCGCCAGTAGCGCGGCGTCATCGAGGTGGTTTTCACCGTCTGCCTCACTGTCCTCCTCTTCATCGTCTGCCAGAGTCAGCTTCGCTAAGCTGAGCACCGCAGCAGCTGCGCCGCCTAGCGGAGCATCGTCGTCAAGCATGCGTTCCCGAACAGCGGCATTGATGACGCGACCAGAAGCATCCACATCAAGCGCCTCCTCCTCCTCTTCTTCATCGCTCGCGCCGTCCACATTTGAATTGTCAGCAGACACTGCTCCCCCATGAGCGGCAGTGCGGCCAAAGGCTCCTCCCTTGACCTTCACAGGCTGTGCTATCTGCTTCTTGGCAGTCGGCGGTCCGCTGATCGCGTCCAGGGCTGATTCTTTGGCTGCAAGCGCGTCAGCAGCTGCTTTATGCGCTGTCGCAGCGGCATCCTGCACAGGCTGCAACCAGGTGCGGAGCTTTGCGTCATCAGGCAGGAATGTGCTACCTGGTGGTCCGCCTGCGCGCAAACTAGCGAGTGCCTCCCATCCCGCGACCGACTCCAGCTCCTCCACTGTGACTTCGCGGCTGTTCAGATCCGCAACAAGGTTGCTGATCACCTTCTCCAGGTCGCGCATGCGGCCCATCAACGCTTTCCTCGCCTGGCTCGACACCGCATCCGCGCGTCCAGCTTCAAAGGCACGGTCACGCAGATTGCAACTTGCAAGCCGATCGCTGCGGCTGCGTGCGCCGACTCGAATGATGTTGGGCTCGAAATCAAGGATGCCCTCCAGGAACTGATCCAGCGCATGGTTCGTCATCGTGACCACCAGCAGCGGCTTCGGAGCACCCATGGCAACGCGCGCGCGGTAGTTGTGGAGCAGCGTGTGGACGACTTTCAAGCCGACAAACGTCTTGCCTGTGCCAGGCGGGCCTTGGATGAGTGCCACTTGGCGCGTCAAGGCAAGCTTCACTGCTGCCAGCTGACTGCCGTCCAAGCTGCTTGTCACGCTGCATCCCGGCTCTCCCGGCTGGGGCCAGTCTTGGAGGAGGTGGATCGCGGTGCGACCCGTCTGACGCTCGAGGTCAGGGAAGATCTCGGGCAGGACGTATTTATCAGCTCCCGGGCGGCGCAGGTACGCCGGCGGATCTACTGCCAGCTTGCATCGAAGCAGAGTGTCTGCGAATGGCAGGCCGGCTGGGTCGGAGGCGACGCTCTGCAAGGCGGCGAGCACATGGCGGTAGGCCTCGAAGTAGGTGGCTGCGCTCTCCACCATCGTGTATACTACCCCAGGCGCGAAGCGCGCCTCATGGCCGTCTGGGAAGCGGATGTCAACCAAGCCGCCACGAGAGGAGCACAGCGCTGGGTCGCGGTTGGCGACAGTGGCCCACAACAGACTGCTGCCCTGGAATCCGTCAGCACTGAGAAGCAAGAGGCTGCCGTACATGAGACGCTTACTGCGCTCCCATGACACGCTCGTCCCGGGTGGCAGCTTGAATGAGACGCGGTAGAAGACGCCGTCGCGGCCGCAGTGGAGGCCGACGAGCTGGCAGCTGGGGTACACCCGCACATCTGGGCTGGCCTCGCCGCTGAGATACGCGCGCACGCCGCCTCGCAGTGGGGCTAGGCAGTCCTCACGGAGCAGGCGGAAGTGCGTGTCCAGGTATTGAAGCGCACTGTCGTAGTGGCCATCCACAATGTTGGGGCGCAGCTCCGATGGACCATCGGCAGATGAAAGGATCTCATCCGCGCTCGGAAAGACAGGCATGTGGCGGAAATCCACATGTGAGCTGGGTGTGCCGCCGCTGGGGCTGGAAGCACGAGACGTGTCATCGTCCAGGAGGTCGTCCGGCAACCCAAGGCCTGCAGAGGCTGTATTCAGCGTGCCTTGCCCCGGCGGCTGCGGCTGCGCCTGTGCCACTCGATGCATGATAGTTGCGAGCTGCTCTTCCAGCGCCATTGGCAGGCTCGCGGAGCGCACTGCTGCGCGGAGATTATCCCACGGCAAATGCAAGCCCGCCTCCTCTGGGAAGCGCGTCAGCCACTCATCCAGCACCGCTGCGGCGCACGAAAAGCCATCTGTGCAGACACTAGGTCCACCAGGCGCGGCTGGCATCGCACGCAGGTATGTGCCCAGATTGGATGGGTGGCGAGCGAGTGGGGACTGCAAGACCCGCAGAAGCAACGCATCCGCCTTCTCGCGCATGATGCTTTTGCGCACACCCGGTCCGGCAAGTAGCGCTAGCACACCTCGGATGACGTCATGCGCTAGATTAGTACGGCCGCAGATGTCGTCCAGCGGGCGCGAGAAGTTGGACAGTTTCAGCAACATGCTCCCCGGCGGCTCTTCCGCACGCTTCGCAAGCCAGCCGAGCATGGAGCGCGTGTCGTGGAATGCGGTGTATCCGCCGCTACTGTCACCAGGCTTCACACCTCCGCGGTCGCCATTGCCAGAAGCAGAATGGCAGCCAGCATTGCCATCGCCGCTCGTGGCTTTGCCCTTTTTCTTCGCCTTCTTGTTGTCGTTGCCTGCAGACGCGTCGCTAGCTGAGGCATTGCTACTACCCACTAAGCGAGGTGCCTGCGAGGCGGCAGCCGCGCCAGCACCAGGGAAATGGACGCGCAGAGCCCGATACTCTCCTGACCGGGTCGCATTCGCCTCCACCGCGAATTCAACCTCCGTGCCTGGTGGCAGCACATCTGCAATGGAGCTGTGCACTTTCGGATCGAACATGGAAGCTTGCTCGAAGCGGAAGAAGACGTCTCCATAGCGGGGCGCGCTTGTGCAGCGGATGAATCCGAACGCCTCCTTCAAGGTGATCACGACGCCGGTCTCCAGTGATGACGCGAGGGGCGCACCAGTGAGGCTAGCGCCGTTGCCGCTGTTACCGCGCGGCCCGCCGCCTCGCTGGTGCTGAGTGCCAGGCTGAACACCAGATGCACCAGATGAGGCCGCATTCGCCCGTCCGCCTGAGGCTGTCGCGCTTTTGCTCGGTGCGGCACCTGGCATGGCGGCCCCGAATAGAGTGGCCACCATCTCCGCTCGAGCCGCTTCAGCAGCCAAGTTGGAGCCTGATGCATTTTGTGCGCCGGCGTTGTGCTTTGGTGCGGCAGCGGTGCTGGCGCTTGAACCACCGCCAGAGGCGCCACCTCCCCATTTACCTCCAGGTGCAAATGATGTAGGCGGACCAAACATCGAAGGGCCTCCTCCTCCGGCACCACCACCAGGCTTCAACACTGGCAAGCCGTGTGCAGCACCAGCGGCCTTGCTGCCGGCAGATTTTGATGCATTCGTAGCTGATGATGACAGGTCACTCAGGGAGGTCGATGAAGCTGAGGCCCACATCGGCTTGAAGGACAGCAACTCCGGCGCTGCGACGGCAGCTGCCATGCCTGCTTCAGCCTGCGATACTTCGCTGCCCCCGCCTGTATTGTTGCTAGGTATGAGCTTCACTTTTGCAGCCCGGTACTCGCCCGTCTTGTGGTTCAAGTCCACAGCGAACTCGACAGGGGCACCCACTGCTACCATGGGAGACGTCGTCTGCTGCAGCTGCCCCTGTGATTTAGCGCCTTTGCCTGGCTTGGGCTTGACAACGTCATCCATGCGGAAGTAGACGTCTCCGAATTTCGCATCCGAGGTGCACCCGATGAATCCAAAGTTGTCACGCACAGTTTTGACAACGCCTTCCTCACTACGAATCGGGGAAAACAACAGACGTGATGTCAGTGAAGGATGGCGCATGAGGCAGATGCCGTGCGCACTGCGCACGCAAACGCACCGGGGAGACACGTATTTGGTCTGCTGCTGCTGGTGCTGCCCAGCCGCTCCACCGTCATTGCCACCTTTGCCTTTACGAGCTCCTTGTTTACTGGCACCGTTGCCACGACCGGCTCCAGCGCCGGCCTGCTTCTCTGCAGCGTTGCTTTTACCAGCTACAGGTGCAGGCTTGCTTCCCTGGCCAAAGGATGCGAATGGGTTGATTGCACTACCACCACCTCCAGGCGCCAGTTGCTGTTGTGATGCTTGCCCAGGCGTAAAGGTAACTGGTGCCAAGCCACGTGCGTCTTGGCTGCCGGCACCTGCCATGGTCTCTCCCTCCAACTGTGACCCACTTATGCACGCAGCCTGCAGCGACAAGGCACCGCGACTCGTGTATTTTCACACCCCAGAAGTCAGCCGCGGAGCAGATCAGCGGCTGGTGGTCACGTCGCGAGTCGTTGGGGGATGGTCAGGCTGGTAGTGTCCTTGGTCAATGCCAGGCCGCACACACCGAGCTTGAACGCGTACGCGACAGCCTGAAACGAGCCGGCAGAGCTGTCTGTGTCTCGGCGACACTCGTGTTGAGGAAGATAGCGCCGTGGAGGAGGTGATTTGGGGAGCTGCTAGAAAGCCAGATCAGGACGTCTCCGCGTCACAAGGAAACCATCTGGGACGCTATGTCCGAGCTATATGTTCTCTTCCAGGTCTCAGCCGATGTCGGGGCGCTTGCTCGAACGCGCACAAGGCTAAGCAACCGGCAAGGAGGAGACGCGCAGTCAGCCTAGTGGTCCCGTCCGGTCGGGCAGCTCACGCCCAGTGACTGCTCGCCTTAAAGCAGTCAATCGATACTACCAGGCGCCGCGAGAACGAGTGCGTACAGCAACTGCGTGCTGAGTGGCGGTCAAAGCTTTGGTTGTATGGCGCAGAGCGTCCGTGTAGAGGGTCCCAACGCGAGTCCACAAATGCTCAGCGAATGGCAAGCTGCTTTGGCAAATGAATACTGCCAGAGGCAGCGAGAAAGCGTTGAAAGCGGAGGGAGAGGACAGGTTTCGACTGCCACGCTGTCAACGCTGCGACCAAAGGCCCCGTCCGCGGAACAAGTCTTGGGGCGCTGTGCGCTGTGTAGTCAACATGCGGTCGTCGCGTCATGTCGCGCGCCTAGCGCGTCGGGTGCGTTCATTTCCGGAAAGAGTCTGTTGCTGCCCCCGACTTGCGGGCACCCCGCGGTGCTGGCCTTGTATACAGCGCTCTGCAGGACAGCTGGCGCAGTTCTAGGCGCACTCGCACGATGTCAGCGCCCGCACTGCTGAAACGAACGCGGTTTCTGCTCCCCTATACCTTCTCTGTTCTCTCCAGCCTTCCTCTCACGCGCGCCCGCACCCTCGCTCTGTGCTTCACAGGCCGGTGCCACCGCCACCCGCGACGTGGCCACGCCTGCGGCTCCGGCTGCCGCCACAGCTGCCGCCCCTCCTCCGCCACCCCCTCCCCCCCCGCCCTCGGACAAGGTCACCGTCCCTGTGGACGGCCAGCAGGTGGCTGTGCCCCGCAACATCAGCGTCCTGCAGGTGAGTTGTCGGCACCCACCTGCGCAGCCGCCTGCGCAGTGACGTCGCTGCGTTCGTACGCTTTGCCAAGAGTGTTGTGTTTGCCCTAAACAGTCTCGCCACCACGCGCGCGCTGCGTGTCGCGTTGTGCGGGGCGTTCCTGTCTTTCACGCACGTCTTCTGACTCGCTACGTGCTGCTGTGTCCCGCAGGCGTGTGAAGCTGCAGGCGTGGACGTGCCTCGTTTCTGCTACCATAGCCGGCTGAGCATTGCAGGCAACTGCCGCATGTGCCTCGTCGAGGTGGTCAAGGCCCCCAAGCCGGTGGCCAGCTGCGCCATGCCTGTGGCCCCGGGGATGGAGATCAAGACGACGACGCCGATGGTGAAGAAGGCTCGGGAAGGCGTCATGGAATTCCTGCTCATCAACCACCCCCTGGACTGCCCCATCTGCGACCAGGGCGGCGAGTGCGACCTCCAAGACCAGGCCTTCGTCTATGGCTCAGACCGAAGCCGCTTCCTGGAGCAGAAGCGCAGCGTAGAGGACAAAGACCTAGGACCCCTGGTGAAGACGGTCATGACGCGGTGCATCCACTGCACGCGCTGCGTGCGCTTCGCCAAGGAAATCGCGGGCGTGGAAGACCTCGGCGTGACGGGACGAGGCAACGCGAGCGAAATTGGAACGTACGTCGGACGAGTCATGACCAGCGAGCTGAGCGGCAACGTCATCGACATCTGCCCTGTCGGCGCACTCACCAGCAAGCCGTTCGCGTTCGCGGCACGCTCATGGGAGCTCAAGTCCACAGAGACGGTGGACGTGCATGACGCGCTGGGCAGCGCTGTGCGTGTGGACGCTCGGGGGACAGAAGTCATGCGTGTAACTCCCCGCCTCAATGAGGCTGTCAACGAGGAGTGGCTGGGTGACAAGAGCCGCTTCTCGTATGATGGCTTGAAGCGCCAGCGGCTGGCTCAGCCCATGGTGCGCCAGGCCGGCGCGAATCTGGAGGTTACCACCTGGGAGGCCGCCCTCTCGGCAGCAGCAGACATTCTGAGGTCCACCCCGCCAGCGCGCATCGCTGCCATTGCTGGCAAGCTGGCCGATGCGGAGAGCATCGTGAGCACGAAGGACCTCATGGCGCGCCTGGGAGTCACCAACCTCATGTGCGAGGGCTACGCCCCGGACCTTAGTGCAGACCTGCGTAGTGGCTACCTCTTCAACACCTCCATCGCTGGTGTTGAGGACGCAGACCTCATCCTGCTGGTGGGCACCAACCCGCGAGTGGAGGCGCCGGTGCTGAACGCCCGTCTGCGTCGGGCCGCTATCGCAGGGTTCGTTCCCATCGCAGTGCTTGGCCCTAAGGCGGATCTGACGTACCCATACACGTACCTCGGCGACGCCTCTGCGACCGTGGCAGAGCTTGCGTCTGGCAAGCACGCGTTCGCAGCTCAGCTGAAGGCTGCAAAGAAGCCACTCCTACTGGTTGGTGCAGACCTTCTGCGTCGCGCTGACCGCGACGCTCTGCTGGCACAGCTGCACGCGCTTGCTGATGCAACTGGCGTAGTCAAGCCTGCCGAGGGCGCTGCCACCGCATGGAACGGCTTCAACGTGCTGCACGATGCCGGAGGTCGTGTCGCTGCCCTTGACCTCGGCTTTGTGCGTAGCCCTGGCGCTGGTTCCGCTGGCGCCCCGCAAGCCGTCTTCCTCCTCGGCGCCGATGAGTTCACAGCTGCGCAGGTGCCGCCGGGTGCCAAGGTGATTTACCTGGGGAGCCATGGCGATGCTGGTGCTACCCGGGCAGATGTTATCCTTCCTGGAGCTGCATACACGGAGAAGCCGGGCACGTATGTCAACACCGAGGGCCGCACGCAGCGCGCTTTCGCGGCAGTCCACCCGCCAGGCAACGCGCGCGACGATTGGAAGATTGTTCGCGCATTGTCAGAGATGGTCCTGCCTGAACAGAGCTGCCTGCCGTACAGCACGCTTGCAGGTGTGCGTGCTCGCCTTGCGGAGGTGGCACCTTCGCTTGCGAGGCCGGAGGAGGTTCAGCCGGCGCTGTGGCTGAACGGTGCTGCATACGCCCACAAGGCTGCTGATGCAGCGAAGGCGCCTGTTGCGGGGCCGCTGCGCAGCATAGTGGACAACTACTACATGACCGATCCGATTAGTCGCGCTAGCGCTGTGATGGCGCGCGCGACTGCAGCGAAGCGCGCGGCCTTGGAGAAGCGATGAGTGATGAAGACCAGGCAAATGGTTCAATGCCCAGCCAGCCTCATTCTTACTTGAGTCAAAAGTTGTAATCTTCGAGGTGTCCTTCCGCCTTGCGCAGCCGCGCTTTGGTGTCAGCCAGTTGTTGCTTCAGCTCGAGGATGCGCTCCTGGAGGTGCTCCACCTCTGCCGCATTTGTGTGCTGTGCTTCCTCCCATAACTTCATGATTTGATCCATCTCAGCACGTAGCTTGGTCTCCTGCGCTCGCCGCGCATCCTCAGCATCCCCAATACGCGCGTGCGCGGCGTCCAGCTGCTTCCGGAGGTCAGTCACCTCAGCGGCTGCCTCACTGCGTGCGTCCCCAGCCGCGGACTCCCACAAGCCAAGCACCTCCTGCAGCTGCGTCTCCATCTCGCCTGCAGAATAAGGGCAAAAGTGTCAGGACACGGGGGCGAGGGCGGGTTCAGACACGCACAGAGCTCTCAGGCCCAACGTACGGTTCACCTCCTGCTCCTTCTTCAACTGCGCTTTCAGCTCGTCTGCATCCTTCTGGAACGAGCGCCGGTACTCGTCTGTAGGTGGGGGGTGTGAGCTGCGAGAAGGCGCAGGGTGCTGTGGGACCCTCACAGCCGGATGGGAAGGAACGCACCAACGACAAAGTCTCTTTCGGCGAGCAGCTTGTGTATCTGCACGTCTTTGTCTGCCGCGCTCTGTCGTTCCGCGTGTAAGGAGGCCTTCAAGCTGTCGATGACCTCCTTTAACTGGTCCACTCTGTCCTGTAGACTCCCTGATCCGCCGCTCGCACCAGCCCCTGGGTCGCTTGCCGGTATGCTGTGCGCCCCAGACGGCGCACTGTCTCCCACCGGCACGTCGTCGTCGCTGTCGCCCTGCACGAGCCCCTCAGCGAGCGCAGGCCTCTGCGCAGGGGGAACAACAGGTGCATCGTCCCCGCTAGCCTTGCTCTTAGCGGCTGCCTTCGCAGCCCTGCGCTCCACCTCCTCCGCACTCAGCTGCTCCTCCTCGTCAGACATAGCTCTAGCGAAGCACGGTGCTCTTTTCTGGCTTCTGCTGCCACGTCACCTTCGCTCCAGCGCTCGTCCGCGTCCCGCCCCTCGCACGGTCGCCATGCCATTGCCTCACACGCACACGTAGTCCACGATGTTGACGTACAGCAAGGCGTTCCATGGCCTGCCTCTGCTTTTCAGAGGCTTCCTGTCAGGCGGGAGCACCGTGAGCCGGGTGCTCCTCTTTCCTTTGCTGTCAACGGTGGAAACCATCGTGCTGTTCCACTACCTCTGCACTGGCAGCGCGAGCTTCGCCAAGAGCTTCGTGTCCCTGGTCATTGGCACTCGAGACGAGAACGGGGCTGTCATTCAGCCCAAGTCATGCAACGACGGGCGCTGGTTCTTGAGTCCAATGCCGTACTCCATCTTCACCAGCTTCCTTGGCTTCGTCATCGTGTTCAGGTGCAACCACAGCCTCACACGCTACTGGGAGGCTCGCAGTGCCATGCAGCTGGCCAGCAACCGGTGGGCAGAAGCGTGCATGCAGCTCATCCTTTTGGACGAGGGCATTAGCGGGGAAGCTGTGAGCGACGCGTCGCTTGCGTTCCGCCAGCGCCTCATCCACTTGTTTAGTCTTCTCAACGCAGTGGCAAGCAACTATCTGCGCGACGGGCTGGACCTGAGGAGGCACTACCGCCGCTACTCCAACCCCATGCTACGAAAAGTGAAGCCTGCTGCAGAGCCCAAGGCTGGTGCTGACGCCCAGAGCTGGTTCCCTGACGTCCTGAATGTTCGTGGATACGGTGGCGGGCAGAACAACGTGGTGCTCATCACTCAGAACCTGCAGGCGCACGAGCACACTTTTAGACGGAGCCATCCGCTGCACAACTTCTTCAGCTACACGTGGGGGCCGCAGGCAAACCGTCTGTGCTGCGAAGCATTGCCGATGCCTGTCATCGGCGGCATCAGCGAGTCGGAGATCTCCGCCCTGGAGGTGACCCCGGAGAGGGTGCGTCTTGTCGTGTGCTGGATCCACCGTGCGGTGATGGCACGTTCATCATCCGAGCTCGGTTTTCTCGTGCCCAAGCGGCCTTCGGATGGAAGCTTCCCGTCGCCCATGTCGCACATGGGCCGCTGCTTGTCGCTCCTGGGTGATGGCATGAATGCGTGGAGCCAAGCGCGGAAGGTGGCCGACACCCCGTTTCCGTTCCCGCACGCGCATCTCGTGGCCATTGCGTTGGTCATCTTCGCATTCAGCTGCCCCATCGTCATGGTCTCATGGTCTGGTTCGCTGTGGACTGCCGTGTTGATGAACGCGCTTGCGGTAAGCTCTTTCTGGAGCCTGAACGAGGTTTCTGTTGACATGGAAGATCCGTTCATCGGCCCACCGAATAACATCTGCTTGGCGCGATTGCAGGCTGCATTCCATGAGGAGATAAGTTGCTATGCCGCACAGTACATCATCCCCATGGCCGGCGACGTGCAGGCCTCCGAAAAATCTGTGCACCCTGCAAGCCCATCTCGACTGTCACAAGTGGCGGCAGACGTGACGACAAACGGGGAGAAGAAGGATGAGAAGCCGACGTCCGAGGAGCCGCCGGTGCTCCAGCCGAATGAACTGGACTCCCAATCGGCCATCGCGGCCAGCTTCTCGCGCACCGCTGCTGGCGCTGGCAGCGATATGCATGCTGTGCTTTCGGGCTCTGTGTACAGTCAAATCTACCGGCATATGCTGCCCATCGTCGCCAAAGCAGGGTCAGAGGAGGAGTCTGGTGGAACGGTGGAGGAGATGGAGCCACCGGAGAGTCCGCGCCAAGCCTACACACGGTTTTATGCTTGATATTCATTATTATTTATGCCTGATGCTGTCAACGCCGTCAATCACAACCGTCAACCGCGCACTGAAGTTGAGCAAAGTGTGTCCGCGTTGGCGGCCCCGCCTCTGACACATTTCAATCGCCCTCGCAGGGCCTTGTGAAGCCCCTGCATCTTCGGATGTCTGCGCTGGACAATGCGCACCTGCGGAGCTCCAGCAACAAAGCTGTGAAGCGTCTTCTCCAAGAGTGCAAGGAGCTGAACGACGAGCAGAGCCGCGACTTCACGTGCGAGCCCCTAGAGGTGAGTGCCATCTACACGATAAGCGCGTGAGCATGTGACGCCGTACTATCCGTTGCCCCGGGGTGTGAGGGCCTTTGTCAACAGCGACAGGCATGCGCATTCCTTCTGACGCCCACTGCTCCCCCTGCGTGCGTAGGACGACATCTTCGAGTGGCACTTCGCACTACGGGGACCGCCAGACACAGAGTTCGAGGTGTGTGCCTGTGTGCGCTCAAGCGCGAGGGCTTGTGTAGTGGCGCCTTATCAGTGACACGGCAGGCACTTGTCGCCCGCGTCTGAGCTCTCGCCGCCCTCGGCACTGCCTTTTCCAGGGCGGCATCTATCACGGTCGCATCGTCTTGCCTCCAGAGTACCCGTTCAAGCCGCCTGCGTTCAGCTTCTTGACAGTGCGTCCCTCTTGTGCTTTTCTCGTTCTCCAAAACGACCGGCTGACGACCGGCTCACCTCTGTGCAGCCGAATGGTCGGTTCGAGGTGAACACCAAGATCTGTCTCAGCATCTCCGCGTACCACCCGGAGCACTGGCAACCGAGCTGGAGCATCCGCACCGCCCTGGTCGCCCTTGCCGCGTTCTTCCCCACCACTGGCGACGGTGCCATCGGCGCGCTAGCGTATAGCAAAGAAGAACGCAAGGCCCTGGCAGCTGCGTCAAGACTGAATCCGCCGACAGGGGGCCAGAGTGAAGCACGGGCGGCGGTAACCCGGGCGGTGCATGAACGCATGCTTGCTGCAGAGCGCAGCGGCAGTAGCAAGTTCAGCGAAGACGCAGTTATTGCCTCGGCAGCAGCTTCGATAACGCGGAAAGCCATCGCAGCCGTTGTTGCGTCACAGAAGGACATCAGCTTGAGCTCAGCAGCGATGTCTAGTAGCATCAGTACTCCGGTGTTGACGCCTGCATCTCTTGGAATTCACGCGGCCAGCTCTACAGACGGTGGAACACCGCCACCGCATGTGACAAGGGGTGCTGGCGCTGTGGGGGATGCATCGCCTGTGCCGACGCTGCAGGCAGCAGCGTTGCAGAGCGCAGCACGACAGCAACAGCAGCAGCGGTCGGCGCAGATGCGCAAGAAATCGAATGCGCCGGACGACAAGCATCTCGTTGTGCTTGCTGTTGTTCTGGGGGCCATCTGGCTGTGGCTCCTCGCGCGCCGCATGTTGGGAACGTTCACACGCAACGCCGCTTGGGACGACGGACAAAGTGCTGACCTTGGCCTCTGATGTGTCCTTCATTCAAAGACTGAGCGGTACCTCTCATCCGCGTCTTGTCCTTGTGTGAGTGGCACCACCCCGATGCTGTACTCCCACGGCCCCGGCGGATGGATGAGGAATGCATCATGGACGCTGCGCGACCAGGAGTCATCCCCGCCGAGGCCTTGCTGTCGATGGTCCCAATGCACAAACACAGCATCCTCTGGCTGCAAGTCGTACTCATGCGCAGCACGAGTCAGCTGATCTACACTGTACCGGCTAGCGCTCATCTGCGCGGGCGGTGAACCCGACACAGAGGCAAGCAACACGCCAGGGCCATCTGTGCTGGTTCGGCATGCGGCCCATCTCACATCGCTACGTCCGCCGCACTCGGACGGGTAGAGGTACGGAACGTGCATGTCTTCTGCACTGGACGCATGCTGGTCCACGAACGCCGATGCGCATCTATCCGCGTAATTCTCGTGTGGCCCTCGCCCCAGCCAAGCGATGCTCTGTCCAAGCGCTGCAGACAGAGTGAATGCAGCGCCGACTCGAGGCAGTGGCGGCAGTGAGGTATGGGCATTAACGCGCATGGTGATGCGCATGCCGTCGCCTGTGATGGACAGCTCTTCTTGCACATCAATGCCAGGCAACGCAGCCATTCCATCGGGCCGCAGGTTCCAACCCCGCGCCACGATGCATTCCGTGTCCGACACCTCGCGCACTTCAAACTGTGAAGATCCGCATGGGCGTAGGCGATGCAAACCCGCGCGGCGCCAGGCTTCGGCGTATGAACCTCCGCCGCCGCCCTCGTCATTGTCTGTTGGAGCCCGCCAGAAGCACGGCACTCCACCGCACTGAATCAACACTGACGACGCATCATCTGCAGTGCGGCTCATGCAGAAGCCAGGTGTGTTGCGAGGCACAGTCAGCTGAAAGGCTGCCGTTGTGACAGTTGCGCCATTGCTATCCACCCGAACATGCACTGGCTCAGTTGCGGACACTAGTGCGCGCTTGCGATCTGCAACAGGCTGGGGCACGCCAAGAGGCAGCTGAAGGCGCGAAACGACATGGCCGCGTGCTGCCCAGGACTCATCCTTCTCCAATGTCTGCGTGATGTCAAGCCACGCAGAAGCGCCGCGTCTGGCTACAGCGGCCAGCTGCGACGCGTTCGGTAGCCCGCAGTCTGCCCAGGCGATATTCATGGCGCCATTCGCCGGGAGAGGCGCCAGAAAGGTGACCGTGCCAGTGGAAACAGTCATGCCATCGCAATGAGCTCGCCATGCAATGCGTGTGCGTAACAGCGTCTCCTCCGGCATATTGTTCACAACCTCGTAGTCTCCCTCCGGCAGCAGGGCCACCATCGCGCGAAAGCTGTACCGATTCAACACGCAGAGCTGCTTCTCGCCAGTTGCAGCATCTACGCACACCTTCACATCCAGCGGCTGCTGTAAGAAAGCAGCCTCCTTGGTGCTCGGATGCGGCGTGCGGTCTGGCCAGTTTAAGCCATTGATACAAAACTGCTGGTCTGTCGGAGAGTCACCGAAGTCCCCGCCATATGCGAAACCGGGCTTCCCAGTCACCGGGTGGCGTGTGCGGATGCCCTGGTCCACCCAGTCCCAGATGAAGCCGCCTTGCAGCGCTCCGTGGGTCCAGAACGCGTCCCAGTAGGTGCTCAGACTGCCGCTGGAGTTGCCCATCGCGTGGCTGTACTCACACAGGATCACCGGTCGGCGCTCCTGCGGATCAGATGCATCCACGCTGATTTCCGGCACGCGGGAGTACATGGGGCATACCACGTCGGTCACATCCGTGCGTGCGTGGCCGCCCTCGTAGTGCACAGGCCGGCTCGCGTCTGTGGAATGCGTCCAGGCAGCCATGGCCTCATGCGCAGTGCCACATCCGGACTCATTGCCGAGTGACCACATGATGATGCACGCGTGGTTGCGGTCACGGAGCACCATGCGCGTCATGCGCTCCATAAACGCGTGCCGCCAAGTGGGCAGATTTGCGAGATACGCCATCGGGTAGCCGTAGCGCTGGAAGTGGTGCGTCTCTACGTTGGCCTCGTCCATGACATACAGCCCATACTCATCGCACAGCTCATACCACCGCCCAGCATTCGGGTAGTGGCTACATCGCACAGCGTTGAAGTTGAAGCGCTTCATGGCGACGATGTCCGCCACCATGGTGGCCTCGTCCACTGTATGTCCCCCATCTGGACTCCACTCGTGCCGGTTGACGCCCGCGATGGTGACAGGCACGCCGTTGACACGCAGTCGCTTCCCGGAGATGCGCACATCTCGCATGCCGACGCGGCAGGCTTCCACGCCGAGGGACACGTCGTCCTCTGGGCGACTGAGCTCAAGCGTGAGCGTGTACAGGAACGGCGTCTCTGCACTCCACAGCATCACTGGTGGCGGGACGTCCAACATCAAGGTTGCGGTTCCGTGGACTATGCGCGAGGCCACTGTGTCGAAATCACCACCAAGGCCTTCAGCCGGCGGTGCAGTAGATGGTGCAACAGGCGCAAGCGCAGTTGACGCCACCGCGTCGCCAGTAGGTGAGTGCAGACGCCCTTGCACGACACAAGCAGTTGGCGATGTAGTGCCAGGCGCGCGCAAGGCGCACACACGGACAGTGACCTCCACCCGCCCACCTGATTGTGACACTGCAAGCGACATCTCCTTGCTCGCCGGCGTGCCGCCACGCACTCGATCCGGGTAGATAGAGTCATGGCTGATGGCTATGCGTGTGTTGACGCTGTAGTCTGCGATCCACGTGGAGCTGAACAGCGACAAGTGCACGTTGCGGAACAAGCCAGAAAGGCGCCACATGTCTTGGTCTTCGAGGTATGAGCCATCGCTCCAGCGCATGACTTGGATTGCCAGCAGGTTGGTTCCAGGGACACACACGTCCGTGGCGTCGAACTCCGCAGGCAGGCGGCTGTCCTGCGTGTAGCCCACCATCTGGCCGTTGATGTGCACGACAGCAGCAGAGTCCACGCCCTCGAGGCACAGCACGAGTCGCTTCGAGGAGTGGCACCAGGCAGGAGGCAGATCGAAGTGGCGGCGGTAGCATCCCGTCGGATTAGGCGCCTCATTGGGATCAGCTGCACTCGTCCACGTGTATGACACGCCATGCTCGCTCGTTCCGCGCTTAGAAGCAGCCCAGGTGCCGCGGCGCTCCGCCACTGGGGGATTACAGGCAAAAGGGTAGATGAAGTTCGAGTAAACGGGCTTATCGAAGCCGTGCATCTGCCAATTAGATGGCACAGGTATGCAGCCCCAGGCGCTGTCGTCGTATCGCGGCTGCACAAAGTCCGGGTCTACATGGTCAGGTGAAGGCACAAGCAGGAAACGCCATTCCGTGTCCGAACTCAGCATCACCCGGTCCAGTGGCGCATGTGCGGATGATGCAGCTTTCTCGCCTGCAGCGCCTCCACCCGCGCGCCAGAATGCAAGCGCCTGCTCTTGTGACATAAAACCATACAGAGGACTGTGCATGGGCAGCCGGTTGCGAGACGTGACGCGCTCGTCAGTCCAGTCCCGGCGCCATTTCAGCTGAGAGCTCACGTCTGGCTTCTCGCGCTGCCACAGTCTGCAGGCTGTGAGGTCGTAAGAAAAGTCCAGTGCTTTACGCAGAGGCTGGTTCGTCAGCGCTGCCCGAGGGTGCTTGTCTGTGACTCGACTGTACACGAAGTCGCACACACGCCATAGAGCTTCCGCGATAGGCGCGCACAGAGCTGCGCCCATGGGTGTGCGGGAGGGCGCGTTGAAGCTGGATGACAAGTCCAAGACCAAGGGAGAAGTCCCCAAGACCAAGACGACCGGTGGATTTCCAAATGAGCGCCCCACTCCTTGGCAATGACTCACATCGGTGTTGCCAAGCTTGTGCAACTGCCCTGGCGGCGGGCGCAAACAGGGCAGCTACGTCATCGCACTTTTCACACCGCCTCTCACCCTCGCGCAGCCGCTTTCGCTGTGCGCTGCAGCGCGGCTTCCGTGAGGGACAGAGCCCTGCGGGCGCTGTGTGCCCTGACTGTGTGCGCGAAGCACTGACGAACAGGAAGTCAGCGCAATGTCGACGGCCTTCGGCATCCGCGATGCCATCCTGTCTGGCGCATGGGCACAAGCTACAGAGATGCTGGCGAAAGACCCGTCGTGCACGAGGCAGATGGACGCCGCTGGCAACCTGCCTCTCCACGCGGCCCTCGTCTGCCGTGCCCCAGAGGAAACAGTCGCAGCGCTGCTCGCCGCCGACGCGTCTGCCGCGAGCGAGAAGAATGGCGGCGGGACAGGCAACTTGCCGCTGCATCTCGCCGTCTCTCACGCGGCGTCAGCTCGAGTAGTCAACCGCCTTCTTGCTGCCCACCCCGGTGGCGCGTCCACACGCAACGGCGCAGGCGTCCTGCCGTTGCACCTTGCACTCGCACGCCGCGTCCCTGGAGACGTGGTTGCAGCGCTGCTCCGCGTGCACCCAGCGGGTGCGAGGGAACCACTGCCGACGGCAGGGGGATCAGCTCCTGGGCTGCCGCCCCTGCGTGCCGCTCTGCTGGCGGCGTCGCCGCACGACGCGGTGACTGCTCTGCTAGCCGCATACCCAGCTGCAGCTGCAGAGCGCAGCGCTCGTGGAGGCACACCTCTTCACCTGGCCTGCGTGCTGAACTCCCCACCACCGATCGTCTCTGCGCTTGTGGCCGCGTTTCCGGGCGCAACGAGCGCTAAAACGGCGCCGCTAAGCATGACGCCGCTCCATGTGGCATGCGTCCAGCGCTGTGGGGCGCCTGTCATCACAGCACTGCTTGCTGCTGACACTGGCCCCGCGTCCGAGCCTGACGCCTCGGGCGCACTGCCGCTGCACTGGAGCATTGCTAAGCGCGCGCCACTGGATGTGGTTGCGCCCCTGTTGGCAGCATACCCGGCCGCTGCTCGAGCTGTGGATAGCAAAGGAGCCACACCGCTACACATCGCCATCGCCCGGGGCATCTCTACTGATTGCATCACCGCGCTTGTGAATGCCGCCCCAGATGCGCTCACTGTGCGTGATGCTGCCAAGTACACGCCTGCAGATGTGGCCAGGACCATGGGTGCCAGCCCTGCAGTCATGTCCTTGCTCACGCCACGCAGCAACTCATCATCAGTTGCTGCTGTTGCTGCGTCTACGACTACGCCAATGGCACCGCATACGCCTGTTGCAGCGGTGCCTCCCCCCGCTGCCGCTGGTGGTGGAGGCGCAGCCTTGATTGCAGCCATCCGGTCACGCTCTCCTTCAGACACAGTCATCTCCTTGCTACGCTCATCACCTGGATCTGCCGAATACGTGGACCCTGGTGATGGATGCTTACCCATCCACGTTGCGGTGGCATACGGCGCCCCGCTGGCTGTTGTTGTCGCCCTCCTGGCAGCGCACGGCCGCGGCGCTTCCACCCGTGATGCAGCTGGACGCATGCCCCTTCATTACGGTGCCGAGGCTGGCGCTCCGCTGCCGGTGGTGTCCGCCTTGCTGGCTGCACATCCTGGGGCAGCTGGGGAGAAGGACCTTCAAGGCAAGCTCCCTGTGCGGCTCGCCTTGGAGAAACGAGTTGCAGAGGATGTTGTCGCAGCGCTGCTGGACGCCGCTGAAGCGCTTTACAGGCCTCAGGCTGCCACGCGCTGAGACAGACCCCAAACGCTGTGACGCTGCGTACAAGTGCCGTCCCTTCGGGGACAGGTGTATCATGCGTAAAGCACGACGTCTCATCTGCGCCTGCTTTCTCGTGCTCGCGCTTGCTCAGAGCGCCACAGCGCAGTTGCTTCGCGGCTGGACGAAGAGTGGGCAAGAACACAGGGCTGTCAGCAACGACGATAGCCTCGCTCCTGGCGGGTGTGTCACTGCAGACACCTATGACAGCGCGTGGTGTCGCACCGCTGTTGCACTGCCTTCGCCCTGACACAGACTTGCACCCCTGTCAGCTGCCGGAATACCGTCCAGGGCGCCGTGTTGGTGGCAGACGACGCAGGCCGTGTGTGCACATGGGACGGCACGAATAGCAGCGGCTGCTGTGCTACAGAGGCCCTGGAGCCGTGTGCCGGCTGCGACCAGGTAGGAGGAG
>Ga0164297_10002266_pt1 | contig 19222 bp, 27 predicted proteins | sample GEODES058metaG_FD_113539 | JGI IMG/M metagenome (GOLD analysis project Ga0164297, IMG submission 113539) | Dystrophic lake water microbial communities from Trout Bog Lake, Wisconsin, USA - GEODES058 metaG | ecosystem: Environmental > Aquatic > Freshwater > Lake | place: USA: Trout Bog Lake... | reverse complement strand
TAACTCTTTTTATTAAATTCTTTTTTCTTTTTATTGTTTAAAGGTACTTGATTTAGTATTAAAGTAACTTCTTCCAGTGTTTCTAATACTTCCCAGGTACCGTGCGGTGGGCAATGAATAAACTATCACTTCTATTTGGATTAAAAATGGTTGTCTGGTTTGAACTTTAACCATTCGAGATATTTATCTTGTATTCTCTTAACGATCATAGTTTCTTCAAAATTGTCTATTATGTATTGTCGTGAATTTTCGCCTAAAGTCAAGCGTTTTTGTTTGTTTAATACTAATTCTTTTAATCGATTATAGTATTCATTATAATCCGTACATACAAAACCGTTTACACCAACTGTATCCACCTGACCGTTATATCCAGCTCTATGAGTTATGCAAGGTAAAGCATATGACATAGCTGTTGATAGGGCAATAGAATGTACCTCTCCATCGCTACGATAATGACAGAATATGTCTAGATTTCTATGAAATAAATCTAGAGCTTTATCATTATTAGTAGCTTCTATAAAAATAACATTGTTGATATTATTAGTTTTAACGAAACTGGTTGTATGCGAACAGGGCGAGACTATTAAATAGTAAACATTACTAAATTGGCTTTCCTGTTGTAATAATTTGAAAGCCTGTAAGGCAATAGGGTCAAAGTTGTCTGCTCTACCAACTCTACCTAGTACAATAGCATCAACAGGAATGTTAAGTTTTTGTCTATATGTTGTGTCTTTACTGATATCAGACGGTATACTAATAGGGTTAGGTATCAGTACATCAGCACCACCTCTAGACTCATAAACAACAGGTGCAATAGAAATAGACTTATCAAGATACTGCGACGTATCTTTAAACCCAAATATATTTGTTTCTACCTGTAATTTAGCTAATCTATCTGTAAACGGCCATTCATAATAACCGGAGCGTGCAAAGTGAATAATATCAAACTTATTCGCTAATGCTATTTCTTTAAAATTAGTTAACACTGGTGTATAACCAGTATCGGGACCGCTTTTATCTATACTTCTTTGAAATGGTATTAAGCGATCTTTACCGAACTTTTCCATTACCACTTTTAATCTATTATTAGCATTAGGATTATCCCAATACATAATATATGGATCAAAAATAGTTCTATCAAGATTTTGCATTATCTTTTCGTGTGAACGCCAGGTGCCAGCAAAATCTACAGAGTGAGAGTATAGACAAATCTTTATCATTACTCTATATTATATAAGTTTTCTAAGAATAGCAATAGAAAAGTCAAAAGCATTATTAGCTTCTTCAGCTAAATCTGGTGTTGCTGCTTCTCTAATTTTTAAAATTAGACCTCTTACATCATCAAATCTAAACCATTTAGCACCGCCAGGTACTTTATTTTTAAGTGTTTGACCACCAAATAAATCCCCCATATGTCTAACATAAACGTGTGACATTACCTTTTTAGGGTCGGCGAGCTCGTTTAAATAGTTTACATATGTAATGGTTTCAGGTAAAAGAGGAAAAGTACTAATTGATAATTCGTCTTCTAGTTCTTTTCTATCTTCTTTAATTCTAGCTGAACGCTCGATACCTGGAAAGTCTTTAAGCGTACCTAAACTATTAGCTTTGTTTTCAAGTGCTTCATACAGTGCATCCATTTGCACTAAATAGTTTAAATACTGTTCTTTAGTAACTGTTTTATTAAACACAGCATCCAAAAATGGAAGCTTATCGGCAATATCGTGCTTTGGTTGTGTTAATTCTCTTAATGTCATAACCTTATTTAACAATAAACTCTTTTAAATCAATTTTCCAGCCATTTATATAGTCACTCATTATAGTTTCACCGTGAGTCCAATAAGTTAATATTTTACCTTCTTTTTCACATAATTTAGCATAATTAACAAACGAGCCAGAAGCTTTTAAGCTTTCTACTGCTTTGAGTCTTGTTTGTATCCAATACTCGCTTTGAATTTTGTTAGGGCTAGCATAATGTAAGGCGATTAAATCTAACATTTGTGTTATATTGTATGAGTATCTTTCATTAAAATCAAGAGTTACATCAGCAAAGTTTCTTTTACCAGCCAAGCATTCCATTACTATAGGTAGTATATTAGTCAAATAAGTACAGTAAAAGTGTAATGGCATAGACATAGCAGGCTCAAAAAAATGTAATCTATTACCCATATATAAAATTCTATTGTCTATAGCTTTTTTCCTGTAATATTGTTTCCAGTTTAATCTTCTTAAAACAGAGGCGTCTATATTTTTTAGTTCTGAAAAATGTTCAATTGCTTCTTTATCTGTAGTAATATTATTATTATAAAGATACCCCCAAGTTTTTCTATGTTGTAGCGGTATACCAAACATCCAACCATTTTTATGTATATGAGCAGAGGTATACGTTTCATTATATGTTTTATATTCAGGATTTAAAATAACACTATTAACTGCAGCAAAATCTACTGTATTGTATGTACCGCTATTTAATTCTTCTGTAGAAGGGGTACCACGACAGTCAATTAAAAAATCGTACACATATGCGTTGTTTTGACTTTTTAAAGTAACTTTATTTTTATCTTGCGATATATTAATAATATTATCTTTTATAACATTAAAATTAGAAAACTTTTTAACAAGTTCATTTAAAACATAAAAACTAAATGTTTCGCTATTAAAATGTAAACCGTTATGAAAATGACGGATTATAAAATTATTATCATTTGCGGGTTCCCAAAAATAACGCGCACCCCATTTAACAGTGCCATTGATTTTAGGAAGGTCTTGTATTATACAAAAATCCAGCACTTCAAACAATGCTTTGTATACAGCAATAGAAGAGCTTTCTCCAACTTGAATAGTCGGGGTGTTTGGATCGTATATGCAATCTATTGTAAGATCAGAATTAGCTATTAACAGGCTTTTGCGTTTTTTTAGAACGTTAAGATGGCTGTATAAGTCTAATAAAGCAATAGAACTTGCTGTACCGGCACCTAATACACATATTTTTACACTCATAATTATATATAATTATGCTCAGCATTAGATTTATCTAAGAAATCCAAATTTATGGGTAATTTATTTTTACGACACCGGACACAGATTACCAGGGGTAGTAATCTTTACACTACCATCTAAAACACTGCTTAAAAATTTGCTATGCCTTACAGTATATTGTTTACGTGCAGCTTCTTTAAGTTGCGCTAATTGTTCAGATAGTGCCCGGGCTTCATCATACCTATTTCTTAAAATTAAAATATCTTTAATTGCTTGTTTATTAAATTTACCTAACCCGTAGGATATTGGTGTAAAATTAGTATATGTAAACATTACTTCTTCAGGAAAATTATATTTTGTAGTGTAAGAGCAGCTAAGCTTTTCTTCTAAGTCTTTTACTTTTTGAGGTGTGGTGTTGGTCATATACTCCCAAAACTTTGAATCTGTTCTACCAGTGGTATAACAAAATCTTATATAAAGGTATATATTTTCTATTACATCGTTTTGCTCTCGATTGTATTTGCTGCGTTCAAACTCTAATAATTGAAAATTGTATATTCTATAAAGTGCAAATAATTGAGTTATTGTATGATGTATATTAGTAGCTTCTAAGGGTTCAGCAAAACTGCTTGCTAAACCTACTACGACGCAATTACCGACCCATTGTTTTTCCCAATAACCACTTTCAAATTTTATAATTTTATCTTTATTAGTGGGTAATCTGTTATAATTTTTTTGCGTAAGTTTTGTAAAATCTTCAAACGCTTCTTCATCTGTTGCAAAATGAGATGAATAAACATACCCAGTACCATATCTAGTCTGCAAAGGTACCTGCAGTGCCCAGCCGTGTGTAGTAGCTTCTGCAACGCTATAACAGGGTAAATTTTTATCTATACCATTTAATGGTAAGGGGCTAGGTATAAATCTATTTACAGGCAATTCGTTGCTTTTGTTTATCCACCTATTAGGTAGTTTTTTCATTAATACAGAATCTAAGCCAGTCGCATCAATATAAAGATCTGCAGATAAATTACCGTTTTTTTCTAAAACTAGATTGGTAATTTTATCTGCATTAACAATTATATTCAATACTTTATCATCTAGTATTTTAATTTTAGTTTTTGCTTTTTCTAGAACATAATTATTAAAAGCAAGAACATCAAAGTGTAATGCAAATGCTTGAGTATTAATGTCAGGTAACATATTGTTCTCCATATACCAAGGAGAATACATAACATCTAAGTCATATCGATCGTTAATAATATCATATGCTGCAGCTAAATTTTCATAAGTAGGAGCAACTCTAGATGCTACGTCTAAGTGATTAAACGAATGCCAGTGATGCTTACCGTTGTTCAGCCAATTTTTAAATTTTATACCAAGTTTTATAGTAGCATTACAATGTTTAATTAATTCAATAGTTGTAATACCCACTTCTCTTAAAAATTGATGTATTTTAGGTGTTAAGCTTTCTCCTACACCAATACTGGGTTTGCTATGATCAAAGATCAGAACAATCTCTGCAGCTGCACCGTAATGAGTATTAGCTAGCGCGGCCGCCATAATGCCAGCTGTTCCTCCACCAACCACAATAATTCGTTTCATATAAGATATTATACTATAAGTTTATAAAAAGGCAATAAATTGTAACGGCTATAGGTTGCAAGCTCGAGTGCCAATTCGTTGATACCGTGAGCAGAAAGGTGAAAAAAGCTCACATCCTTGATCCCTATAACGTCACCTTAACAGCCGTAAAATGGTGGACCTGCCGGGTACTGCCCCCGGGTGTTCCGTAACGTTCTTATCAGTTTCTACAAGCTTAGCACTATTAATAAAATGTATATCCATAGTGCTGATATACAGGTTGTTTGGTAGTGTTCCTGCTATTCTACTACCATTGAATAGTCAGTCTCGCTGAATGACAGTTATAATATATAGCGAGAATCTATACTACAACCGATCGCTGATTAAGCAGCGAGTGCGAAGCTTTCGCTTGTATTGAATGAATCCATTACAGAAGCGACTGCGTTCTTGAGGCTATTGATAATGCCGTTTGTTTTTGTAGTAATTTATAAAGGATTTACTAATCCTGCTTGCTTCTAATACATCTGCCACAGAGTCGAATCTGGTACAGGCCCATTAAAAAGTGTCAAATAACAATAAGTAATATAATATATTTACTATGAATAGCAACTTAAAAGTGTTGGCAGAACAGTATCAATTGATAATGGAAAAACGTGTTCAGCCTGAACCAGAAACAGAAGAAGCACTTGAACAGTTCTTAGCTAAAAGAGCTGCTGGTGCTGCTAAAATCGCTCATAGTTCAAAAGAAAAGGGTGGTTTTGCTACTTTAACAGCTATTCACTTTGCAGCTAAAGCTAAACCTTATGCAGAGTGTGAAAAAATGGAAAAAGCGTCTGATAAGGATTGTGATAAAGCTAATGCTCATTACAAAAAAATGGCAGAAAAAGTTTATGCTAAATTAGCAGATTTAGATAAATTATCTCAAAAAGAGTTTCAGGCTCTTATGGGTGAGCTAGAAGTTTGGGGCGAGGTTTATATTCGCGCTACAAAACCAAACAGTCTTAAGATTTAAGCCAGTGTTGTGCGTTATAATACGACGCAATAATAGGTAGTATCATAACTTCTCTACCGTTTTCTATTGTTACTATTCTCATTTCAGTAGCAAAATACCCATCACCTCTATAGATAGGCCAGTACCTCAATTTACCCACAGCAGTTCTACGTAACAGGAATTGACCGTTATCAATCTTTTGTATATTAATACCTTCTGGGTTAAAGATATATCTAGTATTAGTACTGTCAAGCTGTTGACCAAGCACTACCATATCACAATTAAGGGAATGAATGTAGTTGTTAACAATAGGAAAGTTAGGATGAATTAAATTATCATCATCTAATATGTATACCCATTGACCTGTATCAGGAATGACATCATAATAATAGTTAACACCGGTATGCATAGGCATACTATCCGGTTTAACTATTTTAGTTGTATTCTGATACTTTGTAAAGTCTAGATCCGGGTTGGGGGTAACAATATACCAATGATAATTTACATTTAAAGACTTAATAGATTCATATATTCTATCAAGAAATTCTGGTGTTCTGGTATAAGCAGTAACAATATGAATCATACTTTCCAGCTATCTTTATCATAACCAAACTCAACAAACTGACGTTTACAGTTTTCATATACTAAATTGGCTGTTTCTTCTGTATAGAACGATTGCCAGGGTACTACCACATCTCTTGTTATTATAGTTTTTTCCATATCTTTGGGTATTTCTTTACCCATTTCTTTAGCAGTACTTCTCATCATTTCTTCTAGCTGGCCTTTTGTAAAGTTTCTACTTTCAACACCATCAAAAGGATTATTAATTATATTTTCCTCGTATTGTTTTTTAACAAAATCATCATTTATATCGATAAACGGTATTTTTAATACGTCCTCCTTTAAATGTTCGTACCTAATAAGCAAATCTGGTTTTTTTATGTCTAAACCTGCTGAATAATCGTCCACCATTACCCCTGCTGGTAAATCCCCGTATTCTTTAATTGGTTCTGTTAACCATTTTAATAATGTAGCTTTAGAGCGATTGCGCCAAAAAGAAATCACTCTCGAATACGGGTTACGTACATTTAAAATTAGAAAATAATCTTCTTTATCTTTAGGTATATCTATAATGTGAGAGTATTTATATTCGGGAGGAGCTAAAGGCACTAACGGGTTAAAGGTTCGTGCTCTGGTTTGTTTAGATGGTTTTACTACATAAAATTTGTATTTTTTTACTATTACAGCAGCAACTGCACGAGTGGCATTACGTTGTGGAGCCCACCATACACATTTTACTTTATCTGATACGTTCATTTAAGTTGTTTAACTTTATATTATTTCGTCTTAGTGTTACCGCGAATTTGAGCTATAATATCTTCTACGGATTCTTGTACTTCCCAGTTACCGTGTGGTGGGCAAAAAACGTATGTAACTTCTTCTACAGTCTTTTGTTCATCATCTCTACTAACAAAACCACGGTGCACACTAACAATAAAATCTGTATTTAATAATACAGGAAGACCTTTAAAAGCTGGGCTTGTATTTGTCAGTATAATAATCATACTATTAATTACTACTGGTAGTTAATATCTCCAATATTATAGTTAGGTCCATTCTGCTGTATAAAGAATACTTTGGGTGAATGAGATGGTAGCGTTGCTTTAAGCTGTCTTGCAACCGCTACAGCCGCTTCAGCGCTAGGATACACCTTAGATTCAGTAAAAGCTTTTCGCCAGTCTTCTTTATTTTGATCTAAAAAACCAGCAAAAAACAATCCCTCTTCTAGAGGTGTTCTAGCGTTCATCCGTTTTACAGAAGTATCCATTATAATGTAACCATTCATCGTATTCTACAACGACTATTTACATCATACACTTCAGTATGTCCATCCTCAAAAGAAACAGATAGTATGTTTCCTGATAGATTGCAACCGGTCTTACCGTTTACAAATATTTCAAAATACGGTGCACCATTAGCTTCGTGCACCATAATTTCGTCGTCATCTTCTTCTATATAGTACATATTATTTAATGTTTAGTTTACGTAGCTTATTTTCCATTTGTAGGTTTCTAATATTACTAAGTGTTTTTTCAATACCACGAGCAGTTTGTATTTTCATTAGCAAAGTATCTGTACGGTTATCTACATAATCTTGAATATCTAGCGGTTTAATATATTTCATAGCCTGATTACTATTGAAATCTATTTTTTTATCTTCACATTTTTCTGCTATAAGATCTACAGCTTCCATTAAAGCTGCCCATCGAGCAAATTCATATGTAGTAATATTACGGTTGGTAGAGTCTGGTACGTTAATAATGATATCTTCCATATTAGTTTAGATTATTTGTAGTAATTGGGTTAGTAATAACAGCTGATTCAACATTCACATATACTGCATTTTTAGCTTTACAAAATTGACACTCAAATGTAGTGTCTTCTCTTGCATTTACTACTACCTCATTAACTTGTTTACAGGCAGCACAAGGTACATTGAAAGTGATTTTAGAGAGAATTTCAAGCTCTTTTAATGCTAAAGCACGTGTATCTCTAGCAGCACGGTAATCTAAATAAACCCCGTACAAATAAAACACGACAAACTGGGCTACAAATGTAACCACAAACCACAGCAACGGGCCGTGTCCGGATAGATAAGCTATGCCTGCAAAAATACCGCTAACTGCAGCGGCTTTTAGTACAGACGCCAATAACGTCAATAATGTGTTTCTCATAAGTTACTCGTATTAGAGTAACTTTTTTACTTAGGTGCAAGAGTAAAGTCGTTTAAATTACCGGCTAATTCTTTGTAAGCAATCATTATGCCAGCTAACTTAGCTCTAAACTTTTTCAATTCTTTATCTTTGCCCTTAAATAGAGGCATTGTAGAAGCGGTTGCAGCTTTGTTCTTTAAATCTAAAGTCTGCAAATATAAATTTGCTAATTGCACAACAGCATCCTGTAACGGATATGGTAATGCCTCTGGGTTTACCCCGCCCTGACCGTTATTTTTAAGATCTGCTAATTTCTCTAATGTAGGCGTATTGTCGCTACTATATTCAGTAGCAGACATTGTCTCTGGTGTACGAGGGGATTGCGCAACACCTGTATAGTATTCAGCTTCGCTTAAGAGTTTATTAGTTTTTCTTTTGCTCACGGTTCTCAATACTTACTACCCCGACCTTAAATCTACCAGTACAATTTGGACAAATCCAATGAGCTTCTGTTACTAATTTGTCACCTCTAATGACTTTAACTGCCCGGGGCTGTACACCAGCTTGACCGCAAATGTGACATCTCTCCTGGCGCATAGCTACTTGTTCGTTCATAGACGAATACTTATCCAAATAGCTTACAGAAATCAACTAAAGCCTGGTTATTTGCTTGCTTATTAAAGGTTTTCTTCCAGTCATCTAGCTTGTCTAGAATACTATTAAACTCAAGTTCTTTACATTTCTCTTCAAAACCAGTAAAGTCTGCTTTAGATTCTAACAGTACTTTAAGTTGTTCGAGGTATAACCGAACCTCTTCTGGATATGTAGATAAACCGTGGGCTAGGTCAACTAAAGGTAAGTTTGTTTGTATTATGCTATCGCATAGTTCTTTTGCTTTTGGTTCTTTAGCTACCCATTGTTTAGCTAGCTTTTTACCCCTAACTTTACCCACCCCTTCAATACCTTGTACGTTATCGGATTTATCACCAGCTATACATTTATAGATAACGAATTCTTTTGGGGATAAACCGTAATGTTCTTCAAAGTTATCAACATTAACTAAAAGTTTTTTAATTGGGTTATAGAAAGAAGTATCCGCGTTAACCAATTGTGCAAAGTCGTTATCAACACTGATAATGATTTTTTTATCGGGTATCTCTTTGCTTAACCAGCTAATAACATCATCTGCTTCTAAATTGCCAGGAAATATGTTCCTTATGCCGAGTGTGGTTGTAATTTCAACAATAGCATCAGCTTCCCCGTAAACAGCCTTATTACGTTCCTGATCTCTATTACCTTTATAAGAGCCTTCCGTAAGAGTTTTACGAAAGTTTTCTTTATTACCTAGTTTCTTATCCCAAGCAATATAAATCCGGTCAGCGTTAAATTGAGCTGCATTAGATTTAATGGTTTTAAGAAATGCAAAAATACTGCCTGTATTAATCCCTTTCGAGTTTACTAGAGGTCTGCCTACGTTGTTTGCGATCCAATACGCCCTGTGTAGGGTGTTGTTGCCGTCTATCAAGAGCGTTGTCATCTTGTTTTAATTTAAGTTTATATTCTTCTAAGCAATTGTTGTATACTTTTTTCGGTAAAATATCAGCTATTTCTAGTATTTTATTTTGTAAACCGAATTGTACATCTTTATTAGGTATAGTCCTTATGTGTCGGTCAGGCAAGCTAAAAAATACAGTATGGTCAGGAATATAGGATACAGGTACTAACCATTCACCCTTATAAACTCCATTCAATACTACATATATGCTTCTTTCTTTAGGAAAAAAGAAGTCTTTAATTTTCTTCAGGCTCGTCTTTAAACCCATATGGATCAGCTCCGTTACTTTGCATTATGTTTTGATTTATTTTAAACATTACTCTGCGGAACCGTTCTAATAAGGCATCGTGAGAAGCTGGATCGCTAGCTGAAACTATTTCGACTGGTTGGTTATTAAGATCGTATCCAATAAGCATATATGGTCCAAGAAACTCTTTAATCTGCATATCGAGACTATCAATTTCTCGGCGCTTTTCGTTTACAATGTTATTTTTTACTGTCTTCATAAACTCTAGCTTGGCAAGCTGTATCATTTGTTGAATATTAGCTTGCTCAGCTTGAGACATTTCAGCTGTTTGAACCGGTACCGGAGGTGTAAGGACAGGCTTAGGTTGCTCAGGAGTTGTTTCCTTTTTCTTCGTCTGAGCCTTACTACCTTTAGTTGGTTTTTTAGCGGCCATTAATATTATTTAGTATCTCGCTCCGCGGAAGCTACAAAGTCATAAAATTCTTTACGAGTTTGTGGTTCGTTCATAAAATCCCCGGATAACTTAGAAGTGATCATCGCACAACCGTGATGCTTTACACCACGATGGCAAGCACAGGTATGAGCGCATTTAAGAATAACCGCTACACCTTGATTACCGGTACAGAGTTGATCAATTGCTTTATGTATCTGAACAGTTAAGCCTTCTTGAATTTGAGGGCGGCGAGCGTAATGCTCTACAATACGATTAAGCTTAGATAGACCAATAACTTGACCGTTTTTATCTGGTAAATAAGCTACGTGAGCAACACCAGTAAAAGCTAAATGGTGATGAGAGCACATAGACACTACAGGTATGTTCATTTGACTAACAATACCATCATAACCGTCTGATGGGAATGTAGTAATCTTTGGTGGGCCTTCATAACAGCCTTTAATAAGATCACATACATATGCCTTAGCTACACGACGTGGTGTATCAGCACTATTGACGTCATTACGCCAGTCAATGCGTAGAGCATCTAAAAAGGTTGAATACGCCTCAGTTGCCTTATCGATAATTGCTTTCCTATCTTCTTCTGTAGTAATCATACTACTATTGGCAGTAGGAAGGGTTGGGTGTTTAATTTCGTTTAACATATTAAATGATTTCACAGACTTAAATCTTTCGCCCGTGGTATAACTCTGATTTGTTGTTGATTCCATATTTCACTAAATAGCTTATTATAACCTCAATTGAGTCGGTTTTCAACTTAAACTTTTCAGGTATAAATTGACCGCCATCATATAGTTCAAAAAAGGTTTCATTAAAAAGTTCCTTGTGGTTTACGTAACAGGTACACATTACAGATGCGTTACCCGGATCAATTAATACAGTCCAGCTACGAGGATCTGCTTCACTGTATTCATCGAATAACTTATAGACTACATAGCCTGAGTCTTTAAGTCTTTTAATAAAATAGCTTTGTGTTGTTATTTTATTGGCCATTATTTAACTAGTCCTGAGATTACAAAAGTAAAATCAGTCTCTTCAGTCGGCTTAACGTAGAAAGACATTACTTTGAACTTTAAGTTGATACCTACTCTAGCTGTTTCAAATTTAACACCAGTTAAGATACGAAATATATCGAGATTAAATGGTATTACTTGATTAAATGGTTGGCCTTCTACATTATCGGCTACTTTAAGGCTAATATTATCTGTATTGCTCTTTTCTTTATCTCCTAGCTCACAATATACGCCATCGGTTTGACCATAAAGATAAATCTTATTGGTATCAGTAGTAAATGAACTAGCTTTTAATATTTCCTGTAGTTTCTTGGTATTAACATCAAAGAAAGTATCATTTGTAAGTGCTTCTATCTTGTCTTTCTTAAGAGTAACCTTAGGCACTACAGAATCATCTAAGAAGTGATACTTAAACTGTAATTTGCTAGTTTTATAATACAAATGATTAGATTCGATCTTAAATACAAGCTCGTCTTCATCTATACAGTCAATAACTCTTAGTAGCTTCTTGACATCACCAATATTAAGAGTGATTTCTTGATCTACATTGAATACTTTACTATACTTTGCTAATAGAATAATACTTGTATCAGGCTTATTACAGACAGCATATAAGCCATCCTTATTGAGCTTAATAGATACGATATCTACAGCTTTACCTATAACACTTAAAAAGTTATCGGCAAAATCTTTCTTAACCAGCTTGAGTTCCATTTGTTATCTTCGGTTTTTTTTTATTATTAGAGTCGATTAACTGATTCACTTTATCGGTCAATATGTTAACCTTATTCTCTAATTTATCAATAGCATTTATGATATCTTCATAACGAGTTTGCTTATTTAATTCAAACTCCATTTGATTAGGATCAGTAGGTGGTAAAACAGCTGCAGAGTTATACCCATTTGTAACTGGTTGAGCGGGTATCCATTGAGTATCTGGTGCTGGTAATGGTTGTTGTACAGGCTGTTGAAATTGCTGAGGTTTAATACCCATAGCGGGTAAAATATGAGAAGGCATAACCTTACTCATATCTACATCACTAACCTTTAACCCACCACCTACCCCAGCTGACTGCTTCTTAATATCGTTAAGATCGTTTTGTAAGATCTTACCGAACATAGCTGCAGCTATTAGCTCTTCGTTACCGATTTGGCTAGTAGAGACAGCTAGTCTTTGAAGCTCAGCCTCGTTGAGAGGTCTGTTCTGCTGAGGTTGTGGAGGGTTAGCCATTATAGATTATCTAAACCGTTAAGAATATCTAAAACCTTGCTATCATTAGATTCTACAACATCTACCTTTTTAAGAGCAGCTGCTTGTGGAGTTGCTTTTACTGGTGTAGTATATGGAACATCTTCTTCCTCTTCTACTACAGGCGCTGCAACAGGAGCAGCTTCAGCATTACCGTAATAGTGTTGGTCAATAAAAGCTTTGATTTCTTCGCTAGACTTACGTTCTACGAAAGTATTAAGATCATAGATATTGTTATAGGTCTCTTGAATCTTACTTTCATCTAGGCCTTCAATAGCAGATGGATTTAAGAACTTAGAAGCTGTATAAGTTGGGTACTTAGGTGCACCTGGCTTATCAGATACTAACTCTACTTTAATACGTAAGTTACATCCTTCGTCACTTAGATCAAAGATCTTAGCACCGAACTCATCTGAATCGTCACCGTTAATAGCAGACTGAATAATCTTGTCTAATTGTTTACCGTAACGAAGTACTTTAATAGTACCGTTGTTTTCTGGCTTTTTAGGATCGTTTACAACGTAAACGTTTACTAACCAGTTTTCTTTGCGGCGTAAGTTAGCCTTAGCACGTTCTTTCTCTGCATCTGTACCATCGCGAAGTACCTTAAAGTACAATTCACTCACAGGACAACGATCACCCCAGGTAGAAGGAGAGGTGATACTAGCATACTGACCAGTATCAATACTATTCCAACCGTGATGAAAGTAATGTAAGATTGTCTCTTCAGGGTTCTTAATATTAGGTAATAATCTTACTGTGTAAGGTTTCTCGCCTGGTTCTAGTTGTAGCAGATTACGATAAGCTGAACTACCACCGGTTTTTGTCTTTGCTTTGTCTAGAGCACTTTTAATGCTTTCGAACATATTTGAGTTATAAGGTTTCATAATTTTATATGATATGTTATATTAGTATGTTATTATTTTTTATCAAGCGAAATATTATTAATTCTCTTTAATCCTTCCGTAATAATTTTTTTAGCCTTGGAAGAATTGTTTAATCGCATTTTAAACTTGGTTATATCTGTGTAAATGTTCTTTAAATAGAGTTCTTTATCTTGTATTTGTAAGCTATCAAATATAGTGTCAAAGCAAGGCAAGGCAAGAAGCACATACAGGTTTACATTTTTATTATTGTAATCCTCTAAGCATCTCCAGGTATATCCAGCTTTAGCGTTTTGATACTGCTTTAGAGTTAGATTTTCATTGACACAAATTGTGGCAATGTGCTTTAAGGATGCAAGAATATGTTTAATGTGGCCATCAGTATCGGGTAATTCTTCTTGTCTCTGTTTTTGTAAGAGAGAATAACAGGCAATGGCTTTTTGCGTGAGGTAGAAGTTGAGCGGGAAGTGTTCTTCGTCTTTGTAGATGACATATGGTGCTAATAAAAAATCTTTAATATTAATTTGTGGAAAGCGTTTAAAGAACATATCCAATCGTAAGCAAAGTATTCCATCTGGGGTTTTATCAAACCCTTCGAAATCCTTACGCGCTTTCCAGGGCTTGTTCATATGCCCTCTAGATACGCTTAAATATGTATTGTAAACTTGTTCAACGCTCATTAAGAGCTATGATTTTAATATCTTTCTCACTACTTTGCTACGGCAAAGATTGGAATTGTACTTGAGAAATAGTAGTATTGCTTCTCTTTCACTATCAGTATCAGTTAATTCCATAAAAATCTTACGATACAATTTATTTTTGACTATTAGTGAAAATATGGTAACGTTATTAAGTTTCTTATTATATATAACCGAACAAAATGAACCGAACTTAATAAGCTCAATTTCAAGCTCATCTCTAGCCACTTGGCTTAGAGGGTTTTCTAGAACTGCTTCTTGTAATGCTCCTACTATACCAGACATATTACGCAACAGGCGTGAGTAGTTTGGTGAAATTCATAAAAGCTTCTGTAACTTTTCCACCCGCTGCGTATTCGTGACCTCCCCCATCACATAATTTTGCAGCTAACTTTGATAAGTCTACTTCACATTTCTTATTTTTGCGGAACGATACGTGTGAGTTATCTGCATTGACAAAAAATACAATGTCAGCTGGGTGGGTGTTTAACATATGATCGCAAATTTCGTTAACAAATTTATTACCGTGAGTGCCATACACTACACGCTCTTTTCCTGCTACTGATACTTTACCTGCAAATAATTGCAAATCAGATATAGCTTTATTTTTACGGTCTACGAATTCTTTTATTATGGCTTTTTCTTGCCTGTTAAATGGTATAAAACCATCAAAGTACTTCTCTAAAAATAATTCAGCTCGGGCTTTTGTAGAGGTTTTTTGAGTATTGGTGTAAAGACAGTTCAGTTCGTATGATTCTGGTAGTTTAAACTGATAGCAATCGTAATCATCTGCTAAGGCAATAAAATACTTTTGCTCTGATTTTAGTTTAACTTTATCTTTATACGTATTGTAAATTAATTTTGCACAGCTTGTTGTTTCTACAACAGTTACTTTAGCGTTTTTATAAACATTTAAAGCTTTAACGTGAGTAAGATGATGGTCTATAATTTCTATATTTTTTCTGTCAACTAAATCTGCGTGCTTAGAAATGTCTAAGTCTAAAATATAGATTTTGTCAAAATCATTAATATTGTTTTGATCTAACCAGGTTAAAAACTCTCTACGAAAATTCGATACAGTAGTTGTTTTAAAAGCAATCTGGCCTGGTTTAGCACCAAGTGCCCAATGTAACATTGTTAACGAGGCAACTCCGTCTAAATCAAAATCGGTAAAAACGTATATCTTGTTAAAGCTCACTATTATCTATTTAACCGGTCGGCTTATATTTTCCAGCTTATTTTCTATATCCATAACAGCATCTAAACCACCACCGGATTTGTTACCTGTCAGCCCTATATAACCTTTCTCTTCAGTTAAAGAAAGCGTGGTATAGTCAATACGCATTGCAGTAGCACCGTGCTTAGGACCTAAACGATTCTTTACACCGGATACCTTAATAATACCAAGATCTTGGTCTCCTTCTTCTTGATATATAGCCCACACAACGTCTGCAGTAAAAGCCACACCTAATGATTCTGATACAGTATCTAGGCTTGGTTTCTCCATACCTTCCCGGTTAGTTTGAATAGCACTAACAACAGGCATATTAAAAAAGTATGATAATGCTCTTAATTCTTCTGCAGCTACTTTACCTTGCTCGTAAGAGTTATCACCTTGAGACGCCTTTATTAGTCCAAGATAGTCTATAACGAGTATATCCGGTTTTATCCCAGCCTTTACTAAAGACTCAAGATAAGCCTTAATACCTGCTACAGTAATGGATTTCGGTGGGAATTCCTTAATTATTAGCTTACGCTTATGACTGTCTGTAACTCCCTTAAAATATGTATCTAAAGATGTAATTTGATTTTGAATATTGTTGATAGGGATTTTAGAAAGGTGACTACTAATACGTTTAGCGTACATCATTTCAGGCATTTCAAGAGATATAAGAACAGTTGTTAAACCTCTATTAGCTATATTAGCAGCCACATTACCTAGAAAGATAGACTTACCCACATTAGTTGGACCCAAAAACAAATAAAGTGCTCTACCGTTTTTCATTAAACCACCACCAATCTTGTCGTCAATAAAGCCCCAACCAGTGGGTATAGTTTCATTCTTAGTGCCTAACTCTACAATAATTTTTTCATAGTCACCGAAAAAGTCTAAACCAATATCACTTACTAGAGATATGTTACAAGCTTTTTCAAACCAAGATAAAAACTTAGGATAATCTGCTTTCTCTTTTGAGACATCATCTACAATTTTTAATACAGTATTGTATACAGCTTTTTCCTTAAAAAATTGTTCAGTATTAGCAATAAGTTCCTCCATATTGAGGTTATTATCATACTGCTTATACGTAGTTACAGTATCTTTGAATAGTTTTATATCTTCTTCTTTACTAAGATATGTTTTAATCTCAGTAATAGTAGGCAGTACTCTACGCTTACTATAGAAGTCTTTAATTATATTTATAACTAGCCTATTACCAGGATTCTTAAATGCATCTGGTGTTAAATGCTCTAACACCAGAGAGGTGTAATAAGCATTAGTTAAACATTGACAGGCTACAATGTTTTCAAAGAAATCGCTATTAACTAGAAGATTATTTTTCTTCATAACTTAATTATATATTATAAAATAAAAAAGGCTAAGGTTTCCCTTAGCCTTTCTTTTTATTCTTTTGTAAGCTCTTCAGCTTCGTCTATAACCGGGTTACTTGACCCGTACCCGACCTTCTCTTTAAGAGTCTGTTCGAGTAACGGTAGTACCTTATCGTCCCAAAACTTAGTATCGTTTTCCCAAGTCTTTCTATAACCAATCTTCTCACCATTTAACTGGAAAGTAGAACCGGTTTGTGTAATGACACCAAACGCTACAGCCATATCCGCTAAACCAGCATACCGGCTTAAACCAGTACGAAAGTTATTGTACAGTTCCGCTTTTAAGAAAGCAGGTACAAAGCGGTTCTTGACTGTCATTGCTGACAATGTAACACCGCTAACGTTATGTGCTACTGCGATCGATTCTTCGCCTTCGTTTTTGTCGATTTTTTCGTTTCGAGTTGCAAGCTGAACCAGCAAAGAAGCAAGATAAATAGGGCCACTACCACCGGACTGGCGCTTAACCAGTTCAGGATATAATGAAGTTGGGTTATCATAAATATGATTAGTAAACAGAATAGGCACACGAGCTTTAGCTGCTTTGAACGTGAGTGCACGCATCATAGACTTCATAGCTTTAGCCTTAGTGCCCATATCTGCTGCATCCTTACCTTCAGTCACGTCGCGTAATTCTTTAGCACTCGCTAAGTTACCAAGACTATCAATAGCAATAATAACCTTTAAATTAGGATCATTAGCTGCAATAATCTTATCTAAGAATGTAGCAATTTGGTTACGGCAATCTTCTACTGTTTCTACTGGATAGTACTTTAGACGCTTAGGGTCAATACCAACGCCCTCAGCAGACTGTTTGTCCACAGCTGCCTCTGTATCCCATACAGCAGCGAAATAACCCTTCTTTTGTGCATTAGCAATGATCTTATTAACAATGAGCGTCTTGCCTGCACCGGAAGGACCGGAGAAACCAGTAACCCTACCAACAGGAATACCTTTATATAAAGATCCAGAAAATATAGCATTAAGCGCATAAGAACCTGTGTCAATCCAGTCGTTTACTATAGATAATGAATTGTCATCTGAAAGCAGAGACGCATCTGCATTCAGTGCGTCTACTGCCTCAAAAATGTCTTTCATTGACGAAGCTTTTGTTTCGTCATTATTATCATCTGTACGTGGTTTACGTGCCATATAGATTATTCGTCAAATAGCTTAACTACCGGTGCGTTAGAATCTGGTGTAGGTGCAGATATATTGTTTGCCTGGAACATTTGAGTGTATTGTGAAAGGAGGTTAGGTTCAACCTGAGCATCACTTAATACAATAGCAGATTTCGCATATGTCCAGTTAGGAAATACATCACGATCAGCAGCAAATTCTCTGAAAAACAACGGATATAACTGTACCTGTAATTTCTTGTCTTGTGTTGGAGATACATTTAAGATTACTGGCTTAGTTACAGTAATTGTTGCATCATCTTGCTTTACAAGCGTGGCAACAATAGTGCGTTGAATATTATCTAAGAATACAATTAGGTCTGAGTTCATATAGTTATATTAATATAGTTTTTGTTTTAATCAAGGTTATTGACGAGGAAACTTAAAATAAGGATGTTTTGCATTAATAAGGTTCTTATCTAAGAGTTTCTTGCTTGAAGCACGAGTCGGTACAATATCCCAACCGCCACGACGAGCGTAGAAACAAGTTACTAATAGTTCATCTGGTTCTAATAAGTCCCAAAGACGTTTATAAGCAGCTTCACATATTTCTTCGTGGAAGTGACATTCATTACGGAATGATACGATCCATTCTAATAAAGACTTTTCCGTAACAGCTTTAGATCCTTTATAGTAAATGAAAATATCACCTGAATCTGGTTGCTTTGTAATCTTACAGTTAGAACGTAACAATGTACTCATACAGCGGTACGATACATCAGTAATTTGATCGTTTACCTGTAATAGCTTTGCATCTTCATTAAATACAGTAAACTTAATCTTTTCTGCTCCTTTAGTCTTTTCTAATACAGGCCAAGCTACTTCACTGTAATCTTGCTCCCAGGCTGTACGCCAGCTTTCATTTTCACTGTCTAACACTTGAGGGAATAGCTCTACCTTAACATCAGTCTCTAATAATAAAGATAAGTCTTTAGAAGCTGTTTGTTTAATGTTCTTAAGTACTTCTTTAGTGTTCTTACCCATTTTCTGCATATTAAATGAGTTCCAGTATAGCTTCATTGACTTAGACTCTACAATGAAATCGTTTTCAGCAGAATAAACTACTTTA
>Ga0164297_10002264_pt1 | contig 19245 bp, 9 predicted proteins | sample GEODES058metaG_FD_113539 | JGI IMG/M metagenome (GOLD analysis project Ga0164297, IMG submission 113539) | Dystrophic lake water microbial communities from Trout Bog Lake, Wisconsin, USA - GEODES058 metaG | ecosystem: Environmental > Aquatic > Freshwater > Lake | place: USA: Trout Bog Lake... | reverse complement strand
TTGCTCTGCAGCAGTTAGCTCGTTAACATTACCAATTATGGTTATTTGCATATTTCTATATTAAATAAAATCTCTATGTTCTGTATTATCGTATACTTTTTTAGGAGGTCCACTAAAAAATATCGCATCAGGATTATTTATGCGAATCCACTCCCGAAACGATTGAGGAAAGTCAGGTAAAAACATTTTTAATGTTTTACCATCCAATACTGTTTCCCTTTCAATACATAGCAAAGCTTTAACTGCATCCATTTGATTGGATGACATTTTACATTCAAATGCAATATCTGTAAACTTAACTGTTACCATAGTAGATAAAAAGAGCCCTGCATATATAATAACAAATATGCAGGGCTCCGAGTTGTATCTTAGCGATGATTCTTTGCCTTGTAAGGTTGTTTGAATACCTTTGCAAAGCGGCCCTTAGCATCGCGAACGTTATAGAAACGTGGCTCGAGTACTAATTGGCTAGAACGATTAATAAAACCAAGAATATTGTACTTAGTAGTATTAATACGACGACGAACAGCTGCTAAGCGTTGTTCGACACTTTCATCACCGAGTGTGCGTGTGTTGATGTCCCGCACAATGACATTACTAATATTGTTCATAAGGAATTTAATTTACTTCGTTAGTATAATATAGTTTTTTTAAAGTTCTACTAGATTTATTAAGATAGTTAATAAATATTTGTATAATCCAAATTAACACTATCTAATGACATATAATATATGAACAAATTTATTGCCGTTTTGGGCATTGTTGACGAAGTTACCACAGAAGAGATAACTTTAAAAGAGATAGGTGTTACCGCTAAAGATCAGTACGAAGCGCATAAGACTGCTTTGTACAAATGCAATTTAGGTAATAAAGAAACTGTCTTTAAAATTAAAGAAGCTTCTACTAATATTGTAAAGTTTGATTATAAGACCGGTTTTACTTCTTAATGATGGAAGTAGACCTGCACTGATTTATCGTTATCAACAAATACCTGGAACCTACAGGCTGAATAGTTAGAACCAGCTGAAGTACCTTCTGCAGTTATAACAAGCGGTGTAGCACCTGGAGAAGATGCTGTGTACCATCTACCTGGTTCCATAATACCAGCACCCTGTATAATAATCGGTGTGGATGTGGTTTGTCCTGGTCCGTAGTCATTTACATAATATGTACCCACTCCGTGTAAGGTTTGTATTGTACCTGCTTTAAATGAACCTGTACCTGTAACATAACCAGCACCATTTGAAACAGAACCAGTAATACCGGTAATAGTGTAAACAGGTACTGCAGGAGCAGATACGTTTGTTCTACCCATATTTAATACTAATTCAGATTCACCAAGAGCGTTTCTACGAGTAGCGGATAATGTCAAGTAACCAGTACTGTTAGTAATATAATTAGCTACTGGGCTTTGAGTAATAGTAACTGGATGACCGAGATTTGTAGCTGGTGTAGCTAGCGACCAGGCGTGTGTTACGTAATTAGGCACACCAGTATTAATATAACCACCAAGTGTATTATTACCAATAGAAATATGAGGTACAGTAGTAATATTCAAACCACTTAAAGTCATATACGTTGAATTAAACGTATTTGTACTATTGTTGGTCATTAAGCTGTTTGTAAATGTTGCGTTATATAGTACCCCGCCATTACAAGTAGTAACTACCGTTGAAGGTATGCTGTACGTAGCACTAGTTGCAAGATCTATTGCTAATGATACAGTAAATGTACCTGCAAATGTACCAGGATAGCCGTCAGGATAAACAGAAGAACTATCTATTGTTAAGTATGAACTCAACGGTATATAATAGGTATGTGCAGTAGTGGTTTGAGCTGTATAAATCGGTGAATTATTATAACTTACAGTTAAGTAAACTGTTAACGGGAAGTTTGTTGTAGTTGTTTCTTGTAACTGTATGACTAGTTGTGTTGCACTTGTAGCATTAATTAAACTTACATCTGCACTATAATCGTTATTATAACGAGTAGACAACCAGTTTTTACCTTCAGGTGTTGTACCATCACCTGGATCGATAGGTGTAATTGTAGAAGATGGGAATAAATGACTATATAAGTTACCAACAAAAGTAGCTGATGCAAAGCTAAAGATTGTCTGTAACCCAACACCTAACTGCACTGTATTACTCATAACCGTGCCAACCGGATCGGTAGCTGTTACAAAGTACGTACCTGCATTTGCTAATTCAGCTGTAAATGTATAAGTTGCAGCCGATGCCCCAGCTACTGCAGTATTATCATAATACCACTGATAAGTTAATGCACTTGCACCATAATAGCTATTTGCAATTGAGGTTAGTGTTACTGTATTATCAGCTACAGCAGTTTGTGAAACAGGTTGAGATAAGAAATAAGGCTGTGGTGCAATAAATTGATATATTACATTACTATCTGTGTGCTGATTTTTACCAAGCACTATATTTTGTTCAAAGTATGCTTCTTGAGTTATTACTTCGGGTGTGATAGCACTTAATATTGCAACCTGTGCATTATATATGCTCTGTAATGCTCTGTTAACTACAGCCGCACTAACTATTTCATTACTATGAATATATGTGTTTTCAGTAGCACTTAATGAAACAATCGTTTCAGAGCCTGATAATGGACGAGTTGTAAAAGAAACAATATTGTCATCTGTATCTAATACTGTTACGTATTTTGTGCTAATGCTTTTTGCTAAAATATCGTGATCGTTTACAATCTTACCAATAGCTCTATTATAAACCCAGTCTTGAATTAATTCACTACTACCAATAAAATAAGATGAAACAGGATTGTAATAAGACGAAACAGTAGTAGAATCAATAATACTTTCCGTACTAGGTATATCTAAGAATTTAAATATACGAGAGGCTGTTACAATATAAATGTAAGACCGGTCATTAATAAATGCATTAACAATAGGTTCGTTTAATGTATCGGAACTTGGATCATTAATACGATTTACATATATACCAGTTGTAGTATACTTGTAAATGTAGGTATCTGTTACTACGTAGAAAAATACTCCAGTAGGTTCAACTAATATCTTTCTTATATTTGCTGTAGGAGGTACTTCAGGTGTTTCTAGTAATTTTATTGTGTGGTATTGGCTATCAAATACAAACACCACGTAAGGAGAAGGGAAAGCCTGTTGTGTTGGCACTACAATGTTTGAACTTGGTGTAGAAGCATAACCTTCATAACCTAAAGCCTGTACCTTAAAGTTGGTATAAACAGCAGAAGTTGAGAATACAAAAGTAGTTAACTTAGGTAAATCTGTAAAGGTGGTTAAATCAGAATAAACACTATCAATGTAAGTGTAATTGCCGGTATCAGCTGATTGACCCGATAAACTAAAGTTGTAGTTTTGTCCGTTATATGAAGCTAAACGATTACCGTCGTGATTCCAGGTTATGGAGTATTGAGTTAAACCACTGCCTGTGAGCTGAGAAGTAATAGAGGTTATAACCGGTGCATTTGGTTTCCTGATAGTACCATAAACAAACAGGTAACCATTGTTTTGATTGACATCAAACGTAGTAATGTCGTAGTGGCTTAACAAATTGTTGTAAATTGTGTTTTGATAAGTTAAAGCACTATTATAAACTTTAATGCAACCATTAGTCTTGTCTGCTACATATACATTATCACGGAATAACTTAATTTCTGTTGGGTATAAAGAATTACCCGGTAATGCTTGAGCACCGAATTTATAAGGATCGTTAATACTGCCTGCATCTCCTCCAATTTGATTTTGTATTAAAGCGGTATTGTTAGGATAATCAATTAAAAATCTATATAAAGTAACTGGGTTTTCGTTTTGAGAAATATTTTGAGTGGCTAATACATACATATTGTTACCACTAACTTCAGTAGAGTAAACACTGAAATTGAGAGAGGAAGGTATAATAGAACTTAAAGCAAGTACCTTAGTGTTGTAGAAATCATTTTTTCTGATTTCAATTAAACTGTTCATACTTGTATCTGTGTACGTAATGTACTGATAATAATCTGGAGCAGAATATGGTGACCTGTAAGACTTGTAGTCAACAATAGCACCTGGAGTTACTCCGTAGTAATTTGAAGAAAGGGTTATTGAGTAAACAACCGGACTAGTATTAGCAACCTGCGTATAAGGAGTGTTCCAGGTAGTATAAAGAGGGTAGCTTGGAGAAGCATCTGAAACGCTCTTACCGTGTATAGTATCCCCTAACCATTCAATACATTCAAAGTTTGGAGATTTTCTTATAGTCTTTGCAATGTTATTTAAATGTAAGAAATTGTTATAAAGCTTTATAAATGATGTATTTATATTATTTGCTACTGCCCATTCATTTGATCCTACTTTAATCTGTTCAAACGAGTAAGGCAATTTAGGTGTATTAATATTTAAAGCATAATCTGTTAACGAAATTTCAGGGAATGAATCCTGTATGTAGAACTGACTTTGTAAAGTAGTTGTATGTATGAGACCATTAGTTACAGCATCATACCCATAAACTATAACTGTATAAGGTGTATCGCTTGGTTGCGAGTAAGCGTGAGTAAAATAATATTCTTTTGTAGGTGCTGTAACAGTAAGTGTTTCAACAGTACCATCACCCCAATCCACTCTGAATGAACCGTAACCGTTAGGAGCAAATGTATAAGGTACGATTGTCTGTATCCATACTGGTTGATTGGTAATCGCAAAAGTATAAGGCGTATAGAGCTCTAAAGGTGTAATTGATTGTATTAAAGGATCGACTATGCTAAATTCGGTAATTGTGTTTAATATTTTATCAGCATAAGGTGTACCTGTAGCATTATTAATTGAATTAAAACCAATTTCAAGACCGCTACCATTACCAGGGGTGCCTATATTGTTAGGATAACTTGAAGTTGCAGCGGGTATAAGAATACCATAATAAGGATTGTGATAACCTTGCGTATAGCCAGGATTATCAGTAACACTATTATCAACAGTTCTAAAAGTAAAGTACTTGCTACTCTCTAATACATAATCATAACTACTCTTTATGTCTACACTTCTTACATATGTATTTGCTAAATGACCACCACAATACAAGCCAGTACCGTTACCTCCTACATTAGGACCGTAGCAAGGTGCACGTACCGAGCCCTGCACTATACGACCCGTACCAGTAGCGCTTAACATAGTAACAGGTTCCCAGGCTGTGCCATTACCGTCTGTAGTGACTGTAACAGTATGTACTTCCGTATCGTTTTGTGGTGTATAGGTAAGTGTTAAGGTATAAACATCTCCAGCTGAATAAGCTGTTGATAGTGGATTACCTGCACTATCATATAAAACAACATTTGTACCTTTTGGAATGTATGAAGTACCACCAGTATATAAATTATTAAAATCCTGCACTATAACAACTACAGGTTGACCTTTTGTATTAACGAATTCAGCTCCTACATATTGTGCAGAAGCCTCTCCATATGTACTAGGCACCCCGGGTTGTATTTTTGATATACCTTGAATATATCTTGGATTAAAATTATCTGGTGTGGGTTGTACCGGGGTTATAGTTGGTACTATAGAGGATGTTTTTGCAGCTGCTAATATGTTAATATTATAATCCTGTGAACCGACATTACCGTTATGATCAGTAGCTATAATTGTAAAAGAATATCTACCTGCAGTTTGTGTAGGCGTACCAGCTAATGCACCGGTAGTTGGGTTTAACGTTAACCCTGCTGGTAAACCGCTTGGTAGTGTGTAATTTGCTGCAATGCTTGTATTGCCGTCATAATTTGCTATAACAATAACATTGTTAGGCGGCATATAGAAGCTTACCTCTCCGTCTACTGAAGTATCTATATCTCCAAAAGGAGTGCCATCTGCATTTAATACCGTCCAGCTTGAAAAAGTATGACCAGCATTAGGATTAGCTTGAATGATTATAGGCTGTTGATAGAAGTACCCACCTAAATTTGTTGGACCCCAATCTGGTTTATAACCTATTGAGCCTTCAGTGCCTAAATTACCTACTAAATTTACAAAGTATACCTGATTAGTACCTACAAATGTTGGTTGTGTGGTACCTGTAACGTTGTTATTAACACTATAGGTATAAGGGCTTGTGCCACCTGTAGCTGTAAATGTAACACCTGCATACGCACTACCAGTTACTGCATCAGGTATAACTAAAGGAGAAATTGATATAGTTGTAGGTGTAACAAAGTTTGTAGTAGTTGTAGTTGATACACCGGCCTGTATTATTACTGGTCCTTTACCGCTACCCGCTAAAGGATTAATTTGTATAACAGTAGTATGTCCGGTTAAGTTGTTTTGAAGTATAGCTAAGGCAGGTGTATTACCAGCAATAGAAGAATAATCTACACTAGCAGGATCCACATAAAGTGGTGACCAATTGTTTGGATCAACAAGGGAAGGTAGGCTAGGATTTAAACTTGAGTTTAAAAAGTCTGCTTCGTTTATATAAATTGCACCACTACCATTAGGTATGTTTATATTGCCTAAGGCATAAACTGGAGAACCCGCTAGCGAGCTATCAATCGGTGGTGGATCAAAATCCCCGTTCGTAGAGTTATCTACATTGTTATTATTAGAAACTGTGATAGGTGCTTGTGCCTGATTTACTACAGCGTTTTTATTCACTTCAATAGCTTGTGCTACAACATTTTCAACAGGACTTACTTCTAGTTCACCAGTAGATGCGTTGGCAGTTGTTAAAGCCGTTATTGCAAGTTGAGAATTTATAACACCTTGAAATTGCTGTAATAAAAATGCACTAGCAGCGTCTGCAGTCTTAAATGTATTAATACCAACTAAACTTTCAGCGGTCTGTAATGCGGTTTCACCGCCCTGCACTATACCATTAATTACACTCGTTATACCGGTAGCGTTGCCTAAATTGGTAATAGATTGACCAATAGAGTTAAACGTACTTGGTGATAAATTAACAGATTTAGCTACATCAGTTACTGCAGAGCTTATTTTTGTACCTACATACTCTGCACCGGAGACTCCGTAGTTAATAGGAGATGTAAAAACCTTTACTACTGTACTATCTGAACCTGGTAGTACGTTACCTACTAAATCTTTAAGTCCATTTAAAAACTCACTAAACTCCCCTGATACAGAGTTGTCTAATTTTTTTAAACCTTGAACTACATCAGTCAATGTACTGAGAACAGCAGTAGTTAGTGTAGAATCGCTATTTGCTGTGTCTTGTAATGTAGTTAAACCTTCATTAGTGGTTTTAGAAATACCTGAATTTGTTAAAGGTGTTAAAGGTATAGTATTAACACTAGCGTTATTGTTCGTATCTTGAGTTTGAGTGGTGCCTAGTATCTGTTGACTGTAAGATGCACCAGTAAAAGGTAATAAGCCTTGATTGTAGTTATTTAAAAATTGTTGTGTCTGTAAAGTATCAATCAAACCTAATTGAGCACTACCACCCTGTAGTATATTTTGTAAACCTACGACATTTTGCCCTGGTGCTGAAGGACTAGGAGATTCTGCTTGCTGTTGTAATTGAGTTAAAGCAGCTGCTTCAGAACCTATAGATGCAGAGCCACCATCAGCCTGGTAAATCGGAATTGTATACGATGCGGTTTGTGAAGCTGCCATATTATTCCCAAATTATATTGTTAAGATTAGTATGCACCGGTGTTGTTTTACTTAATGAAGCAATTATGTTTTGCTCTATTATATTTCGTAGTTCCGGGTTAGTTATGTTAGAGTTTTTAATACGCACATTAAATAGTTGGGATTTTGCTCCGGGCATCCGGTGCGGGAAGAACCTATCAATCTGTTCTATATAGTATCTTGATCCAGTAGGCAAGGACCAGGTAAGATCATCAAAGCTATTAGTATTGAAACTTCTTTGTATAGCTTTAATATCAGATCTTTGTAAGGCTTGGTCGTAGAAACGTACATCTGCAATACCACCATTAAAGCTATATGTTTGCCATTGAGCTTTAGTGTATGTTGCTAAATCTTCTGTCTTAAATGTAGATGTACCTATCATTAAATTAGGGTTGTTTCTCTTATTGTATACTCTGTATATGTCAGATACATTACCTACCGAACCACCTACTGCACTGACGCCATCAATCCAAAGATACATATTATTAATAGAATCAACTGTAATAGCAAAATGGTGCCACCCAGGGGTAAGTTGTGTTGCATCGTATATGTACTCTACTGTATTACTATTACTCAACGAACCATTAATAACACTAAACAGACCTGTTAGTTTAAGGTTACCTTGTTTTATACTTGGATAAATGTACTTACGCTGATAATCATAACCAGTAGTGTCTCCATAGACTATGTTTAAACCTTGAGATGTATTAGTACTGCTTAAAAGCTTACTACCATAATCTACAAACAAACCACTTAATGGCTCTACTTTAGCTATTGTCTGATTTATACCATTTAATATTAAACCGTAATAATCAGTTTTACCAGTAGTAGGATTCAATTCGGCAGTAAAATTAATAGTACGTACATAATTTGCACAACCAGAAGCTGGCGGTATATTGGTTAAGCTGATATCCCAAGCAATTCTACCGTAATTATCCATTTTACATAGATTATTACTTGAAACACCACCATACAACATCCAGATATTGTTTAAATGATCAACAGCTATACGTTCAGGTTGATAAGCCGAAAGTATGTATTTTGGTTCATCTGTGTTTATACCTTTAGTTACTGTATCTGCTGATAACGCCCATATAATATTGTTACTATCAACCACACAACTACTGACACTATTATAATACGAAATACCAGTTGTACCTGTAACAGGTTTTAAATCTATTGCATAACTATTAGCACCAGTAGCGCCACCACCAACCGTTGAACCGTTGGTTTGGTCAAGCGTACCGTTGGTCAAGTACTTGTACCATATAATGTTATTAGAATTGTATTTTGTTACTAAAACTATTTTACGAGTACCGCTTTCATTAATTAAATGCGCACCTATAAGAGAGGTAACAATTGTTGCAGTACCTGTACCTGTACCAGCCCCTGTAGCAGTGAATTGTAATCCTACTGTATTGCTTGCTGCACCAATTAGCGTAAAATTTGTTGTACCCAAACTAGTGATTGTATAAGTAACACCAGCCGTAAAATATATTGCATTTACTACAGTACCGGTAGTAGGGTAGACATTTAACAACACACCGTCCTGATCAAATTCATATATTGTCTTAGTTGAATCAACAATGAAGTAAGTTTCTGTATGTTTACCTTTAAGTATGTGTGTTTTACCGCTAAAAGAAATAGATGTATTAACTACATTTAATGAATCAATAGTAGTATTGTATGTATTTAAATTACTGTAAGAATTTACTATAGATACAAAAGGTGTTAATAATGGGTTATTTTTAAATAAACCAAAACCACCATTATAGAAGTTACCTATAATTTGATCTCCTCTAATATTACTCCAATCATTATTAAAGGCCTGAAATGCTAGTGTAAACCCAGGGGTATAAAGATCTTTATCGTTTAATGCTAAATTAGCCCAACAGGTTGATGTATTTAATATAGGGTATCTTGAATTTTTTAATACGTTGACAGAACTGGAATTATAATTATAGATAATACCAGCTACGTTGTTCGTGACACTATCAATTAAAGGACTTGTCCATTTACTAATGTAGTGTGTTAATGAACCCGATAACATATTAACAATAGATAGGTTATCATTATCACCTATTTTATGATAAACATATAGGCTTAACGGATTAAACGTTTTTGTTGAAGTTACATCCCATATTACATTAGGGTAATTGTTATCACTACTACCCGCTGTACCCGGAGAATCTATTACTGAAGTAGTATTAACTCTAGTCGGATCAAAATACCTATCCATCCAAACAGGGCCTGTAGGAGAGTCCCATAACCAGGAACAAAAATATGTACCTTTTAAAGTGCTGCCTGGAGGTGTACCCCAGGGGGTATAAGCACCATAATCTGCCTGTTTAACAAATATACGATCTGAGCGATAAGGCGAAGACCCGGCTACTGAACCAGCATATGCTAACGTAGAATCATTAAGCGCTAATACTGCAGCATTTGCAGGGTAATGAAAATATGTATCTGTATCTTTTTTAAAGACTTTTAGTACTTCATTACCTCTATAGCTTAAATAAATTTTATCGTTACCACTTTCTGTATTTAAACCGGTGAAAAGTTTATTATATTTTCTTGATACTGAACTTAAAGTAGGTGTCTGTATACCTTCTGGTGAATAATTGTTCTTTAATGCAGTAATGTTGTACCCAAGTGTATTTTTAGTAGTATCCGTGTTATAATACGGTGCAGTAATTAAATAATTATGCGGTAAGTTATCTGTAGCAGAAACTACAGCAATATTATTAGTAGTACCTAGATACTTTACATTGCTTGTAGTACCAAGGTTTTTGTATAAAGTAGTAGAGTATCTATCTAAGCTAAACACGTTAGCTAATTGATTGCTTATATCATTAAAAGAAGTAAACGCATTTAAAAATAATTTCTTTGGGTTAACTAGTAAACTTGTATTAATACAAGCAATTTGACCGTTCAATACGTTAAATAACGCTACATTATTATTGTTTATATTATAATAAAACGATTGATGAGTACTATAACCAGAACCTGTATTAAAAGCAGATAATTTAAGTACTGTAGTTGAATCTGTAGTTAAGTATAAGTTATTATTGCTTATACTAATAGTATTATCACTATTAAATTTTAAATTAAATACAGTAGCACTTGCAGACTGTGTAGTTAAACCAATTACAGGTGTATTGTACCCCGAACCAGAAATATAAAAATAATAAGTCGTACCATTTATAGCGACACTTATTGTTGTACTAATAACATAATTCGCTGGTTGTACTACATCTGCACCGCTTAAACTATCCGATAAGAAATAACTATTAGAAAGTATGTTAAGAGAGTTCTGATTAAATGTAGCATCCTGTGCAGCAGAAAGCATTGGGCTTATGTTGTAAATCATTCCCTCTGAAGTAACATACGCAGAATTAACTGTACCTACGTTTGGACCGTAATTATACGATAAGTTAACTGGGTAGGTACTAACAAATGCCATATAAAATACTTAGTAGCAAGTATTAGTTTTACCACTCACCTTGCCAATTAAGCTGGGTTACCACCACCGTTACCACCACCGCCACCACCACCTTGATAACCGCCACCACCACCACCACCACCGCTTGTATAGCCAAGGTACTGAAAATACATACGCAAATCCTTACCGTTGTGTTGAAATCCAGTGGTATAAGATGTTTGATCTGCTCCACCGTCACTACCTGCAGTTGCTGATGGTTCAAATATGTTAGATATATCTGTACCGTTTATTTGATACCCTACATCTGCACCTTTAGTGCTAACTAGGGGGTTAAATACATTAACTAGATTACCAAGTGTTGTACTTGTAAAGTTAGACATATTACCTGTTTTCTAATTGTTTTACCTTTGCACTTAATTCTTTTACAGCTTCAATTAAGATTGCTGTCAAGCGACCGTAATCAACACCAGAAATTTCTCCGTCTTTATCCTTACCTACAACGGTTGGTAATATCTCATTTACTTCTTCAGCAATTAAACCGAAGTCGTTGTTAAGATCTTTATTATTCCAATCAAATGTTACACCCTGTAATTTAGTTACTGTGTCAAGTGCATTAGTAATTGGCGTGATATTAGTTTTCCATTTACGAGACGATGTACTATTAAATGTAGGTGCTGAAACAGTACCACCAAATGAAGCAGAGCCATCTCCAAGCAACCAAGTATTAGCGGGAGTTCCGTAAGAACCGTTTGTTAAACCTAAACCGTAATTTCCAACACCTGTATAAATTACGTGTGGACCGGTTGTACCTGCTTGTAGATTTACCAATCCTGAGAAAGTTGCTACAGTGTCACTTGCTGTACCGTCGCTAACTGTTAAAGTTTTGAACGTTACATTACTTGAAGTACCTACATCTTGACCTATACTTACTGTAACACTACCAGTATTTGTATTTACACCAACACCAGTACCGGCATATATACTTGTTACCCCGCTACTGCCAGAAGCGTGAGCGGTTATTACTCCGCTACCGTCAATAGTAATAGTTGAACCATCGACTTTGACACCACCCAATGTACCTGTTGAAGCTGTTGGTAACGAATAAGGAGCTGTTGAAGTGTATCCGTTTGGATTTGTATTAGAATATGGGGTATAACCTAAAGCAGTGGTAATTTGCGAACTTGTTAATGTTAAACTACCACCTAAAGTTAAGTAACCAGAACTTGTAACATTACCAGTAAGAGTTAAACCACTTACAGTGCCAGTACCTTGTACCTGTGTTACTGTACCACCACCACCGCCACCGGTAACGCTTATTGTACCATCTCCTGCTACTGATAACCCTGAACCTATTTTAACACCGCCTAATTGAGAAGCTGTGGCAGGTACAAGTGCAATTGCACTACTGCTTATTTGTAAACCGTTACCTGCGAAACTTGTTATAGTTGTCGAACCGAGAGTGTACGAATTCGAAGTAACTACATTACCACTTACAAACCCAGTAGCAGCAATATTACCAGCTGGGGTCATATAGGCTTGTCCCCCAGCACCGTTTGTTACAATAATAGCACCGTTAATGGTATTGTTGCTTGTACCAGTCCAATTCATACCGTTGGCACTAACGTACCCACCTAGGTTACCTATTAAACTACTTGTTATTGTTACACTAGCTAATGTAGTATTACCTAACACGTTAATACCACCCGCGAAAGTAGAATTAGATACACTACTGTTTGCAACAAAATAACTAGCCTGTGTATTACCGGAAAATGCACCGGAAGCAGCGTTTAAAGCACCGCTTGTAACACTAAAACTAGAAGCTGTTATATTAGTAAACGTAGGAGAAGCTACAGTACTCAATACCCCGGTACCGTCGATCTGTAAGTTAGTACCGACTTTAACACCACCTAGAGTACTACCAGAAGCTATTGGTAGAGTGTATGAACCACCACCCCCACCACCACCTGATGGCCAGCTAGTAATTGGTACCCCGTTAAGTACTATAGTACCACCAGCCCCACCACTACCTACTGTAAGTGTACCATCCACTTGCATATTACCTGCATTTGCACCAACACCAGCATCGTGCGAGTACCCGGTAGCGGTTTGACCCATTACGCGTACTAAACCATCAGCCTGTACACGCATTCTTTCATAGTTTACATAAGCACCAGAAGAAGGAGAAATACCTGCATTACCGGTTGCAAAACGTATATATCCATATGCGGCATCGCCAGCGTTTAAGCTCAATAAACCTGCATAACTACCGGTAACCCCGGTACCACCTAAATCGATTTGTGCACCGTGATTTACACCATTACCTGAACCGCCAGTAACGGTGAGAAAATGGTTATCATCTGTGTATCGTACACCTAGATAGCTGCTTACTGCTAAACCACCAAGAACTTCAGTACCAGCAATAGTTAATTGACCGGCGCCTGAATTTGCACTACCATCCCATTTTAAATAACTTGTACTATTACCAATACTAAATTTTTCATAGTTATCGGTATCTGTACCGAGCCAGAAACCGTTACTAGAACTACCACTACTTGTTTTACCGCTATATATACCGGAACCGTTTTGTGGGTTAATATTAATATTACCGTTAATATTAAATACACTACCGTCCCATAGCATATACGAACCTGTAATAGTACCACCAGAGCCAATACCTGATGAATTACCTACATAAAATATAGGTATTGCACCGCCTGTTGGATATGTTGGATAACCTAAATAAAAACCGTTACCACCTACTACTAGTCCTGTATTTTTATTGCTTGTTATTCCTGTTATAGAAGCTGCTGGTAGAGTGCCGCTTGAAAGATAATCTGGTATGGTATTCGCTGCACCTGTTGCATCAGTACTATAGCTACGTATAGCCGTAGTAGGTACTGCACCACCAGCATTATAGCCACCCATATTAAGGTAATTTGTAATGATAGCTTGCTGTGTTAAAAGTATGTTAGTAGCTACACTATCAAATGTTGCACCAAATACCTTCCAATTAGTATTACTATTGTCAGTAGTTGGATAGCCCCAGTTACTAGGTCCTGCACCACCCCCGCCTGTACCACCACTGTTAGTAGTACCACCACCTACATCTCCGTTTAATGCGTTATTATTAGTTATATAATATGTGCCTGTACTAGCTCCTGTAGGTTTATAAAACACCACGTCTACTCTTGACGCACTGCAATAGTAGTGTCTACTTGGATCGTACACACCTTGATAAACTGCACCAGGACCGGTATCACCTTGAGGACCGGCAAGAGTTTTGTTGATAAATACTGATTTGTAAATTGTAATAGGTGTACCGCCTGATGGAGTATAAGAAGCAGAAAGTACAAATTGTACATTGTTGGTTGTACCTACTCCGGTCAAAGCATAATCTAAACCAACTCCATCAACATCAGTAGAAGATGTTAATGCCCAGCCACCTGTCGCATTTGTGTATAAGCTAGGCGCAAGCCCAGCAGCAGCTACATTGGTAACTTCAGTCGAACCGTAATACACTCTAAACACGCCTTTTACACCTGTTAAGGAACCAGATATAACATTACCATATGCATCACAAGCAACAGTCGCAGAATCAAGTGATACTGTACTGACTAAATTTGTTGAACCGTTAACAACTAATGCTACGCTTTGTACGCTTGTATAAATTGTGCTATCTGCACCCCCAACATAATCTGTTAATGAAGCAGTGAATTGTAAAGCAACAGCTGTAGGGTTTGATGTAAATACGCTAGTCGCAACAGTATACACACTGTTTGGAGATGTAATTGTTATACCACTCGAAGTAGTTAATGTTGCAACAGTACCACCGGTTGAATTAAGTAGTACTGCAGTTACACCAACATCGTGATGAGTTGAAATATTGTTGTTAGTTACATTAAATACAATAGAAGATTGAGAAAGGTTACTACCGGTTTGTTTAATTACGTTAGTAGAAGCTGTACAGACTAAGCTCTTTGCTGAACCTGCTGCACCGCCCTTGGCTTTGCTTACATAAAGTGTAGCTTGTACAGCACCGTACGTGGTGCTAGCCTGGAATACAGCCTGAGCGGTATTGCTATTAGCACCTAACACAGTTACTGCATAGTTACCAGTACCACTATCTATAGTAGTGGTCATACCTGTATTGGTACCACTGTTATAAACAGGAGTATTAGATATGAGACTAAAACCAGTTATACCACTACCATATGAAAGTAGTGTTGAACCGTAATACACCTGCATTGCTCCAGTAGCATTTGTTAAGTCAGGAGAACTACCATCAGCAGCGGTTGGCACCACTATTGCAGGAGATGTTAGAACGGCTACTAATGCACCACTACCATCCGTGAGTTTAGTAATTTGATCAATAACAGTGTACGTGTTTGTACCATCATTAAATGTAGCTGTAACTAGTACATATGCTGCTGGACCGGCTGGTAAACCGTCTTGAGCAACAAAATCACTTGTACTATATGTAACTGAATTGTACGGGGAAGTAGAAGTATTAGTTTTTACAACAGCACTACCTAAAGCTGTGCCTGCAGCATTATATAATTGAAACGAAAAACTAACTGGATTACTAGAAGTGGGAGTAAGGTTTTGTAAAAAAGCCGATACGTTTACTGTTTGAGTGCCACCTTTTGGTGCACCTGTATTTGTGAATAAAAAGACTTTTGAAGGACTTAAACCTAATGTTATACCTTTTTGTATCGATGTACCGTTAGTACCATTGCTACCTGCTGCACCAGAAAACCCGGAGAAACCTTGCGCGCCTTGAGCACCACCACCACCACCGAAGCCCTTACTCTGCAAATAGGTTGCTACTTGCGATAATGGCATTTTATATGTCTTTGGATCAGATTCGGTCTTAGAAACTGGTATAGAAATATGATCAGTAACTGTACCTGTATCGATTTGTGGTAGGTCTGTAATTTTAAGGGACATCGGTGTTAATATTTAGCTTTTTTATATAATGTTTACCCGTTATAGTTTACTAGTAAATAGTTAGGGTTATTAGTCTCTAGTAAGAACATTGTTGTATTGTTGGTACCCCAAGACCTGGTACGTAATAAATGTACTTCTCCGAATACATAAGGTTGTGGAGAATTAATTGAAGGATTAGTAGTTAAAAATCCTGATAAAGCAGTGGCTAACAATATATAATTGGAAGGTAAACCAAAAGAAGGTCCAATAAATGCGGATACTACAATAGTGTGAGTGTATTGCGGATTACCAGAAGAAGCGGGTAAAGTATATGTAAAATCAGGAAACGGATTTACGAAATCATTAGTTACAGTTACTGTTTTATTAGGTAAATTGTAAACTACTTTGCTGATAAATTGACCGGTAGATAATGTAATGTTGCTTGGTTTAAAAGTAATAGTGAGAGGACCGACACCCTGCAAAGATGTTGTACTAGAACCGAATGTGAAATTTACGTTTGACATATATTATACTGCTAGTATTGTATTATTGTTATCAGTTACAATAGGTATTATTGCTTCATTAGTTAATATCTTACCGGTTAAGTTTTGCTTTGTATTGTAACACACTAAATTAAAGTTTTGTTGTACGTAACCTACAAAACATATAGTATAAGATGAAACATCCTTATTATAAGTTATAACTGGTGGTTCAACATATGTTAAATGCTCTAATTGAGTGTCAATAGCTGATGCACCTTTAGCATATATAAAATAGCTATAATCGGTATTATTATCTGGGAATATTCTAGTACGGGTGCCTGGTTTATTGATATCGTATTCATATAATACAGGTACAATTAAATCACCGGCTGAAAGAAGTGCATACGCATTTGAAGTTGAATCAAAGCTATAAGTTGCTGATAATAATAAACAGGATACAAACTTCTTACTAGGTTCATTATACCAATGACCGCCATAATAAATATCGGCATTATTACCTACCACTAAATTACCTGTTAACCCGACAGCTGATAAAGAAGGATATAAAGATAAAGAGGATAATAAACGTGTCGGTACCCGAGCGTGATAATCTAGAGTTAAAAAGTCTACACTACCGTTACCTATAGAACTGTTACTATAATCAAATACAAGTTTATTGTATAAAGTGTAACCACTCAATTCAAGTATCAGTGTATCATAGAATATTTCAATATTCTTTATGTTGTTGGCTGATAACTGAGCATATATTGCAGGTTGATTTGTATATTTTGCAAATACTGCAGATAGAGCTGATGTTGCTAGTGATATAGTACCGTCAATGGTCTTGACCCATAACTGACCATATGCATTTTGCATATTATATATTGTACGACCAGTAGCAGGTACTGTTTTATATAATGCGTATTGATTACCGTATACATCTGTTTGCCAGGCACACATTTCACTTGTTGAAGGTGAAACTAATAGATTAGTTATACGAGAATTTAAATCATAATACTTTAACCAATCTTGCTCGGTGAACTTATTAGTAACTAACCAAATATCTTTTTTATCTCCTGTCCAGAACTCAAAATCATCTTTAATCGATACAACCCCGTTACTGTCAATTTTAGTAGTTTCAAAATTAGATTGATAAGGTATAAACTTTTGATAATTGTTTGTACTCATAACCTGACCATCAAACGATGTGCCAGTGTTCATTGCTTTTAACCAATTTAAGTTTTCTATGTGAGAAATGATATCATTTTGATCGTTATTGGTTAAACCTCTACCTTTGTTAAATTTGGTAGGATCGGAATATGTATAAGTTGAACCAGCAGCTACGTTATCAATATTGATTAACGAAGTAATATTATTAGAGAGGTAAGTAGTAACACCTACATTGTTAGGTGTATAATAGCCTAGTTGGGACTTAGTTACCAAATTACCGCCACTATTAGGTAATGTAGCTACAGTAGGAAAGTACCTATTAGCTAGATTACCCCAGGGTGCCATTGCAGTAATTTGTGCACCAATATAACCGGTGTTAGTACCGGACAACACAAATTGATTGTTACCGAGATACTTTTCAGTCAATGTAACTAGCTGAGCATTAATTTGATCAGAAGTTGTATTAACATCAACCTGTACTGCAGATAAAGTCATCATTTATTAGGAACTTAAATTAGGTACACCGAACTCATTAAATGTAATATTAGATGAAGAAGGTAATATATATGTTGTTTCTGCAGCACTTATTGGAGGTTGTAGTACTGGTCTACCGGTATTATCAGTCCAGAATGTTTCAACAATATGTGGATCCTTACGTTCAGCAATTACTAACCAACTTACCGTCGATGTAGAAGTATTGTCCTGACAGGTAATAGTTAATATATTATCTGTAACTAAACCACGTACTAAAGCCCAGTCTGTAGTGTTAGTGACAAACACTTGAGGGTTACGTGTTAACGCTGCAAACGTACCCTCTGTCATACCTATAACAGTATCAATATTAACAGTAGCAGTACCAGCGTTAAGTGTGGTAGTACCCCTATATAATAAGTCACAATACGGTCCTTCAATAAATGAATGCACTAAATAGTTTGTAGCACTTAATGAAGGTAACGGGTGCGGTATACGGAATGAACCAGAACCTTTTGAAACAGAACCAGTCACATATAAATTATGGCTATTTTGTATATAAACATCATTAAAAAAGCCTGCGATATTATTAAAAGACGCTCCACCGTTAACTGTAAGACCGGTACCACCTACTGTCATTGAATCTGCACTAACACCGCCCGCTGCACCTAAACCGCCCGGGCTGGTTGATATACCAGCAAATGTGACAAATGAATTGGTATTAAGAGTTTGATTTGCACCAGGACCAGAAGGGCCTTGAGTGCCTTGTGCACCAGTACCACCAGTACTACCTTGATAACCTTGTGCGCCTTGATAGCCCTGGTATCCTTGAAAGCCTTGCGCTCCGTTACCACCGGTGCTGCCCTGGTAACCTTGATGTCCTTGAAAGCCTTGCGAGCCAGTAGCTCCTGTTAAACCTTGCGGTCCTGTCGGTCCGATTGGACCTTGCACACCTTGAGGGCCTGTTGGTCCTTGCGGACCAGTTAAACCAGAATAACCAGATATACCGGTACTACCTTGTGGTCCGGGTACAGTGCTTGCAGTACCAGTATTACCTTGACTGCCTTGTGGTCCAGTCAAACCTGAGTAACCAGATGTACCGGTACTACCTTGTGGTCCGGGTACAG
>Ga0164297_10002263_pt1 | contig 19254 bp, 16 predicted proteins | sample GEODES058metaG_FD_113539 | JGI IMG/M metagenome (GOLD analysis project Ga0164297, IMG submission 113539) | Dystrophic lake water microbial communities from Trout Bog Lake, Wisconsin, USA - GEODES058 metaG | ecosystem: Environmental > Aquatic > Freshwater > Lake | place: USA: Trout Bog Lake... | reverse complement strand
ACATCAATTTTTGAGTCTTCATGAATTCAACTGGTCCAACTGAAACTGTATTGCCCCTCAACGGAATTCGGGTGATCGAACTCGGGCAAGTTTTATCTGCACCCTTTGCCGGCTCCATTTTGAGCGACTTGGGGGCTGAGGTTTTGAAGATCGAGAAATGTGAGGACGGTGACGATGCAAGGCACATGGGGCCTGCCTTTCACAATGGAGATGCTCTTAATTTCCATTTGTTCAACCGCGGAAAAAAATCCATTGCCCTGGACCTTAAAAGTCATGAAGGTGTTCAAGCCCTGATGGGTCTGTTGGTTGAGGCGGACATCTTGATCCACAACTTGCGTCCTGGGGTGACGCAAGCCTTGGGACTTGATGGGCAGACACTTTGTCAGAAATTTCCAAAATTAATTTTCTGTGAAATATCAGCCTTTGGTCACAAAGGACCGATGAGTATGAGGCCAGGCTATGAGCCCTTGATCCAAGCTTTTAGTGGCTTGTCGAGCACCAACGGTGGTCCGGATGATCCGCCCATTCGTATCGGGGCCTCCGTTTGCGATCAAGGGACTGGCATGTGGGCTGTGATTGGCGTGTTGTCAATGCTAGAGAAACGTCGTCATACCCACCAAGGTGGTGTGGTCAATGCTTCCCTACTGGAAACTGCTTTGGTGTGGAATGGTCAAAAGTCCGAGGCTTATCTTAACCAGCAGCAGTTGCCAGTTCGTCACGCCTCTGGCCACCCCAATTTCGTGCCATACGAAGCGTTTGATACCGCCGATGGTCCTTTACTGATTTGTTGCGGTAATGATCGATTGTTTGCCAAGTTAAGCACAGTCCTTGGTCAAGAGCAATGGATTGAAGATCCTCGGTTTGCCACGAACCGTCAACGCTTACTGCATAAAGAGGAATTGCTCCAAGAATTGTGCCCTCAACTTTTAGTTCACTCCAAGCACCATTGGGTGGAAGTGTTTGAGGCAGCAGGAGTACCGTGTTCGCCTATTTTTTCAGTGCCAGAAACCCTGGAGCACCCTCAAGTTCAGGCTCTTTGCCTCAGACAAGAGGTCCCTGGGGAGGGTTTTTCTCTCACCGGCTTACCCTTGTCCTTTGACGGGGTGAGACCCCCCATTTCATCGGGTGCACCTCAACTCGGTGAACACAACGCACACTACACACCATGAATCAATGCCTCAAAACCGCCATCATTCTTTTGACATGGGCGATGAGTACCTTTTTTGCGTCAAAGCCTTGGGCGCAAGACTACCCCAGTAAACCCATCAAGTTCATCGTACCGTTTGCTGCGGGCTCAGGCAGTGATCAAGCTGCTAGAACCTATGCTCAAGTGATCTCTCAACTCACGGGCGTACCGGTGATTGTCGAGCCCAAGCCGGGCGGAAATGGATTCATCGCCGTTCAAAACGTGGCCAAAGCACTGCCCGATGGCTACACAGCCCTCTACACAACCAATACGACGCATGCAGCCAACGAGCATTTGTACAAAAACTTGCCCTATGATCCCATCAAGGATTTTGCGCCCGTCGCACTACTCTCTATCGGTCATATGGCCTTGGTGGTCAATATCAACTCCAAGTACAAAAGCGTGGACGATATCATCGCAGAGGCCAAGAAAAGACCTGGTGAGTTGAATTTCGGCAGTGGAAGTTCTTCCAGTCGAGTTGCCAGTGAGATGTTCAAACAACTGGCCAACATTAATGTTAAAAGTATTCCCTATAAAAGTAACCCCATGTCCATCACCGATTTGATGGGAGGGCAAATCGATTTCATGTTCACCGATGCTGCCACAGGTGTACCCCAAATTCACTCCAATAAGCTCAGAGCCTTGGCTGTCAGTGGGCAAAAAAGACTTCCCTCCATTGCGAGCATCCCGACCATGGAGGAGGCTGGCATCAAAGGCTACGATATGTCTTACTGGAACGCTGTGTATTTGCCTGCGGGTACACCCATTGCCGTGGTGAATAAGCTCAATGAGTTGTTTGCCAAAGCTTCCACCTCACCTGAGGTACAAAACTATCTCCGCCTGACAAGTGCTGAGCTTGCTTTATCGACACCCGAGGCGCTAGGACAATTTCAACTCAGTGAGTCTGCGCGTTGGGGGCGGGTGATCAAGCAAGCCGGTATTGAACCGGAGTGATTGAACACCAGGGCTTGGCGGTGCTCAGTGGATAGAGTTTTCTGAACTGCCTGGACTCAGGTCCAGTCAAAGTTGTTCAACTCCAAGGGTCGACCACACAATGGATGGCACCTGCTTGGCCTTGGCCTCCAACGGTGAGAAGTGCATCTTTGAGTTCTCCCAATTTGAAATGATGGGTACAGAGCTTTTCGAGTGCAAATTGCTTGGAGGCGATAATCTCTAGCGCCATCTCTACGGCTTGGTAACTGTGGCCGCGCATTCCTCTTAAGGTCAGGTGCTTTCTAAAGAGCTGATCGCTATGAAACTGCTCAAGAGGGACGCCTTTTCGCCCACACAGCATCACAAGTCCACCTTTTCTAGCAATTTGAATGGCCGAGACAATGGTGTCTGTACCACCAGAGGCGCAGTCAATCACCACATCAGCCAAGAAGCCTCCGGTCAAATCCGCAACGCTCTCGAGTAAATCCACCTCATCCACACACAAGGTGTGATGCGCACCCAACTCTTTGGCAAGGGCCAACCGATGGACATCGCGCTTTAAGCCGGTGACGATGATCAAGGACGCTCCCGCTTGCTTGGCCGCGACCACGCATGCCAAACCTTGTTGTCCTGGACCCTGAATCACAATGCATTTGCCCAGAGTGGCACCACCTTGCAAGACGGCCCACTCAATGCCATTGCCAAGTGGCAGCGCCAAGGTTGCCAGGTCAGAGCTCACACCACTGGGAACTTGATGAAAAACTGTTTTTGCATGCAAGAACTGATATTGTGCGTATCCACCCCAAAGGGAAGGCTCAAGGGACGTGGGGGTTGATCCATAGCGAACACCATTACCCAGCAAGGTGTCGGTTTCATCGCAGAGTCTGAAATCCCCTGTTCTGCAGTAATGACAATGACCGCAAGGCAAATACTCCTCAAGAGCCACTCGGTCTCCGGACTTCACTCCCCAATGTGAAAACGCTTGTGCACCGATATCGGTGATCGTACCCACTGTCTCGTGACCCAAGATCATGGGGCCTTTGCTGCTGGGGTAGGTTTTAAAGTAAGGCCAGTCGCTGCCGCATATTCCTGTTTTTTCCACCTTCAAGAGTCCCGTCGATTCAGTAATCACAGGGACCTCAAATTCTTTTAATTGAACTTGTAAATCTGGATAGGCAACAGCGGCCAATATAGAGTGAGGCTTCAAAATAGTGACTTTCGTGAGGATTAGTCGAGAGTGATCTCTGCCTTTTTGACCACTTGACTCCAGATTTTGATTTCGTTTTTCACCAAGGTATCAAGTTTTTCGCTGGCACCACCTACAGGATTAACGCCCATTTTTTGCATCGCCAATTGAACATCTGGGAGTTTTAAGATTTGGTTGATCTCTGCATTGAATGCCAATAAGGCGGCGGGTGGGGAGTTGGCGGGTGCTGAAATTCCAAACCAAGCGTTGATGATTGGTAAATTAAAGCCAGATTCAATAAAAGTAGGTGAAGAGGGAAACTGTGAAGATCGGTTGGTACCCATGACTGCGAGGACGCGCATTTTGCCATTTTGTACCAATGGTGCAGCGGTTTGTAAGACCACGAATCCGGATTGCACATGGCCGGCCACAATGTCTGTTAAAGAATTGGCGCTGGCCTTATAAGGCACATGAGTCATTTGAAGCCCGGTGTGCTGTAAAAACATCTCCATGCTCAAGTGATGAACGCTCCCTACACCGGGGGAGGCATAGTTCACCGAGAGTGGGCGTTGCTTGCCGACATACTCTACAAACTCTTTCATGGTTTGAGCGGGCACCGAGTTGGTGACCACAAAGACCAAGGGACTTGTACCGAGCAAAATGACTGGTGAAAAGTTTTTGATCGGGTCATAGGGCAAATCATTTCTGAGTGCCGCCAATGTACTGAATGCTGTGGCAGAGAACAAAAAGGTTTTGCCATCAGCCGGGGCCTTTGCCACGTAATCAATCCCAATCAAACCTCCCGCCCCCAAGCGGTTATCGACCATGACGGGTGAGCCAGTGCGTTGCGTGATCTTGGCCCCGATTAATCTCGCCAATTGGTCCCCAGTGGTCCCCGCCGAGGAGGGGACTACGAACTGCAGTGGGGCACTGGTATTGGTGGGCTGCGAGGTTGTTTGAGCAAAACACGGCGAGAGGTAACCAAAAGCAGTCACGACACCGCCAAGTGCGGCAGCAATAAGCGAACCAATTTTCATAGACCAGCCCACTTAAACAGAAATCTTGGAGACGTGCGACTTTCCAATACTGGCTTTTAAATTCTCCGCTGCAGCCTCTTTGAAAGGAATACCTACAGGCAACTCGACTGAGGCAGAGCGCACAAAATGTGATTCTTGATCCAGGCCAGGAGGGGTGATGCCGTTTTCCAAGTTTTTGGATGCTTTTAGTAAGCGGTTGCGTGCCATGATGATGGCGTTGTCCGTAGAGACCAAATTCTCGACGCTTCGATCCTGTAAAGGACCCATGCTCTCTTGCAAAGATGCATCTTGCATTCCAATGCCCTTCACACCGCTGTAGTAACGACCTGTCTTTTGAAGCTCGCGATCGATCAGATAATCGTTTCGCTTGTTGGCTACAGGTAAGTATGTGCCAGGTATTAATTCAGCGTACATCCCTTCACCGTTGTCCATGGAGTGAATTTCTTTTTCGCTCAAAGGCGCAGCGGGCTTATAAGTCATGCTCCATACCCAGCAGTTTTCGTCGTCAATGGGCACGAATGCATGGCCATTGAGAGCATTCTCTCCATAAGGTGGAATCATGGTGTACCACGGCATGATCCATTGCGAGATTCTCCAGTAATAAAAGCCTGGCTCAGCGTTTCTTCGTGCGCCAATCAAAAGACCTCCACTGGACTCTTGAACTTCAAAGTAAGGTTTTTTGTCGCCTTGAAATTTGGCGCCTTTGGTGCCTTTGTGCAAGGGGTCGGTGTGAAGTTCCCCGCTGTGTAAAAAGGAGACATGGCTGGAGTCAATGCCTCCTTCCATGGCTTGCATGTAATTGCATTCTTGGAGCCTTTTGGAGACATAACGGTTTTCACTGGGGACCAAATTCCATTCGAATTTGGGCAGCGGGGGTTGCTCACTGGGCTCGCCCATATAGGTCCAAATCACGCCCCCTTGCTCGATACAGGGGTAAGAGGTGAGTTTGATGCGCTTGGCATAACCGCTATCCTCGCTTTCAGAGGGGACATCTACGCATTGACCATTGATATCGTATTTCCATCCATGGTAGGGGCATCGGATACCGTGTTCTTCATTGCGGCCAAACCACAACGAAACGCCTCGGTGGGCGCAGAATTCGTCAATGAGTCCAACACTTCCATCGGTGTTTCGAAATGCCAATAATTTTTCCGACAGGATTGTTACCCTGAGAGGTGCACCATCATTTTCTGGTAATTCGCTTGAAATCAATAAGGGGATCCAATAGCGTCTGAACAATCGACCCATGCTCGTGTTGGGGCCAGTTTTACAGAGGGTTTCGTTGACTTCTTTAGAAATTGACATGGATTTTTATTGAAAAAAAGTATGAGGTTTTGACACCCATAATTCTAACTGACAAACTCCATTGGAGCCTATTCTCAACGCTTTAAGTGGACTCTCTCTCAACGTGAGTTTTAAAGGAAAACTAAAGCTTTGAGCACCCCTCAAACACTCAGCGTTTCATCTTTAAGTCAAGCTCAGCTTGCCAGTCATTCATGGGTTGGTAGCCAGCTTGGAGTTGGACCTTTTGGGATGTGGTTGAATGAATTTCCACATCGCTTGCCTCAAGATTAAGAGGCTCTAAATAGGGTTGTGGAATGTGCCAAGGCGTATCTGAGTAGATTTCCACTCGATTGTCCTCAGGATCCCTGAAATAAAGTGACCAAGAATTGCCGTGATCAACGGTTTGAATGAGACTCACATCATTGCGGTCTTTCACAATCGCGTGCATGAGACGCAAATCATCCAAGGCGCTCACTTGAAAAGAAATTTGCTGCAATCCAAACCCTGAGCCAGTGTGGTGCGTTCTGCCAGACTCCATCACGAGTTGATGGTGCGCTTTGGCGTCACGGGTCAAGAAGACGACATCGTGTCCTCTCACATGACCTGCATCCGTTTGGGTGAATCCAAGGACTTCTTTGTAAAAAGCTGACATCTTATGGATATCTCGAACAAACATCCCAACGTGTCTCAAAGTGAGGTGGGGAAGTTGAGTGGCACTGGTCATGGTAAAGGGCTTTTAAGCTTGGGCATCAAAGCTTTAAATCTAGCATAAATAGGACCATTCATCCAGAAGACAAATACCCAATGTGTTGAGTGAAATTGTCACTAGGATTGGACTATTGTCATAACTCACTAGGTCTTGGGTGGTTGAAACTCGCACGGCCTAAACTCTTAATGGAATCTAAACCCTATGAAGAACTCTGCAATTCACTCTTTGGCTTTTAGATACAGCGAAACCTTGAGGTTTGGGGTCAAAACGTTTTTCAGCTCAGCTTGCATAGGCTTATTGGTTTTGACCGGTTGGGCAGTTTTGGCAGGTTTGGCCCATGCCCAGACTCCTAGCAATGACTTTCCGAGCCATCCCATCAAGATCATTGTTCCACAAGCTGCTGGGGGTGGTACCGACTTGATTGGGAGAAGGATTGCGCAAAAGCTCTCCGAACAACTCAAAGTGGCCACAGTGGTGGAAAATAAAAGTGGTGCAGGTTCTTTAATCGGTACCGAATATGTTGCCAACTCACCAGCGGATGGTTATACGCTCATGATTGGGGGATTGTTCAACATGGTCATGAATAAGGCCTTGATCAAGAATTTGAGCTATGAACCGGATCGAGATTTTGTGCCCCTGGGCTACCTATCGGGTTACTCATTTGTTTTTCTCACTCGCCCAGACATGCCTGTGAGTAGCCTAGCTGAGTTTGTTAAATTTGCCAAGGAACAAAATAAGCCCATCACATTTGGGACTGCCGGTATCGGCACACTTCAACACGTGTGGGGCGAAATTTTGCTCAACGCCTTGGGGCTACAGACCCTTCAAGTGCCCTTTAAAGGCGCGGCCCAGGGATACCAAGAAATGATGGCTGGACGAGTCGATGTGATGTTTGACAACATGTCGGCGTCAAAGCAATTGATCCTCAACGGGAAGCTAAAGGGGCTCGCATTGTCAGCCACAGACCGTTCCCCCCTCTTGCCGTTGGTGCCCACCATTAACGAGACTGGTCTCACGAAATTCACGGGTGAGAGTTGGTTTGGCGTCTTTGCCCCCAAAGACACACCTCCCGCCACTGTGAATAGGTTAAGACAAGCACTCATGGTGATCAACAAAGATCCAGAGTTCATGACTCAAGTTGAAAAAGACGGCGGGCGCATCATCAATATCCCCGTCAATGAGCAGCAACAATTTCTCAAAGATGAAATCGCCAAATGGGTAGGGTTGGTTCAAAAGAACAATATCAAACTCGATTGATGCAGCGCTTGGGCTTTTAGAGTCAAAAGACCATGGAGTTAACTATGACGAATGCAACTCATCCAAGACTCAAACAGCAGACAAACGGTGACAGTTGTGCGTACAGTTGGCGAATCCCTCCTTGCCCACAAGAAAAGTCTTCGTTAAGGGATGGGGTACTCAAATGGACCTCTACATTATTGAGTCTAGACTTTGCCAACGGCATTGAGATTGGTTTTGGTATTGGTATTGGCTTTGTCACACGATTGATCTTGTCATTGGGATTGGCATTGACTTTGGCGATATCCAATATGGCCCATGCTGCAGACTATCCCAGTAAGCCGATCCGATGGGTGGTGCCTACAGCACCCGGTGCAGGGACGGATTTTACCGCTCGAAAATTTGCCTTGATTGCCAGTGAAGCCTTGCATCAATCGGTCATTGTCGATAATCGATCTGGGGGGTCGGGGATGATTGGCCTCGACATCATCGCATCCTCCCTTGCGGATGGTCACACCTTGGGCTTTATCAGTGTTTCTCAGTTCATTGATGCCATTTTGACGCAAAAATTCGTCTTCGATGCAAGCAAGGACTTCACGCCCATTGCCGTTTTGGCATCCACCCCTTTGGTGATCGTGACCAACAGCAACTCGAATTTCAAGACTATCCGCGATTTGATCAATTACGCCAAGTCTCATCCCAACGAGCTCAGTTACTCATCGGGGGGAAGTGGTGGGCTTACCCATTTGGCCATGGAAGTGTTCCTCGCACAAGCTGGAATCAAGGCTATCCATATTCCTTACAAAGGCAGCGGGCCAGCACTGGTGGACTTGTTGGCAGCAAGAGTGCAACTCACTTTCTCTACCCCACCTGCTGTGATGCAGCACATCAAGGCGGACCATTTGAGGGCCTTGGGTTTGGCCACCAAGCAGCGTTCACCGCTTATGCCCGATGTACCCTCCTTGGCAGAGGAGGGGCTGGCAGGAGTTGTGATTTCAACTTGGTATGGTTTGATTGGGCCAGCCAATATGAATGCGGAGATCGTTCAAAAAATTGCACAGTCCATGGCTCAGTCCAGTCTTGCCAAGCCTGTGCAAGAGTCCATGCTCGCAAGCGGTATTGATGCCCAAGTGAGTACTCCAGAGGAGTTTGCAAAATTGTTGAGCTTTGAGAAAACCCAGTGGCTAGATGTTGTAAGGAAGATTGACTTTAGTCGAGATCGTTGATTTATTCCAATTCAAAGGAGTTCATATGTATAAAAAATTGTCTCTTTGGGGTTGTACGCACGCCCAAAAAGGGTGTATTCCTTGTCAAAAAGAGTCTTTGACAGCCAAACCCATTCAAGGCTCAAGGTCGAATCGTCGCAAGTTTCTAGGCTCTGCACTCGGTCTTGCGAGCTCAGTGGGAGTAGGGGAGGCCCTCATCGGTGGCTTGGGCTCGCTCGGTGTCTTGGGGAGTTTGCCAAGTTGGGCTCAGACCACTTCTGCTCCTTTGATCGATACCCATCATCACTTTTATCCACCAGAGTATTTAAAGGCATGGATGGACTATGAGGATCAACGCCACATTCCTCATTTCCCTCAAGTGCAGTCCTGGACTCTTGAATCGGCCATGAAGGCCATGGATCAAGCGGGGGTGACCAAAGCAATCTTATCGTTGGCCTCCACCCCCGGGGTGTGGTTCGATTGGAGCACACCCGAGATCAACCGAATGGTCAAATTGGTCAATGATTATGGTGCTCGAGTGGTCAAGGAGCATCCTGGTCGCTTTGGACTCTTTGCTGCATTGACCATGCTCGATGTGCCCAGCACTTTGAAGGAAATTGACTACGCCTTTGATGTGCTGGGGGCTGATGGTGTGGGACTACAGACGAACTATGGAGACAAGTGGCCAGGACACCCTGACTTTGCGCCTATATTTGCAGAGCTCAATCGCAGAAAAGCGGTGGTCTATTTCCATCCTCTGGCCGCTGCGTGTTGTGCCAGACTGCCCATCGGCACCTACCCGGCGGTGATTGAAGTACCGCATGACACGACTCGAGCCGTGCTCAACTTACTTTTGTCGGGCAGTTTGGCCAAATTTCGGGATATCAAATGGATCTTCTCCCACGGGGGAGGCACTATCCCAATGCTGGCGGGTCGAATCAATTTCTTTCAAGGCAATGCTAAAAATATTGCTCAAATTGCACCCAATGGTATTGAGGCAGAGTTTAGGCGCTTGTATTACGACACGGCCAATGCCACTCATCCCGCAGCCATGGCGGCCTTACTGAAACTAGTCCCCAGCAGCCAAGTGCTCTACGGAAGTGACTATCCGTATGTTCCGATGGACCTCCAGGCCCAAGCGCTTTCTGATCTTGGTCTTGGAGTGGACGTGGTTCAGCAAATTCGTCACACCAATACCGAGCACCTACTAGCCAAGCCATAAGAGGCTCGTGCATACACTTTTGCGCTGGATTTGAGAGCCTTTGAATGAGCCAGGGTGAGCGGGGGTGGGCATTTTTTAGGACAACTCAAGCCTCATTGGCAGTTGTCCAGATGGTAGCAATTCATCAGCGATAAAACTGCCTGATAGCAGTGGTGATTGGGATTGTTGGCACTGGAGTAGGCCTCAAGGTTTAGAGCGGCGTCGTTTAATAACTTTTCGCTGTTGGGATCTGGGCCCACCAAAGTGAGCTTGCTTTTATCAAGCGCTTGGGCTTGGAGCAAGTTTTGATGGGCCTTGGTGGCGTTGTTGACGATTCTAGAACTTGTGCAATTGAGCGCATCGGTGTATCTTTGCTTGGCGGCCAAATTTTCATAAGCGAAGCAAGTCAATGTCAACAAGGCAAAGACTCCTGTAAAGAGGATGGACCTTATCACTTTCATTCATCCCCCGTTAGGCTTAGGCATCTAAACGGGCTTGGGGAGTGTCGTTTAGGGTTGTGCGTCTGAGCTCTCGCCTCTCATTGAGGTTGTAGCGTCGACCACGGTGCAGCGTGCTGCGGTTGTCCCACATCAGTAGATCACCCACACGCCACTGATGGGAGTAAACAAAGGACGACTGAGTGGCGTGTTCCAGCAAGTCGAGTAAAAATATTCGTCCTTCGGCCACGGGCCAATCAATGATGCGGTGGGCATGAACGCCCACAAAGAGGAGTTTTCTGCCCGAGCCAGAATGGGTCTGAACCAAGGGCCAAACGGCAGGCGCAATGGCCTTTTTTTGTTCATCGGTATAGGCATCGTCTCCTAGCAACTGCCGAGTGTGCAATGCATAGTGTTCTGCTGATAAGCCCTCGACCTCTCGCTGAAGGGCGGGAGAAAGGCTATCGTAGGCGGCTCTCAAATCGGTAAACTCGGTGTTGCCTCCCTCCCCGGGAATGATTAAAGCGTGGAGCATAGAGTAAGCCGCTTTGGGTGACATAAAGGAGCTGTCGGAGTGCCAGAGTTGATTGGCAAAACTGGACAAGTTTTTGGGGGAGTCGCGTTTGTTAACCTCTCCATGGAGGTCAACGTTTGAGATATCGATGAGTCGTTCGTCGTGAAGACGCTCTTTGCGCTGAAAAACTCGTTTAAGGCCGATATCCAGAGGACCAAACGTTTCAGAGAACGCAATTTGCTCATCTCCACTCAAATCCTGACCCCGCCAAACCAAGACACCATATTGATTCATGGCGGCATTGATGGCTTTGCGGTCAGTATCTTGAATTGGTTTTTTTAAATCCACCCCACAGGCCTCGGCAACGAACAGGGGATGCATGGGTTTGAGTTCAAGTGTCATGTATTGGTGTCCACAATCTTGTCGTTAGAGTTTAATCAGCTGTGATTTTTGAATCGCTCACCACTTTAGACCATTTTTTCATCTCACTTAATAAGAATGCACTGAATTCATCGGGCTTGGAGGCTACGATATCCATGGCAAACTCATCGCTTCTTTTTTGAAGATCGGGCAGTGACATCACCTTAGCAATGTCGAGTTGTATTTTTTGTACGACTCCGATCGGTGTGCCTTTGGGTGCCACAAAACCCAGCAAGGCATTAACATTGAAACCTGGAACCACTTCTTGGGCGAGGGGATAGTTGAATCCTTTTAATTTTTTATCCCCTAAGGTAGCGATGACTTTCATTTTGCCCGCTTTCACATAGGGCATGACCGATAAAAACGGATCGACCACCACATCCAAACGTCCACCCAAGAGTTCGCCATGAGCTTGTGCACTGCCTTTGTAAGGAATGTGGGCCATCTGAAAATTGGCTGTTTTTTTCAGCAATTCCGTACCCAGGTGTGTTGTGCTACCTGTCCCAGGAGTCCCATAGCTTAGCTTTTCAGGATTTTTCTTTGCGTAAGCAATCATCTCGCTTAGCGTATCAAAGGGTGCATTGGGTTGGGCCACTATGGCAAGCTGCAAATTGGCAACCAAGGTGATCGGCTCGATATCTTTGATCGAGTCATAGGGTAGATTTTTGTACAAAGACGGATTGACCGCAAATGCTGAGTTGATCATGCCAATGGTGTAACCGTCAGGATTGGATTTGGCCACATAGTCAACGCCAATCACGGTACCCGCGCCTGCTTTGTAGTCAATGATCACGGGTTGGCCCCAGATCTCTTGCAGTTTCATACCAATGAGTCTACCCAAAGTGTCAGTTGGACCTCCAGGTGGAAAGGGCACAATCATTTTCACTGGTGCGTGCGGAAACTCTAAGCCGCTCGCTCCTCCTGGGGTGGAGTTAGACGAGTTGGTTTGAGTTGCGGCCAGTAACCCCAGGGAGAGAGAGTAGAGAACGATTGAAAGCACCAAATGCGGTATCCAATGTTTCATTTTCTGGTCATTGAGGTGCATAAGAGGATTCTTTGATGTGGAGTAGGTGAAGAAGTTGGAAGCGGTGAATAAGTGGCTTGAAGCTCAAAGGCGATTGGCTCAACAGGGGGATTCAAGGCTCAGTCTTGTGGGATTGAAAAGGAGAGCGGTTCAATGATTCAAAACTAAACAATGATCCAAAAGAAAGCTCAACCGTGGGCCTAGGGTTAACCTTGGTATTAAGGGATTTTACTATCGCTTGATTTCTGCTGATGCTCGACAGTGTCATCATCAATTGATCGTCGACTTCATCCGGGAGCTTCACATGAGCCATGACAACTTAACCTTTACAAATCAAGATGGGACCGAGCGTAGAAGTTTTCTCAAGTCCGCTACTCTTTTAGTCTCAACGGCGGGTGTGGGTGCGGCTGCCAATGAGGCTAATGCGCAAACTGTTGATAAGACCACTCCCGGGATGGGGTTGCCTAAAGCGTCGACGTCTGTCCCCCCCCTCAAGCACGATGGTCCAATGACTCGGCGTTGGGTCGAGCAGCGTTGGGTACTGGACAATATCATCCGTGCCAATGGCATCGATTGGGATCAGCCCCGATCCTTACTCTATAACGCCCCTTGTGGTCCAGAGGCCAATGCGGATTTCGCGGCCATTCGTGCACGCGTGACCAAGTATGCCGATATCACTCCTGCTTTTGAAGCTCAGGCCAAACGGCGTGAAAATTTAGGCAAAGAGAGTGAACAAGAGGGCGACCCCATTTCTGCCCGCCAACACTACTTCATCGCAGCCGTTCATTGGGCCGCCTCTCAATGGACATTTGACACCAACAGCGAACATAACCGAAGAAACAACGAGCGTAAACGCGCTTGCTATTTAAAGTATGCACAGTATGCGGACCACAAAGTGGTGGCTGCTTGGGTACCTCTTTCTAACGGTCAAAAGTTGGCGGGATGGTTTCACTTACCTAAAAACTCTTCCTCAGGCAAAGTGCCCTGTATTGTGGCCATCCCTGGCATGGATGGTTTTAAAGAAACTGGCGTCGCCTTGTATGGCGACCGCTACTTGGAGCGAGGTATTGCTGTCTTGGTCTTGGAGGGACCGGGTCAATATGAGAGTGCTGTGATGGGAGTTCATGTAAGCATGCAGGCTTGGAAGGAGACGGGAACAGCCGCCTTGGCCTGGCTGGCTCAGCAGCCTGAGGTTGACCTCAACCGTGTGGGCATGACGGGTTCCTCGTTTGGGTCCTTCTTTGCAACCATCGCCGCATCTTATGAGCCCCGTATCAAGGCGGTGGCGGTGGGTTCTACTTGTTTGGAGCCTGGATGCCACACGATTTTTGAAGAGGCTTCACCGACTTTTAAAATGCGTTTCATGTACATGTCTGGAATGACAGATGAAAATCAGTTTGATCAATTTAGGCAAACCCTCACGTGGGTGGGTCATGCTGAGAGGCTGAAGGTGCCTTATCTTTGTGTGGCAGGGGGCTCAGATGAGCTAAGCCCCATGATACACACCGAGCGGCTGATGAACACCTTGGGTGGGCCAAAGCAACTGTTGGTCTATCAAGACTCTAGGCATTCGGTGGGCAATGTGCCGAGTACCAATTTGGGTCCCAATCCCGGGATATACACTGCCCAGTGGATGAGCGCAAGACTGAACGGTAAGCCGATGTTAAGCAGCGAACACTGGTTCATCGATGCGAATGGTCGCATTGAAAAAACTGAAATGGGCGCTTATTTGAAAAGTGTCGACTTGGGGTAGTGACACGGTCTTAGGGTTGACCTAAATTTGATGATTTAATAAGCTGGGTCTTTGTGAGCTGCACGGATGGCATCGATCGCCTCCAAAATGGCGGGATCGAGTGTCGTGCCCAATGCATCACAATTTTCATCCAATTGCGCAATGGACGTGACACCAATGATGGTGCTGGTGACTTGCCACTTGGTGTAACAAAACGCCAAGGCCATCTGGGTGGGTGTTAAGCCGTGGTCTCTTGCCAAGGCGTTGTATAGCCGAGAGGCGACCAGCGCTGACTCTCGACCCCAACGCTGTTTGCGCACCGACTCGAACTTGGCAATCCGAGCATTTTGAGGGGCATTGGGCCCAACCGTGCCTGATGCATCATACTTCCCAGTGAGTAAGCCAAAGGCCAAAGGCGAATAAGCTAAAAGAGCCACCTTATAGTGGTAAAGACTCTCATCAAGTGCATTCTCCACTAGGCGGTTGACCAAACAATAGGGATTTTGCACGCTGGCAACCCGTGGGAGTCCATGCAACTCAGACATTTTGATGAATTCACCAAGCCCATAGGGTGTTTCATTGGAGAGTCCAACGGCCCGAACTTTCCCCTCGGAGACCAATTGGCCCAAAGCCTCTAACTGTTCGTGAATCGACGAGGTTGAGGAGTCCAGCATAGCGGGGTTGAAGTCACGGATACCAAAGGCTGGGACATGTCTGACAGGCCAGTGAATTTGGTACAAATCGATACAATCAATATTGAGTCGCTTCAAACTGTTGTGACAGGCCTCCCGAATGTCCTTGGCCGTCAAGTCGGGGCTCCCGCCTCTTACCCAAGGCATACCCCGCGAGGGGCCAGCGACTTTGGTGGCAATGAGGATTTTGTCGCGTTGACTGGGTTTATTTTGGAGCCAGTGCCCAATGATTTTCTCTGTGAGGTTAAAGGTCTCTGCCCTCGGGGGCACCGAGTACATCTCTGCCGTATCGATAAAATTAATGCCTCGATCTATGGCGTGATCCAATATGGCGTGTGAATTTATCTCACTGACTTGTTCGCCAAAAGTCATTGTGCCTAGGCAAATGGGGGTCACCTGCAGGTCGGAGGTGCCAAGTTGAACGGTCTTCATCGGTGGGAGTGCTTTATTCAAAATCTAAGGGCACCTCATACTGAGCCATGCTCAAAGCCATGAGGTGTACCATTAGAACTGTATCAGATTGAAATGACAGCCCTTTGGCTTTACAACCATTTTGAGCAAAGCTTGCCCATTTAGACCAAGGAACACCAATGTAGACCTTTGGTGAGAGCAGTTACTCCGCCTTTACATTGGCCGCAGAAATCACCTTCGCCCACTTGACGATTTCTTCATTCAAGAATTTGCCGGCCTCGTCTGGTGTGCTTCCAACGGCCTCAATTCCCAGATTTTCAAATTTGGCCAGCATCTCGTTGCTGTGAACAGCCTTGGAGACTTCAGCGGACATTTTGTTCACGATTTCTTTGGGTGTTCCAGCCGGCGCCAAAAAAAGAACCCAGGTTGATCCATCGATCGCGGGGCCGCCTGCCTCGGTGATGGTGGGCACCTCCAAAGTTCCGGGTACTCGCTTAGCGGAAAACACGGCCAAAGCCTTTATTTTTCCAGCTCGCACTTGCGGCATCAAGGCGCTGGGGGTGTCGGTCAAGATTTGGATGCTTCCTGCCATCAAGTCACTCATGGCGGGTGCGGTTCCTTTATAGGGGACATGCACCATGTCGATCCCACTCACTTGTTTTAAGAGCTCTTGAGTCAAGTGCGCTGCCGCACCCACGCCGGAAGAACCAAAGGAGAGCTTGCCTGGATTGGCCTTGGCATAGGCAATCAATTCCTTGATATCTTTGACGGGCAAATCGTTGTTGGCAGTGATCAGTAAGGGGGCAATGCCTACCAAAGATACAGGCGAAAAGCTTTTGACGACATCAAACGGCAAGCGGCCTGAGTACAAGGTGGCATTGGCAGCATGGGCGCCAATCACCGTGAGAAATGTGTAGCCATCGGGAGTTGCTCGGGCCACGATGTCGGCGCCCAGAATGGAGTTGGCTCCAGGCTTATTGTCAATCACAATCGCCCATGAGCTTTGTTCTTGTATTTTTTGAACGACCATCCTTGTGGCACTGTCAGTGATACCGCCCGGTGGGTAAGGAATGACCCATTTGATGACTTTGCTGGGCCAAGTTTGTGCCTGGCTCAAGGTGACAGAGCAGAGCAAAAACATCAAACACGCGCATCGGACAAAGAATGGATGAAACATCATGAGCCTCTTATGAGTGATGGGGATTGGCCTGGTTGGAGTGCCATTTCAAAAAGTAATTTCTCTCTATCTCCAAGTCCAATCCATTGTCCAAAAGACTGCTTACTTTTAGCTAGGTATATATCCTAGACACGAGGGGGAAATTCAAGGCGAAAATTCGCCTCCTTGATTTAAGGTATCGCTTTGGGCTCAAAAAGCTGCTGATCTCAGAGGTGAGGGCTGATGTTAGAGTTGCTGCAAGACTGATGCAAGAAGCCAAGGATACTGAAATAGATCCTGGAGGAGGTCATCCCTCATTGAGTGAGAGGGGTATTGAGCTTCATGCCCAATACCCAATTTCTGGGCAGTCCAGGCTCAAAATATCCTGCGCTCGATGAGTTCACAATGACCGATCCAACATAGGATTTGTTGGTCAAATTGTTCACTGAAAGGTAACCCTCCAAGTTCGAGTTACCCAATAAGAATCGTTCGTGTAACTTCAAGTCAAACGTTGCATACCCAGGCGCATAGGCGTAGTTGCTCAAAGAGCTCGTGTTGGCGTCATTGGCCCACATGGCTGAGCGAGCACTCAGATCCAATTCGACCTCAGCACCCACCAGAGATTGTTTGTTTTTGGCTGAATAAGGGTTTTGTGACCAAGAAAGCGATGTGTAGAGTGTCTGGTTGGGGATGGCCGGCATTGAGTTCCCAGAGGCGATAGTGCCCGCGCTGGAGTTGAAGTTGCTGTTGTATTGGGCTTTGACCAGGGTAAGGGCGGCTTGTTCTTTGAAATGCGCATCTGATACGTCTTTGATGGACAACTCAAACCCTTGCCGGGTGGTTTGTCCCACATTTTGATAGACACTTTTACCTGAAGAGTTGGTCGTGGCAATGATGTCGTTGGTGGTGGTGATGTAGAAGGCAGCAGCGTTGATCGATTGCGCTGGGCTTGGCATCCACTTGGTACCGAGTTCATAGTGATGGCTCTGAGCGGCTTGGAGTCCCGCGTTGAAGTTTGAAGTCACAGTGGGGCCTACGAGTGAGTAGGCGGTCTCGGCGGTCGTGGGGGTCTCAAACCCAAGCCCCGCATTGCTATAAATATTCAAGTCATCTTGCACATGCCAGGTGACTCCAATCACCGGTGTGGTGGCGCTGAAGGTGCTGGATCCGCCAGCGGCGGGGGTGATCAAATTGGTGTTGATGATCTTGACTTGGTCATGGCGAGCGCCAGCCGTCAATGTCCACCGCTCATTGATGGATACATTGGCTTGTGCGAAGAGGTCGTTGTTGGAGGCTACGTTTTGGATGGTGGTAGGCGCTGGGGCCATCAAGCCGTAGTTGGTCGAGCCCGATTGTCGATTTTCACTGGCACTGTCCCAGTCAAACCCAACCGTCCAACTCCACGGCAAGAGAGCGTTTACTTCTCGGCCCGTGAGTTGAAGTCCCATCCCGTCGTAGCTCCTTTGTAAGCCCACAAAAGATCCTGTTTGAGGTGCGGTGGCACTGGAGGAGGCTTGAGTTTGGGTGTTTCCGCGGTTACCAAAGTACACCCGACCTTGAAACTTAAGGTCAGCGTTCAGTGTCTGCTGCAAGACCAGTCCCATTTGATTTTGAACAATACTTTTTTGGGTCTGGTCCAATAAGGCGTTGGTCCCCGCGAGTTGGGGATTGGCTTTGAGTTGGTTCAAGTTAAGGCCCAAGGGATCTTGAGCGTTGGGCATTTTGAGTGCATTCAAGACCAATTTCACTCGCGTGTCGGCTTGGGGGTCATAAGTGATCACACTGTTGAGTTGCTCGCGCTCGGCAGCACTATTTTGTCTCCAGCCACTGGTTTTAAAGGAGCTGACATCGGCCACGATTCCCACTTGACTGATGCGCTCACTGGCTTGCCAGTCGGTGCGCACCGTGCCAAACGAGCCGACAAAGGTTTGTACGGAGCCCTGGGGGGTCGCTGTGGCCTCCCGTGTATGGGTTTGGATCACTCCGCCTGAGGAGTTGCCGTAGAGTTGAGCCAGCGGTCCACTTAAAACTTCCAATTGACCCACGGAGGGCAAACTGATCGAGGAGGCCTGACCTTGGCCGTCTGGCGTGGTGAGCGGAATATCATCCGCAATGAGTCTGATGCCTCTCAATCCAAAGGCTGTGCGTGCGCCAAAACCGCGAATGGAAATTTGTACATCCTGAGCGTAGTTATTTCGGTTCAAAGAGACAACGCCTGGCGCCAAACTCAACGCATCAGACAAATTGACTTGGTTGCCCGTGTTGGCGATGTAGTTCTGATCCACGAGATAAGTGGACGCTGGGGTGTCGAATTGTTTGACCTGGAGTCGACCCGCGGTGACCTCAACACTGGGGAGAATACTTTCTTGCCCAAGGCAGATGAGCGGTGCCGCCAGAGTGCTGGCAATCAAAAGCCAGATGGGGGAGGGTGACAATGACATGAAAGGGTGACGATGAGGCATGAGCGGGTTTTTTGGGGGAGAAGCGTTTTGTGAGGACCCATCGAAATGGGAAGGCTTGATTGTAGAGTGACCTGCTTTCAGGGCGACAACTCAAACGCCAAAAAGACATTGCCTGGGATGATGCCCGAATGGTGTGAGTAGCCCGAGTTGGTGAACAGCATGGAGCCGGCGATGGCCACACCTCCATCACTAATGGAGCCCCCGTTGGCTTTGACTCCATTGACCGTGTCAAAGGGTTTCGCCGTGTCATAGCTCCAAAGAATGGCACCCGTTTTGGAGGAGTAAGCTCTCAAGGTGCCGTCTATGCCCCCCGAAAATACCAAGCCGGGTGAGCTGGTGACGGCAGCGGTTTGCACTTGACCGCAGGGCCGTTTGCTCCCGCACCCTGGATGAGGGGTCTTCCACTCCAACTCTCCATTGTCTTTTCTT
>Ga0164297_10002261_pt1 | contig 19258 bp, 25 predicted proteins | sample GEODES058metaG_FD_113539 | JGI IMG/M metagenome (GOLD analysis project Ga0164297, IMG submission 113539) | Dystrophic lake water microbial communities from Trout Bog Lake, Wisconsin, USA - GEODES058 metaG | ecosystem: Environmental > Aquatic > Freshwater > Lake | place: USA: Trout Bog Lake... | reverse complement strand
TGCGCGGGCCTTTTACATGCAGCGCAACCCAGACTACGCGAAAGCTGCATAAGCGAGATGACTGATGATGATTGACACATGACTTTCACATCACTTTTCACACTCTCCGCCCTCGCAAAGGCTATTCACCATTTCCACGCTGACTCTGGCGTCCCCGCTGGCTGTGTGTTCCCAATTTTTGAGGTGGCCACTCCATGGAGCGAACAACAAGCTTGCACAGCCCTGCCGGATAGGCCGCCTGGTTGTGGCACGCCTGACTCGCAGTGAAGCATGTCGACGTTCGTGTATGTGGACCCCAACCGAGCGCAGCACGGCGGTGTCCTGCCTCAGGGGTATGACGGCCGTACCTCTCGCAAGCCGGTGCAGCGCCGTGTTGTGGACTTCACGTCCACGGTCGCGCGCAACCTGCAGGTGCGCCAAACTTGTACGCTTTAAACGCATACAACTGGACTTCGCACAAGCAGCTGCGTGGCGCACTCCCAGCTGCAGACCTCTCACTTCAGTCTGCATGCTACACACAGCTGCGCCTTGAGCAGGGCGACGGCTGGAACGACCAGATGTTGCAGCCTGTTCTCGGGGCAGCGCTAGACGTGCGTGCACGCCGCAAACGCCTTGTCCTGGGCTGTACTGACGTCGATTCCTCACAGCTGCGCCCGACATCTGCCTATACGAACACTTCAGCCACGAGCTTTGCCACCAAGTTTGTGCACCTGAGCACCAACAAAGTGCGCGCCGCCGTTGATGTGGTGGCCTGGACGCCGGACGGGCGGCGCCTGCTCGCAGGCAGCCAGATCGGGGAGTTCACTCTATGGAACGGCACGTCATTCAACTTCGAGACCATTCTGCAGGCGCATGACATGGCCGTGCGTGCGCTGTGCTGGAGCCACAACGAGAACTGGCTGATCTCGGGCGACGACGGCGGGTCCATCAAATACTGGCAGCCAAACATGAATAACGTCAAGGTGACGCAAGGCCACAAGGAGTCTGTGCGGGGCCTCTCATTCGCGTGCACAGACCTCAAGTTCTGCTCCTGCAGCGACGACACTACCGTGCGCGTGTGGGACTTTGCAAGGTGTGCACAGGAGCACGTCCTCACCGGCCATGGAGGGGATGTCAAGGCCGTGGACTGGCACCCACAAAAAGCGCTGCTTGCCAGCGCCAGCAAAGATACTCTGGTGAAGCTGTGGGATGCAAAGAATGGCGTGTGTGTGGCCTCTCTGCATGGCCACAAGAACTGGGTGACATCCGCCCGATGGAATGCCAACGGCAACTGGCTGCTGACTGCGAGCAAGGACCAGACGTGCAAGCTGTTTGACCTGCGCATGCTGCGCGAGATGGCCACCTTCCACGGCCACAACAGAGACGTGACTGCCATCGCATGGCATCCTTTTCACGAGGGCTTGTTCTGCAGCGGCGGCTACGACGGTGGCATCTTGTACTGGGTCTTTGGTCAGGAAGGACCGCAGGCCGAGGTGCGAGGTGGTCACGAGGGGGCGGTGTGGAGCTTGGCATGGCATCCGATGGGGCACATCCTGTGCAGCGGCAGCAACGACAACACCACCAAATTCTGGTGCCGCAACAGACCCGGCGAGCTGCCTCGTGATACAATGCGGACAGCGTTCGGCGCATTTGCAGAGGCGAGCACCAAGACACTGGCTCTCCCTGCACCGCCTTCTGCACAGCCGCCTCCTCCACTGCTACTGACCGCGGGCATGGGTCGTGCTATCCCCGGCATCGGTGGTGTTCCACCACCTATTCCGCCTCCAGCACCGCCGCCGGGTCTGCCGCCAGGCCTGCGCAGATAGACACTCGAGTGCGCACAGTGACTCGAGCTCAAGTGGATGGATCCATGAAATCGCGCTTTTCTTCAATCGTCTTCGTCTGTGTCAACATCGCCATAGACGAACATGCCTTTATGAGCCCGCCTTGCTTGCTCTTGGAGCGCACGCAGTTCGTCTGCGACGATCCGCCCACGGGCTGTGTGCAGGGCACGCCGGGAGACACGAGCAAGTCCCTCCATCAGCATTGTCGCATTTACGGACTCTTCCGTGTCCAAGCTGTTGCCATCTGCAGGCGTCAGCGTCACCTCCACCACTCCAGAGGCTTTGTCACGGGATTCGATGCGGGCAGTCAACGCGCGGCCGCCGCCAGTCAAGGAACCCAAGAGCTGCGCGGCCTCTAGCCCGAAGTCCTTCTCGAGGCCCGGGACTGCTAAGAATGCGAGACGAGAAGCCTGTGCTGCGCTTGGTACAGCTGCCAAGCCGACATCCGATGCTGCAATTCGCGATGGCGGCAGCTCTTCCTCGTTACCGTAGTCGACAAAGAGCACGAGGAACATCCCACTGAGCTTTCGCACCACGCGCCCACGGTACCACTTGTTGTCAGCGCTGAACTGAGCGAGACACAAAGTCCCGACTGACGGCGTAAAGCCACCCACTGGCGTGCTGCGTTCAATCCGCTCTGTGATATCTGCAAGGTCGCCGCGGCGCTGGATGTAGAAAAGCTGCGCGCTGCGCACATCACTGACTACAACTGCAACGCACTCCGTTCCTGTCGTTTCATCCTCGCCCTGGCCATCATGGTTGGTCTCCACTTGGTGCGCCCAGAGGCCAATGCGCTTGTCCCGCGCACCTGCCTCCGCTGCTCGCAGATCGTGGGTTTCAGCCCGTCCGTCACTCGTGCTGTGCACAAAGGCAAGGCCCAACTGCACCATTGCCAGTGCCAGATTTACACTGGGTGAGCCTCCCGGTGTTGATGAATACGCTAGAGAACCCATGCAGACGCCCTTCATGTTAACCGTCTCGACAGTGATGCTCACCTCGCGCTGGAGAACGTTCTGGCGAAGAAAAGCGGTCACTTCTGACGCCCCAGGATCTGAGCTCATGCAGGAACGAATGCCAGCGATGGCAAACATGATCTGCACGTTCTGTTTTGGTAACAGCAGCTTGAGGCGCCCAGGACTGACGATGTGGTCCACGATTGCCACAAGTCGACCGGCTCGGAGAAAAGTCGACTGATACGACCTTGCGCGTCCCGGGTCGCGGGACAGGTCGTGAACCACAGGCACTGGAGGCTCGTTCCCGCTGTGCATTCCTCGCTTGGCAACTCGTGCCTGTTCCTCCGCAGCCAGCAGGGCGTCATAGCGAGCAGCCCGGGTCTCCCCAGGTTTGTGTCGTGATACAGACGCCAGTCCGCTGGCAACTAACAGCTCTGCAATACTCCTTCGTGCCAAAACCTGGCCGCGTGCGTCCAACTTCTCTTCGTAGACGCTCGCCATCTCAATAGTGCGCTGCGGCTCTTCCGCTGGCAGGCCGTCCTCCCCACCGCCTCCCATCGTGCGCACGTACTCAATTTCCACCGCGACTTGACGGCCAACGAAACTGGAGCGCAGAAACTCCTTGGCTGCCAATCCCAAACCGCTAGGCGCGTCCCCCTTGCGCACGCTTCCAAGCCGCGGCGCTCGGATAGAGGCCAGTCCTAGTCGTCGCTCCACGCCAGTCGATGCATTGGCAATAACAATTATATCTCCAGAAACGACCTCGACGACACGGCCAGCAAAGTGCCCGATGGCCGCCGGCTTAGAGGGTGGGACGTAGTCTTGCCAAACACCACGCCGCGCCTGCATCGCTTGACTCTCGGCGAGGCGAAGTCGCGCGGCAGAGTTGGAGAGTGCGATGGACCAATCAGCGACACGGCCTAGCCCCGCCGTCAGCAACTCCTCTGAGAGATCCAGTGTCTCCAGGCGCACTGTGCAAAGCAGATTGCCGTACTTATCGATGGATAGAGGCGTCAACTGAACTGCTCGATGGAGGACACGCTGCTCAGTGAAGCACTTCGCCTCTCGCGCGAACGGCTCTGGCTGCGGCTGTGCTTCAGGAGAAGCCTTCCTGGCCATGCTGGGGCACTGCACGCCAGCCAGAGTCGCGGTCAAAAACTTATTCGAGGAGGTGATCGTGCAACGAAGCGTGCTGCCATTCAGCGCAGCCTCCACCACCACTGTGAGCGGCACGTGTGGCGCCAGAGACGCTGGATCGGCCGCAGTGCTCGGCGGATCAACTGTAGGCGAGCCCCAAACACCGAGGCTTGCAGCACTCGCAGCTGCTTGCGCGAGTGCTAGCGGCGACTCTGGCGGAGCCTCTCCACGCAGGCGACAGCACCCAGCTTTGAGCGAGGCTAAAGCCAAGTTGGTGTTTTCAACGAAGATGGTCGCCTGCTCGCGGCCGTTGAGGACTGCGTCTATGTGGAAGACACATGGCTTGCCGATGGACAGCTGTCGCAGGAAGTCCCGCGATTTTACGTGGTGTGGCTCCTCTCTGCGGGGAGCCACGACCCCTGACAGGAACACCTGCCTCTCTGGCGGTAGGCCACCGCTGGCCGGCGCTTTGCCCGCGATCACGATGCAGTCGCCGCTGTTGACGGCCTTGATAACGCCAGCAATCCATCCGGGGCCACTCATGGCGTCCTCCGAGGGGAAACGTTTACAAGTCTACGCCACGCTGGCAGACTTGCCGGTTGGGTCCTCCTCCGCTTAGCGCTCTTGAGAGATGGAGGGCAAGCGACATGCGTCAGAAGATGCAGGCGCTCTTGTGGCGACCAAGCGTCCACGCGTCGACGACGGACCCGGGACGCTGTCAACAACGGTCGTAGGCGAAGTTCCTCGCACCAGCTCGCTAGCTGCGCCGACCATGCTGCTCACAGGCCACGGAGACGCCGTCTTGTCGGTCAAATTTGCGCCGAACGGCCTGTCCCTGGCCAGCGGGTCGAGAGACAAGAGCGTGTACTTATGGAGCGTGCAAGGCGACTGCAAGGTGCGTGGCCCGGGCGGCCGAGCACCGCGTGCGACCGATTCTGACATGAGGGGCTGTCGTTGCAGAACTACATGGCGCTGCGAGGTCATAACAACGCTGTGCTCGAGGTGCAGTGGAGTGGTGATGGGGAGCGGCTGCTGAGCTGCAGCGCGGACAAGACCGTGCGTGCGTGGGATGCTGCAACAGGATTACAAGTGAAGAAGATGTCGGAGCACAGCGCGATCGTCAACTCCGTCTGCTCTGCCCGCGGTGGGGTGCCACTGCTGGTGAGTGGCAGCGACGATGGCACGGCGCGAATCTGGGATCTGCGCGTCCGCAAGTGCGTGCAGCGTTTCGACGGCCGGTTTGCAGTCACTGCGGTGGCGTTCAGCGAGGGCGGCGATGGTGTCTTTTGCGGCGGAATCGACAATGAAGTGCGCTGCATCGACCTGCGCACCTGCGAAGCCTCCATGACGCTGTGTGGCCACACGGACACTGTCACTGGTGTTGCGATGTCACCCGACGGCAACTTTTTGCTCTCCAATGCCATGGACCAGACGCTGCGGGTGTGGGATGTTCGTCCATATGCACCGCAGGAAAGATGCACACGGGTGATCAAAGGCCATGCCCACAACTTCGAGAAGAATTTGCTGCGATGCGCATGGTCACATGACGGGACAAAGGTCACGTGTGGGTCAGCCGACCGCATGGTGTATGTCTGGGGATCAGATGGCACGCTGCAGTACAAGCTTCCGGGTCACAAGGGCAGTGTGAACGAGACGGTGATGCACCCGCAAGAACCCATCGTGGCGTCCTGCTCCAGCGATACCACCATCTTCATGGGCGAGCTAGCACTGTAGCGAAGCACAGCCCGTCCGACTCAGAGTCTTCAAATGCACTTCGAAGGGGTAGCTTCCATCTCTGCAACACCCGATTCGCACCCGCAGTTGCTGTTATCGTTATCCATCCTGTCCTTCGTTTTATCGTCATCCACACAGTTGCCGTTCATGCAGAGACAAATGGCTTGGTTGTGCTCGTTGCCAACAAGCGCGACGCGTCGCAGGCTGCCGCTGCTGTTCTTATCCTGGTCAAAGGCATTAGTGCCTCAGAGCCGCGCGCAGTCGCCAAAGCAGCGTGCGTCAAGGCGCTGTGCTGCTGCCGCCTGTGCCAGCCAATTGGCGCATGCACCTGCGAGACACAGCGTTGCTCGTCACGCGTTCAAGACGACTTCTTTTGCTGGTGCGTGGGCTGTGCACTGTCGCCTGCTGCGCACGTTAGCAAAGGAAGTCGCTGACTCTTAGTACCTCTCAGGGGCAGAGCTGTCCGTGGCGGAGTTGCACCACAAGTCAGGTTATTTGCACATCATTATGGGACCTATGTTTGCGGGGAAGACGACGACACTGCTGTCTGAACTGCAGGCCGAGGAGGTGGGCACACTTTCTGGCAGTTGCGAGGGCAGTTGGTGACAAAAGTGCTCGCTTGCTCCCCTTTCCCTGACAGGAGTCGGGGAACACCATCTTGGTAGCTAAGTCAGACAGAGACGGAAGATACGCAGCGGATGAGGTGGTCAGTCACGACGGCCTGCGCAGGGTACGCGAGGCACAACTGCTGCGTTGACGTCCCTGGCTGTGACACCTCTCTCTCGTGCGCCGCCACGCAGCCGTGCCGCGCCGTCAAGACATTGATGTCACTTGTCGCAAGTTCCGACTACCAGCTGGCGCAGGTTGTTGCCATCGATGAGGTGAGACAAAGCTTGTGAGGTAGCAACTCACCTACTGCGGCGGCCCTCAGACGCCATACCGCCACGCAGGCCCAATTCTTCCCCGACCTGGTCGAGTTTTGCAGAATAGCAGTGGACCAAGATCATAAGCGGGTGCACGTCGCCGGTCTTGACGGCGATTTCATGCGGCAGCCCTTTGGAAAGGTGAGTCCGAGTTGGGCACACGAGCCGGCTGCCTGTGTCGCTCACGCTGAGTGTGGCACTTCAAAGGTGGTGGATCTTGTGCCGCTCGCGGACCGCGTCACCAAGAAGGCTGGCCTGTGCAGGCACTGCGGCCATGCGTCGCTCTTTTCGCTTCGGACAGTGTCAGGTGCGTGTCCTTCCTCAGCGAATATATCTTGGTCACGTGACCTCAATTAATTGCGCAGACACGAGGCCCGTACTCGTTGGAGGCGCGGAGATCTATGAACCTGTCTGCAGGAGGTGCTATCTTCAGAGGCATGTAGTTTTTGAGGGAGCAGCTGGCGCCCCGCTGGCTCGTTGAACTGCTGCATTCTATAAGACACACCCATCGCCAAATCAACGTGTGTCGCCCACGTGAAATTGTCCACGTGCCATGTGAGCATCGGGGACCACCCTTCGAGTGACTGGAGCCATGGAGGCGCACTTGACAGAATGCGTGCATGAGGCGCTCAACGCATTCATGTACCGCAACGCCGTGTTCCTTGCAGAGCGCTTGCACGCCTCATTCCCGTCTGAGGTGCGGAGCCTTGCCACCTGCCGCTTGCGCCAGCAGTGCGCGTTTCCGTAGTCGAAAGTCTTAGCCTTCTCGCCGCTCCACGTGCAGCCGAATGCGCTGCTTCTGGCGACTTGCTATATGCGGTCGCAGCAGACATACCGGGCGTACAGCGTCCTCAAGGGTGCGCTGCTCGCTCTCCTTCACGCCTCCACCACTCGCTCCGTCTTCTCACAGTTGGGCATCACCACGCGACTGGCGCTGCAGGCAAAAGCTCCCCACAGTGTCGCTACCTCTTCGCTATTGCCTGCGTTGAGCTGCTGAAACTGCAAGACGCTGAGCTCGCACTGAAGCCCTCGGCCGACGGCGAAGTGCGTCGCGTTGCCCCTGACAAGCTGCACGACATGGCATGTACTGATGGCCTCCGCAGGTCCCAGGAGGCACCGCAGGCCACTTCTTGTTGGGCTCCATCTGTGTCAAGAGCAACAGACGCAACGTCGCAGCGGACCACTTCTGCAGCGCGCTGCGAGCAGATCCTTTGTGCTGGTGCGTCCCAGACAAGACCGACAGATTGCTCGCGACGAACGAGCGCTGAGCGCAACTCTGTCGCAGGTGCGCATATGAGGAGCTGTGCAACTTAGGCGAGGACGCAAGAGCTGCCAGGTGTCTGGACGAGGCAGAGTGCGTCCACTGTCGGAAATTTGGTGTTTCTCTTTCTCGCTGACTGCCGGGGCTATTGCTCCACACACACACAGCCCGTATGCGCTGTTCCCAACTCGGGCAGAGTTGGCAGCTCCAGGCGCGGGCGAAGATGTAGAGGCAGATTTCGCGACGCCCATGGCAGCACAGCTTGAGGTTCCTCCGCAGAACGCGCATGCGGCGTTGACGCCCGCGCCGCACGACTTGGCAGCGAGCCCAATGGTTACAAGGTGAACCATCATTTCTGTATTTTTGACCTGCGTTGAGTGTCTGACATCGCAGTGTCATATTTACAGATCGTCGGCTCCGGTGCAGCCGCGCGGCGACACAGCCGTGGCGATGGATTCAGAACTGGTGACTCCTGTGCATGCATTCATGACGCCCCTCCCACCTACTGGCGACGGAGCCAGCCGCGCGGCGCCTGCTGTGGTCAAGCCCCAAGGAGTTGCTGGCGCGGGCACTGCGCCCGGCAGCGGCTTCACCACCGCGCCCAGAGGTAAGATCAACAGGAGCCCATTTGACCGTTTGTGGTTGCAGTCGGCTCACGCTATTCCCCAACTCCTCTCTCTCCAGACAAGCGTGTGTCATCCCATGCCGCAGCAGCAAATCGGCGCAAGTTTGTGGACGAGGGCAAGCTGCGGAAGGCGCGTCCATCATCCTGCAAGTTGTCCTTCCGCGCTTCTGAACCCCATGGCAACGTGCTCAGGTTTCTGGTCGTCTTTTTGCGGACGCGCCAGCACACTCCATGCGTCGCAGTGCAAGGCTATCTGGTTTGCCGCCTGCACTGCATGAAGTGAGTTGGCTGCGGTCTTGTTTTGCTTCGCTTGCTGACAAACTGCGTCTCGCCGCGTAGGCAACGCCTAGCGTGTACGGCCTGGGTGAAACTTTGACACCACATCCAGGCGCTGTGGCCACTAGACATGCCGAGCAGGAATGGTGGTGCGTCATTGCATTTCCCTCGTCTCCGCCCCCTCATGTGTCTAGCTAACGTTACTCCGTCTCCAGGCCGACACACGGGATTGGTCGAACAGCCGAGGGCGCTGAAGAAGCGTTGCAGCTGTTCCGGATTCTTGGCGAGGGCTTCCGCCTGTTGAGCGTGTTTAGATGCCAGGTGCGTTCCGTAACCGTTGTGCCGTTGCAGCTTGTCTGTTCTATGCAGCGCGGCTGATTGTGGCTGTGCGTTGTCGAGAGCAGGAGTCCATCGCAGCGTTTGAGAGACTGCCCCCGGAGCAATACCGAACTGCGTGGGTTCTGTGCTGTGTCGGCAAAGCGCATGCGGAATGCGCGGACTACGTGTCAGCTGAAGAGTCGTACTCCCTTGCGCGAACAGTTTGTCCGCATCACCTGGCAGGGCTGGAGCACTACAGTACTGCGCTGTGGCATCTCAAGAAGGATGCAGCCCTTGCGTATCTTGCACACGAGGTCATCATGCTTGATCGCCTGTCCCCAGCCGCCTGGTGCATTGTGGGCAACTGTTTCAGCTTGCAGCGGGAGCACGAGGCTGCGCAGCGTGCATTCGCACGAGCTCAGGCGCTGGATGTGGAGTGCACGTACGCGTACACACTAGCTGGCCACGAATACTTCGCAGCCGAGGACTGGGAACAAGCGAAGCGCAGCTACCGAGTTGCCACCGCCTTGGATGCGCGCCACTACAACGCGTGGTATGGTCTCGGAGCTGTGTTCATGAAGACGGAGAAGTTCGACATTGCTGAGTTCCATTTCCTGAAAGCGCTCAAGATTAACCCCCGCAGCAGCGTGTTGTACTGCTGCCTAGGTCAGGCGCTGCACGCGCAGGGGAAATTGGATGACGCAATGCAGTCGCTGAACTTAGCGGTGCAGTTGGACTCGCGCAACCCGCTGGCGCGGTACGAGCGCGCCAATGTTCTCGTCTCGCTTGGAGCGCTGCAAGAGGCGCTGGCAGAGCTGACGGCTCTGAAGGACGTGGCGCCGCGCGAGGCGAGCGTGTATGTGCTCATGAGCAAGGTGTACAAGAAGCTCAAGCAGCCCTCCATGGCGAGCCTCTACGCGGGCACGGGTGCCGATCTGGGCGGTGCCAAAGAGCAGCATAAGGAGGAGGATGGTGAGGAGCAAGAGAGCGTCGCTGAGGTGTAGCCCTGCTGCTTGGAGACACGTTGGGTGCATGCTGCCGCTTGATTGCACACGGAAGGGAGATGAATGAGGAGCGGTAAGACGGCTTTCTGGTGACGACCTCTATGGATTCCCCTCAATAGCTACCCCTAAATAGTGTGCCAAACGCCCTCGCAAGGGCGCGTCGGCGTCTCGCACGTCGTAGTGTGTTGTCTGGTGACGCCAGCGCCCAGTTAGCCTCCCCATTATTGGCGGGGTCGCAGCCGGGCGCGCGGTTCAGATAGACGCATAGCTCCACGAAGCGCTGCGAAATGGTGTTTCGAGGCACAGAGACAAACGCGAAGACGGTGCTTTGCACGCGGTGCGTACGCACAGCCTGCCACCGGAGCGTGCCGGTGGGTCTCACTCCCGTGTGCCAAACTGCCATTCCGCCCAGGTTCACGTCTCCCGAGGGCTGCCGCTTCGGAGACCGCTGCAACTTCGCACACGGCACTGTAGAGATAAGGCCCCGGCCAGAGGGCCCCGTGTCACGGGGCCGTTCGAGCCAGAACGGTGTGCAAGGCTGACCTAGGGCTCACGTGCGAGCGTTGCCCGTGCTTTGGTATTCACACTCGCGGTGCTGCGTGCAGGGTTCCCAGAGGAGAGCAACGGGTATAGTAAGTCGACAGGGAGCGCCCAGTTCCAAAACAAGGCATCTGCGTGGACCGGCGGCGAGTCGCCAAGAGACTCCTTTGGAAGCCAGCAGGTGCGCAGCCCCTCGTATCGCGCCTTTTTCTGGCGCGACAGTAGCGGCGACAGCAGCGGCGCGGTGCTTGCCACTTCGACGTTCACGCGAGCGTCTGGCTGCAGCCTTGTCCGCGTTCCGGGGAGTGGAAAGAGCGCGCGCACCGTCGCCGCAGAGATTGCGCTTTTCGCTTACTCCTACTCCCCCAGGCCGGCGGCACCTCAAACGGCAACGGCTCACACTGGCCGGCTTCGAACGGCCACTCTTCGTGGGCCTCAGCCGCTAGCAACGGCGCTTCGCACAACGGGTTGCTGGGTAACGGTACGGATATCGCATACTGAATGCTTGCAGCCTGTGCTTTTTCCGGATCCTGACTCCCTCGAGTGTCCCCTTCCCTCTCTGGCTAGGCTCTGCTTCATTCCTGACAAGTCACGCAGCCGTCGTCCCAGCGCTGTCGCAGCGCGGACCGGAGCCCAGCAACCACGGGTGGTCCCAACACACCGCGCCGGAGGGATACCAGTACTACTATAACAGCGTGACGGGAGTCAGCCAGTGGGAGCGGCCCATGGAGGTGCGTGTGTGTGCATGCGTCGGCATTCAGCGCAACCCACTGACGTGCCCCCTCTGAAATGCTGTCCCGTCAAGCTCGACTTCCCTCTGACCTCACAACGGGTCTGAATGTGGGCGCTTAGCAACTATACGCAACGAGTTGAGAGGTATCATGTGTTGGGGACCCGCTGACATGCGAACAAGAACTGCAGCAGTTGGACCTTTGGTTCCGCCATATAGAACAAATTAGGTGCGCGAGCTCGGAACTCAATGTCTGATCAACCCTCCATCCTTACCACGGAGGAGGCGCACGCAACGCTTCCTGCCGTTTTTGATGAGGGGAGAGCATTGCGCACGCTGCTTCCTGTGACTGCGTACCACGCGCGACTGCAATCTACTGGACAGCGCTGTGTGCAAACACTCATTAATTTGACCGTGCTCTCTGATACATCATCACTCTCTCACAGGGACACACGTAGGGGATTGATTTGCGATGCACGATCGGCTCGGAGTCGCACATTGCGCACTAGGGCTGGTGTTACGACTTCGTCCGTAGAGGAGAATGGCGCGGTGATACAAGCGCTCGTGATGACGCATACATTAGCCGGTTTGTCAGAGCAATCACTGTTGACAAGACACGCGTCAGTCATCCATCTTCCCAGACCCACTGGCTGCGCAGCGCCATGCACACGCACCGGATGCTCGATTTCGCTCTGGTAGCTTCCACGATCGCGCTTGAAGTTCTCCGCCTCCGGGTTGTAGCTCTCGCGCGGGCTACGTTCGTTGGCAGAGCACTGCGTCAAGTTGCGGCGCTTTCACGATGCATATGCAAAGTCCACACCTGCGGTTGCTCAGAGACGGAGGGTTCTTGCCGTACTTTGATGCGCCGTAATACTGCGCGCGATCGATATGAAAGGTGAAGGAGGGTCAGCAGGCACCAGGTGACGGTGGCGCAGGACATCAGTCTGCAAGGGGCCATCGCGCCTTCAGCACATCCTCCGGATAGATGCCCTTCTCATGCGTGAGGCCGTACTTGCCCTTGGCGCGCGCGTAAGACAGGGGAGTCCAATCTTTGGGCGTCCGCGCATCAAGGTCAGCGCCATACTGTGCGTATTTCCAAGCTTAAGTGTCAGAATCCATACTGACAGGCGTGACTGGAATTGCTCCCAGGAAGCAGCCAGTTGGCGGGTTGCATCGCGAAAGTGAGTCCTGTCGGAGTCCCTCTCAAGGCCTCGCACGCGCCTCGTACAGGAGCTTGATGATCTCGACTCCGCCGTCGATGCCCCAGAACAGGACGAGGTCGCTGGCGCTGTTCATGAAGTTGGGATCCGCACCCGCACGCAGCAGGGCCTTGCAGCACTCCAAGCGAGCCCTGTGGGCTGCCGCCATCAGCGGCGTGTACCCCTCGGGGCAGCCGTAGGCCTCGCCGAACACGAAGTTCACGTCAGCGCCCTCCTCGATCTTCTTGTAGACAAGACGGACGTCGTTCTGTGGTGAGGACCGAGACGACAGGATACGAGCAGTCACAGTCAGGCGTTGCCTCGCGTGCAGGCACAGGCTCTGGGGTGCGAGCACGCTGCGCAGGCGCGCCTTGATGATGGCATTCAGGAGCTCCTCCGTCTCGCGCGTAGCTTTCTCCACGTGCGGCCCGAGAGCACGAGGGTTGTAGTCAGGATGGTGGCTGCCCTTGCCACTGTCCCACTGCGCCTCGTAGGCTTCGTCAATCGCCGCCTGGCGCTTCTTCATCAGTGTCTCCGACATTGTTCAAGACGATCCGCACGCAGCCCCTGCGAGGGAACGACAAGTATGATGACATGGCAACAAACGCAACGCCTCGCAGAGACAGCATTTCCAGATGCATTGTGTGTGAGATGGCGCTGCATTTGCACCATTGGCTGCGTGTAGCAGCGCTCTCCCTGCTGCTCCTACTGCTGCTTCCACCAGGTGCCCGCAGCGGGCGTCTGGGCTCGGATGACGGCACGGAGCGCCTTCCTGGCTGGAAGGGTGAGGTTGCACGCACACCCAGCAAGGGCGAGCTGCTGGCACAGGAGGACCGGGCGCGCGGGACGTGGGTGGAAGTCATCTCCTGGCGGCCTCGTGCGTTTGTCATCCACAACTTAATGTCGCCCGAGGAGTGCGTCGGAATCATCAAGATTGCCAAGCCATTCATGCGTCGCTCCACAGTGGTGGACAGCGTCACGGGGGAGAGCAAGGTGGACCCCATCCGCACCAGGTGCGCTGTCGCTCTTCGTCCAAGCTGCAACAGCAGTCTCTGACGCCTTGTTGTGCACACAGCGAGCAAACCTTTCTACCACGCGGCCAGTACGAGCTGATAACAAAGATTGAGGCACGCTCGTGCTCAAGGCTGAGCTCCGGGTTGTACTAACACACATTGCACGCCTGTCAGGAGCGCTTGACCAGGTTCACCATGCTGCCGTGGCAGAACGGGGAGGACATGCAGATTCTTAAGTACGCGCGTCCTTGCTGTCGCGCCCAGCCCTTGCTGGTTGCTGACTGCTGACTGGCACTTGCAGATACGGGCTGGGTCAGAAATACGACGCCCACCACGACGTCGGCGAGCTGGACACCGTATCGGGCAAACAGTTGGCGTCTGACGGCGGCTACAGGGTGGCCACAGCGCTGCTGTATCTTACAGATGTGGAGGAGGGCGGTGAGACCGCTTTCCCAGACAGCGAGTGGGCAGACCCCGCTCTGGCCAAGGGTCGCTGGTCAGAATGCGCAGAGGGTGGTGTTGCTGCACGGGCGCGTGCTGGGGATGCGCTGGTGTTTTACAGCATAACACCAAACAATGAGATTGACCCAGCCTCCATGCACGCTGGCTGCCCAGTCATCAAGGCACGTTGCTGTGGCTGCACGGGTATGGCGTCTCACGCCTACTTCGTCCATGGCTGACCCGCTCGTTGGATTCCTGTGTGTCTTAGGGAGAGAAGTGGACCATGACCAAATGGATTCATGCGGAGCCCTTCCGCTGGTCAGCGCCGTCACCACCACCAGACGCCGGCGGCTGCAGGGACAAAAATCCGACGTGCAAGGCGTGGGCCATCTCAGGCGAGTGCAAGTCAAATCCGTCCTACATGATCGGCGATCGGAATCAGCCTGGGGCGTGCGTCAAATCCTGCAAGAAATGCGGCGAGCGGGGACTTCTCTCTTGAAGAGTGACCACAATGCTATATACCGCAACCTAGATGTGCCTTCGTCGGAGGTCATAGCAACGGCGTGACGTGGTCAGAAATGCTACCCCCATCGACGCAGCGACGTCCCCTCCGCTGGCACCTTTGACCCTGTTCATTGACCTGCACTTGGTGGCAGCCATGACGGATACGGGCGACAGGGAGCAGCCCGCTGGGCACGAGGACTCAAAGCGCGACAAAGATCGTGACCGCAGTCGGGAGAGAAAGCGGGACCGGGACCGGGACCGGGATCGCGACCGCGACCGCGATAGGGACAGGGACCGCAAGCGCCGCAGCCGGTCGCGTGACCGCACCAGGGAAAGGAGTCGATCACGCAGCCGCAGCCGTGGCCGTCGTTCGCGGAGCCGCTCGCGCGAGCGCCCTCGTCGCGAGCGCCGCACGGGCTTCGACTTGGGTCCGTCCGGTGAGCCGGCAGCGCCTCTGCCGATGCCTCAGCTCGCAGCGGCGTTGGCAATGCCAGGCCTCCCTATGGCCCCTGTCATGCTGCAGCAGGCGAGCGCGACGCAGCAGGCGACGCGCCACGCTCGTCGGATTTACCTGGGTGGCTTGCCTCCTACCGTGGACGACGTGCGACTGGGCATCCTCTTCAACCAGGCACTCACCAGCGTGGGCGGTCTCTCGGCGCCGGGTGACCCAGTGGTGAACGTGTTCATCAACCAGGAGAAGAAGTTTGCCTTCGTCGAATTCCGCAGCGTCGAGGAGACAAGCAACGCGATGGCGCTCGACGGGTGCGTTTCCGTGACGAAGCTGCCCTTGTTGCACTAGGTTTGCTTGTGAGCAAACTTCTGACGCCTCAGTTCGCGATTCCTCCCTCCTAGGATCATGTTCGACGGCATGCCTCTGCGCGTGCGGCGGCCCAACGACTATAACCCGGTGCTGGCGGCGCAACTGGGGGGCACGCAGCCAGCTGCCCACCTAAACCTTGCAGTGCTTGGTCTGGCGCCAGGCGGCGGTAGCGGCGCTGGAGGTGCTGATGGCCCGGACCGCATCTTCGTCGGCGGCCTGCCATACTTCCTGCAGGAGAGTCAGATCCGGGAGCTGCTGGAGGCATTTGGGCCGCTTAAAGCTTTGGATGTCATCCGCGACAAAGAGACAGGCAACTTCAAGGGCTACTGCTTCTGCGTCTACGCAGACCCCAGCAAAACGGACATGGCTTGCACGGGGCTCCATGGCATGCAAATGGGTGACAAGACGCTCACTGTGCGCCGCGCCACTGCCCAGGGGCAGCCAAAGGCAGACGCGCCCTACATGGCGGCGCAGCAGGCAGCTCTATACATGGCCGCAGGCGGTATGCCTGGCATGATGCCCATGGCGGTGCCATTGCCGCCTCCGACAACTGTTGTTGTCCTCGACAATGTGGTGTCCGAGGACGAGCTGCGCGATGACAACGAGTTTGCTGACATCGAAGAGGACATGCGCGAGGAGCTGAGCAAGTACGGCAGCGTCCTCAAGCTCGTCATCCCGAGGCCGACAGAGGCAGAGCGACCTGCTGGCCTGGGTCGGGTCTACGTGCAGTACGCGTCTACTGACGAGGCTGGCCGCGCACGAGCAGCATTGAGCGGGCGCAAGTTTGGGGGCAAACCAGTCGTGGCTGAGCATTACGACGAGCACCGCTTTGCAGCAGGCGAGTTGTAGTCACGAAACATCACTGCGTAACATTCCTCGCTCGCTTCCATGCCAACAATCGTAGTCTTATTCGCACAGTACTAGTTGCATAGCAGCGCGCGTGCGCGCCTCGCACAACCGTCCCTAATGTCGGAGAAGTTCACTGGTGTGCCAGGCGTGCCGCGTTAAGCGCTTCCAATGATAATGTTGTTGATGGGAATGCTGCAGGCAGACAAAGCGGGCAGTCAGCGCTGCTGGGGGCGCGTGGCACAGAGACGTGGTCGGAAGCGCACAAGACGAGCTTCACGAAGAAACCGATGAAGCCCATGATAATGAAGCCCAACCCCGTTCGAACGGTCACTTGCATGAACTCTGCGGTAGGCAGGTGCAGGAGGCGTCAGGCACGGCACGCCGGTGTCGAGGCGGGCGGTAATGCACAGCTGAAAGGAGGCTCTCTTCCCGGCTCACGGGCGCAGCGGCGACGCAACTCGACACGGCAGTCCGGTGCCGCTGCACAGTAGCTGTCCGCATGCCAACCCGCGGTCGGCGGCTCACTGAGAGCAAAGCGCTACAAGTGCCTGGATCCGAGGAAGTACCTTTCCGGTCTGGTTTGGTGCACTTGTTCAGCAACCGCACGCTGTTCTTAGTGAAGTCTTTCAATGGAGTAACGACATTCTCGGCCACGAGGTCCATGGGAGATGGAATCCGCGAGTATTCCGAGCCTCAAAGCCAGCGTGTCACAGCGTGTAGACGTCTCCCCGAGCGCATCTAATTCTATATCTATCGAATCCAGGGCCATGCGTAAATTGCCGCTCCTGCCTGGCCTTGTGTCGCAGTCGCCGGTGCGGTGCCAGTCGCAGTAGGTCGCTCGCATACGGTGTATTGACTGAGAGCGGCGGCCCCGCCACCGCAGGTGCCGGCCCCGCGTGCGCAGACGTTGACTTTTAAGAATGGCTATGCACTGACGGAGCAGCCGCCTGTCGCTGCAGCTCTAGCTCCTGTTGACCACGCTCCAGGAGCAACGCGCCTGACGATAGACCTTGCGCCGCCCGCGAGCAAGCTGCCCGGCTGGCTAGCTAACGACAAGAAGGTACGCATCTTTCGTCGCCGACCAGATAGTCGCGAGTTTGGGAGCGCTCAATTGACTGTAAGGGGACCCGAGAAACACATGTTGCGTTGACCAACCTCTTCGGCGCCAGGTGCTGCGCTTTTACGGCTTCTTCGAGGAACCCGCCCCAGAGGGCTTCGTCGCGCCATCTCTAGTAGGCCCTGCTGCAACGGAGCCGTATCGTGTGCGCAAGTGCGTAAGAATACGGGGTTGACCCCTTCTTGACCGGCAAAACTCTCACCTTATCGCCATCACAACAGGCTCGATATTTTGCTCTATTTGGTGGATGACACTATCGAAGTGTATGAGCCACGCACACCGAATTCCGGAATCGCTCAAGGAGCCTTTCTCAAGCGCATGCACGTTCCCCGCAAGAATGGCGGCTTTCTGGGCACCTCTGACATCCGCGTGGGGGGAGACATCAGTCTGTTTGGGCGGACGGTGCACGTGTGCAGCTGTGATGCCTTCACCCGCAAGTGGTATGGAGGAACAGCAGGCTTTGCACAGCCACTGGACTTGCCCATCCCTGAATCACCGCTGGATGTCGTGCGTGCGCGTAAGACGGCGGAGGCACGCAATGCCGCGAAGAAGGGCAAGTCTGAGGCTGTGCGTCGAGGCGTCCAATTCCTGGCGCATGACGGCAAGGTCCTGCGCTTTGAGGGTCGCTTGACAGAGCACGATTCCACCAAGGAGGTCATCGTCTGCTTCTATTTAGGCGATGGCGGCATCGAGATCAAGGAAAAGGGCGCGCAAATGCTCCTGCATCGCCAGAAGCTGCCCGTAATTGCACGTTCTGGTGGCGTTGCATCTGTCGGCTACAATCCTGACGAAGAGTTTGTCGGCTGCGAGCATCTCATCGTCGGATCTTCCATCGATGTATTCAGCAGGTCGCTGCAGCTCGTGGACTGTGACCCGTTCACGCGGGATTGGTACGCCACCACGCTTGCAGTGGAGCAGCCAGAAGCACTGCCCCCGCTGCCGAGCCCCCCATCCCGGCCCGTGGCTGCCGTGCCGCCACATAATGGTTATGGTGAGCCAGAGGACACTCTGCGCAACGTTGGCGTCCTCGTGCCGAAGCGCGGTAAGGACGATCTGGTTCAGCACGCCCGCTTCATGGAATTGTTCGGCGTTGCGTTGCGTTTTACAGCTGATATGGAGGCTGCAGATCCGGCAAAGCCGCTGCATCCCACCGATGAGGGCCGCAAATTCGTCGTAACGCTGTTCCTGGAGGATGACAGCATCCAAATCTATGAGCCAGCAGTCCGCGACAGACCCGGCGGTCGTTTCTTGGAGCGAACGAAAGTGCGAAAGGATGGTGTGGAAGGGCCCTTCTTCACTCAGAAGGACTTCTATGTGGGAGCACGTCTCCTGCTGCACGGCCGCACGTTGTACCTGACGGGTGCAGACAAGTACAGCGAGAATTTCATGGCGGACAATCGGGACATGTTTGCCAAGCATCAAAGCTAATGTGGTATCGTCATTGTAACTATTCGCGCGCTAATCGATCAGCAAGCGGCTGCGTGTTTGCGCGGAGCCAGTCGAGCGCTTGACCCGGCGCCAGCCGCGGTGAGACCTCCCGCCAGCACTGTGCGTGATACTCGTCCAGCCACGCAATCTCCGCGTCCGTCAGCAGATGCGCCGCCAACAGCTTGGCCTGGATCGGGACCAGAGTGAGACGCTCAAAGCCCAGGAATGTGACCCCTCCAAAGCGGGACTCAGTGGCCGCCTCCTTGATTGCGAGCAGATTCTCAATACGGATGCCGTAGCGCCCATCCGCGTAGTACCCCGGCTCGTTGGAGACAATCATGCCTGCAACCAGGCCAGTCATGTTGCCAAAACGCGGGCTGATGCCCTGCGGCCCCTCGTGCACGTTGAGCGCCGCCCCCACTCCGTGCCCGGTGCCGTGCCGGTAATCAAGACCAGCCTGCCACAGTGAGCGCCGCGCATACGCGTCGAGCACAAAGCCCGGCGTGTTCTCTGGGAACACAGCCGTGTCCAGCGCGATGTGGCCCTGCAATACACGCGTGAAC
>Ga0164297_10002260_pt1 | contig 19260 bp, 13 predicted proteins | sample GEODES058metaG_FD_113539 | JGI IMG/M metagenome (GOLD analysis project Ga0164297, IMG submission 113539) | Dystrophic lake water microbial communities from Trout Bog Lake, Wisconsin, USA - GEODES058 metaG | ecosystem: Environmental > Aquatic > Freshwater > Lake | place: USA: Trout Bog Lake... | reverse complement strand
TCAGTGGGCGCGCATGCTGGATCTTATCCTGCGCGATGACCCTGTTTGTCCGGCCGTGATAGATAATCATTATGGCGGCATCATCACCCGACTGCTTACAGCGGCGTTGGAGCGCACAAATGCTAGCCGCATAGTCGGCATGGCTGATGCGCATGTTCGGGCTGTGACTGGTAATGCTGCATCGCAATGCCCGTTCGAGCGCCTCTCTGTTCTGGGCCAGAGCTTTTGCCTCACACCGCGGGGCCAACGCCGCATTCGGAGCACGTGCATGCCGCTGAGTTAAAGCAGCCGCGACACGTCGTAGCGGCTTGAGCGGCATGAGACGTGCTTTAGCTGATGTGACCCGAGACTCCTCGCTCAAATGTGCTGTCTGCAAGAACTTCATTTCAGGCAACACGGTCTGTCTCATCGAGCATCATGGCGGCGACGATGAAGAGAGCCAGCACGTGCGGTGCATCCTGAAGCGGCCTCCGTACAAGCAGAGCGGGCCCTGCCCCGCCACCTGGCTGTGTACCAAGGAGCAGGTGGGCAGCTTGGACCACATCAAGGGCTTCGGCACTGCGCTGTCGCAACCTCAGCGTGATGAAGTGGCGGCTGCATTCCAGGCTGCATGGCACAAGGCCGAATTCGACAAGTCGACGGCAACATGCTTCCTCTGCCATCAATTGGGCCACTTTGCCGGGGAACGCCCGCAGAAGTTCCGCGGCGCTGGCCCACCTGCGCAGGCCCGTGCATCGCAGCCGACCCCGCTGCCGGAGGCGCCCCAAAAAAGGAAACCAAAGCGCAGCACCCGATACGAGGACGATCCGGACTACGGCAGCTAGCGCATCGCGATGTATCTGTGCATCGTTTTGCATCGCGCACACACACACGTTTCGGAATCCGACGCGTCAGCATGAAGTCGTCACTTTGCGCCCTCTTCGCTGAAACCTTCCTCTGTTTGCGTGCGCCTTTATCTCTGCGCTGCGTTATGCTGCGCCACCGTACGTGTCACAGGCTCCAGCAATGCTGCGCCTGGCAGTCCTCGCCGCGCTGCCTTGCGCGGCTCTTGGCATCGTCAATGTCTCCTTCACAACTTTCCTGCCGGCGCCTGCAGTCACCATCCCGTCTGACTTCGTGTCCGTCAGCATTGAGACGCAGAACGTGCTCAAGATGCTCGCCGTGTGGAACAGCTCGCCCCAGGCGGTGAACCAGCCGTATGCAGCACTTCTCGCACACCTCGCCTCCTACAGTGCCTCCTACGGCCCTTCGGTACGAGTCGGGGGCGACTCAGTGCAGACCAGTGAATGGGGACCAAACACGTCTGCGCCGCTGCTGAGCCCCAACGCTACATACAGAGTCACGGGGGCAGACGTGACTGCAATGCAGAGTGCGTTACCGCAGTTCAATGGCACCGTGCTCCTCGCCGTGTCCGCAATTTCAGCGGCACTGGCAAACTCCTCTCTTACGTGGGCGCAGGCCGCGCTCACAGGCCTGGGCAGCCGGCTGCGTGGTGTTGAATATGGAAACGAGCCGGACCTCTGGGTCTACAAGGGGTATCGCGCTGCCGGCTTTGCGCCCGCTGCGTACCAGACTGAGCTGTCTACGTTCCTTACACGGCTCGGCTCGCCTGCAGCTGCTTTGATCAGCGCGCCTGCAACCTACGGGTGGCCAACGAACGCCAACTGGAATGTCACCTGGACAGCCACCTTGTTGTCCGCCTTCTCGAGCAACCTGTCAGCAGCAGTGGTGCATTACTACCCGCTCACAGTCTGCTCAGGGACAGGCAGCGCACCGACGGCGGCTCAACTGCTGAACAGCACTGCCCAACAAGCACTCATTACCCAATTGCAGCCCCTGGCTCTCGCTGCGCTGCGCTTAGGCATCCCGCTCGTTGTCGGTGAGGGGAACGGCATCTGCTGCGCGGGAGCTCTCGCCGCTGGCGTCTCCGATGCCATGCCGAATGCGCTCTGGGCCATCGACGCCTTCTTTGCACTCGCTGCAGGTGGAGTGAGTCGCTTCCACATCCACGGTGGCCCCAACGGTGCATCGACGGGTGACAATGCACCCGTCAAATTCGCAGTGCTGCGCTCCGCCACCCAGCCTGGTGGCTTGCTCCTAGGCACTCAACCACTCGTAATGCCCGTGTTCTATGGCCTCGCTGCATTCGCCTACGCTTCCAAGCGTAACAGCCGGCTTGCGAGCTGCACTGCCAGCGGCGTGGAGGCCTCACTCGCGGTAAGCTGCTGGGCGGTGGTTGATTCCACCGGCACGGGCTACAGACTTGTCCTCGTGAACAAGAACACGACTGCTCCGACGGGATCAAGCGTCACTGTGAGAGTCATGTTGACACCGTCCAGTCTGGCGCTATTCACCGGTGGCGCGCCAGTTGCAACTGCCGCGTGGCTATTGCCAGGCGCCGCGGGCCTTGCCAGCGCCCAGGGGGGCGGTATCACCTGGGCTGGAATGAACTGGGATGGCTCGATCGATGGCACGCCAACCGGCACATTCACGCAGATGGCTGTCCCTGCGACGATGCCAGGCGTGTGGGACATACAGCTGCCCACAGCTGCGGCAGTTGTGCTTTCCTTTGCCTCGCCGCCGACACCACCTCCGCCATCGCCACCATACCCGCCGCCACCATCACCACCGCAGCCGTTGCCACCGCCCTCTCCTCCACAACTATCCCCACCGCCGTCATCAACTGCGCAGCAGCTGTCGCCGCCGCCACTTGCAGTGCCGCTTGCCCAGGCTACGTCAAATGCAAAAGGCCTCCACATCTCCAGAGGACTGGCCGCCGCTGCAGCGCTTCTATTATTGAATATTTGAGAGAGACCATGACTTTCCGATTCCATCATCGTTGAGAGGTCACTCATCTGCAGTGCGCGGCCTCTTGGCGCCCCCTCCATCCCCTTCAGCGCGCTGCGTCGCGGGTCGCTTGACGCCTGCGCCGCCAGTCGCCGGGATGTTCAGCATGAACCGCACTTTTGCCGCGCCTTCAAGCGAGCCTGGATGTGCAGCCGCCAAAGCAGCAGCAGACAGTCCCTGGTCCTGTAGGATAGCGCCACGCGCATCTCCAGCCGTCGCTGCCCCTGCTTGGTGGCCGCCTTGTGGCACATCATCAGCTGCGACAGCGTACTGCCCACGCGCATCGCTCACTTGGCTGCTCTTCACCGATCCCGACAGAACCACAAACGGGGTGGCTGTCCGCTGAGTCGCATTCCGCATGTGCTCCGCCACCGCAAGCGGAGTGTCCCCATCACGCGCTTTTAGTTGCCGCTGCTCCTCGTGCCACTGCTTCAGCCGCGCCTCTTGTTTGCTCTTGCTCGGGAAAATGCCGTGGAAGCGATGGCACAGCTCTCGGAACGCCTCCTTGGGCGTCATTTTGCGGCCGAACTCGTCGAAGCGATCCAACTTGAAATCGAAATCCCAGTTGCCGGTCGCATCTGCGGTCTTGATGCCTGCCGCCTCGACTGCGACTTTCACAGCCTGTGGCGCCTTGTCCGTGTTGCGCCCTGCCCAGGTGACGCCCTCGCTCAGCGCGCCAGTGGTCTTCAACATCGCGAGGGTGGCGCCCAGGCCGCGGGAGGCGCCTGCACGGCCGCCAGCACCAGGCACTTGGACAGGGGCAAGCAGTGTGGTCGGATCCATCATGTCCGCAGAGGCGCCCCCGCCGCCGCCATCGCCGCCGCTCTCATCAGGCCCCTTGTTATCACCCGGACGGCGGTATATGCGACGCTTAGCGGCAGCAACCATGCCAGCACCACCATCATGAGGCTCGTCCTCTGGCTCAGCCATCTGCGCATCACCGACATCTTCATCACCATCCGCATCCAGCCCCACGGCGACCCCGGGCTCAGGTGGGATCACAATTGCGCCCACGATGCCGTCCTGCACATCGCCCGAATTCAGCTCTTGAGCCCGCTTGGCAGCACGCTCGACACTTATTGACCGCACGAACTCCGCCGTCTCTTCCAGCCATGCTGCGCCGCCCCCACCCGTCCTGTCGCCATCTTGCTGCTGAGCAGTGACAGCCTTTGCGAGTGCAGCAACGCGGGCCTCTTGCAGGGACGTGCCTGCGCCATCACCACCGGTCATGGCAGTCGCCGCTGCTGCCGCGCGGCGAGAGCGCTCTAATGCGGCTTCTAGATGCCGATCAGCGGCTTCTTCATCGCCGTCATCATCACCGAGAGCGCTACGCCCGCCTTTGATACTGGCGTGGCCTGCACCACCGGCACCCGTGCTTGCGCCCGCCCGCTGGCCGATCCGCGCCGCACTCGCGGCAGCAGCTTTGGCTTTTGCGGCCTGAAAGCGCTGCCACGCTGCATCGGCTTCAGCATCTAAGGTTGCTTTCTGCGCGCCATGGTCATCGCCGTAAGGAATGCCGCCCAGGAGCTCTTCTGTTGGAATGAGTTCATCAGCGTGCACGCGCCGCATCGGGGCTGCGTTCCCGTCCGCTCCCGGCTTCTTTTTCTTGCGCATTTTCTTAACTGCGCCGCCAGGCGCGGAAGGTGCGGCAGCGGCAGCCATCTCCTGAGCCGTGTAGAACTCGTTCTGTGTTTTCACGCCGCCTGCGTCTGTGGCGGTGAGTGCAGCTGCGGCAGCGGCAAGCTTCGCTTTCACGGCTGCTGACCGCGAGGCTGCGGCGTCTTCAGCAGCGTTGCCCGTCATTTCCGCATCGTCGCGCCCCAACACAAGAACGGGGCCTGCTCTCGCAGCGCCGCCTTCACCGCCAATGACATCATCATACTTGGACAGCACATTCGCGACTTTGCCTGATGCAGCGCCTGGCCCGCTGCCGGATGGAATGACCATAAACCCGTCGCCCTCAGGCTCATCAGGCCGCCGCCGCCTTGCAGCTTCCCGCGCGCGCTGTCCCTTACGTAGCTCCGCAAGACGCACGTTCTCTAGCTCCTCCCCTGCGCCTTCACCCTCGCCGCCGGCATCATCGTCCAGGATGCGCTTATCTTTGAGAGTGAACACAAGGGTCTCGCCTTCTTGTAGATCATCTGCGCCTGCATGGACACGCATGCCAGCCAGATCAGCAGCGGAGTAATCCGCAGCTTCTGCATCCTGCTCGTCATACCGCGCCCCGAACCGAGCAGCAGACGCTGCTGCAGCTGCAGTCGACGCCGTTTTCGGTGCAACGCCTATTGCTCGAGACTTGTTCACCCACGCCCAGGCGTCGTCCACGTCAGCGGCTGCATCACCCAGAGTCGGCTGTGCGCGCAAAGCAGCAGCAGCTTCACGGCGCTCACGCGCAGCAGCAACCCTGTCCGCCAAGGCATCCTTGGCAGCCGGCACGCCTGCCTGTGCTGCGTCCCCGGAAGCACGCGGTGCAGTGTCAGCGCGGCGTGAAGGTGCTGGTGGCGGCCCTTCTTTGAGTGGTTTCAGTCCTAGAGCTGCGCGGATGCTGAGTGAAGGGCGCGGAAAGGCCTATGTGTCAGTGAAACAGCTGAAATAGCCAAACACACGCGTACTCGCGTCTAGGGCTACAAGGCCGGGAGATGTGCTGGTGGCAAGTGAAGGTGATAACAGACAGCACACACGAGCTACGTCGCGTGCGTTGTGTGTGTGCCCAATCGCAGCCCTGGGCAACATGGTTGTGTGCACGCACCGGTTGGTCTCCTCCACGCTCGCGCTCACTTCTCCGCCGCTATCACGCACAGCCATGGCCAGTCCGTCTGGGAAAGCAGCCGCGTTGTCGTCGCCGCCTCCACCAGCCACCTCTCGTTCCAGGTCGAGGGCGGCCTCGTGGGCAGCTGCCTCTGCTGCGGCGACGGCAGCCTCATCACGCGGTCTGCGGGACCGAGTAGACATGACTGACGCGCTCCTGCGAAGGACAGGCGGTGCTGCCAGCGTCATCGCCTTCCGGCCACTTCGGAAGCTGTCCGCAAGCGCGCATGACGCACTGCGTTGTCCCAGGCCATACGGCTGGCATGTTTCTAGCGCATACGAGTCGTTGGCCCCGTAACACAGAGAGTTGCAGGACTTGTACTCGGCCTCGCCGCTGGCCAGCTCTATTTCCCGCCTCCCGCTCGTCCGCAGCAGCTGGAGCTGGCCTGCCTAGTCACGTGGCACTCATCATGGACGGCAACACGCGCTGGTCTGTCGCACACGGGGTGCCTGTCGTTCAAGGCCACGCAGCCGGCGCAGCTGCCCTCACCGCAGTTGTCAGACACGCGTGCAGTTTGCAGTTGAAACAGCTGACTGTGTTTGCATTCTGTGCGGATAACAGACGGAGACCGCCAGCGCACGTGGACGGGCTGTTCAGCGTCATGCAGGAGGCGCTGGACAGCCAACTGGACGAGCTACACGCTGCGCAAGTGAAACTCAGCTTTCTGGGTGACTTGAGTTTGCTGCCACAGCGATTGCATGACTCGTTGATAGATGCGCGGACGCGGACGTTCGAAAATCGGGGGCTTCACTTGACGGTGGCAATTAATTACTCTGGCACTCGCCATGTGGCTGCTGCTGCACGGGCAGTCGCTGCAGCTGTGGCGGCTAGTAATTTACTCCCCGGCGATGTGGATGAGGCTGTGTTCGGGCACTTCTTGGCGAGATGCGGGCAGTACACAGAAGGGAACGCCGATGCAAAGGACGAGGATATCAGCGGCACAGTCGCATCTTGGGTGCCTTGGGAAGTAGATTGCGAGCCAGATCTTCTTATCCGGACATCGGGCGAGCAGCGATTGTCGAATTACCTTTTGTGGCACTTTGCATGGACGGAGCTCTATTTCACGGACACCTTGTGGCCGGACTTTGACGGATCTGCGTTTGATGCAGCTTTGCAGTGGTACTCTAACAGGAAGCGCCGGTTCGGGGCAGCAAGCGGATAACATAGAGTAGAGGCATGCGTGATGAGACACCACTGCACGCTTTTGTACGCGTCTTCAGCACATGCTGGTTTGTTTTTTGGTCGAGGCGCTCTTGCCGGCTATTTGGTATCCGGTCTTGCGTTCAACCCAGTTGTTGGTTGTCTTTTGGCGCGATGTTTGGGGCTTTGCAGCTGGTCTGTTATTCTCTGCCTTTGTTTTGATGTCTTGGTCTTGATCATGCTTCTTGTTGCCTACATGTCCTCTGGATCCCACCCATCGAGTGCTCCGATATCAGCGCAGTCCCCGCAGACGGGGCCATAATCGCTCATGCAACGCCCGCAGAAGAGATTGAGACATTCCTCGCAAGCCGTCAAATTGTGCAATGTGACGGCATTGCAGCGCATGCTTTTGCAGCCGTGGCAGGCCTCTGTTGGCGTGCACATGCGGCCGCACTTGTAGATTTGCTCGTTGTGTTTGAAAGCGACGGGACATATGTCGGTCACATCTATTGAGCACTGCGGCGCCATCATCGTTTGGAGCGTGCGAATCACGCAGCTGCGCATATTATGCAGCGCAGCTTTTGGTTCGGTACCGTTCAGGATGTCATTTTGCTTCTTTGCATTCAGTGCTGGAATGCCGCGTACATTCAGTACACGGATTTGGCCCCTGGAGCGCAATAAAGCGGCTCCAACGCCGATGCCTGTCAGCTTGTTGTTCGAGTGCATGTTCGAGCTGCAATCAAATTGCTCTACTTTGTTTCGCTGATGACGCAGCGCAAGCATGAGGCCCGAGTCCGTGACAGACGTGCCATGGAGTTCGAGACTGGTGAAGCCACCGGCGCCAGCTGCGCGCACCGCTAGGCTTTGAAGGCGCACGTCGTCCAATCGCTCTTCATCCCCCAGAAGTGGACCGATGCAGACCCACAGGCTGGGCGTCGACGCAGCTTCACGCCAAGCGCGCGACACGCAGGCCGCTGCACACATCGAGGAGATGTCGCCGACAAGGCACGAGAGAACCAGGAAGGTAGCAGTCACGTCCGACGTCAGCTCGCCACTTGCGACGCTGTCCGGGCGCATCGCAGCTGCATCCTGCTCACTCGCAGCAGTCGTCGCCATGATCGTGCTTGCGAGAGCGCTGAACTGATTACTGTTTTGGAATCGAAAACGCGCGGCGCAGAAATGAAACACTCGTCCCACCCGCAAGAGCCCATGGCAGCGCTCCCTGACTGGCTCCTCCCAGAGAATGACGCCATTGCAACCAAGCTCGGTGTTCTCCGTCCCGACCCGTTCCCTGACCGCCCGGGAGGGAACAACACAGCCGGCACGCAACCGCCTCCCCGCAACTACGCTGCCGTGGACGTGGTCAACACCGCCATCACCGCGTCTCGCCGTGAGGAGCGCCACGCGGCTGTGCGCGCCGCGCTGAGTGGTGGACGCGCAAAGGTGGGCGAGGAAGAAGAGGCTGGCATTCCTACGCGTTACCTGCCGCGGCCTGCCCCTTTGGAGTTGCGCAGCATGGGCGCAACAGCTGGGGCAGCCCCGCCCAGCGGCGAGGACGTGAACTGGAGTGCGCCTATTCCAGCGGTTGACTTTGACGCGCCGAGCTACCCGCTCTGGCTTGCACCGGAGCTGGACAGCGTGCCAGGCCTGAACCCCGCCGCGTTCCCGCTTGCGCCGCTGCCGCCTCCTGCGCCGCGTTTACACCCCGGTCTGGCTGCGGACTTGTCGTCCGCACGTGCTGAGCCGGAGAAAATGTTCCACATGCAGCGTGCTGAACCTGGAGACTCTCTTGTGGTCATGTCCAGAAACGAGCGCCCGTCCTGGGCGTCGTCGCCGCCGGGCGCGCCTGCGCAAGCGACCCGTGCGCTTGCACAGCAGTGGGGCGGTGCGCCGGCGCAATACGACAACTACTACGGAGGGCAAGAGGAGGCTGCGCCTGCTGCGCGGGCGGTTGGAGGTCACGTGCCCAAGCCGATGCCGAGTGCGCCGCTGCGGGGACTCACGATTGCTGACACGATCTACGCTCGGGTGGCGACGTATGAGAAGGACGCGCGTCGAGGGTGGAATTGATGGGATGTGATGTGACCTGTGAAACTTTGATAGTTGTGGAAAGTTCGCCCGTCGCGGAAACGATGTCCGCAGCTACAATTGAGTAAACGGTTAAACCGGTGTGCTTGACGCACGCTCGCAACCCCGTCCTGTGTTGTCGGCAGAGCAGCCAACAGGGATGGAGCAACAGCCTGCTGGTGGTGCTCTGAGCTTGTCCCTGCGCAAGCTTAGCCTCTTCCTGGAACGGCAGCCGCTCCTACGCAGCAGCAGTAGCCGCAGCGCGCAGCAGCAGCCCCAACGCCGCCAACTCCTTGACAGTGTGTCTGGAGACGTGCCTCCTGGCGCACTCGCTTGCGTCCTCGGCGGCTCTGGCTCCGGCAAAACGAGCTTGCTGAACACGCTCGCACTGCGACTGCCTGAAGTAGGCTACTCAACCACCGGTGCGTGCGCTTCTGGGGCCAGCGCACACGGAGTCGTCCTGGCGCCTCAAAGCCGGGGCGCACGTGAAGGACGGTCTGCACGCGCGCTTGTGGTTCCCCGGGGCGTTGAAGGAGCGGGTTTCCGTGTCGCACATGTGCACCGCTCACCATCTGCTGGTCGCAATTGCGCCGGGGGCAACGTGTGGAGCGGAGGGGCGCAGGTGCCAAACACACCAGAAGCGTCAGTCTCTTGCCTTTGCACTCGCCTTACGCACGCCCAACCAACCAACCGAGGCTCACTGCTTGCGCCGCACTGACACTCTCCCACACGGGACACAGGCGTGGTCACGTACTCCGGGCAAGAAGCCACACCAGAGCTGAGAGGTACTATCAACTCGTGCACGCCCTGGGATTCGCCCCTGTTGCGCTGGGCTCACGTTTTACTGCCACGCGCGCTCTCCAACAGGTTCCATCGGTGTCGTAGAGCAGCATGACTTCCTGCTGCCGTTCCTGACGGTGGAGGAGACGCTGCTGTGTGCGGCACGCCTGAGGGTGGACAGCGCCAATGTCGACATCCCCGCGCTCGTTGCCAGTTTGCTTCAAGAGCTGGGTCTTCGGGACTGCACACACACCCGCATCGGCAGCACGCGCGCTCGCGGCGTGTCCGGTGGCGAGAAACGACGAGTGTCTGTGGGATGCGCTCTCGTCGCCTCTCCGCGGTGCTTGTTCGCGGATGAGGCGACGACAGGGCTTGACGCCCAGTCTGCTCGCAATTTAGTGCTCACCTTCCAGGATTTGACGCGTCGAGGAAGAACAGTGGTTGCGACGCTCCACCAGCCCCGGGCGGATGTGTTCGCATGCTTCGACACAACTGTTCTGCTCGCATCCCGCGGCCGCGTCGTGTACTTCGGCACTGCGCGAGACGATATGTTGCGATATTTCGCCGATGCGCGTGGTTTGCCGTGTCCAGAGAACACGAATCCTGCAGACCACTTTTTAGACGTGTCAAGCATCGATGTGCGCAGTGCTGACGCCGAGAAGATCACTGCCGCCCGGGTCGAGTCTCTCGTCAATGCCTGGCGGGAGCACACAGCGGACACAGCATCGGCATCGTCCGGCTGTGCAACTGGTGATGAGGAGCCCCAGAGCCGCATGCTCTTCGGTCATGCCAGTGGTCACCGTCCGGCAGGAGCACCAGGCTTAGTTGCGCAGACGCGGGTGCTGCTCTGGCGGAACACACTGAACAGCAGCCGCGATGTGCTCACGCTTGCAGGCCTGTTCATGGAGTCCGTTGTCATTGCCGTTCTCATCGGCGCCGTGTTTTTCAACCTAGATGGCAGCGCGTCCAGCATGATTTCTCGCGGCACGCTCGTCTACCTCGTCGGCTCGCTGCAGACGTACCAGTTCTTAGTGTTTAGTATCTACATCCTGACTGCCGAGTTGACAGTGTTCGACCACGACACACGAGACGGCATGTACACCACCCTGCCGTGGCTGCTTGCCCGCTTCGGCGTCATGGCGCCACAAATGGTGGTATTCCCGACGCTCTTCTCAATCATCGTCTACTACATGGCGGCACTGAACCCGACAACAGCTGGGATCCTCATCTTCATCGCCACGATGATTGCCGTCCACTGGATCGGTTTCGCCATCGCATTGTTTGCCTGCGCCTGCCTGCGCTCCTTCTCCGCCGCCTCGCTCCTAGCGAACAGCTTGTACACATTCTTCGGACTGGTGAGCGGTCTGCTTGTCCAATTAGATACTGTCCCCATTTGGCTGGCATGGCTCGAGCGCATCTCGTTCATCAACTTCTCGTTCCGCATTCTTGCGCTCAACGAGTTCCACAACCGCAGCTGGCCGTGCCCATACGCAACGCTGCAACCCATCTCGCCGCTGAATGCCAGCGCCGCTGTAGCGCAGCAGCTGAAACTGCCGCCGGTATGTGCTTCATTCGATGGCAACACGCGTCTGCAGCAGCTCGGCATCCCCGCTGATTACACAGATCCAGCTGTGGCTCTTGCTATCACGTTCGCTGTGTTTGCAATCCTGGGCGGCGTCATTCTCAAGCTGCGGCCTGCGGTGACCACCCGACTCGCAGCAGCCAGCGCTGCGGTGGGCACACCCGCGCCTAGCACACCAAGTATTGCCACTGCGTACGGCAACGCGATCACCAACGGCCATGACCACAAGCTGACTGAGAAGGGACATTCCCATGCCGGTACCAATGGGGACGTAGTGGTATCGTCACTGTGCGATTCCGCGCCCGACGAGCTGCATTTCCGCCAGTTTGCTCCAGTGACTGTGCGTACTCACAGCCTCGGCCTCCGTCTTGATCCCTCCTCGTGGCGACTTGGGCGCACGGCACCTGAGAAGCACATCCTTCGCGACATCAGTCTGGAGTTTCAGCCAGGCACACTGACCGGCATCATGGGCGCATCAGGCAGCGGCAAATCCTCGCTGCTGAACGTCCTATCTTGCCGCCTGCGACCTGGCGAGGGGTACCTTGTATCCGGCGTTGTCAAATTCAACGACCGGCAATTAGCGCCTGCCGCTTGTCGCGCAGCTGTTGGTTACGTGACCCAGCACGACGCCCTATTACCGCTCCTCACCGTTACAGAAGCATTGCTGTTTTCTGCACAGCTGCGTCTACCAACCTGGCTGGATGATGATGTCAAGCGTCAGCGCGTCCAAACCGTCCTGCTTGATCTCGGCTTGCGTGACTGCGGCGACACGCTCATTGGCGCCGATGTGAGCGAGGCAGCTGCTGGCGGTGGCGGCGGCGCTACTGCTGGCGGAGGCGCTGGCGGAGGTGGCACATCAGCAGGGAAGCGCGGCGTGTCTGGCGGAGAGCGCCGCCGCGTGTCCGTGGGTGTGCAGCTACTCACCGACCCTGCTGTGCTTCTTCTGGACGAGCCGACGTCAGGGCTGGATGCGTTCACGGCATTCAACATGGGCGTCACACTGCGCCGACTCGCAGCAGAGGAGAAGCGCACTGTTGTCGCGACGATGCACCAGCCCCGAGAAGGTCTGTACGCGATGTTTGACCAATTGGTGCTCATGGCTCATGGCCGATTGGGCTACGCCGGCCCCGGCGGCGATGCGGCACTCGCGTACTTCGCAGCCGGGCCTTTGGAGCTGCACTATCCCGCGCGTACGAACCCAGCGGACTTCCTTGTGGACTGCTGCTGCGTCAACACTCGCAATGCCAACTCTGAGACTGAATCTCGGGCACTCGTGGAGCGCATCCTGGACGCGTACGCCCAGCGTCGGGGCAAGGCCTGCGACGATGCGGAGCGCGGTGGAGCTGTCGAGGCGGAGAGCGGAGAGTCCGTCGCGCTGGGCATCGAGAGGCCCATGGCGCCCCTGCAAGTGACTCTGCCGCTACTTGTTGCCCGCTCCTGGCGCAACACGTCCCGCGACCCCGGCCAGGCGATTGCGCGTGTCATGCAGATATTGTCATTCGGCGCGATCCTCTGCTGCTTCTACACCCGCTTGGGGCACGATGATACACGCAGCGTCCAGAACAGGATGGGGTTGCTCTACGAGCTCATGGCGCTTGTCTTCGTCGGAATGCTCAACTGCATCGCTGTGTTCCCTGCAGAGCGCAACGTGTTCTTCCGCGAGACCGCGGATGGGCAGTACAGCACGCTCAGCTTTGTGTCATGCTACTCGTTGCTTGAGCTGCCCGGGGAGATTGTGGGCTCGCTTGTGTTCGCTATCATGATGTGTCTCATCGCTGGCTTGAAGGACACCGCGGCCTCGTTCTTCAGCATGGCGTACGTGGTCTTCTGCATCACATCCGCTGGCGAGTCTGTCGGCATTGCTTTTTGTGCAGCCATCTACCACGTCGGGTTCAGTGTCACGATCGTGAGCATCTTCCTGTCTTTCTTCACAGTCATGGCTGGCTTCTTTGCCCCTGGCATGCCGTACTGGCTGCAGGTCATCAACCACTGCTCGGTGCTCAAGTATGGGGGTAACGTTTTGGTCGTGTCTGAGATGCGCAACCTCAAGTTCGACTGCGCCGCCGCGTCCGGCCAGCGGGGAAGCCCGTTGTGCGCTCTACCCACTGGCGAAGCCGTCATGGAGCTCTATAAATTCGAGCCCAACAACTTCACCCGTGACCTCTGGATATGTGGCTTGCTGACAGTCCTCTACCGCCTCGCCGCGGGAGGCCTGTTGCACGCGCTGCGCAACAGGCACCTATGATTCACGCGAGTGTTGTGTGTGTGTGAGTACATTCACTGCGTCTTCTTCTCCGCAAGAGTGACGGTCTGCTCGCCGTCGACCGGCTCCCCCTCGCCGCTCTTTTCCGTCTTCCCCTTCTTATCTGCCGCGTCCTCGTACGCGCGTCCGAATTCATTGGCGCGGCTCTTGTCCACGGGATAGATCCAGCGCTGGTAGAGATATACCAGGAAGACCAGGTCGTCCCGGAAGCACGCCAACCGGTGGCTCCACGGCATCGCGATTGCGAAGGCGAACACATCGTCAATGACGGTGTTGAAAACTTTGTAGGCCATCGCGCGCCACGGAAGGTGGGCGACGCTCTTGAGCCTGTAGTTGATGTAAAGCTGGGGACACATGGCGACGAAGCCGTACAAGTAGACGCCGTTCCCGGCAGTGTGGATGAGCCACGACGTCCACGAGGTGTGCGGGTGTTTCAGCAGAGAGTAGATGCCCCAGCCAGCGATGAGAGGCCACATGCAATGCAGCATGACCCGCATCGCACGTGCGTCCGCCTCGTCCGTGGCAGCTTCAAGCGCTGTCATCTTCGGCACAGCAAGTGCATCCTCTGACTTGGCCAGCTGCGAGACTGCTGTCGTGCCGGCAGGGGGAGCATCGATTGCCTTGCGTCTGCGCCAGTAGGCTGGTGTAAGCATTCCTCGCCGCGCCGCGATCTTGCTCACTTTCCAGGCTTCGAGGCAGCACCCGAGTCCGCTCTCTGTGAGGATGAGCCAGCTGACGTTGCCGCTGTCGCAGAGCTTCGCGAAAATGATTGTCTGGCACACCAGGTTGGAGAAGAACGTGCGCACCGACAGCCCTTCCAGGCTGCTCTTCATTTTCCAGAAGCCGATGTCGTTCTTGAATGCGAGGTACGAAAAGCAGGTGTGCAGCAAGCTAATAATCATCGTCAGTGCCCAAATGCGCAGGTTGGCGCCACTCACCATTGCGCGGATGTCGTCTGTATCATCCTCTGTCAGCGCAAGCATCGTTTGCATGTTCTGCAGCGCGATCGTCATTTGCGTATAGAAAGAAAAGCCGCCCAAACTGCAGGGCTCTAATCGCAGCTCCATCTCCGGGTCCGGCGCGCTCTCGTTCCGACTCACCAGACGCCACTGCCGCCGCGTGATTGACAGATCATCCAAGGCGAACAGAGGGCGGTAGACCAAGGTCTGCGGCACAGGAGCGGCATGTGGGTTGCGTCTCTTTGGCAGGTGGGGGTCATCTAGGGCGACCACATAGGCCGCCAATTCACCCGGGAATGTGCTTCGCTGCAAACTTGGCGTCGGGTGTGCAAGACGGAGCGTCACGTGTGGCCTCAAGTGCGGCGCGGCTGCTCCATGCTGCCAATTCAGGTCCTCGTCGTCTGCGTCCGCATCCCCAGCAGTTTCAGGGATCTCTAGCAATGTGGTGTCTGCGTCATCCACCGCACCGCCATCAGGAGCACCGCCGTCTAAATAGCTCCTCGCAACGCTGGGGCCACCAGCCGCAGAACCAGCTTCTGCAGTGCTTGTCTTATCGCCGCCACCGAGGACGGGTGTGTTGAGAAGCAGCTTCGCAGCCCGTGTACGAGCAGGCATGTGTCGAATAAGGGGCGCGACGACGTAGCCGACTGGTGGCGCGTCGTCGGGGTGGGCTGCCGAGAAGAGGAAGGCGTGAACAAACAAGCGGCTGCTATTGCTGCGGACGCCTAAGCGCTGCAGCGGCAACTTCAGGGGCCGTTTCAAGGGGCCTGTAGCTGCAGTCGGCGGCGAGAGGTCGCGTTCGAGAAGCAGCTGGGGCGCAACGTCAGGGCTGAGCGCAGCGAGTTCTGCTGGGCTGCTCTGCACGTCGGACGTGTGAACATACACCAGCAAATGCAGCGGCGTGTCTTGGTGGAGCAGTGGTGGCACGCAGTACAGCAGTGGCGTGTGAGGTCCGCACTTTGGCGGGTTAAACAGGCGATACAGTTGCGAGCCGACGAGGTAGAGATAGGCGACCAAGCCCGCCCAGAAGAGCTGGCCCAGCATCGCGGCTGCTGGCAGGGGCGTTAGGACATCGCACGCGCTCCTTGCGAAGGGGTACAAAGCGCCGTGGTTGCGCGTCGTCACCGTCACGGTGATTGCCTTCGCCAGTTCTATGGCGGCGCCACGCATCAGCCAGTTGGGCGGCGGCATCGCGAGAGAGGACATCGGCAATAGTACTCAGCGCTATGAGGAGTACTTTGACGGCGCGAACGGGGCTGGCACAGGCAATGGCGCCTCGCAGCGCACCAGCAACTACGCGGACGTGGTCAACAAGTGCGTTGGGTTTGAGCGACGTGCATGACTAGAGCTCTGTGCAAGAGGCGCTTCGCGTGGCTTGTGCAAGCTTGTGATCGCACGAAGATAAATGTATTGCACTCGGCCGCTGAACCACGGGGCCCCTGTGCACGCTCTCGGTACACAGGTATTATGACCTAGCAACGTCCTTCTACGAATACGGCTGGGTGCGTCCCAGCACCTCCTGGGGCCGCCTTGACCCTGAGGCACTACTGGCGGCACCCAGTTGCCTGCCTCGCCCTGACACGCCTGTACACCAGGGGCACTCGTTCCACTTTGCTCACCGTTTCGCAACTGAGACTCTCGCGGAGAGCATCACGCGTCACGAGCACTACCTTGCGCTGAGGGCGCAGATCGGCCCAGGACACAAGGTTGGTCACATCCACGCCCCTTGTGCACGCGGAAGCGCCCCAGTCGTCACTGACAGCCTCTCCACGGGCACAGGTGCTGGACCTCGGCTGCGGCGTCGGTGGCCCCGCGCGGTGCATCGCGGCCTTCACTGGGGCCTCCGTGACCGGGATCAACAATAATGACCACCAACTGCAGCGCGCGGAAGCACTCACAGCAGCCACGTGGTCACGGTATCACACTGGCAGCTGTCGTTTCGTAAAGGGCGATTTCATGGACTTGCGTGCGCTGGGGCTGGACGCCTACGACGCTGCGTACCAGATCGAGGCCACCTGCCACGCGCCTGACATCGCGGCAGTCTACGTCCAGATCTTCAACGCGTTGAAACCGGGCGGCATGTTCGCCTCTTACGAGTGGTGCATGACCTCAGCGTTCGATACACGCAACGAGGAGCACGTGCGCCTGAAACACGACATCTTGAAAGGCAACGGCTTGCCTGATTTGCGCACCACGTCGCAAGTGATGGACGCCCTCAAAGCAGCCGGGTTCGAAGTGCTAGACTCCCAGGATGTGGCGTTGACGTCTCAAGTGCCGTGGTATGCGCCGCTGGACTGCTCCCAGCCGCTACTGAAAGCGGCGTTCAGCCGCACTGGTGGCGGCTTCCGTACCTCGCGTTTGGGCCGTGCTGTGACTCGCAAAGCGGTCTACGTTCTTGAATCGATGCGCATCGCGCCGCGGGGCACGTGCCAAGTGAGCGCTTTCCTGGAGCAGGGGGCTGACGCGTTGGTGGCTGGCGGAAAGCAGGGCATCTTCACACCCATGTGGTTCACGCTTGTGCGGAAGCCACTCCACACAGCTGCGCCTGCGAGGGCACCCCGTGGAGGAGGGGGGCAACGCGGCACTGGGACGTTGGTCATCGGTACTGGGGACGATGTGCACATCCAACCCAGCCGTAGCGTCTCGTTGGCTGGCACCGCGGCGTTGGGGACGCAGGACGTGGGGAAACGGGAGGTCCGCTCTGGACAACAACAGCGGTCACAGGCGTCGCCGGGTCCGTCAGGCGCTGGCTTGACTCCCAATCGCCGGAGCAGTCGGCGCGCTGCTGAATGAAGACGTTGAGGACAAAGACGTACACAAGACGTAATATAAAATCGCACAAGACTTCTATTATAACGTCACTGCGCCGGCTCGCCACCAAGAAGATCAGCTGCGCTCTCCGTAGATGGCAACCCTGCTGCTTGCGCTTGCAGGTCAGAGGCACAAACCGAGTCTTCCGATGTCAGCTCCTTGGCATGTGCCCGCCTTGCAATGCGCACATCTACGAGCGTGTGGATGACCAACACACTGACGATGATGCAACCTGCAGCAATGGACTTTGTGTCTGGCACCTCAGGCCCTTGCGGCCGGTTGAGCGTCACCAAGTAGGTCAACACGGGACCCAACGCCGTCTCTAGCAACCCAATAAGGCTCACTTCCGTAGACGGTACGCTCTGCGTGCCCACAACGACCATGACGTTTGCTACTGCGTTGGTAAGGCCGTTCAGCATGAGGAAGCCTCCATCAGCACGGTCGTAGGGCGTCGCGTAATGCCATCTAGGCCCCAAACCAGCAAAGCAGATGCAGATGCTGAGAACGCCAGCAAGGGGCATCGCAGGCACGCAGGAGACTGCGCCGGAGAAGCTGCCCATCGTAACGAAGGAGCCGAACATGATCATAGCTGCAAGGGCCAAAATGCATCCTTTCACTTGTTGTGGCCCTGCTTGGATGCCCGACGCGAAGCACAGCGCAACGGCAATGCAGGCCACACCAGCTGCGAGCCAGGTGTGGAGGGGCAGTTTGACGCCAATAGCACGCGACATGAGTGCGCAAGCTAGCGGCATCATCGCCAAGATGACCAGCACGTTCGTGGCTGTAGTCAGCGCCACAGCGATGGGGAAGCACGTGTTCGACCCTGCTAACGTGATTGTGCAGAACAGCAGCCTCCTCACGCCCAGGTCTCGAAACGCCGTCCGGAGCTGCTCTATTGAGCTCGACTCGAGTCTGAGGACGAAGACGCCGGCGAGACAGTAGCAAAAGCCTCTCCACACCGTGGCAGCGAGGCCTTGCGCGATGTCGTTTCCAGACGGCGCTTGCGTGCGTATGAATCGGAAGGTTGGAGTGTCAAAGGACAGAATGACGATGCCCACGGTGGTGATTATGCGGCCACGCATGAGGCGCTTGCGGGCAGCGCGAGCGAGCTCCTCAGGGCTGAGGTCGTCTTCGTCAACAGGTGGCGGTAGCTGGGCGTCGTTGTGCAGACACGTCGCCGGCACAGACACCTCGGCGTCATCCTGCATGCTGGCTCCAATATGGCTCCGGCGAGGCGTCGGAATCGGGGGTACAGTCGGTGTCCAAAATGCGACGCCAAGTTTTGACGCGCCTTCGCAGGGGCGGGTGCGCGGGGCCAGACGCGCGGATGATTCTACATACCCGTGACCTGTTTGCGCGCTCGCACATCCGCTGCTCGCCGTCTTGACAGCGTATCCTGGCAATGTGGCAACAACGACGCGCACCGCCAAAAGACACTCTCTTCACAGCCATCTGTCGTGTTGTACTCGCGCTCTTGAGCGCTGCGTTTGCTGCGTGGTTGACCTGCTGCTCCTTTTTCGCACCACTGCTGTCCTACCGACCACGGGGACGCCCAACAACCGCCGCCCTCCTCGCTGCTGGCACTCCGTCCGCGTCCGCCTGCGTAGCCCTCACCTTCGACTCGGCAGTAGACGTCCTGGCCCGCCCAGCAACTGTGGCGGCGCTGCTTCGGTGGACGTTGGCTGCGGCTGGGAGTGCCTGCACCAGTGTGCTCTTGTTTGAGCCTACAGACGCGTTGCTGCATGCTGGTAACCGCATAGCAGACGCGCTAGAGTCTTGCCGTGATGACAGCCGCGCGCCTGACAAGATAGTGCTGGGTTGGAGGCCGTCGACGGGAAATACAGCGACAAGCCGTGTCATATGTCGCCGCCGCCCACGCCGCCCACGCGGATTGGAGTGGCTCAGTCGGAACGATGCGTCGCATGCGGCTGATACGTGGACAGTGCACGTGTGGCTCCTGGGCGCTGCCGATGGCTTCGCGCAGCCCATGGGTCTTGCACTG